>OKDW01000106.1_pt1 | contig 42316 bp, 40 predicted proteins | sample 1613171 | NCBI WGS metagenome assembly OKDW01 (sample SAMN04436841, study PRJEB24849) | human gut metagenome | biome: human gut; feature: NICU; material: stool | host: Homo sapiens | place: USA: Saint Louis, MO | collected 2011-10-17
TGATCCCGAGGGTGATTTCCGGCAGGCCAAAACGGGCGTTATCGCCGGCAATCACCAGATCACACAGCAGCGCCAGCTCGCAGCCCGCCCCCAGCGCATAGCCGTTCACCACCGCTATCAGCGGCTTGTTGAAGGCATCGATGCGCGCCCACAAACGAGGACGAATATCGTCGAAGGTGGCGGGCAAGTCTTTTTCCGCCATTTCGTTGAGATCGGCACCGGCAGCGAAATAGCACGGGTTACCGCTAATCACGCAGACGCTCACGCAGGCGTCTGCAGCCGCACTTTCCAGCGCGTCGGCTATCTGCGTCAGCAGCGCGTTGTTTAACGCATTACGCGCCTGCGGACGGTTCAGCGTCAGTTGCAGCACACGGTCATGACGGGTAATCAGCAGTTCGCTCATGCCGTCCCCCGCGCGTCAAAGTCGACCACCACATCCGCGCTTTTGGGCAGCGCCTGGCAGCTCAACACATAGCCCGCCGCCACTTCATCGGCTTCCAGGCTATAGTTGGCGGCCATTGCCACTTCGCCCTGCACCACTTTGCATTTACAGGTGGCACAGACGCCGCCTTTACAGGCAAACGGCAGGTCTGCGCCCTGACGCAGCGCCGCATCAAGAATGCTGTCATCTTCGGCATTTAGCGAAATCAGGCGATCGCGGCCGTCCTGGCGAATGGTCACCGTGCGGCCTTCCGCCTGCACGCCGGTGGCGCGTTTCACGCTGGTACCCGGCGTATTGAAGCGCTCGAGGTGAATGGATTTTTCCGGCACGCCCAGTTCACGCAGCGCCACTTCGGCTTCGTCCATCATCGCCGACGGGCCGCAGATAAATGCATCATCAAAACGGCTGAAATCAAGCAGCGTTTTGCCCAGCGCATGCAGCTTGTCGCCGTCAATGCGCCCTTGCAGCAGGTCGCTGTCCATCGACTCCTGGCTGAACAGATGCACCACCTGCAAACGCTGCGGGTAGCGGTCTTTCAGGTCGGCCAGCGCCTGACGGAACATCATGCTGTGGCTGCTGCGGTTGCCGTAAATCAGGGTGAACTGACTGGCCGGTTCGGTCGCCAGCGTCGCTTCAATAATCGCCATCATCGGCGTAATGCCGGAACCGGCGGCAATCGCCAGATATTCCGCTTCACGCTCGGCCTGCGGCTGGTAGCCAAAGTGCCCCTGCGGCACCATCACCTCAAATTCCATACCCTGCTGAATATCGCTCTGGGCATAGCGGGAGAAACGGCCGCCGTCGATGGCTTTGACCGCCACGCTGATTTCTGACGGCGAACGGCTGCGGCAAATGGAGTAGCAGCGGCGTAACTCTTCCCCGCCCAGGCGGGTTTTCAGCGTCAGGTGCTGGCCCGGACAGAAGGCGTACACGCTACGCAGCGCGTCGGGAATGGCAAAGGTAATGGTGACCGAATCACGGGTTTCCGGCTCAACGTTTGCCACGGTAAGCGAATGAAATGTTGTCATCGCAGCCTCAAATACATTTAAAGTAATCAAAGGGTTCACGGCAGCTATCGCAGCGATACAGCGCTTTACAGGCCGTGGAACCGAATTCACTAATCAGTGAGCTGTGGGTGCTGCCGCAGCGTGGGCAGACCACATCCTTTGGCATCTCGCCGGCGTGGCAGGCATGGGCATGCGGCGGGCTGATACCATACTGGCGCAAACGCTCGCGGGCATCAGGGCTCATCCAGTCGGTGGTCCACGGCGGGTCGAGCTGCAGCACGATGTGCACCGGCGTATAGCCGTGATCCGCCATCACCGTTCGAATTTCACCCAGCAGATGTTCGGTGGCCGGGCAACCCGAGTAGGTTGGCGTAAAGCCAATCACCCAGCCGTCGCCGAGGCGTTCAACCCGGCGTACCATCCCCAAATCGGTAATGGTCAGCACCGGCACTTCCGGGTCGGGGATCGCGCTTAACAGTCCCCACACGGTGCACACTTCGGCGGGCGCGATATCGGCAAGACGTTGCATAGCCACCTCCTGTTACCACTGCTGTCCAGGGTACGAACGCTGTAAATACTGCATTTCTGCCAGCATCGGACCGAGATGTTCACTGTGCAGCCCCTGCTTACCGCCGCTGCGGAACGCCGCCTCCTGGGGAATTTGCAGGCCGGAATCGAGCAGCGCGGTGTGAACCGTTGCCTGCCATTCCGCCTGGAGCGTGCGCGGATCGACGGCGATCCCCTGCTCGCTCAGGTCAATTTCCAGCGCATCGGCAACGAACAGTTCACCGGTATAGCGCCACAGGTTATCGACTGCCTGCTGCATACGCTGCGTCGAGAGCGCGGTGCCGTTGCCCAGACGTTCCAGCCAGCCGCGGCTGAAGCGCTGGTGATAACGCACCTCTTTCAACCCTTTGGCCGCAATGGCGGCGAGCTGCGCGTCGCGGCTATAGACCAGACGGCTGAACAGCGCCACGTGCCAGACGTCGATAAAGAACTGGCGGGCAATGGTGTCGGCAAAGTTGCCGTTCGGCTGTTCAACCAGCAGCAGATTGCTGAACTGGCGTTCATCGCGGCCGAAGGCCAGCGTGTCTTCGTCGCCGTTACCGTTCAGTTCGGCGGCGTAGCTGAGAAAATTGCGCGCCTGTCCCAACAGATCGAGACCGATATTGGCCAGCGCCAGGTCGATTTCCAGCTCCGGTGCGTGGCCGCACCATGCGCCTAAACGCTGTGCCAGGATCAGGCCGTTATCGCCCAGACGCAGGGCATAGGTTGCAACGGGATTGAGAGTCGTCATCGTTGCCTCACATATGTTCCATGCCGTCCGGCACGGTGTAGAACGTCGGGTGGCGGTAGACTTTGCTTTCTGCCGGGTCGAAGAATTCACCGCGATCTTCCGGCTGCGAGGCAACGATTTCACTCGCCTTCACCACCCAGATGGAGCAGCCTTCGCTGCGGCGGGTGTAGGCATCACGCGCGTTTTCCAGTGCCATTTGGTCATCGGCGGCGTGCAGGCTGCCCACGTGGCGGTGCGACAAACCCTGTTTGCTGCGGACAAACACTTCGTATAACGGCCAGTATGTTTTGCTCATCTTTTTTCTCCTCAGGCGGCATCGCGAGCGCGTTGTTTTTCGGCATGAGCCAGCGCGGCTTCGCGCACCCATGCACCCTCTTCCCAGGCCTTACGCTTGGCGCCCAAACGTTCGTGATTGCAGACACCACGACCGTTGATGACCTCATTAAATTCCTGCCAGTCGATCTCACCGAATCGGTATTTCCCCGTCGCTTCATCAAGCTGCAGATCGGCATCCGGCACGGTCATGCCGAGGATTTCAACCTGCGGAACGGTGTTATCCACAAAGCGCTGGCGCAGTTCGTCGTTGGAATGCAGTTTGATTTTCCACGCCATACTGCGGGCGCTGTTCGGCGAGTTGTCGTCGCTCGGCCCGAACATCATCAGCGCGGGCCACCAGAAACGGTTGATCGCATCCTGGAGCATCTGCCGCTGTTCTTCGCTGCCCGCCGCCAGCGCCATACAGGCTTCAAAGCCCTGACGCTGGTGGAAGCTTTCTTCTTTGCAGATTTTGACCATCGCCCTGGCATACGGGCCGTAGGAGGTACGACACAGTGCCACCTGGTTGACGATCGCCGCGCCATCGACCAGCCAGCCGATCACGCCGATATCCGCCCAGCTCAGGGTTGGGTAGTTGAAGATGGAGGAGTATTTCATCTGGCCGTCGAGCATCTTCTGGTAGATGTCTTCACGCGCGCAGCCCAGTGTTTCAGCCGCGCTGTAGAGGTACAGGCCGTGTCCGGCCTCGTCCTGTACTTTTGCCAGCAGAATGGCCTTACGCCGCAGCGTGGGTGCGCGGGTTATCCAGTTGCCTTCTGGCAGCATGCCGACGATTTCCGAGTGCGCATGCTGGCCAATCTGGCGGATCAGCGTCTTACGGTATGCGTCCGGCATCCAGTCCTGCGGCTCGATGGCCGTTTCCTGCGCGATGCGCTGGTCAAAGCGTTGTTCTTCTGTCACGTCATCACCTTATGATTCCGATAAATTCAACAAATCATTTTTTGTGAATCATTTTGTTTTATGAAAGTTACATCTTAGTTAAATAAAACCACAAATTTTGTTTGTGATTTTTGTGACACGCTACGCAAAGCCTTTTAGTTTATTGAGTAAAAACAGAATCATAATCAATTTAGATAAGGTGTTCGCGATCGCATTGTTAATAAATTATTAAAATCCCTCTTGCATTTTGTGATTCACAAAATAACTATTTAAAGAGAAATTACGGAACACATCTGGAGATTAACGATGCAGCAGTTAGCCAGCTACTTATCCGGCGCCTGGCAGACCGGCCGGGGCCGCACCCGTACTATCCACCACGCCATCAGCGGCGAACCGCTTTGGGAAGTGACAAGCGAAGGACTGGATATGGCGCAGGCGCGCCGCTTCGCCATCGAGCACGGCGGCAAAGCGTTACAGGCAATGAGCTTTATTCAGCGCAGCGCGATGCTAAAAGCGGTGGCGAAGCATTTAATGGAACTGAAAGCCGATTTCTATGCCATATCCGCGCAAACCGGAGCAACACGCGGTGACAGCTGGGTCGATATCGAAGGCGGCATCGGCACGCTTTTCACCTATGCCAGCCTCGGCGGGCGTGAGCTGCCGGATGATGTGCTGTGGCCGGAAGATGAGCTGATTCCGTTGTCCAAACAGGGCGGTTTTGCCGCGCGCCATGTGCTGACGTCAAAATCCGGCGTTGCGGTACATATCAACGCCTTTAACTTCCCCTGCTGGGGGATGTTAGAAAAGCTGGCGCCGACCTGGCTTGCCGGCATGCCCGCGATCGTTAAACCGGCGACCGCCACCGCGCAGCTGACGCAGGCGATGGTCAAAGCCATTGTCGACAGCGGGCTGGTGCCGGACGGCGCAATAAGCCTGATCTGCGGCGGCGCGGGCGATCTGCTGGATAATCTGGATAGCCAGGACGTAGTGACCTTTACCGGCTCTGCGTATACCGGACAGCAATTGCGTGTGCATCCGAATCTGGTGGAGAAATCTGTGCCCTTCACCATGGAAGCGGATTCACTCAACTGCTGCGTGCTGGGTGAGGACGTCACCCCAGAACAGCCTGAGTTTGCACTGTTTGTACGTGAAGTTGTGCGCGAGATGACGACCAAAGCCGGGCAGAAATGTACCGCTATCCGCCGCATTATCGTGCCGCAGGCGCAGGTGAAAGCCGTCAGTGAAGCGCTGATTGCCCGCCTGCAAAAGGTGGTAGTGGGCGATCCGGCGCAGGAAGGCGTGAAGATGGGGTCGCTGGTGAATAACGATCAGCGTCAGGACGTGCAGGATAATGTGAATCGTCTGGTTGAAGCCGGATGTGAGGTACTGCTGGGCGGAAAGGCAGATCTGAACACCGCTGGAGCGTTCTTCCCGCCAACGCTGCTGTTTTGTCCGCAGCCGGATGAAATTACCGCGGTGCATGCAATTGAAGCCTTTGGTCCGGTCGCCACGCTGATGCCGTATCAGAACCGCGAACACGCCCTGACGCTGGCACGCGCTGGTGAAGGCAGTCTGGCAGGAACGCTGGTGACGGCGAGCGGCGAACTGGCGCGAGAGTTTATCCTCGGTGCAGCCCGCGCCCACGGGCGTATTCACGTGCTGAACGAAGAATCCTCGGCGGAATCGACCGGCCACGGCTCTCCACTGCCACAGCTAGTGCACGGCGGCCCGGGACGTGCGGGAGGCGGCGAAGAGCTTGGCGGCCTGCGCGCGGTGAAGCACTACATGCAGCGTACCGCCATTCAGGGCAGTCCAACCATGCTGGCCGCCGTTAGCCAGCAGTGGGTGCGCGGCGCGCAGGTCACGGAAGATCGCGTTCACCCGTTCCGCAAATATTTCGAAGAGATCCAACCGGGCGATAGCCTGCTGACTCCACGCCGCACGCTGACCGAAGCGGATATCGTCAACTTCGCCTGCCTCAGCGGCGACCACTTCTATGCCCATATGGACAAGATTGCCGCCGCCGACTCCATTTTCGGCGAGCGCTTGGTGCACGGTTATTTCCTGATTTCCGCCGCTGCGGGTCTGTTTGTTGACGCGGGCGTCGGCCCGGTTATCGCCAACTACGGTATGGAAAATCTGCGCTTTATCGAGCCGGTTAAGCCGGGCGACACTATCCAGGTGCGTTTAACCTGCAAACGCAAAACGGTGAAACTTCAGCGCAATGCCGAAGAAAAAGCGACTGGCGTGGTGGAATGGGCGGTGGAGATCTTTAATCAGCACCAGCAGGCGGTGGCGCTGTATTCCATTCTGACGTTGGTTGCGCGTCAGCATGGGGATTTCCCGGCTTAAGAACCCGGTGTCGCTTCGCGCGACCAGATTTGAAACAAAAAGCAAAAAGCCTGCTTAGTTTCCTGAGCAGGCTTCTTAAATATGGCTCCTCTGACTGGACTCGAACCAGTGACATACGGATTAACAGTCCGCCGTTCTACCGACTGAACTACAGAGGAATCGTTGTGGAGGCTTATCTTAGCGGCGAAAAAATTTTTGTCAAACCTCATTTCTTCGAATGCGAATCAATTGATGCTTCTCTCGACAGTTTGTTGCATTTACAGACATTTTAAATAGAAAAAACTTTGCAGCTTTTTTGATTCTCCCTCATCATTTGAAATGAGGTTTCAACTTTCTTCGTTAAGGTCCACTTTGAACGTCTCCGCTGCCTTACGCCAGGTCGCTTCCCGCACGCCCTGGTATGCCAAACGCAAGAGTTATAAGGTTCTCTTTTGGCGCGAAATCACTCCGCTGGCTGTCCCCATTTTCCTGGAAAACACCTGTGTGCTATTGATGGGTGTTCTGAGTACCTTCCTGGTAAGTTGGTTGGGAAAAGAAGCAATGGCCGGTGTCGGACTCGCCGACAGTTTTAATATGGTCATCATGGCATTTTTCGCCGCCATCGATCTGGGTACCACCGTAGTTGTAGCATTTAGCCTCGGGAAACGAGATCGTCGACGGGCCAGAGCCGCAGCCAGACAATCGCTGGTGATCATGACAATTTTTGCTACAGTGCTGGCAGCGGTCATTCACTATTTTGGTCAACAGATTATTGACGTTGTCGCAGGTGAAGCAACGCCAGACGTTAAAGCTTTGGCACTTACCTATCTGGAGCTAACGGTGCTCAGCTACCCGGCGGCAGCCATTGCGCTGATCGGCAGTGGCGCACTACGTGGGGCCGGAAATACTAAAATACCGTTGTTGATAAACGGCGGTATGAACATCCTGAATATCATCATCAGTAGCATCCTGATTTACGGGATCTTTTCCTGGCAAGGTCTGGGATTTGTGGGAGCAGGCCTGGGACTGACCATTTCGCGCTACATCGGGGCGATTGCCATCATCTGGGTACTGATGATTGGTTTTAACCCCGCGCTGCGAATTCCCTTCAAAAGCTATTTTAAGCCACTCAATCTCGCCATTATATGGGAGGTGATGGGGATCGGCATTCCGGCAAGTATCGAGTCAGTGCTGTTCAATGGCGGTAAACTTTTGACGCAGATGTTTGTTTCAGGCATGGGAACCAGCGTTATCGCCGGGAACTTTATTGCATTTTCTATCGCCGCACTTATCAATTTACCAGGGAATGCTTTAGGTTCCGCGTCGACAATCATTACCGGCAGGCGTCTGGGAAATGGCCAGATTGCCCAGGCTGAAATCCAGCTACGGCATGTGTTCTGGCTGTCGACGATTGGCCTAACGGCAATTGCCTGGCTAACCGCACCTTTCGCCGGGGTGATGGCCTCATTTTATACCCACGATCAGGATGTAAAAGAGGTCATAGTCATCCTGATTTGGCTCAACGCAGCATTTATGCCGATATGGGCAGCCTCCTGGGTATTACCAGCGGGCTTTAAAGGTGCGCGAGATGCACGTTTTGCTATGTGGGTATCGATGCTGGGCATGTGGGGCTGCCGCGTAGTCGCGGGCTACACTCTGGGTATCGTATTAGGATGGGGAGTTGTCGGCGTTTGGTTAGGTATGTTCTTCGACTGGGCCGTGCGCGCCGCGTTATTTTACTGGCGTATGGTCACAGGCCGCTGGTTGTGGAAATACCCACGCCCCGAACGCGAAAAGTGCATAAAACAACCGGTTGCGTCTGAATAATCGGCGAAATGGGGAATATTTCAGCAAACGATCGCATTTATCCATTCAGGCTTTGACAACGCTGAGCGGCATCGCTAATATGCGCCTCGTTCACACGATTCCTCTGTAGTTCAGTCGGTAGAACGGCGGACTGTTAATCCGTATGTCACTGGTTCGAGTCCAGTCAGAGGAGCCATATTTAAGAAGCCTGCTCAGGAAACTAAGCAGGCTTTTTGCTTTTCTGCGATCCCATTAACCAGGTAGAGCGCTTCACTTCACACACAGGCTTTTCCATACTGGCAACGAGAGAAGCCCGTTTCTCACGGGCTTTTATTGTTAAATCTGATAATCAATCACCGCTTCATCTGGCTCCATCGCCTGACGCTTAATTTCATCGACGGATAACCCTGCGTTGCATAGCTCGATGAATCGCCAGACGTAGTTGCGCTGCAGTTGTCCGCGTTTAAGCCCTAGCCAAACGGTATTTGCATCAAACAAATGCCGGGTATCCAGACGGGTTAACGTCCCCTCTTCCTGCTCGCCGCTGGATTGCTCTGCCACCAGCCCAATCCCCAATCCCAGTGACACGTAAGTTTTAATCACATCCGAGTCCTGGGCGCTGAGAATAATATCAGGTATCAGCCCCTTGCGAGCAAACGCCTCATCGATGCGGGAACGCCCTGTAATCCCCTGACGATAGGTAATTAACGGCCAGTGAGCGATGGACTCCAGCGTTAGCGGAGAAGCCTTCACTAATGGATGGTCATGAGGAACAAGCAGGCTGTGGTGCCAACGAAACCAGGGAAAAGCCACCAACAATGGATCGCTGCTCAGCCGCTCACTGGCAATTCCGATATCTGCCCCGCCATTTTGTAGCAGGACATCAATCTCCTGTGGTGTGCCCTGAATAAGTTCCAGACGCACCTCAGGGAACAGCTCACGAAAGGCTTTTATCACCGCAGGCAAGCTATAGCGTGCCTAGGTATGCGTGGTGGCAATCGTTAGAACGCCGGACGTGTCATTGGTAAACAGATCCGCCAGTCGACGAACATTGCTGGCCTCATTCAGAATACGTTCGGCAATGATCAGCAAGGCTTTACCCGGTTCAGTCATGCCCAACAGGCGTTTACCGCGACGGATAAAAATTTCGATGCCAAGTTCATCTTCAAGTTCACGAATGTGTCGGCTGACGCCCGACTGCGAGGTGTACAGTATATTCGCGACCTCCGTCAGGTTGTAATCCTGACGGGCCGCCTCGCGGATTATTTTGAGTTGCTGGAAATTCACGTTTCACTCCGGGCACATCAGACATTACGCTATTGTTAAAGTCTGATGCCCGGCATAACAAATAATAAAAACCTGCATCTTATTCCTCGCGGGAATAAGGTTTAGCTGACCAGCTGCAGTTCGCGATTTTCCAGCGCCGGACGGCTAACCAGCGATAGCAGGATCTCCTTCACTGCCTGCGCCTGGGGCGATAAGCTCCCTCTGGCTGATACGTTCAACGATAATGGCAGATTCATCGATGGGGTTGTGATGCGCGCCATCCAGCCGTTCGCTGCATTGCATAATGAACGGGCGGCCGACTCGGGCAACACTGTGACGCCCATACCACTGGCAATGGCGGCCGTCAGGGTGGAGATAGACTCAATTTCGCCAATCACTTTAGCCGTTAAGCGACGTAGCGAAAAAGCTTCATCCACGCGCAGGCGAACCGCGCTGTAATCCCGTGGCAAGAACAAACTCATCTGCGCCACCGCGGCTAAATCGACGCTTTGCCCTGGGCACTCACGCGTGCCGACCAGATACAGATCCTCTTTAAGCAACGGTTGACTGCTGATGCCCGCCACGGGTGAACGCTCATAGAGCACTGCCATATCTAATTGCCCGCTGAGCAGCTTGTCATTCAGCACTGCCCCACTGTTTTCATGCAGATAGACCTGCACATCTGGCAGTTCGGCACGTAGCGTCTGTAATAACGGCATGGTAATGGATGACGCTGCTGTCCCCGGCGCAAGGCCGATAGAGACCTGGCCTGTCAAGGTCTGTCCCACGTTATTAACCGCAAGTTGCGCTTGTTCACACTGACGTAAAATCGTCCGGGCGTGGGTATATAACACTTTTCCTGCTTCCGTCGGCGTGACGCCACGCTTGGTACGAATCAGCAATTGCTGATCAAGCTCACCTTCCAGCGTTGCGACCTGCTGGCTCAGCGCGGGTTGCGCAATGTGCAATACTTCCGCTGCCTGGGTCAGGCTACCAATATCGACGATTTTAACGAAATATTTCAGTCGTCTAAAGTTCATTTTGCCTCCTGTCGGAATACCAGAACCCGTGCTGGCAGTCATTGAATTCAGGATTGCAAGATGCTTGCCACTTTCGTCTAAAACGGTGTTTTATGGTTAAAGCCGCACAAAGTCAGGAGTAAAAGCGAAGGAAGATCATTCTGCACACCGAAATATCTCATTCGGGCTGCCCTGGAAGAGGTATACACGCACCAGAATGGGGCAAAAGCATAAAAAGACGGAAAGATCGCCGCTTTGCTGATTTTGTCAGCAAACGAACACACAAATGTATTTAGCCCTTTGACAAGCCTCACCACCCTCGCTAATATGCGCCTCGTTCAAACGATTCCTCTGTAGTTCAGTCGGTAGAACGGCGGACTGTTAATCCGTATGTCACTGGTTCGAGTCCAGTCAGAGGAGCCATATTTAAGAAGCCTGCTTAGGAAACTAAGCAGGCTTTTTGCTTTTTGCTATTGCTCATTGCGCATATCAAAGCCCCTGCTCAGTCTGGCCAACACTTCATTTATAATGACCGCAGGTATTTGTTCCAGGTGCTTGCCGTTCCGAGCTTCCATATCAATAGTTCTGGGCTGATCACGGCGAATAACGCCCGTCGTTTTAGTGCCCGCATCATCCAGTTAAACGCTAACACCAGCAGCATGAGCAAGGTTTCCGCAACTGGTGACAGGAACTGAGGTGTCCGATTCTCGCTCGCAACAGACATGGTCAGATGTCATTCCAACCATCACATGCCAAAAGCAGACTCCTTTTCCCATCCAATATCCACATCATGAGATTTTTATAAAAAACAATGTGTTAAGACGTTCAGCGTAATACAATTATATTTCCAATTGTAATGATAACCATTCTCATATTACTATAATCGCGTGATAATTAACTTTTGATACATTCCGCATGTCTGACCACGCCACTACCACTGCTTCCTTTACGCTCGAGTCGCTTTATGGCGCACATCACGGCTGGCTGAAAAGCTGGCTGACGCGCAAACTCCAGTCCGCCTTTGATGCAGATGACATTGCCCAAGACACTTTTCTAAGGGTAATGGGCAGCGGGTCGCTCTCGACGATCCGCGATCCGCGTTCCTTTCTGTGCACTCTCGCCAAACGGGTGATGGTCGACCTGTTTCGCCGAAACGCGCTGGAAAAAGCCTATCTGGAGATGCTGGCGCTTATGCCGGAAAATCTCGCGCCTTCGCCCGAGGAACGCGAGAGTCAGCTCGAAACCCTGCAACTCATCGACAGCATGCTTGACGGGCTGAGCGGAAAAACACGCGAAGCGTTTCTCCTTTCACAGCTGGATGGTCTGACCTACAGCGAAATAGCGCTAAAGCTCGGTGTTTCGGTCAGTTCAGTGAAAAAATATATGGCAAAGGCTATCGAACATTGTCTGCTGTTTCGTCTGGAGCACGGTCTGTGAACGCCTCTATCACCGATTCTCGCCGCCAGGCATTGCGCTCGGCATCACACTGGTATGCCGTATTGAGCGGCGAGCGTGTCAGCCCACAGCAGGAAGCACGCTGGCAACAATGGTATGAAGAGGACAAAGATCATCAGTGGGCCTGGCAACAGGTTGAAAACCTGCGCAACCAGCTCAGCAGCGTTCCGGGCGATGTCGCCAGCCGGGCGCTGCACGATACGCATCTTACCCGTCGTCATATCATGAAAGGGCTACTGCTGCTGCTCGGCGTGGGCGGCGGCTGGCAGCTCTGGCAATCTGAAGCCGGAGAAGGTCTGCGCGCAGACTACCGCACCGCCAAAGGCGCGGTCAGCCATCAGCGGCTGGACGATGGCTCGCTGCTGACGCTCAACACACAAAGCGCCGCGGACGTTCGTTTTGATACGCGTCAACGCGCTGTCCATCTCTGGTACGGCGAAATTGCTATTACTACCGCAAAAGACGCGCAGCAAAGACCTTTCCACGTTGTGACCCGCCAGGGCCAGCTCACCGCGTTAGGCACAGAATTTACCGTCTACCAGCAGGACAACGTCACACGCGTTACCGTTCAACAACACGCGGTTGAAGTCTTACTGGCAAATCGTCCGCAGGAAAAACGCATCGTCAGCGCTGGCGAGAGCCTGCAGTTTAGCGCGTCTGAATTTGGTGCAATTACCTCAGCGGATGATGAAAGCGCCGCCTGGACGCAGGGCATTCTGAGCTTTAGCGATAAACCTCTGGGTGAAGTGATTGCCACGCTGAGCCGTTATCGCAACGGCGTGCTGCGCTGCGATCCGGCTGTGGCCGGGTTACGCCTGAGTGGCTCTTTCCCGCTGAAAGATACTGATGCAATCCTGGATATTATCGCCAAGACTCTTCCAGTGAAAATTCAGTCGGTTACGCGATACTGGGTAAATATCTCAGCATTGTAAGAAAAATAATTCTCATTTCGATTATCCTTTTTCCCCTTCTCATTCGACTCATAGATGAACACAACAAAAATGATGATGGAGAAGGTATGACGCCTTTACGCGTTTTTCGCAAAACAACACCTTTGGTTAACGCCGTTCGCTTGAGCCTGCTGCCGCTGGCCGGGCTGTCGTTATCCGCCTTCGCAGCGCAGGTTGATATTGCACCGGGTTCGCTCGACAAAGCCCTTAATCAGTATGCCGCGCTCAGCGGAATTACCCTGTCGGTTGACGCCAGCCTGACGCGCGGCAAACAGAGTAACGGTCTTCACGGTGACTACGACGTCGAAACCGGCCTGCAACACCTGCTGAACGGTAGCGGCCTGCAGGTGAAACCGCTGGGTAATAACAGCTGGACACTGGAGCACGCACCCGCACCGCAAGAAGATTCCCTGACCGTGGTGGGCGACTGGCTGGGGGATGCGCGCGAAAACGACGTTTTCGAACATGCTGGCGCGCGTGACGTTATCCGCCGTGAAGATTTCGCCAAAACCGGCGCGACGACCATGCGCGAGGTGCTGAACCGCATTCCTGGCGTTACCGCCCCAGAAAACAACGGTACCGGTAGCCACGATCTGGCGATGAACTTTGGTATTCGCGGCCTGAACCCACGCCTGGCCAGCCGTTCAACGGTACTGATGGACGGTATTCCGGTGCCGTTTGCCCCTTACGGCCAGCCGCAGCTTTCCCTGGCACCCGTTTCGCTCGGAAATATGGACGCCATCGATGTGGTACGCGGCGGCGGTGCCGTACGTTACGGGCCGCAGAGCGTGGGCGGTGTGGTGAACTTTGTCACCCGCGCCATTCCGCAAGACTTCGGGATCGAAGCCGGCATGGAAGGCCAGCTCAGCCCAACGTCCTCACAAAATAATCCTAAAGAGACGCACAACCTGATGGTGGGCGGCACGGCGGATAACGGTTTTGGTACCGCCCTGCTTTACTCCGGCACACGCGGCAGCGACTGGCGCGAGCACAGCGCGACGCGCATCGACGATCTGATGCTGAAAAGCAAATATGCGCCGAACGACGTGCATACTTTCAACAGCCTGCTGCAATACTACGACGGTGAAGCCGACATGCCCGGCGGCCTGTCGCGCGCGGATTACAACGCCGACCGCTGGCAGTCCACGCGCCCTTACGATCGCTTCTGGGGGCGCCGCAAGCTGGCAAGCCTCGGCTATCAGTTTCAGCCGGACAGCCAGCATAAATTCAATATTCAGGGCTTCTACACCGAAACCCTGCGTAGCGGCTACCTGGAGCAGGGCAAACGCCTCACCCTTTCACCGCGTAACTACTGGGTACGCGGCATTGAACCGCGCTACAGTCAGAGCTTTATGCTTGGCTCTTCCGCGCACGAAGTCGGAGTGGGATATCGCTATGTGAGCGAGTCGACGCATGAAATGCGTTATTACACCGCCACCAGCAGCGGGCAGTTGCCGTCCAACTCCAGCCCTTACGATCGCGACACCCGTTCCGGTACCGAAGCGCACGCCTGGTATCTGGATGACAAAATCGACGTAGGCAACTGGACGATCACACCGGGTATGCGCTTTGAACATATCGAGTCATACCAGAACAACGCCATCAAAGGCACGCATGAGGAAGTGAGCTACAACGCCCCACTTCCGGCGCTAAACGTGCTCTATCACCTGACTGACAGCTGGAATCTTTATGCAAACACTGAAGGCTCATTCGGCACCGTACAGTACAGCCAAATTGGCAAGGCTGTGCAAAGCGGCAATGTGGAACCGGAAAAAGCGCGAACCTGGGAGCTCGGAACCCGATACGACGGTGGCGCGCTGACCGCGGAAATGGGGCTGTTCCTGATTAACTTTAATAATCAGTACGACTCCAACCAGACCAACGACACTGTAACCGCACGGGGTAAAACACGCCATACCGGGCTGGAAACCCAGGCCCGCTATGACCTCGGCACGCTGACGCCAACGCTCGACAACGTTTCGGTCTACGCAAGCTATGCGTATGTGAACGCCGAGATCCGCGAGAAAGGCGACACCTACGGCAACCAGGTGCCGTTCTCGCCGAAACACAAAGGCACATTGGGCGTGGATTATAAACCGGGTAGCTGGACCTTCAACCTGAACAGCGATTTCCAGTCCAGCCAGTTTGCGGATAACGCCAATACCGTGAAAGAGAGCGCCGACGGCAGCACCGGCCGCATCCCGGGCTTCATGCTCTGGGGCGCACGCGTAGCCTATGACTTTGGTCCGCAGATGGCAGACCTGAACCTGGCGTTCGGCGTGAAGAATATCTTCGACCAAGCGTATTTCACCCGCTCTTACGACGACAACAATAAAGGCATCTACGCAGGCCAGCCGCGCACGCTGTATATGCAGGGGTCGTTGAAGTTCTAATTCAACCGATTTCGTAGGCCGGGTAAGCGCAGCGCCACCCGGCTTTCAGGAGCACCGATGTTCACATTTATCCGCACACTTTTCGCCGCTCTGCTGCTGGTCACCAGCCACGCTTTTGCCGCCACGGTTCAGGACGAACATGGCGCCTTTACGCTTGATAAAACGCCACAGCGGATAGTGGTACTGGAGCTGTCGTTCGCGGACGCGCTGGCTGCCGTCGATGTTAGTCCGATCGGCATTGCCGACGATAACGATGCCACGCGCATTCTTCCCGAAGTTCGCGCCCATCTGAACCCCTGGCAGTCTGTCGGCACGCGTGCGCAGCCGAGTTTAGAAGCCATCAGCGCGCTGAAACCGGACCTGATCATTGCCGACAGCAGCCGTCATGCGGGTATTTTCAGCGCCTTACAGCAAATTGCACCGGTGCTGCTGCTGAAATCTCGCAATGAAACCTACGCTGAAAATCTTCAGTCTGCGGCCATCATCGGCGAGATTGTGGGCAAAAAGGCACAGATGCAGTCACGCCTGGCGAAACACAAACAACAGATGTCAGCGTGGGCCAGCCAGTTGCCAAAAGGCACGCAGGTGTTGTTTGGTACGTCCCGGGAGCAGCAGTTCAACCTGCACACGCAGGAGACCTGGACCGGGGGCGTCCTGACCGCTCTGGGGCTGAAGGTACCTGCGGCGATGGCGGGTGCGTCTATGCCGTCCATCGGCCTGGAGCAGTTGCTGGCGCTTAATCCTACATGGCTGCTGGTCGCACATTATCGCGAAGAGAGCATCGTGAAACGCTGGCAGCAAGACCCGCTGTGGCAGATGTTAACGGCTGCGCAAAAACAGCAGACGGCGTCGGTCGACAGTAACGCCTGGGCGCGGATGCGCGGCATTTTTGCGGCCGAACGTATTGCCAGCGACACGGTAAAAATCTTTCATCACCAGCCTTTATCCGATGTGAAATGACAGTTCTCAGACATCCGGCACTGCAATGGGGGCTGCCCCTTGCCGCGCTTATCGCAATTTTCTGGCTGAGTCTGTTTTGCTACTCGGCCATTCCTGTTTCTGGCGTTGATGCTATTCGCGCCCTGCTGCCGGGCCATACGCCGACGCTTGCACAAGCGCTGGTGCAAAACCTTCGTTTGCCGCGAAGCCTGGTCGCCATTCTGATCGGCGCAAGCCTGGCTCTCGCGGGAACGCTGCTGCAAACCCTGACGCATAATTCAATGGCCTCCCCTTCACTGCTCGGCATTAACAGCGGCGCGGCGCTGGCTATGGCACTGACCAGCGCGCTCAGCCCCGTGCCCGTTTCGGGTTACTCCATCTCCTTTATCGCCGCCTGTGGCGGCGGCGTTAGCTGGCTGCTGGTGATGACCGCAGGCGGCGGATTTCGCCACACCCAGGACCGAAACAAACTGATCCTCGCGGGTATCGCTTTCTCGGCGTTTTGCATGGCCCTGACCCGCATCACCCTGCTGCTGACGGAAGATCACGCCTACGGCATTTTTTACTGGCTCGCAGGGGGCGTATCTCACGCACGCTGGCAGGAGTTCTGGCAGCTTTTACCGGTGGTGGCGGTCGCTGTACCGGTGGTGTTGCTGCTGGCCAATCAACTGAACCTGCTTAACGTCAGCGACAGCACCGCCCGCACGCTGGGGGTGAATCTGCCGAAGCTGCGTTTGATCATCAACATTCTGGTGCTGCTTCTGGTCGGTACCTGCGTCAGCGTGGCTGGCCCGGTGGCGTTTATCGGTCTGTTGATGCCGCATCTGGCTCGCTTCTGGGTAGGATTTGACCAGCGCAAGGTCCTGCCGATGAGCATACTGATGGGCGCCACACTGATGCTAGTGGCGGATGTTCTGGCCCGCGCGCTGGCTTTTCCTGGCGAATTACCCGCGGGGGCCGTGGTGGCTCTGATTGGTGCGCCCTGCTTTGTCTGGCTGGTCAGGAGGCGTGGATGAAAGTTACGCTAGTCATTTTTATCGCCCTCGCACTGGCAGGATTTTCGCTGCTGTCGCTGCAAATGGGGGTGATCTCCGTTCCCTGGCGCGCCCTACTGACCGACTGGCAGGCCGGGCGTGAGTATCATTACGTGTTAACGGCGTACCGCCTGCCGCGACTGCTGCTGGCGCTGTTTGTTGGTGCAGCCCTCGCGGTGGCAGGCGTTCTGGTACAAGGGATTGTGCGTAACCCTCTGGCATCGCCGGATATTCTCGGCGTAAACCATGCCGCCAGCCTTGCCTCTGTAGGCTCACTTCTTCTCGTACCGTCACTGCCGGTGATTGCTCTGCCGCTGCTGGCCTTTGCCGGTGGCATGGTGGGCCTGAGCCTGCTGAGAATGCTGGCGAACACCAGCCAACCGATGAAGCTCGCGCTCACGGGCGTTGCGCTTTCTGCCTGCTGGGCCAGCCTGACGGACTGGCTGATGCTTTCGCGCCCGCAGGATGTGAACAGCGCCCTGCTGTGGCTGACCGGCAGCTTATGGGGCCGTGACTGGAGCTTTGTGAAGATTGCCGTCCCGCTACTGATGTTGTTTCTGCCGCTGAGCCTGGGTTTTTGTCGCGATCTCGACCTTCTGGCACTGGGCGATGCACGCGCCACCACGCTCGGGGTGTCGGTGCCGCGTATCCGGCTCCTGGCTTTGCTACTGGCCGTCGCCATGACATCTACCGGCGTGGCCGTCTGCGGCCCGATCAGCTTTATTGGTCTTGTGGTGCCGCATATGGTGCGCAGCATCTCCAGTGGACGTCACCGCTGGCTGCTGCCCGTTTCGGCGCTGACAGGTGCGTTGCTGTTGGTGGTTGCCGATCTGCTGGCGCGAATTATTCATCCCCCGCTGGAGCTTCCGGCTGGCGTGCTGACCGCCATTATCGGTGCGCCGTGGTTTGTCTGGCTGCTTGTGAGAATGCGATAAATGACATTACGAACTGAAAATCTGACGGTCTGTTACGGTACAAACAAGGTCCTTGATGGCGTTTCACTCGCGCTACCAACGGGGAAGACAACCGCCCTACTCGGCCCTAACGGCTGCGGGAAATCGACGTTGCTAAACTGTTTTTCACGGCTGTTAACGCCGCAATCCGGTGGCGTATTTCTCGGCGATAATGCCATCAACACGCTCTCATCACGCCAGCTAGCCCGCAGGCTGGCGCTGCTGCCCCAACATCATTTAACTCCCGAGGGGATCACCGTCCAGGAGCTTGTTTCGTACGGTCGCAACCCGTGGTTGTCACTCTGGGGGCGCCTCTCCGTTGAAGACAATGCGCGGGTCCAAGATGCTATGCACCAGACCCGGATCCAACATCTTGCCGACCGACGGTTAACCGAACTTTCCGGCGGTCAGCGCCAGCGCGCCTTTCTGGCGATGGTCCTGGCCCAGAATACACCCGTCGTACTACTCGATGAGCCAACCACCTATCTCGATATCAATCACCAGGTGGAACTGATGCGGTTGATGGGCGAACTCCGGGCTCAGGGGAAAACGGTGGTCGCAGTGCTGCACGACCTTAATCAGGCCAGCCGGTACTGCGATCATCTGGTGGTAATGGCGAACGGACATATTATGGCGCAAGGCACACCAGAAGCGGTGATGAACCCTGGATTGCTGAGAACCGTATTCAACGTGGATACGGAAATACACCCCGAACCAGTATCTGGTAAGCCGATGTGTGTAGTGAGATAGATGACACAGGCTGTAATGGTACCATGGTCTCAACAGGTCGCCGTCATATCACTCGCGCTGTGATGACTTCACTCTGCCCAGGTAACATTTCAACTGTTCTGAGCTGAATAATATTGCAGCGTTCTGTCATCAATCATCATGCGTTTAGGACCAGTCAAAACCATGTTAATCATCGGTTCATAAACTGCAGACAGGCGGTGTTCAGGGATTACTCTCAGCACCATAGCAACCCGTGAAATGCAGGTTTCGGTACGCTGATTACCCGTGGCTGATGCAAGTTTTCGTAACTTCGGTAATTTTTGCATTTACCGAGTGATAACACGTCGCTGTATGCACAGCAAGAGAGGCAGGAAAAAGCGAAGAGGATGGAGAAACGGGGAGACGCGTTAATTCATCTTTCCGCTTAATATTAACGGGCGCCGGGTTGCTTCATACCAACGTCCGCTGAGTGCCAAAAGCGGACGTTTCAGAAGCCAGCTGTTTCCAATAACAGACGTATTATCGAACCGGAAACTCATATTTTTTAATAACCCCTCCCCGGTTCGAAAGGCAACAAACCATTTTCACGGAGTTATTTCTGTTGAAACCAGCGTTTAATGCCCGATGACGCAGAGTCAATAGCGCCTGCCAGATAGCCCGAGAATTGCGGCGACCATTCACTGGCGATACCAGTCATCTCGCCAGACCACTCTCCCCTGGTGGGAAGTTGCTCAGGCGTTACGTGCCCTACCTCCTGCAGGAGATCAAATTCCGTCGCAGTAAACGGATCGGCCGCCCAGTCTTTAATATATTCAGCTTCGGGTTCTACCGCATCCTGTCCAAATAAGCGTACAAGCTGCTCCCGGCAATGATTTTTGAGAACAGCTTCGCTGACAGTCCATCTCGATTTTGCCGGTACGCCAATAAAACCAAAAATCGCCGTTTTGCCCGAATCTGGCTCGGATACGTCATGGATCTCTACCATTGGCCCCACGCTGCTTCCTGCATTCCCTGAAAGCTGCCGCTCATGCAATATGTCTGTTTTATATACAGCGACATATTTTGCATGGGGAGCCATCCATGTCGGGATTTTCCGCCAGTTTGACAGTACCTGTTCCGGCATCGCCGGTCTGAAATCTATTTTAGCTGCCAGGGCAGGAGGCAAAGCGAGGAAGACATGCTCACCGGAAAATACGGCTTTTTTACTGCCTTCGGACCGGGTATGGATCTGCACTTCCTTGCCAGCCCGGGAAACCGCCACCACCTGATGGCCGGTTTTAATCTTCTCAGCCGGGATCTGACTTTTAAGTGCCGCCGTCAGCGCCTGCATTCCTCCCTTAAGCCTGAAAGACGCCGGGGAGCTCTCCCATGCCGGGTAGCGTTCGGGGGGCGAATCCAGCTGGCGTTCGTAGAGCATGTCACCCGGACGGCCATGCGCGATTACCGGAAGATTAAGCCGCTCGATCAGTTGCGCGAAGTCCGGTTGAATATCAGGCCAGAACCACGCTGCCCCCATATCTACATGAACGCCAGCGGAGGTGCCCGCCAGTTCCAGGCCTGACAGCACGCGCCCGCCCGTTCTGTCACGAGCCTCAAGGATCACATAATCAACACCCGCTTTTTCAAGCAGCGTGGCGGCATAAAGGCCGCTTATGCCCGCACCAATGATAACAGCGCTCTGCTTCATAATGTCGCTCCGGTCAGGGTTGTCGGGCTGAGATGTCCCGTTTTCAGATAAAAAAGTGCGCCAGAGGCGGTGGCCATAAGAGCAGGCATATCTCCCGGCGGAAACCGCATCCAGCTTCCTGCCCCATAGCAACCTTCCGGCGCATGGAGTTCTCCCTGCAGAAGAAGGATCTCTGCTCCGCCAACAAGCGGCGCACAGAAGATCCGCTCGCCCGGGGCAATTTTCTGAAGCAGAACAGTTTCTGAGGTGCCGGAGAATAAAGGGCAGACTTGTCTTTGCGGCTGACCGTGCCAGTTAGCTGCCTCCTGCGTATTTATCCTGACCGGCTGGCGTTCATCGGCAGACATCTGGCGCAGCTTGACGAAAATGGTTGTGCCGTCGCGACTTGAGGGTTGGTGAGAAGAACCGTCCGGGCTGCGCAGATACCAGCCGGCAGGATAGTTGACCCCGTTTTCGGTAAAAGTCCCCTCGAGCACCAGAATCTCCTCTCCGCCTGGATGGCTGTGTGCGGGAAATTCGGATCCGGGCGCATACCGGACAAGGCTGGTTGCGCGGGCCTGCTCGCGACCAATCCGGTCAAGCATCACGCGCTTAACGCCGGGCTGGGGAGAAGGTATCCACTGATAATCGTCCGGAGTAACGATCGCACGCTGCGAAAAATCAGAATTCAGTAACATCATAGTGAGTGATTAGACGGCCCCGCAGGGGCCGTCTGCAGGCCTATTTGTTCGGCAGATTATCGTAAACATCCAGAGCACGCGCGGTATATGTCAGCGCTGCGCCAGTATTCAGGTTAATGGCAACGGCCAGCGCTTCGGCGATCTCTTCGCGCGTGGCACCGTGCTTAACAGCAGCGTCGACGTGTACGGCCAGGCAACCGTCACAGCGGGTGGTGACGGCCACGGCCAGTGCAATCAGTTCATGGGTTTTGGGATCGAGGTGCTTGTTTTCTGACGCCCCTTTATCCATCTGCTGAAAGCCTTTCATAAACTCTGGCTGCAGTTTGGCAAATTTGCCGATGGTGGCGAGCAGGCCACTGCGATATTCATTCCAGTTCAAGAACATTGAAAACTCCGGTTATTTTTTGTCTCAGAAATATCATTACATGACGTCGAAAATACGTACGTCAGGCGCGCTGTTTAAATAGGGTTTCAATCCTGCAACGACATCCTGCGTGAACAGCGGACTGCTAAGGTATGCCTGCGCCTGCGCAACAGTCTTAAAGCCGTGCAGCACCTGGACATCCTCGTCACGGACAAGCAGCTCTTTAGAGGTGGCACCCTCGATGGTGGTCAGAAACGGTTTTTTGTATTTCTGGTATACCCCCGCGGCTGCCGCACGGTTTTCATTACTGATATCCAGGGTGATTTGCAGATAAGCCATCGTTCTCTCCTTCGCTCAGGGTTGAGGCAACACGCCCGGTTACAAACCCGGTCTGTATTACCTTTCGTTGAGGGCGATTATCAGAAAGCCAGGCAGCTTCAACAAATCAGATAATCTTGCGAAGCAGAGAAGAAATTCTATGTCGTGGTTTGGCAGGGAATGAAGCATCACGCGGCTGGACTGATTGCCGGGACAGCGTGATGCCTCATGAGGCAGTTTATGAGCGGTCTGAAACGACATCCTGAAGAAGCCAGTCATGGAAGACTTTTACTTCATCACGCATGACTTTTTGCTGCGGGGTGACCAGATAATAGGACCACCTGAGTGGCCAACGGTGGTCGGAATGCAGCTGGGCCAGCTGTCCGGTTTCGATAAGTTTTTTCACCAGAGCGTAGCGGACAATAGCCACACCCCTGCCGCTCAGGGCCGACAGGATCACCGCCGAGGTAGAGTTAATATGCAGCCCGCTTTCCAGCGCGTCGGGTGCTCCGACCGCCATCAGGACATCATTCCATGATGGAAAATCTGCCCCGGGATGCGGCGTGTCATCGTGAATGAGTTTTTGCGTGGCGAGCCATTTACTGCAGGCCATTTTTCCGGACGGCACCAGGTGGGGACTGCAGACCAGCACCGCTTCCTCATCCATCAGCCAGGTTTTATTCACGCCAGGCCAGTCGCCCTGTCCGCAGCGAATACCGATATCCGCCTCACCGTGCGACACGTCCATCAACTTTTCCGTAACATTAAGCCGCAGATCGATATTTTCGTGCGTTTCCGAAAACCGGTTCAGACGATCCATCAGCCAGTTCATCATCAGTACCTGCGACGCCGTCACCACCACAACCGAGCGCGAGCGGCGACCACGAAGCTTGTTTAATCCGGTTTCAAGTTTGTCGAGCCCCAGCGTGATGTCCTGGAGTGCCTCCTGCGCTTCGTCAACCAGCGTCAGCCGCTCTTTTCCTGAACGGGTGCGGTGAAGAAGCGGGTGCCCGACCCAGTCTTCCAGCGAGCGCACCAGCTGGCCTACTGCGGCGGGCGTAACGCCCAGTTCCTGAGCCGCGCCGGTAAAGCTGCCATGCCTGGCGGTTGCTTCAAAAGCGTGCAGCCATTTAAGTCGGTTTAGCGATCGCATTGTGGTCATCCTGATGCATTATTTTCCTCAGTATACGCCAGCGAGAAAGATTTTCTTTCCTGGGTCGCAATTTCTTCTCAGTCGTCAATCAGGGGCCCGGGTGGCATTCTGATTTCACACGATGAGGAGCGCGGCTTTTCATCAATGACAAACATATGAATTCAAAGAGGTTAGCGATGAACGCATCTTTTGCCGGTAAAAAACTGTTAGTGGTCGGTGGTACAAGCGGTATGGGCTTCGAAACGGCGAAGCTGGTTCTGAAAAACGGTGGCAGCGTTGTGCTGGTTGGCAATCGCCAGGACAAAGCCGAGCAGGCCCGCCAGGCACTGGCTGCTGATGGTCAGGTTTCCATCATCGTTGCCGACCTGATGAAAGAAGAAGGTATGCAGCACGTGGTGAATACCATTAATGCCGAACACAAAGATATCAGCCTGCTGGTCAATGCGGCTGGCGTATTTTTCCCGAAACCGTTCACCGAACATGAAGTGTCAGACTATGACATGTACATGAACATTAATCGCGCGACGTTCTTTATTACCCGTGACGTGGTGCGCAATATGGTTGAAGCTGGCATTAAAGGCTCCATCGTTAATATCGGTTCCATGTGGGCACAGCAGGCCATCGGTGCCACTCCGTCTTCAGCGTACTCAATGGCAAAAGCGGGTCTGCACGCGCTGACCAAAAACCTAGCCATTGAGCTGGGTGAAAAAGGGATCCGAGTGAATGCGGTGTCTCCGGCCATTGTTCACACGCCGATTTACGAAGGCTTCATTCCGAAAGACGACGTGAAGGACGTGATGAGCAGCTTTGACAGCTTCCACCCGATCGGTCGCGTGGGTACCCCGGTCGATATCGCGGAAACCGTTGCTTTCCTGCTTTCTGACAAGACAGGCTGGGTCACCGGCGCTATCTGGGATATCGATGGCGGCGTAATGGCTGGCCGTAACGCCTGATGACCATGCCGCACGCGCTTACCCGCGTGTGGCACTGGAGTAATTATGCAAATCCAGACCGCGCATTATGACCTTGTCACCTCGTGGCAGGGGGGCATGGCCAGCCGGACGCTCTGCCAGTCCTTTTCCGCAGACAACGCTCCGCCTGCCCTGCAAAGTCATATTATCGATTCCGATGAACCGGTTTCGCTGGGTGGCGAAGGGCTGGCTCCTGACCCCCAGGAGCTGATGCTCGCTACGTTCAATGCCTGCATGATGGCCGCCTTTATTCTCGAAGCCAGGGCTGAAGGTCTGGCCCTTACGCATCTTGAAATACACACTGACGGGCACCTTCCGAAGGGTATACCGGCCTCCGGTGACAGACCTGCAGAGGATGCTTCCGGCAGGCTTGTGTATGTCATCCATGTACGCGGTGGCGGCACGGTGCATCAGTTTGAAGGGGTTCATCAGCGGGTGATTGCCTCCTCTCTGAACCGGTGGTTACTGGCCCAGAATATGCTGATCGAAGGTGACTTAACACTGAGCTGACGCGGCTGGATTGTTCTGTTCAACAGGAAAAATGATATGACCACACCAAGAGTAACCCCCTGGCAGGATGAAGAGCCCGTTGACGCCAATCTTCTCAACGCGATAAAGGCCCGTCGGCCCGGCGGAAAACTGATAGCTATTGACCGGGTATTACTGAAGAGTGCCCCCCTGGCCACGGGCTGGAACGAACTGATGGTACGGGTACGTCAGGAATTTTCGCTCAACCTTGAATACCGGGAACTGATCATGCTGCGCGTTGCCTGGCTGAATAAAGCAGAATTTGAATGGAACGTGCACTACCCTGCCTATCTGGATGCAGGCGGAACGGCTGAAAAAGCAGAAGCCCTGCGGTTATCCTCCGCGCCACACGTCTTTAATGACACCGAAACGTTGCTGATACATCTTACGGACCAGTCCACCCGGAACGTCGTGGTTGAGGAGAACGTCATCGGGGCGCTGAAAAGCCTGTTAGGTGAAAAAGAGACCGTGGAAGCGGTTGCCACTGTCGCCGCCTATAACATGGTATCCCGTTTTCTCGTCGCCCTTGCCATCTGATACCCCTAATTTTTCCGGTGCAATTTATGAATAAAAAATATCGCGCTATGCAGATCGTTGCCCCCGGGGTGCTGGAAATGACAGAGCGGCCGGTACCCGCTCCAGGCCCGGATGAGGTGCTCATCAGAATTGAAGCATGCGGCGTATGCGGTGCCGATCTCCGGGACGCGGAAAAAGCGCCGCAGGCGGGCCAGCCCGGCCGTATACCGGGACATGAAATTGTCGGATTTATTGCCCGGAAGGGGAACAGGGTACCCGATATCTGGCAAACCGGTCAGCGGGTTGGCATCGGGCGTCTGGGGGGATACTGTCAGCACTGCAAACCCTGTCGCAGCGGGCTTTTTCACCTCTGTGAAAACCAGCTTACGCCAGGACTCAGCTGCGATGGCGGCTACGCAGAGTACGTTGTCATGCGGCATACCGCGCTGATAGCCATCCCCTCCGCGCTCTCTTCCGTACATGCAGCGCCGATCCTTTGCGCCGGTACCGCAACCTTCAACGCACTGCGTAATTCTGGCGCCAGAGCGGGTGACAGAGTGGCGGTTCTCGGAATGGGTGGCCTTGGCCACATGGCCGTTCAGTACGCCCGTAAAATGGGGTTTGACGTTACGGTGGTGGCGCGCGGTAGCGAAAAAGAACGAGCGGCCATTGAGCTGGGTGCGCATCACTACATCGATACACTTAAGGAAAGCGCATCAGAACGTCTGAAAAATGACGGCGGTGTGGATTTTATTGTGGCAACGGCACCGGCTTCAGAAACGGTATCAGCCCTTCTGTCCGCCCTCGCTCCCCGGGGAAAAGCGATCCTGCTGGGTACAGGACAAACGCCGGTGCAGGTCGCGCCGGGTATGATGATCGGCGCTGAACGCACCCTGACAGGATCCTTCGTCAGCACACCGGCGCAAACCGAGCGCGCACTACAGTTCAGCCACCTCTTTCAGACGTTGCCTGTCACTGAACTGCTGCCATTTGAAAGGGCAAATGAGGCGCTCAGCAGACTGAAGCAGGGTCTGGCGCGATACCGGATAGTGCTCACCATGAATCAGGATAATTAATCACATGTCCGCAGAACATTTCCTGCCCGTTGCAGATCAGAAAAATAATATTATACGCCTGTCGGCCGCACAGGCTCTCGCCGGTGCTAACTCCGTCGTCTTTTATGCCACAGGGGCAATTGTGGGTAACGCGATTGCACCCAGCAACTCACTGGCCACGCTGCCCATCACCATGTTTGTTCTGGGGATGGCAGCCTGCATTCTGCCGTTAGGCTCATTGGCGCGGAAAAATGGTCGTAAAACTGCCTTTATGGTCGGCACCGGAGCAGGCGTCATCACCGGCCTGACGGCTGCTCTGGCCGTCTTCATCGGCTCATTCCTGCTGTTCTGCATTGCTGCATTTATGGGCGGTGCCTATGCGGCGGTTGCGCTAAGCTTTCGTTTTGCCGCAACGGATGGCGTTACGCCCGAACGCCGGGCCCGGGCCCTGTCGCTGGTTATGGGGGGAGGAGTGATAGCTGGCGTGGTTGGTCCTATGCTGGTTTCCGGAACGATGCACCTCTGGCCGCCTCATACCTTTGCCGTCACGTTCATCGCCCAGGCGCTCGTGGCCGTTATATCAGCGTTCATTCTTAAAGGCGTGAAAACGATAGATTCCGTCAGCACGGTTGGAACAGGTGGACGACCTCTGAGCGTAATAGTCCGACAGCCGGGGTTTGCCAGAACCGTATTCAGCGGTGCGGTAACCTATATGGTGATGAACTTCCTGATGACGGCAGCACCACTCTCGATGCACATGCACGGCATTTCTCAGCAGGCGTCAAATCTCGGTATCCAGTGGCATGTTATTGCCATGTACGGTCCCGGTTTTTTCACCGGTAAATTAATTAACCGCTTTGGGGCTATGCGTATCGCCGCTGCGGGTCTGCTTATCACGGCATGCTCTGTGCTGGCCGGACTCGGTGGAACCGATATTTTCCACTACTGGCTGTCGTTAATATTGCTGGGTCTGGGCTGGAACTTTGGCTTCACCGGCGCATCGGCGAAGATCATTGAATATCACCGACCCGAAGAGAAAACCCAGGTCCAGTCCCTGAACGATTTTGTGGTGTTTGGGGTGATGATTGTTGGGTCATTTTCTTCAGGGGCCCTGCTCAGTCTCTACGGCTGGAACGCCGTCCTGTGGGGATCCCTTGTTCCCGTCGGGCTTGCATTTTTAGGTATTATTAACGGGTTGCGGACAAAAAAGCAGGATAAATTAAGCTTCTGAAGCAGTTATATTTGCGTCCTGGAAGCGGTTTATATTAATGTGAAAGGTATCCAAAGCCCAAAATCAACGAGCATGATTTTGGGTATATTTCTCGATGTTCACTAGCCCCATAATCTAATCAACGTCCGTTTCTCGCTCATAGAGGTCTTTCAAACAATTTAGTTTTCCACCAGAGTATTTAGTTTCCATCTTGATTACAGCGACTCTCTTTTTAATTTTTCGCCGTCAGACCCTAGCCGTATGGCCAGTAACGCCACGCGGTCCGGAGGAGCTTACCAGTTTTGACGGTTAGCGAAGTGGGGCTTGACGACACGGCTATGCCGGGGAGTCGAAGGGGGCAACCATCTGGTGCAAACGTTTTTTTAGATCGAAATTAGACGATGACAATATCATCCTCCGTTTTATCTTTGATAAAATGCTGAGGAATATTATTCAACTCTGGAGGCAGAGCATCATGGCAGAAGTTTTCATCCTTAATGATAGGAAAGTCCGGCTCAAATCTATGCAGTACAAAAGTAAGGCAGACCAGCTTGAAGTGATGCGTAACTGGTTTTATCAAAACTATGAAGACCCAGCAAATGCCTGTCCTTATGAATCTCGTGAGGGGGGGTATACTTATATATATGGCGGTCCGTATGACGCAAATGAGGAGTTACAGGACAAATTTGGCGGCTTTGTTAAGTACGATTTCATTCAGGAGCTGGCCAGCGAACTGCAGCAAGAATGTTATGAGTGGTCGGGGAATTCTACCAACATCGATTGGTACGATGATGATTTATATGATGCTTTTACTTCCTCTGATAATCCCTTCGATAAATTTTCCCGTACCATTGAGCGCATTAAATCTCTATCTAACGGTGAATTTAAAGACGAAAAGAAAGACCATCTGCTAAGCCTCTTGTACACGAATGTTATTACTGCGCTGGAAACGCTCTTTGTTGAATTGTTCGTTAACGCGATAGATAAAGACGATTCATACGTTGCTTATTTCATCGAAAATGGCAAAACAGAATTTAAAGTAAGCAAAGAGATTGTTGCCATGCCCTTCAAAGGCGAGCCTGTTGAAAAAGTCAGGGATGAGCTTATCAAGGCAATCAAGGAGCATTTGATCAGCGCAAGCTGGCATAATGCTGATCGTGTTGTTAAACGATTTAAAGCTACATTTGATATTAATGTGCAACACGACTGGCCGATTCGAGCGATCGAAATGGCTACGCTTAAACGCAACGATTTAGTTCATCGAGGCGGGAAGGATAAAGATGGAAACTTAGTCGTAGTAACAGAGCAAGACCTAAATGAATTACTGGGATACGCCATAGATATAGGTAAAAAGATACACCTTAGCCTTAAAATCGCGATTCAAGGAGATGATAGTGAACGGTCCGAAGAATTTTGAAAAATCGCATTATCTTAATGTTCAGCAAATCTTCTTCCATAATAAGGCATTATTAACTTGGACAGGAATCAAGAGCATGAACGTTACTTCTGACGGTTAGAATACTTAATAGATATCCGGTAAGGGAACTGTCTAGCAGCACCTGCACCATGAATTTTCTATAGGCAGGCTTCTTCACTGCAACTCTTCGTGGAAATGGCAGCATGTTATGCTGCCTTTCACTTAAACGTACATACCTATGTATAACATTCATCCTCTCAAAATCTTGACTAATATTTGTTAAATATTTCGGCAACATAATAGCTATATATACAATATAAAAAATTAACCTTCTAATTATTAGATAGTATTTGATCGCCGTGTGGCCAACCATTTTCTCCAGGAAGGGTCATGCCTAACATTGGCACTATAAGAAGTTGTCCAATGGTAAATCCTAGAGCGCTTGTAGTACTAATTCCGGCATAGGTCATATCGAGGGAGTTATCCTCTGAGCCGGACATAAAAATATTTCTTGTACCAATTCTATTAGCCATTGAGAACTGAATATGCCCACCAATTGTATTTACGGTGTCCTGAGATATCCAGTTGTTTAACGCAATAAATGGAGCCCGCCACCAGTTAAGCGTACCATTCTCAAAACGCCGCCTCGTCAGCTCAATATCTTCCCGAAATTGTTGCTTTCTGTCTCCCAAGACCACCGGGGTACCTGTTGTCAGGTTAAGACAGTCCTCAATTACAAGATTAGTGGGGTTTGATGGGGTATTGTAGATCTTGATGATTTTATGTACCTGTGTTCTGAAACAGAACCCGTAAATAATCATTTCCGTTGCTACCGAATGAGGAAAAAACTGGCCAACATCCAGTATAAATTTTTCCGCGATTCCTTTTGTTAAAATTGCAATCTCATAAAGACTCGGGTAACTGCCATAAGTCAATTGCGGCTGCTGCTGAACATCGTAATAATTAACTTCATGTAATGAAGATAATGAAACGGCAAGTAACTCCTTCACATTTATACCGATCATTGTCCCTCCAGCAAAGCCGAAACCAAACTCCATAATTTTTTCCGGAGATAGATGGTATATGTCGTTGGAGCGAGTAACTGATACAGGAATCGAGAATAGTTTAGGGCAGTGATTTGTCATTACACTTTCATGCTGGGTGATCCTTGAGTCGCTTACGGCCCAGATGCTTTCCCCTTCTTCCCTGTTTAGCCAGCAGGCTATTGCTGTCATTTAAAACCTCCTTTTAAGTAAAAAAATCAGATTCAGAGAGTGCATACATAATTTACTCAAGTCATCTCTTTTAAGAAGCATCGAGAAATGGTTGCTCAAGGTGTACCAGTGAATGTCCACGAAAATAACTTCTTGCATTTCCCATCATACTCTGATTTCAGGACAGCGTCAGATTTTAGCATGGTGTCCGTGCATGCAGTTAAACTGGCAATCTGGTGAATGATTAACTCTGAATAGATTAACAGCCATGTGGCTAACGGCCCCTAAAAGCGCAGCTCATAACATCGATTTTTTAGGCGCCTAGTCATGTTTAAAAAATGCTCGAAAAATGTTGTCCACGATTTGTGCTCTACGTCTCAGTTTGACCTGCTCCCTGATAATTCACTCAGAAGGCTGTTAGCAATGTCCGTTGATCGCTCAAAGTTGCCCCTCAGCTCCACACCAGGTGTTGAGTAAACGCATCCGTGTAAGTGCACAATTTTCATGTGCCACTAAAGCAGTGTGTTCCCATCGACATTCAGTCAGCTTTATACGCCTGCCACTCGCGCCAGACATTCTCAGGATCAATATCGCGGTAGCCACGCTCTCTGATTATATCCTCGGCTGCTTCGGCCGGCAGGCGGATGGCTGTAGCGCCATCGCGAATGGACTCAACCTCATCGCGGGTCAATTCCCGTCCTATGTCCTGTTCTTTATCAATCAGGACTACGATCAACGCAGGGATAAAAACAATCTTCATACTGACAAGCCTCTGATATATTCGCATCCCACTGTATCACCTACAGTTTTGATATCATTCAGTAATCGTCAATTTATTACCAGGACGGGAATCATTCATGACATTGCAAATCCGTGACGCCACACCGGCCGACGCGATATTGCTCAATGCGCTGGGCTACCGCACGCACTTTGAACAAAAGGCACTGGAGCTTCGCTTATATGTCTACGGAGATAACGGGCGTGCGATTCGTGCTTATGAGCGATGTGGTTTCACTGAATCTCCGTATGCCATTATGAAAGTGGGTTTATAGCTTCCCCAAATACAGTACTCCTAATGCTCCGCCTGAAATCAGAACACTCCTGACAGGCCACGATTCCACCAGATTCAGATTTTTCATTCATCTTATTTTTCATGTTGCCATCAGATGAGGGAGATAATCGTTTTCACTTCCCGTCTGTCGCGGTAATCTCATAACGGTCGTTAATATTGCGACTGCAATGTGTGTAACCCAACTCAAATACTAATAACTAAAAAACAGTACAGACAGGATAACTATGGATTCCACCCTCACCTCCACGGGTCCCCAACAGGACGCCTCTTCGCTTAACCGCGCCCGACGCGCTGCGCTTGGCAGCTTCGCGGGTGCCGTGGTCGACTGGTATGATTTTCTGCTTTATGGCATTACTGCCGCACTGGTCTTTAACCGCGAGTTCTTCCCGCAAGTCAGCCCAGCGATGGGGACACTTGCCGCATTTGCTACCTTTGGCGTCGGATTTTTGTTCCGTCCGTTAGGCGGGGTGATCTTCGGCCACTTCGGCGATCGTCTGGGCCGTAAACGTATGCTGATGCTTACCGTCTGGACGATGGGTATTGCCACTGCGCTGATCGGGATTATTCCCTCTTTTGACACCATTGGCTGGTGGGCTCCTGTGCTGCTGGTGACACTACGCGCCATTCAGGGATTCGCCGTTGGCGGTGAATGGGGCGGCGCAGCGTTGCTCTCGGTCGAAAGCGCGCCGAAAAATAAAAAAGCCTTCTACAGCAGCGGCGTTCAGGTTGGTTACGGCGTCGGACTGTTACTTTCTACCGGTCTGGTCTCGCTGATTAGCTCGCAAACCACCGATGAGCAGTTCCTGAGTTGGGGCTGGCGTATTCCATTCCTGTTCAGCATCGTGCTGGTATTGGGCGCATTGTGGATGCGTAACCGAATGGATGAATCGGCCGAATTCGAACAGCAGCAGCAGGCACCGCAACCAGAGAAAAAGAGACTACCGGTAGTCGAGGCATTAATCCGTCATCCAGGGGCGTTTTTGAAAATTATCGCTCTGCGCCTGTGTGAACTGCTGACGATGTATATCGTCACCGCGTTTGCCCTTAATTACTCCACGCAGAATCTGGGCTTACCTCGCGAACTGTTTCTGAATATCGGGTTGTTAGTTGGTGGACTGAGCTGTCTGACCATCCCCTGCTTTGCCTGGCTCGCCGACCGCTTTGGTCGCCGGCGCGTTTACATTACTGGCGCACTGGTCGGGACGCTTAGCGCATTCCCGTTCTTTATGGCGTTAGAAGCGCAATCCATTTTCTGGATCGTGTTCTTCGCGATTATGTTGGCCAACATTGCACACGATATGGTGGTCTGCGTACAGCAGCCTATGTTTACCGGTTTGTTTGGCGCAAGCTATCGCTACAGCGGCGCAGGCGTTGGTTATCAGGTAGCAAGCGTAGTTGGCGGCGGTTTTACCCCCTTCATTGCTGCTGCACTGGTAACATTCTCCGGCGGAGACTGGCACAGTGTAGCCATTTATCTGATGGCGGGTTGTCTTATTTCCGCGACTACAGCATTGCTGATGCGGGATAAGCAGCACGGTTAAGCCCGGGTGCGGAGGCCGTCCGGTCTTCGCACAATCTTCCTCAACGTCTGACTTTTGTTTCACATTCCTGTGACATACTATCGGGAGAGCAGTACATCTGTGGAACAAGGAGACAGACATGAACAATAAGGGCTCCAGCCTGACCCCAACTCAGGCACTGGATAAACTGGACGCGCTGTACGAGCAGTCGGTTAAAGCACTGCGTAGCGCCATTGGTAAGTATATTGAAACAGGGACGCTCCCTGATGTAATCGCCCGCCATAACGGTCTTTTTGTTTACCCATCACTGTGTGTCACCTGGGATGGCATCGCCACCAATCCCCCGAAAACCCGAGCCTATGGTCGTTTTACCCATGCGGGCAGCTACACCACTACGATTACCCGTCCGTCGCTTTTTCGTCCGTATCTTGAAGAACAGCTCACGCTGCTGTATCAGGATTATGATGCGCATATCTCCGTCGAGCCGTCGCAGCATGAAATCCCCTATCCCTATGTGATTGACGGTTCAGAACTGACGCTGGATCGCTCGATGAGCGCCGGATTAACGCGCCATTTCCCCACCACTGAATTGTCGCAGATTGGTGACGAAACGGCAGACGGGATTTTTCATCCGGCGGAATTTTCTCCGCTGTCTCACTTCGATGCCCGACGCGTGGATTTTTCGCTGGCGCGACTACGTCATTACACGGGAACGCCGGTTGAACATTTTCAACCTTTTGTGCTGTTCACCAACTACACCCGCTACGTCGATGAGTTTGTGCGTTGGGGTTGCAGCCAGATCCTCGACCCGGACAGCCCATATATCGCGCTCTCTTGTGCGGGCGGGATCTGGATCACCGCCGAAACCGAAGCGCCAGAAGAAGCCATCTCCGATCTCGCCTGGAAGAAACACCAGATGCCCGCCTGGCATTTAATCACGGCTGACGGTCAGGGGATCACGCTGGTCAATATCGGCGTTGGCCCGTCTAACGCCAAAACCATTTGCGATCATCTGGCCGTACTGCGTCCTGACGTCTGGCTGATGATTGGTCACTGCGGTGGTCTGCGTGAAAGTCAGGCGATTGGCGACTATGTTCTGGCCCATGCTTATCTGCGTGACGACCACGTGTTGGATGCCGTACTACCGCCGGATATTCCGATTCCGAGCATTGCGGAAGTACAACGCGCCCTGTATGACGCCACCAAAGAAGTCAGCGGTATGCCCGGTGAAGAAGTTAAACAGCGCTTGCGTACCGGTACTGTCGTCACCACCGACGATCGTAACTGGGAGCTACGCTATTCCGCTTCTGCGCTGCGTTTCAACCTCAGTCGCGCGGTGGCTATCGATATGGAAAGCGCCACCATCGCCGCTCAGGGATACCGTTTCCGCGTTCCGTACGGCACGCTGCTGTGCGTTTCCGACAAGCCGCTGCACGGTGAGATCAAACTACCTGGTCAGGCCAACCGTTTTTATGAAGGTGCTATTTCTGAGCATCTGCAAATAGGTATCCGGGCTATCGATCGTCTGCGTGCTGAAGGCGACCGACTGCACTCCCGTAAATTACGTACATTCAACGAACCGCCGTTCCGTTAAGACCTGAAGGTTAACTATGCACATCTCAACTCCTCTTTCCGCCCTGCGCAACCTGCTGATAGCGCAGGGGCTGGATGGCATGATTGTACCGCGCGCCGACGCTCATCAAAGCGAAGATTGTACGCCGCATGACAATAAACTGGCCTGGCTGACCGGATTTAGCGGTTCTGCCGGCCTCGCGTTGGTCCTTCGGGATCGCGCGTTAATGTTTGTCGATGGACGCTATCAGGTCCAGGTACGCAATGAAGTCTCGCTGGATGATTTTGAAATTCATCATTTACACGATGAACCGCTGGCCGACTATTTGCAGTCTCACGTTGCAGCGGGTGCACGTATCGGCTTTGAACCACTGCTGATGGTCAACAGCCAGTTTGAAGCCTTGTCGGCAACTCATTGCGAGCTGGTACCTCTTGAGCAAGATCCTTTTGACCTGGTGTGGCTTGACCGACCGGCAGCCCCCTGCGGCATCATTCGTGAAATGCCCATTGAAATCAGCGGGGAAAGCAGCACGCAAAAGCGTGCCCGCGTCGTGGAACAACTCGCTCAACATGAGGCTGACGTACTGGCAATTACCCTGCCGGATAACATTGCCTGGCTGTTGAATGTACGCGGTTCAGATCTGGCTATGGTGCCAGTACCGTTTTCGTTTGCCCTGCTCCATCGCAGCGGTGAGCTGGAATGGTTTGTGGATAGCAACAAAACGCAGCAACTCCCCGTATCACTGCTAAACACGCTCACGCTGGCCCCGCAAGAGAGTTTCCTGGTACGTTGCCAGCAACTGGCCAGTGGGAAACGCTTTCTGGTCGATAAAGACTACGCCCCGGTTGCGTTGCGTTTTGCCATTGAAGAACACGGTGGCAACGTCTTATGGGCCCCTGATCCCATCACCTTGATGAAAGCCCACAAAAATGACGTTGAACTGGCGGGCTATCGGGAATGCCATGAACAAGATGGCGCAGCCTGGGTAAACTTCCTTGCCTGGCTGGCCCATGAAGTCCCTTTGCGCGAAGCGGCTGGCAATCCGGTCACCGAACTGGAAGCCCAGGCGAAGCAACTGGAATTTCGCCAGCAGCAGCCGGGATTTATTGAGCAAAGCTTCAGCACGATATCGGCCTCTGCCAGCAATGCGGCGATGTGTCATTACCACTCCAGTGAAAAAACCAATACGCCAATTACCTCGCAGGCCATGTATCTGAATGATTCCGGCGGCCAGTACCACAATGGTACGACGGATACGACGCGTACCTTCGCGTTTGGTCCACAGGATCCGCAACGTCGTCTGCATTACACCGCCGTGCTGAAAGGCTTTTTGTCGCTTATTTCACTGCAGTTTCCCAGCGGCACTCAGGGCCATCAACTGGATGCCTTTAGCCGTCGGGCGTTGTGGGATTTAGGTCTGGATTTTGATCATGGAACAGGACACGGCGTAGGCCACCAGTTGCTTATCCATGAACAACCCCATCGCATTGCCAAGAAAGTAAACCCCTGGCCTCTGGTCGCGGGCAATATCATCACTATCGAACCGGGTTACTATCTAGCCGGGCAATATGGGATCCGTATTGAGAACCAGGTGGAAATAATCAACAGCCGCCCTGGCTTCTGTCGTTTCTCAACGCTGACGCTGGTGCCGATTGATTTGAATCTGGTTGAACTGCATCTGTTGAGTGAAGCTGAAAAGCAATGGATTGATGATTACCACCAGCAGGTCAGAGAGACGTTATCCCCTCGCGTGAATGCAGAGGCTCGTCCGTGGCTGTTCGCCGTCACCGCGCCGATTCGCGTTCAGGCTAATTAATGCAATAAAAAAGGCAGCCCGTAGGCTGCCTTAGTTCTCCCCAATTTCTTACTGCTTAGCTGTTACGGATGTACTCATCCATTTCAGTTTTCAGGTTATCGGACTTAGTACCGAAAATCGCCTGAACACCGGAACCAGCTACCACAACGCCCGCCGCACCCAGTTTCTTCAGGCCAGCCTGATCCACTTTGGCAACGTCAGCCACGCTGACACGCAGACGGGTGATACACGCATCAAGGTTAGTGATGTTTTCTTTACCGCCGAACGCCGCAACCAGAGCCGGAGCCATTTCGCCTGACGCACCTGCTTTGCTGTCTTCGGTGGCATCTTCACGACCCGGAGTTTTCAGGTCCAGCGCTTTGATCAGCACACGGAAGATGGTGTAGTAAACAATCGCATAACCGATACCGACAATCGGGAACAGCCACAGTTTGCTGCTGTTACCGGAAAGAACGATAAAGTCGATCAGACCGTGGGAGAACGACGTACCGTCACGCATACCCAGCAGGATACAGATCGGGAATGCCAGACCAGCCAGAATCGCGTGGATGATGTACAGGATCGGCGCCACGAACATGAAGGAGAACTCGATCGGCTCGGTAATACCGGTCAGGAACGAGGTCAGCGCAGCGGAGATCATGATACCGCCCACTTTCGCGCGGTTTTCTGGTTTAGCAGAGTGCCAGATAGCGATAGCGGCAGCCGGCAGACCGTACATTTTGAACAGGAAGCCACCGGACAGTTTGCCCGCAGTCGGGTCACCCGCCATATAGCGAGGGATGTCGCCGTGGAACACCTGACCTGCAGCGTTGGTGTATTCACCGATCTGCATCTGGAATGGAACGTTCCAGATATGGTGCAGACCAAACGGCACCAGGCAGCGTTCAATGAAGCCATAGATACCGAACGCCACGACCGGGTTCTGGTATGCAGCCCACTGGGAGAACGTCTGAATAGCAGTACCGATTGGCGGCCAAATGAAGGACAGAACCACACCGGTGAAGATAGCAGCCAGACCAGAAATGATAGGAACGAAGCGCTTACCCGCAAAGAAGCCAAGATACTCAGGCAATTTAATACGGTAGAAGCGGTTGAACATATACGCTGCAATCGCACCGGAGATAATCCCTCCGAGAACACCCGTATCAGCAAGGTGTTTAGCTGCGATCTCTTCAGTAGGTAAATGCAGAACCAGCGGCGCAACAACAGCCATGGTCTTAACCATGATGCCGTAAGCAACAACGGATGCCAGTGCAGATACACCGTCATTATTAGTGAAGCCTAACGCAACACCGATAGCAAAAATCAGCGGCATGTTCGCAAAAACAGAACCGCCCGCTTCTGCCATTACGTGCGATACAACGGCTGGCAGCCAGCTGAAGTTAGCGGAACCGACGCCCAGCAGGATACCTGCAATTGGGAGTACGGATACCGGCAGCATCAGCGATTTACCGACCTTTTGCAGGTTAGCAAATGCATTCTTAAACATAATTAGGAGTGCTCCTGAGTATTTGTGCTTTTCTACGTTCTCACGCATTAGCGAGGGGGGAGAACCTCGCCGTGTACAGGGCATCTAAGTACCCTTTATTTATTACACAGAGTAAAATAATTCAGTTTGTTTTTGTTTGACGACTATCACAGTTCAGTCGTGAATGGCCGCAAAATCCGCACATTCCGATAAAATGCGTTTCTGAATGTGTCAAGCTGGTTATTCACCGCCCATTTTGTGGCGGTGAACTTTACTCGCATTAGTGATTAATTACGAGCTTTAAAAAAAGTCAGTTAACGAACAGATTGCAGGCGAGAAGCGTCGATGTGAAACAGGCGGGCAAAGTTATCAGTGGTTGCCTGCGCCAGTTCTTCAACGGCAACACCTTTCACTACGGCCATGTACTCTGCAACGTCACGAGTCATGGCAGGCTGGTTCTCTTTCCCACGATGCGGTACAGGCGCAAGGTAAGGAGAATCCGTCTCGACCAATACCCGGTCCAGAGGAACATAGCGGGCAGCATCACGGAGCTGCTCTGCATTTCGGAACGTTACGATGCCGGAAAACGAGATATAGAATCCAAGGTCCAGTAATTTGCCCGCCGTTTCTCTGTCCTCTGTAAAACAGTGTAGTACGCCGCCACAATCCGTCACTTTTTCTTCGCGCAGAATAGACAGCGTATCGGCTCGCGCATCGCGAGTATGCACGATAACCGGCTTCTGTAACTCACGGCCGATCTGAATATGGTGGATAAAGGATTCCTGCTGGCGCACCTTTGTTTCCGGCGTGTAAAAATAGTCCAGTCCGGTTTCTCCCATCGCCACAACCCCCTCTTCGGCGGCAAAACGATGCAGCTCCTCAACATCATAGGTTTCATCCTGATTTAACGGATGCACGCCGCAGGAAAAAACCACATTGTCACGCTCACCAACCAGTTCACGCATACTGCGGTATCCTGGCAAGGTGGTTGCAACGGCAAGACAGAATTTCACATCGCGTGCGGCCGCTTTCGCCAGCACGTCGTCCACGTCCTTATGCAGAGATTGATAATCCAGGCCATCAAGATGGCAGTGTGAGTCGACTAAAAACATAATGTCTCTCTCAAAGATGGGGAACAGGCAGTACGGTGCCTGGTTGCAGGTAATGCTCAATACGAAGAATAAGATCGGTTAATACCAGCTCGCGGTTTACGCCCGTCACGTTCAGCAACTGCTGACGACAATGGCAAACGTCACCGAGTATCGCCTGTATCTGGGCAACGGATAACCGTTCTGCGATGGAAGATATCAGGTCCAGGGCATCGGGATTGGTTAAATGGGCAATCCCATACGGACGTTTCAACGCATCCGTAAACAACGTTGCCAGCCAGTGTAAACGGGCGGCAGCCTGATCGTGGTTTAACGCCGCGAGCAAGATATACCAATCACCGGCGTTTAATGTATTCACCAGTGCCGCACAAAAATCTGTACGGTGCGCCCAGCTTTCAGCCTGTAACAGCGTGAGTGCCGCGCCTGGCGAACCGGCACTTAGACGTAACGCGCTAAGCAGCGCTTCTGACGACGCAGTCACTTCACGAGCAAGCCAGGAGATAGCATACGACTCCGGAGGTGGCGCAAGATGATGTAACCGACAACGGCTGCGTAATGTCGCCAGCAAACGAGCAGGTTCTGTGCTGGCGAGGAAAAACCAGGTCTGTGCCGGGGGTTCTTCCAGCGTTTTCAACAGGGCATTGGCGGCAGCATCGGTTAACTGGGCGGCATCAGGGATCCACACGACCTTCGCACCGCCGAGACGCGAATGCTCGTACAGCTTTTCACTGACTTCGCGTACAGCATCAACCCCCAGCGTGCTTTTGCCTTTTTCTGGCAGCAGCGAATAGTAGTCAGGGTGCGTCCCCGCCTGCATCAGCTGACAGCCACGGCACTGTCCGCAGCTTTTATGTCCTTCCGGCTGCTGGCACATTAAATAGCGGCTGAGGGCGTAAATAAGCGCCTCGTCGCCCATTCCGGGTAACGCCTGAATCAGTAACGCATGGTGACCACGACCCGCCTGGTAGCTGGCCACCAGTTTTTCAAAATCCGGTCGTAACCATGGGTACCATTTCATGCGCCCTGCTCCTTCACCCACTGGGTGATGGTATTGCGAATATCAGCCATCACAGCCTCCAGCGGCTGCGTAGCGTCTATAGTGCGAATGCTGGCGTCTTTGGCAGCCAGCTCAAGATAGCGCGCGCGGGTACGATTAAAGAAATCGAAAGATTCCTGCTCAATACGATCCAGCTCGCCGCGTGCACGGGCACGCTTCAACCCGACTTCTGGCGTCACATCCAGATAGATAGTCAGATCCGGGCGAAAATCGCCGAGCACTGCATCGCGCAGGGTTGCCAGCATGTTTTGATCGATACCACGTCCACCACCCTGATACGCCTGAGTAGACAGATCGTGACGATCGCCAATTACCCACGCGCCTTTCGCCAGCGCAGGTTTAATAACGGTTTCGACCAGTTGTACGCGCGCGGCGTAAAACATCAGAACTTCGGCTTTGTCAGTGATAACCTCGTCACCCACCGACTTAATGTCCAGCACCAGGCTTCTTAGTTTCTCAGCCAGTTGCGTGCCGCCAGGTTCGCGGGTGAAAACCATGTCACGAATACCGAGTTGCTCAAGTGTCTCTACCACTACGTTACGCGCGGTGGTTTTTCCGGCGCCTTCCAGGCCCTCGATGACGATATAGTTACTGCCCATTTTTTTCCTTAAGCACTTTCAGGTAATCCTGCACGGACCGGTTGTGGCTGGCAAGATTGGTGTTAAACGTGTGGCCACCTTTACCATCAGCCACAAAATAAAGATACGGCGTTTTTGCCGGATGTGCCGCGGCCTGCAACGATGCCTCTCCCGGCATGGCAATCGGGCCAGGTGGCAGTCCTGTAATGGTATAGGTGTTATAAGCGGTCGGGGTGTCTAAATCCACGCGCGACAATTTGCCATTATAACGTGACCCCATACCGTAAATCACCGTCGGATCGGTTTGTAAACGCATACCGATACGTAAACGGTTAATAAACACCGAAGCCACCTGGTCACGCTCGCTGGCAACCGCAGTCTCTTTTTCAATAATAGAAGCCATGGTTACCAGCTGATTTTTGTCCTGATAAGGCAGGCCGTCAGCGCGCCCTTCCCAGACAGTATCCACCGCTTTAACCATTTTCTGATGCGCGCGTTTTAGCAACGCTACGTCAGTCGTATTGGCGGTATACATCCAGGTATCTGGCCAGAACCAACCTTCCACCCATTGCGGGTTTTCCAGTTTCAGCGCCTGGGCCACGGTCTCATAGCTATCGTCGCTTAACGTATGTTTGATATACGGGGCATCGCGCAGCTGTTTCAGGTAATCGCTTAGGCGCATCCCTTCAACCAGACGTAACGGGAACTGCGCCTCTTTTCCGCTTTCCAGCAGTTGCAGCATATCCCGAACCGTCATGTCGGGTGTAAAACGGTAGGTTCCGGCCTTAAAATGCGACAGTTCAGGTTCCACACGCAGCAGCCATTGGAACACGCGTGGACGGTTAATAACCTTGTCCGCATACAGCTGTTCGCCAAGGGCCAGGCGGCCCGTCCCCGCTTTCAGCGTAAAAATCGTCTCTTCTTTAATCAATAATTTACTGTCCGCCAGATAGCGAACTTTCCACATTCCCACTCCCGCGGCAATGCCCAGCACAACCAGCAATAACAGGACAACGAGTAACAGTTTTTTCATGACTAATTCGGGTGCTCACAAAGTGGGGCTAAAAAATCGAATAACAAACGTGAAGACAGCAATGTGTCGCCACAGGCACGCACGGGAATAATGGGCATTAACGCGTTACAGACGACGATTTCATCAGCCTGCATAACCTCCTCCAACCCGGCATACACTTCGACAATACTGAATGGCGATTGTGCCAGCATCCGGATACAGAATTGTCGCATAATGCCGTTTACTCCGGCCTGATCCAGGCGGGGCGTGTAAACCACATCACCTTTACGCCAGAACAAATTAGCCGCACAGCATTCCGTAACCCATCCCTCGCTGTCAAGAACCAGTGCTTCATCTGCGTCCGTCTGTTCAAGATGAGAGCGAATCAACACCTGCTCCAGTCGATTCAGATGTTTAAGCCCGGCAAGCAGTGGATTACGTCCCAGACGTACTGGGCTTAGCGCCAGCACAATGCCATCTTGCCGCCAACGATCGTAATGAACGGGCCAGGCTGAAACGGAGAGGATGCGTGTGGCGCTGTGACAACTTTTGCCACTGTAGCCCCGGCCTCCAGTGCCACGGCTGATAATCACTTTCAACACCCCGCGTACGTGCCCTTTCGCCAGCATTTTCATTTCATTTTGCAGCTCGGGCCAATTTTCAAAAGAGATCAGCAGTTTTTGGCAAGCGTCTTGTAAACGCTCAAGATGCGCTGCAAAGAGAGGGATTTCGCCGTCGATAATACAGGCAGTGGTAAAACAGCCATCACCAAATTGGGTCGCTCGATCGCTTGCTGCCAGCATATTCTGCTCGCAGCCATTAATTAAGAACATGGTGGCTCCTTATTTCTGGTCCGCTAGTTTGGCAGGATGAGTAACACAGGACAAGGGCGGAAAACCGAATAAAAAAAGGCCCGACAAGCGGACCTTTTCAATTTGCTATCGATGCTAGCGCATCACCTAACAGGCTTAAATCTTTTTAAAGATCAAAGAGCCGTTGGTACCACCGAAGCCAAAGGAGTTACACAGTGCATACTCCAGACCACTAACCTGACGCGCTTCGTGAGGTACGAAGTCCAGATCACAACCTTCATCCGGGTTATCCAGGTTGATGGTTGGCGGAATAGCTTGATCGCGCAGCGCCAGGATAGAGAAAATAGACT
>OKDW01000109.1_pt1 | contig 41377 bp, 38 predicted proteins | sample 1613171 | NCBI WGS metagenome assembly OKDW01 (sample SAMN04436841, study PRJEB24849) | human gut metagenome | biome: human gut; feature: NICU; material: stool | host: Homo sapiens | place: USA: Saint Louis, MO | collected 2011-10-17
AGAGGAAATAAATCATGGCTAAAGGTATTCGTGAGAAAATCAAGCTGGTTTCTTCTGCTGGTACTGGTCATTTCTATACCACTACGAAGAACAAACGTACTAAGCCGGAAAAACTGGAACTGAAAAAATTCGATCCAGTTGTACGCCAGCACGTACTGTACAAAGAAGCTAAAATCAAATAATTTTAGTTTCGATGTAGCAAAAAACCTCGCCTCGGCGGGGTTTTTTGTTTTCTGGCCGTCCCCATATTAATGAGACCTGATACACCGCCGGAGATACTATGCCTGAATTACCTGAAGTCGAAACCAGTCGCCGTGGGATTGAGCCGCATCTGGTGGGGGCAACGATTATGCACGCGACTGTGCGTAACGGTCGTTTGCGTTGGCCGGTATCAGAGGAAATCTATCGCCTGAGCGATAAACCTGTCCTGAGCGTACAGCGGCGCGCAAAATACCTGCTTCTGGAGCTGCCGGATGGCTGGGTAATCATTCATCTGGGGATGTCGGGTAGTTTGCGTATCCTTCCTGAAGAGCTTCCGGCAGATAAGCACGACCACGTTGACTTAGTGATGAGCAATGGCAAAGTTCTGCGTTATACCGACCCCCGTCGCTTTGGTGCCTGGCTGTGGACTAAAGAGCTGGATGGACATAATGTCCTCGCCCATCTTGGCCCTGAGCCGCTGAGTGACGATTTCAACGCCGGTTATCTACAGCAGAAATGTGCAAAGAAGAAAACGGCGATTAAACCCTGGCTGATGGATAACAAGCTGGTGGTGGGGGTGGGAAACATCTATGCCAGCGAGTCGCTGTTTGCGGCTGGTATCCATCCTGACCGTCTGGCATCATCGCTGTCGAAAGATGAGTGTGAACTGCTGGTACGCGTTATCAAGGCGGTTTTGCTGCGTTCTATCGAGCAGGGCGGGACGACGCTGAAGGACTTTCTGCAAAGTGACGGTAAGCCGGGCTATTTTGCCCAGGAGCTGCAGGTCTATGGGAGAGAAGGTGAACCTTGCCGCGCATGTGGCGCACCGATTGTTGCGACAAAACACGCCCAGCGTACAACGTTCTATTGCCGTCGCTGTCAGAAATAGTGTCATTGCTGGCCGGATGCAGCATCCGGCCAGGCACATTACTTCAACTTACTCATTAACGCCTGATGGACGTTTTCCGGCAGAAAGTGCGTCACATCACCCTGATGGCGGGCGACTTCTTTCACCAGTGACGATGAGATAAATGACCACTCTTTAGACGGCATCAGAAAGACGCTTTCCAGTTGCGGCATTAGGTGGCGGTTCATGTGCGCCAGCTGCATTTCATACTCAAAATCTGCTACCGCGCGTAGGCCTCGGATCAGAATGTTAGCCTGATTATCACGGGCAAAATTTGCCATTAAGTCGCTGAATCCCAGAACTTCCACATTGCCGAGATGCGCCGTTGCCTGTTGCGCCAGCTCGACGCGCTCTTCAAGGGTAAACATCGGTTTTTTACTGGGACTTGCGGCAATCGCCAGGATCACGTGATCGAACATGCTGGTCGCACGCGTCACGATATCAAGATGGCCGTTAGTTATGGGATCAAAGGTTCCTGGATAAATCGCCCGTTTTTGCATGGCTTGCCTCAATGCGTTTTGGGTGGCAGATAAGGTTCCAGCAGCTGCAGCAGACGCTGTAACGCGCCCTGATTTTGATACAGAACTTCAACTGCGTGACGGCCATAAAAATTACGATAATCTGCATCGGTCAGTAAAGAAGATACTTCTTTTACCAGCGTAGGTGCGTCGGTGACGGTGATCAATCCGCTTGCCTGTTCGAGGCGGGCGCAAATATCTTTAAAATTAAACGTATGTGGTCCCATCAGCACTGGAATAGCATGTGCCGCGGCTTCCAGTGGATTGTGCCCACCACGTTCAACCAGTGAACCGCCGACAAAAGCAAGGTCGGCAATGCCATACAGCAACATCAGCTCACCCATGGTATCGCCGATCACAACCTGAGTGCCTGAGGACGGAACTTCACCCGAAGAACGGGTGGTATAACTTAGCCCTGCCTGGCGTACGAGGTTAATTGCATCCGGGAACCGTTCAGGATGTCTGGGAACCAGAATTAGTAAAAGATTCGGGAACTGATTTAATAACGCCTGATGGGCGGCAATGATGATGCTTTCTTCGCCGTCGTGGGTGCTGGTTGCAATCCATACCGGACGGTGAGGAGCCCATTGACGACGTAATGTCACCGCTTTTGCGGCCAGTTGTGGCGTGACGGATATATCAAACTTCAGGCTGCCAGTAACGGTGACCTGATTGCTTCTGGCGCCAAGCGTAATAAAACGTGCGCCATCTTCTTCGTTTTGTGCGGCAATTAACGTAATTCGACGCAGTAGTCTGCCAACAAATTTACCTAATTTCGCATAGCCAGCGGCTGAACGAGCAGAAAGACGTGCGTTGGCAATGACCAGAGGAATGTGACGCTTATGGAGTGCCGCGATCAGATTTGGCCACAGCTCGGTTTCCATAATTAACACCAGTTTGGGGTCAACTTTATTCAGAAAACGGTTCAGGGCATCCGGTAAATCGTAAGGCAGATAAATATGCTGAACATCAGTGCCAAAAGCAGATTGTACGCGCTCGGAACCGGTTGGCGTCATGGTGGTGACCGTGATCGGCAAGTCGGGATAACGGTGGCGCAGAGCGCGAACTAATGGGATTGCAGCCAGCGTTTCGCCCACAGAAACCGAATGAAGCATGATCCCGCCGGGTTTTAGCGGGCGGCGATAAAAGCCGTAGCGTTCGCCCCAGCGTTTACGGTAGGCCGGAGCCTTACGTCCGCGCACCCAAAGCCGTATCCAGATCAAAGGCTGAATAAGGTAGAAAAGGGCGGTGTAAAGCAATTCGAGCATAATGGTAGCTGACTTATGAATGTGCTGGGGATTCTATGTATTTAACTATGGCTTTACCATCATTTTTATCCAGGTTGTATCAAAACGATGGAATTGGTGGGGAACTGATTTCGCTGATGGCTATTTCAAAAATGCACATGGCCGCATTTATATGCTTAACCTCTTGTGCGGTGTGCGTTTCCTGATGAACTGGTGTCTTATTTATCTGTATGTTTTTAATGGTTTATTTTGTTTTTTGTTTAAAAAATATTCATTTCGGAATGCTTGATAATAAATGATATACTACTGCGCAATTTCAGGTAGCTAGCGGGCAGAAACGTTTCGAAAGCACAGAAAGTCATCTTTGGATGCTTTAGGCAAGGATTACACGATTCTGATGCTTCAAACCTGATATGCCTGGCGACGCGATGCGGATATTAATGCATGAATATTGCTTTTTGTTTGTACAAGTATTTTCCCTATGGTGGGTTACAGCGTGATTTCTTGCGGGTAGCGCTGACGGTTGCTTCTCGTGGTCATCATGTTCAGGTATTTACCCAGTCATGGCAGGGCGAGCGTCCGGAAGGGCTGGAGATTATACTCGTCCCCGTTACATCCAGAACGAATCATGGGAAAAACGAGCAATATTATCAGTGGGTTCAGAATTATTTAACTCAACATCCCGTCGATCGTATCGTTGGTTTTAATAAAATGCCTGGCCTGGATGTGTATTACGCTGCGGACGTTTGCTATGCGGAAAAGGTTGCCCGCGAGAAAGGCTTTTTCTACAAATTGACGCGCAGGTACCGACACTACTCTGCATTTGAAAAAGCCGTATTTCAGCAGGGTGTCGGCACTACGCTTTTGATGTTAACCGATAAACAAATTGGTGACTTCAAGCATCATTACCAAACTGAGAGCCAGCGCTTTCGTATTCTGCCTCCAGGAATCTACCCTGACAGAAAGTACAGCCAGCAACCTGAAAACAGCCGGCTGATTGTTAGAGAAAAAAATGGTATTGGTCTCGATCAGTTCTTGCTCTTACAGGTAGGTTCCGATTTCAAACGCAAAGGCGTGCCAAGAACATTACAGGCGTTGGCTTCTTTGCCTGATGTCATTCGCCACCGCACACGATTGATGGTTGTTGGTCAGGATAAGGCCGATCGCTATCGCGCTCAGGCTCGTCAATTGGGGGTTGAAGAACAAGTGCAGTTCTTCTCGGGGCGGGACGATGTCGCAGAATTGATGTCTGCTGCTGATTTATTACTTCACCCAGCTGTACAGGAAGCCGCCGGTATTGTCTTGCTAGAAGCTGTAGTTGCCGGACTGCCGGTATTAACTACCGAAGTTTGCGGCTATGCGGGTTATATCAACGCCGCCCAATGTGGGGTGGTGATTCCTGAACCTTTTGAGCAGGAAAATCTGAATACAGCACTTTTCGATGCGCTGCAAAATAATGAGCAGAGAAGTCGTTGGGCCGGGAACGCACGGCATTTTGCTGATACAAAAGATCTCTACAGCCTGGCAGATAAAGCTGCAGATATCATTTTAGGTCCTAAGAATGATTGAATTAAAAGAACCATTTGCCACGCAGTGGCAAGGAAAAGACCCGTTTACTGAAGTCGCTAAGCTGAACGGTGAGGTTTTTCGCGCCCTGGAAACACGACGTACCCTACGTTTTGAGATGATGGGTAAGGGTTATTTTCTTAAATATCATCATGGAACCACGCTTAAAGAAGTGGTGAAGAATCTTATATCTTTACGTATGCCTGTACTGGGCGCAGACCGGGAGTGGCTGGCAATTCATCGCTTACAGGAACTGAGTGTTGACACCATGACCGGCGTGGCATTTGGGCAGAAAGGACTGAATCCGTTAGAGCGCACCTCATTTATCATCACTGAAGATCTCTCTCCTGCTATCAGCCTTGAAGATTTTTGTGCAAGGTGGAAAGTTGAGCCCCCTGATTTTGTATTAAAACGGACCATTATTACCCGTGTGGCAGAAATGGTGGGTAAAATGCATCGGGGGGGAGTAAATCATCGGGATTGCTATATTTGCCATTTTTTACTCCAACAACCGATGCCAGAAAATATTGCGGATATCAAACTCTCCGTAATCGATTTGCATCGTGCACAAATTCGTCAGCATGTGCCACGCCGCTGGCGGGATAAGGATCTGATTGGACTCTATTTCTCTTCACTTGAGATCGGGTTGACGTCCAGAGATATCTACCGTTTTTTACGTGTCTATTTTTCGAAGCCACTACGTGAAATCTTTCGTCAGGAAGTCAGGTTGTTTGAACAGGCTGTCACAAAAGCGCAAAAAATAAGACAAAGAACAATTAGAAAAGCGCTATAAATAACACATGAAGTTTGAGGCCATTTTATTATGAACATTGATTTCCAGAAGCTAATCATTCAAAAACATGTTATCGACAGCTCCTCGCATGACAAGAGTAAAAAATTAAGTGTTGCGTATGGTGTCGATCGTAATTTTTTGTTTGGTTCTGGCATTTCTATGACATCAGTATTAGTGAATAATCCTGATATTGATATCCACTTTTATATAGCAACAGACTATATAGATGATGATTATCTGGAATGCGTAAAACGCCTGACGCAGATGTACAGTACGACAGTCACTGTCCTTGTGTTCGATAACGCTGCATTTCGTGAGTTGCCGAGTACAAAAGCATGGACTTATGCAATGTACTATCGTTATTTCGCATTTGAATATTTAAGCACAGAGTTAAGCTCCGTACTGTATCTTGATGCAGATGTTATTTGCAAAGGCTCTCTTCGCGAGCTTACCGAGATTAACTTCTGTGGGGAATATGCTGCTGTTATCAATGATATTGATGAAGTGCGTATTAAATCCGGTAACAGACTCGGTATTCCTGAATTGAGTAACGGTTACTTTAATTCCGGTGTGGTATTTGCGAATCTTCAAGTTTGGCGTGAGCAGCAGTTATTGACAAAGGCATTTTCTATCTTAGATAAACGCCAAAAGGAACTTCTGTATTTTGACCAGGATGTTCTGAATATATTGTTTGTCGGTAATGTCATTTTCCTGAGGCGAGATTTTAACTGCATTTATGGTGTTGATCAGGAACTGAAAAATAAAAATGATAAAATTTACAAGGATTATATTACAGATGATACTGTATTAATACATTATGTCGGTGTTACTAAGCCATGGCATACATGGGCTAAATATCCGGTGGCTAAATTCTTCATTGATGCCTATAAAAAATCCGCATGGGCGGAAAAATCCTTGTTAAATGCAAACACAGCAAAACTGTATAAACGTAAATCACGACATGAAAGAGTGCAGCGTAAATATATTCGTTCGATACTTAGTCATGTGATGTATATAAAAAACAAACTACATAGTGCACGGTCTCATTAGTATTTAGATGTGCAGATAATTTTCAGATAGCATATAAAAAGGTGTAGTACATGAATTTTGATTGTCATCAGTCTATTAAAGACACCATTGAGGTTTTTGGGGCTCCAGAAACTCAAACCCCACAGCTCAATATTGCATGGGGTGTTGATCAAAACTTTATGTTTGGGGCGGCAGTTTCGATGTCGTCCGTTTTACTACATAACAAAGATATCAGCATACATTTTCATCTTTTTACTGATTATCTTGACTCAGATTACCGCAAAAGATTAGAAAAACTAGCTAAGCAGTTTTCTACCAATATAACTGTATATGTGATGGATGCCGAAGGATTAAAGATCCTTCCGTGTGGGAATGCATGGTCACACGCAACCTACTTCAGATTTATCGCGTTTGAGTATCTTAACGAAAAGATCGATAATCTTCTCTATATAGACGCTGATGTTGTATGTAAAGGATCACTTATTGAGTTAACACAAATCAATCTGGAACATCATGTTGCAGCGGTTATTCAGGATGTTGAAGATAGTCGGGTGTATGCCGCGCAGCGACTTAATACTCCGGAATTTAACGAACAATATTTCAATGCCGGTGTTATATTTGCAAATTTAAAGGAATGGAAAAAACAAAAATTCTTTACGGAAGCATTTTCGATCCTCTTGGATAAGACAAGAAAATTCGCTTTTCTGGATCAGGATGTCTTAAATATAATGTTTTTTGGTAAGACAATTTTTTTACCAAGAATTTATGATGCAATTTACGGCATTAAACAAGAACTCAAAAGTAAGGATACCTCAAGTTATAAAGAATATATAACAGATGATACCATCCTTATCCATTATATAGGCGTGACTAAACCCTGGAATTCATGGGCAAATTATCCTTCAGCACAGTTTTTTGTTGACGCCTGGAAGGCTTCGCCTTGGGCAGATGTTCCATTGTTACCCGCCAGAACGCCAAAACAATATAAAAAGAAATCACGCCATGAAAGATTACAAGGGAAGTATTTCGCCTCGGTAATAAGCTATATTGGTTATTTGCGGGAAAAATTAAAAAGTAAGTAAAAAAACTCCCGTAAGGGAGTTTTTTATTAACGTAATTTAGTCTTAAGGTATTTCAAATACCATTTGATCGAGGCGCAATACTTCCCTTTTTTAGCTTCCTGGCGTGAATAGACCCGATAATCAGTAGGTCTCATACGTGGAGCATAAGAACGCATTTCTGTGTTTCGCCATGGTGTGAAATGATGGTAGAAAAGATAAAGTTGCTGTGAAAGCCCAGTATGTTCTTTATACCAGGGCTTCCTTCCACCAGTGAAGTGGATAATTCTTGGCAGAATATCTTTTTGGTAGAAGAATATCTCTTTTTGTTGATCGGTAAACCAGTTGAACAAAAAATTCCATCTGTTATCAATAAACTTAACGTTACCGTCCATTGCGATATTCAATGCATCCTGGTCAAAGTAAGGTAAGGATTTACCTTGTTCAAATAACACCGTGTTTGCTTTATTTTCAATATCATGCTTGACCCAGTTTTCAATATTGATATACAAAAAACCAGCATTGAAATAATGACCAGTACTCAGGCCCAAGCGTTTGGCATTTTTTGTATCATGAATATCGAGAGAATCGTGGCTGACTGCACAAATGACGTTGCTGATATCAATGCTGTTAATGTCATTGAGCTTATCAAAACACAGGGTATCTGCATCCAGGTAGATAAAATGCTCAACTTTATCTTTAAGTAAGCGCGGTACGGCCAGACGCATATAGGTCGAACGGTTCAGATGTTTGATTGCAAAGTCACTGTTATACTTTTCAATCTCTTCTTTATCGATATTGATAACCTGAATTTTATCACTGGTTGAACGCAGTTTATTGATTTCTTCGTCAGTAACGTCATAGACAAAGACAAAAAATGACAGGTGCTGTTCCGGGTTGTTCATTATGACAGACATAATGGACACTGCTACATATTCCAGATAATTAGCATCTGTACAGTAAGCAATATTAATAATGTTATTTTTGTTGTCCATTTATGCTTTCTCATTACCTTGAACATTGTCACTATCATGAAGTACCATATCAATAGCGTCAACCACGGCCTGTTCCGGTATCCATGTCAGATATTTTTTTGACCGGTCGAGCTCATCCCGCGAAGGCATCGGATGGTATTCGCCAGCCCAAATCAAAACGGCTTTATCAGACCATGGCTTCCACTGTTGGTAGTTGGTGGCGCCAAACAGGCAAACCTGCGGTGTCCTTAGCGCTGCAGCCATATGCATAGGTGCGGAATCGACACCAATGTACAAAACAGCATGGTCGATCAACGCAGCTAGTTGCAGGAAGGTCGTTTTACCTGCCAGCGTCAGATCAGGAGACGATTGGCACAGTTCAGCAATGCGCTGAACCTGTTGCTGCTCACTTGTTGCAGGCCCACAGGTAAGATAGACATGCAAACCACGCTGATGCAGGTGGTCTATAACATGCGCGAACTTCTCATCATCCCAGCATTTAAACTCTTGTCTGGCAGTGGGTTGAATAACGACATATTTCTGCGTAGGCAACGTGGGTAACAGGGATACCAGATGTTGATAATCATCTTGACGATAACTCAGCGACATCTCTTTCTTTAGTTCTGCTTCGCTAAAGCCAATGCCTTTTAGAATCGAAAGGTTTTGTTCAACAATATGCGTCCCAATGGACGGTGTTACTCGCGTAAAAAGTCGATTCCACTGATCTTTTTCGCGCTGGAAGGCAATTGAAGGGCGGCGTAAAGAGGCGATAAGCGCACCAATTGGCCATTGTTCAGTGAGGTTAACAATCAGGTCATAGTGATTTTTCTTCAGTTGTTGACGTACTGAGAGATAATTCTTTGCTGTTGCCAGCAGGCCCTGTTTTTTCTCAATGAGATAAAATGTATTGATGTCTTTGTGGGCGGCTAAGATTGCTTTGGTATCTTTATAGAGGAGCAGATCGATCTTAGCATGTGGATAACGAGCCCGAATGCTGGCAATGACTGGCGTTGTTAACAGAACATCTCCATAAAACTTGAGCTTGCAAATAAGAACTCGGTCAATTTTTTCAAACATGTTAAAATCCCTTTCGAAAAAATAAGTTCTTAAATGCAGATATTGTTTTATATCTTATTTCAGAAATAGAACGATCAATATGGGGATATTTCATCTTAAGAATTATTTTTTTCTTGACGATTTTCGTATCGCAGCATGCTAGTGCATTCTGAATATCATTCAGCATGCTTTCGCTGTAGCGATAATAACCTTTTTTCTTGCGTAATAGTTTACGTCCTTCCAGAAAACAGTTGATGATCATCAGTGTGGCAACAGTACGTTTTGCGCTATTTTTATTTATATAGTTATACATTTTTCGCATAGCAAAAAAGATACTATCCGCATCACTATCAATAATATTCTCGGTAATGCTCTTTTCATTTTTCCGGTAAAAATACAGTGTATTTTCAATCTTTAATATTTTATGGCATTTAAAGTATTGGAAAGGGCAGAAAATCATGTCTTCGTACCGGCGATGTTCTTCGAATCGATCGTTGCCAATAATGTTACGATGGAAGATTTTTGTCATGAGATGCCATTGCCCTGCCCGGAATATTGGTAGCAAAGGAGTATAATTATTATCCGATAATATAATTTCATGCTGACTAATGCCGTTTTCTATACCAGATGAATTCTGATACAGATTTTTTATCTCCCGGGTTAAATTAAATTCAAGAATGTCATATTGTTCATCTCTCAACTTAGGGAGAAGAATAGTGAAATAATCTGCGCAGACAATATCGTCACTGTCAACAAAGCCAATATATTTCCCTGTCGCATGGGCAAGCCCAACGTTACGGGTGATTGCAACGCCCTGATTTTTTTGGCTTATATATTTAACATTATGGCAATCTTTTTCGCGGTAAAACGCATTTATACGCTCTTCGGTTAAATCCGTAGAGCCATCATTAACAATTATTACCTCTACATCATCAGTGATGCTCTGATGTATAGACGCCAACGTCGCTGTGATGAGTTCAGCGTTGTTGTATGTAGGTATAATAATGCTCAGTAAATAACCGGAAGCGTTAACCATGGCATCGTTCTCTTGTTGGATTCGAGCTCAGTACTGCTGCTACACATAACGCCAGTACGCTGCTCAGGGCTTCACCTTTGGCATACAATAATAAATCACTCAAGCCATAGATAGCGATTGCGCCTGAGATAACGAACAACAAGGGACTACGTTGCCAGTAAGCTGTTAAAAACATAGCGATATAGAGCAAGAGTAGCACAACAACCCCAGGGATGCCCTTTAGCGAAAAGGTATCAATGACTTCGTTATGCAGGTGGACGTTAATGAACTCAAGTGCCCCTTGTAAGGAAGTATCTTGCACGGCAAGTCGCTGAATTTCTGCTCCGCGTTGTTCAAGTGACTGCCCCCAATCATGACCGTTCCCAGATTCAATCCCTGCCCGTTGCATCGCCAGTCGCGCGCCGATAGAAGTATTACTATTGTTTTGATTATAAGAGTGCAGATCGACCAGGAAGTTCTGGTAGCGGCTTTCAATGATTGGTTTTAAGGGAATCGCAGCAATTCCCACCAGTATTACAAAACCCAGCAGTGCCCTTAATAGCATGGTGCGGTTGTGACGATAGTACATCAGGAATAGGCCGACACTCAGGATCGGGTATACCAAAATAGCAGCCCGAGTTTGCGTTGTGATGATGACTGCCAGCGATATCAAAAAATGTAACAGATAGAGTGCAACGGTGTGTTTTAGACGGAGATTAATAATGGCCTGAGACGCTAATAATGCAATTAGCGTCAGAGCGTAGGCTGTGCCGGTTTGGTGTTCAAAGCCCAGCGCAACACGGTAGGTCATAATATCTGGTGCTCCGGCAGCCTCGTAGCTTGCGAAAAGATACAAGCCTATTGCGGTAAGAATCGTCCAGAGACTGGTAATGCGAGTTTTGTTAGCACACGGCTCTCGCGTGGTCAGAGCTGTCATAACCAGTGCGGCAAAAATCATCACTTTGCCACCGTTCTGGTATGAACGATAGGCACCGGTAAAGGCTGAGCCAGGTTGTTTAAATATTTCTACCCAAATAATCTGGACTAAACCGAAAAGCAGCAACATAAATGGCAAAACCAGATTTTGTTTGTTACTGCACACATGCTTTATATTTTTTCCTATCAGCGGCAGAGACAGGGCCGTGGAGAAAATAAATACCTTCAGCGCTTCATCTGGATTGACCAGGACCATCGCAAGAGTTGCCAGGATCCCAGCATAAAATAAGACGTATATAAAATCGAATGGATTATTTTTTATACTACAAACAAAACGAGAAAACATGTGTTGGCGAAGCATGGTTCGTCTCTTAAAGTTAAAGCAAATTATTATCAATTAGCGATACGTTGACTAAGCTTGCGTCCAGATCCTGCAATTTTCCGGAATGGCTCTGCTGTGTGTATTGATTCTTCCCATATCCACCAATCAATCCCGGGTCTGTCGGGCCATACAACGTAATATTGGGGCGATCCAAGGCGGCGGTTAAATGGCTGAGACCTGTATCAACCGACACCACAAACTTTGCCCCCGCCAGAATGCGCGCAACCTCTTCCAGACTCATTCGCGGCAGGACATCAACGTAGGGAAAACCTTCCGCCAGCCTTTTGGCGCGCTCTTCTTCATGAGGGGCGCCCCAGGGGAGTTTAATACGGATGCCCGTATTATTTAACAGCTCAATCAGCTCCCGCCAGTTGGCTTCTGGCCAGTGCTTATCATCACGTGTTGTGGCATGCAGAAATACAGCATAATGGCCTGTATCAGCATTACATTCATTCACAAAATGCTGAGCGATAGCGTAATCACCCTGCGACTGCGGTTTGGCATATCCCAGACTTTTGGCGAACAATTCACGCGTACGTTCTACCGCATGCTGCTGTTTAGCAATGTGATGCTTGCGATTATAAAACAGGCTAGCCAGCGGCTCGCGGGCCGTACTCCAGTCCATACCATGCTTGACGCCACGTGCCAGACGCGTCACCAACGCCGCACTTTTAACCAGACCCTGCGCATCAATTATCGCGTCATACTGCTGCAAACGTACCGCATCGCGAAACGCTTTACGCTCGGCTTTAATCGGCGCTGAAAACCAGGCTTTACGCCAGCGGCGAATCGCCACTGGGATGACCCGGTCAACGGCTGCATGCCAGGAAGGGATCTGCGCGAATCCTTCTTCCACCACCCAATCAAATTGAATACCCGGAATAGCCTGCTGCGCATCGGTTAATGCGGGCAACGTATGCAGTACATCGCCCATAGACGACGTTTTAACGATCAGAACCCGCATCCGTCAGGCTTCCTCTTGTAACAACAGGTCGTTGAGTTCTTCCAGTACACGCTGGGGTGTGATGTCAATCAGGCTTTGGTGATAGCCTTCTGCCGCATCGCCCTTGCGCACTTTGTGATAGCCCGTAATCAGACGAATGACCCGCGCTTTGTGCGACAACGGCGGGGTAAAGTCCGGACTACTTGGGCCATACAATGCTACCAGAGGTCGATTCAACGCTGCGGCAACGTGCATTAATCCAGAGTCGTTGGTGACGACCGCTTTGCAGGCGGCGAGCAGAATAACGGCCTGCTCCAGCTGCGTTTCGCCCGCCAGATTACGACACCAGGCCTGCTGCTCAACGCTTAACGTTGCCAGGATTTCATTTCCGGCTTCATGATCTTTTGCCGAGCCAAACAGCACAATCTGATGACCTTCGTCGATCAGCTGTTTTGCCAGTTCAGCATAATGGTAGTGTGGCCAGCGTTTCGCCGGACCAAATTCCGCACCCGGGCAAAAACCGATGATGGGGCGTTCGGCAGAAAGGGAGAACTGGCTACAGGTCAGAGACTTTTCACCTTCGCTGACCTGCAACTGTGGCCAAAGCAGAGGTTGCGGCAAATCTTTAGCCGACAGCATCACGCCTTTATCGTAGGCCAGGGCCACATAGCGTTCGACCATCAGCGGCCATGCGTCTTTATCCAGCACGCGCGCATCGTTGAGCAGGCCGTAGCGCATTTCACCACGCCAACCGGTACGATGCGGAATACCTGCAAAAAAGGGCACCAGCGCGGATTTAAACGAGTTAGGCAGCACATAAGCGCGGTCATAGCGCTTCTCACGCAGGCTATGACCGAGCTTACGCCGTTCACCAATTTCCAGAGCGCCATGCCCAAGCGGCATCGCGATCGCTTCATTGACTTCCGGCATCCGCGATAACAGCGGACGGCACCATGCAGGTGCCATCACGTCGATTATCGCCTGGGGATAGCGCGCCTTGAGCGTGCGATAGAGACTTTGCGACATCATCATGTCGCCCACCCAAGACGGGCCAACCACCAGAATCCTCATAGATTGCCTGCCTTATGCGTCGCGGTTCAGCCAGGCCATATATTCCGTTACGCCTTCAGCAACGGTCTTAAACGGCTTGTCATAGCCCGCGGCGCGCAGGTTGGTCAGGTCTGCCTGAGTAAACGCCTGGTAGCGGCCTTTCAGTTTTTCCGGGAATGGAATGTACTCAATGCTGCCTTTTTTGTGGTACGCCAGCGTTGCGTCAGCAACGGCCTGGAAAGATTCCGCACGACCAGTACCGAGGTTAAAGATGCCGGATACCCCGTTTTCCAGGAACCACAGGTTCACTGCAGCCACATCGCCAACGTAAACGAAATCACGTTTGAAGTTTTCGCTGCCTTCGAACAGTTTTGGTGTTTCGCCATTGTTAAGCTGAGTATTGAGGTGGAAAGCGACGCTCGCCATGCTGCCTTTATGGCCTTCACGCGGTCCGTAGACGTTGAAATAGCGGAAGCCAACAATCTGAGAGTTGGTTTCCGGCAGGATCTGACGCACGTACTCGTCGAACAGGAATTTTGAGTAGCCATAGACGTTCAGCGGTTTCTCATATTCACGGGATTCGATGAAATCAGAAGTGCGACCGCCATAGGTGGCGGCAGAGGACGCGTACAGGAACGGGATTTCACGCTCCAGGCAGTAGTGCAGCAGCTCTTTAGAGTATTGATAGTTGTTGTCCATCATATACTTGCCGTCCCACTCGGTGGTGGAAGAGCATGCGCCTTCGTGGAAAATAGCTTCGATATCGCCGAAATCTTCCCCGGCCATAATCTGGATCAGGAAGTCTTCCTTGTCCATGTAGTCAGCAATATTCAGATCCACCAGGTTAACAAACTTGGTGCCGTCTTTCAGGTTGTCCACCACCAAGATGTCGGTAATGCCTTTATCATTCAGGGACTTAACGATGTTGCTGCCGATAAAGCCCGCGCCGCCGGTAACGATGATCATAAATGTAACCTTCGAATTATGGAGTCAGAGACAATCTCAGACACGAATACTTTCTATCATATCACTACATGGCTCAGGCTTCAGCCATTCACCGATAAGCCGTGCGGGTACACGTGATTTATGCTTCATTTTGAAGAAGTGATGATGCGTCATCTCGTATCAACGTATAGCTTTGGGTAATATGTGCTGAAATTTGCCCAGTCTGGAGAATTGAAATGCGTGGGGATTTTTACAAACAGTTAACCAACGATCTCGACACCGCACGTGCGGAAGGATTGTTTAAAGAAGAGCGCATTATTACATCTGCCCAGCAGGCGGATATCACCGTGGCGGACGGAAGCCACGTTATTAACTTTTGTGCGAACAACTATCTGGGACTGGCTAACCACCCGGAGCTGATTGCAGCGGCAAAAGCGGGTATGGATTCTCACGGATTTGGTATGGCTTCGGTTCGCTTTATTTGCGGTACCCAGGATAGCCATAAGCAACTGGAGCAAAAAATGGCGGCATTCCTCGGTATGGAAGATGCCATCCTTTACTCTTCCTGCTTCGACGCCAATGGCGGCCTGTTTGAAACGCTGCTGGGCGCAGAAGACGCAATTATTTCCGATGCCCTGAACCACGCTTCTATCATAGATGGCGTTCGTCTGTGTAAAGCAAAACGTTTCCGTTACGCCAACAACGATATGGTGGAACTGGAAGCTCGCCTGAAAGAAGCACGTGAAGCGGGCGCTCGTCATATCCTGATCGCCACTGATGGCGTGTTCTCTATGGATGGTGTGATCGCTAACCTGAAAGGCGTTTGCGATCTGGCGGATAAATATGACGCGCTGGTCATGGTTGATGATTCCCATGCCGTCGGTTTTGTCGGCGAAAATGGTCGTGGCTCCCATGAATACTGTGACGTGATGGGTCGCGTGGACATCATCACCGGTACGCTGGGTAAAGCACTCGGCGGCGCATCCGGTGGTTACACCGCAGCTCGCAAAGAAGTTGTTGAGTGGTTGCGTCAGCGTTCCCGTCCTTATTTGTTCTCCAACTCACTGGCGCCAGCGATTGTTGCGGCCTCCATTAAAGTGCTGGAAATGGTTGAAGCTGGCAGTGACCTGCGCGACCGCCTGTGGGCGAACGCACGTCAGTTCCGTGAGCAAATGTCTGCCGCTGGCTTTACTCTGGCCGGTGCCGATCACGCGATTATCCCGGTGATGTTGGGTGATGCAGTGATCGCGCAGGACTTTGCTCGTGAACTGCAAAAAGAGGGGATTTACGTTACCGGATTCTTCTATCCGGTGGTTCCAAAAGGCCAGGCGCGTATCCGTACCCAGATGTCTGCGGCGCATACCCCTGAGCAGATTACGCGTGCTGTTGAGGCGTTCACACGCATTGGTAAACAACTGGGCGTTATTGCCTGAGGATGTGAAATGAAAGCGTTATCCAAACTGAAAGCGGAAGAGGGCATTTGGATGACTGACGTTCCTGAACCGGAAGTCGGTCATAACGATTTGCTGATTAAAATCCGTAAAACAGCCATCTGCGGGACTGACGTTCACATTTATAACTGGGATGAATGGTCGCAAAAAACCATCCCAGTACCGATGGTCGTTGGGCATGAATATGTCGGCGAAGTTGTTGGCATCGGTCAGGAAGTTAAAGGCTTTAAAATCGGCGATCGCGTTTCAGGCGAAGGTCATATCACCTGCGGACATTGCCGTAACTGCCGCGGTGGACGTACTCACCTGTGCCGCAATACGACCGGTGTTGGTGTAAACCGTCCGGGCTGCTTTGCGGAGTACCTGGTGATCCCGGCATTTAACGCATTTAAAATCCCGGACAATATCTCCGACGACCTGGCGTCTATCTTCGATCCGTTCGGTAATGCAGTGCACACGGCGCTGTCGTTCGATCTGGTTGGGGAAGATGTACTGGTGTCCGGTGCGGGTCCAATCGGTATTATGGCGGCGGCAGTCGCGAAGCACGTTGGCGCACGCCACGTGGTGATCACCGACGTTAATGAGTATCGCCTTGAGCTGGCGCGCAAAATGGGTATCACCCGCGCGGTCAACGTGTCGAAAGAGAATCTGACCGACGTGATGGCTGAACTGGGTATGACCGAAGGGTTTGATGTGGGCCTGGAGATGTCGGGGGCGCCGCCAGCGTTTCGCGCTATGCTGGACACCATGAATCACGGTGGCCGTATTGCTATGCTGGGTATTCCGCCATCTGATATGTCCATCGACTGGACGAAAGTTATCTTTAAGGGACTGTTTATTAAAGGTATCTACGGCCGTGAGATGTTTGAAACCTGGTACAAAATGGCTGCACTGATCCAGTCTGGTCTGGATTTGTCGCCGATCATCACCCATCGATTCTCTATCGATGAATTCCAGCAGGGCTTTGACGCGATGCGTTCAGGCCAGTCAGGGAAAGTGATCCTGAGCTGGGATTAACCGTATCCACCCTGTGGATTCTGTGTGTTGTCCCCGGATGTTGATTATCATTAATCATCCGGGGCGTTCTTTGCCTGCACAATCTCTCCCGCCCGGCGCATTTTCCGCTAAAGAATTAATAATTTTTTCTGAAAATCTACCGCTTAATATGCTAAAAAGTGCCGATTACTCTATTGCCTGGCTGGATTTGATATGACCTATATCCCTGGTCTCCTGAGCGTCATTATGCCGCTTTACAACACGGGTGAACCGTTCATTGCGTGTATGGATTCGCTGATTGCGCAAACCTGGAAGAACCTGGAGATCATCATTGTTAATGATGGCTCTACGGATAACTCTGCGGAGCTTGCTCAGTCTTATGCGGATCGTTATCCACACGTTCATCTGCTGCACCAGCGCAATGGGGGCGTTTCGGCGGCGCGCAATACCGGGATGAAAGTCGCCAGGGGGGAGTACATCGCGTACGTAGACGGCGATGATATTGCCTATCCGGAAATGTATGAAACGCTGATGACTATGGCGCTGAAAGACAACCTGGATGTTGCGCAGTGCAACGCTGATTGGTGTATTGCGGAAACCGGCCACACCTGGGCATCCATTCCTACCGATCGTATTCGTTCTACCGGCGTGATGACCGGGCCAGACTGGTTACGCAAAGCGTTAGCCAGCCGCCGTTGGCGACACGTTGTCTGGATGGGCGTTTATCGTCATCAGACTATCCGCGACGCGGGGCTGACCTTCCTGTCTGGCCTGCATCACCAGGATATTATCTGGACGACGGAGTTTATGTTTAATGCGAAGCGCGCGCGTTACACGGAAATCCCTCTGTATAAATACTTCCTGCACGGCGCATCTGTTAGCCGTCTGCCGCGCACCGGGCTGAAAAATCTCGCTTACCAGCGCCACTACATCAAAATTACCCGTCTGCTGGATAAGATGAATCATGATTACGCCGGGCGCATTCCCATTTACCCGGAATTCAAACAGCAGGTGATTTACGAAGCGCTACGCGTTTGTCATTGCATCCGTAAAGAACCGGACGAGAAAATCCGCCAGCGCATGATTGCTGAAGTATTCGTGTCAGGTATGTTCAAGCGTATGGTAAGCAATATTTGCAGCGTTAAGCTGGGTTATCAGGTGCTGTTGTGGGCCATCCGCTTTAACCAGTGGCGCGATAAAGCACTGACGCCGCGCCGCCTGGCTCATTTAACGCTGGATAGCAAAGACTGATTATTGCCAGCCCTGCCACTGCAGGCGCATATACTGCACCAGCGTGCTTTGGGTAATGCTTTCGCCGAGCACGCTGAAGAAGCGGCTGGCGTACACCGGCTCTAACGGCTGCTTCGGTTTGCATAATTTCACCCCGCGGAAAGGATTACGCGGCGCATCAGGTATACCGTTCTTCGGTGGCGTGAGGTTTGGTCTGGAGGTATCCACCTGCGGTTCATTGAGCAGGCTGCTTGGGCGAACCAACGTGATGTCGGCTGGCAGGCTATACAGCATCTGCTGCAGGACACGAACCGTAGACGGGTGAGGATGGCCAATGGCGATTGCGGAACCGTTGCGGCGCGCCAGCTCGACGGCACGATTAAACTGACGGCGAATATCGGCTTCGTTTTGCGTGTCATCCAGGAAGACTTTGCGTTTGATGACTTTCACACCGGTCCCTGACGCTGCGCGCATTGCCTGGCTGTTACCAATGGTCATGCTGTCCAGGAAGTAGAGATCGTATCGCTCCAGCGCCTGCATCACCTTCTGCATGCCAAACAGGCTGGAGGTCATCGCGCTGCCCATATGGTTGTTCAGACCGACCGCATTCGGTACTTTGCTTACCGCGTCGCGAATAATTCGCTCAATCTCTTCGCTGCTCATTTCAGGGCGTAATGTATCTTTCTCTAACGGCTGCTTGCTCAGCGGCGCCATTGGCAGATGGATTAATACTTCATGCCCGCTGTTATGCGCTTTGATTGCCATTTCACGTGCATGTGGGGCGTTAGGCAGAACGGCAACGGAGATGGTAGAAGGCATCGCCAGTACCTGGTTTTCAGTGTGTGGGCGATAGCCGAAATCATCAATGACGATGGCGAGTTTGCCAGCAAAAACAGGTGTTGCGAAGGCCAGCAGGCTGGCGAGAGAGAGTAGTAGACGACGAAATTGTTGTGGCAAAACTTATCTTCCCAACCACGGCTGTGGATTGACCGCCTGACCCTGGCGACGAATTTCGAAATAGAGTGCCGGCCTGCCCTGACCGCCGCTGCTACCCACTAGTGCTATAGGCTGCCCGGCGCGAACCTGCGTACCGACGCTGACCAGTGCGCTCTGGTTATAACCGTACAGGCTCATATCGCCTTTACCGTGCTCAACGACGACCACCAGGCCATAGCCCTGCAACCAGTCCGCCAGAATGACGCGACCATCGGCAATGGCTTTAACTTCGGTGCCTTCGGATGCGCCAATAACCATCCCCTTCCAACGTAGCTCACCCTGCAGTTGTTCGCCATAACGATGTAGGGTTGGACCCCGAACGGGCCAGAATGCCTGGCCGCGTGGCGAACCCAAACCGCCGGTACGGGACATCAGTGATTTTTCGCTTTCGGTCGGCTTGTAGGTCGAGCCTTTTCGTGACGCATCCTTCTGCTTATCACGTACGGCCTGCGCCTCGCGCGCTTCACGTTCCGCGCGCGCTTTGGCCGCAGCTTCGGCGCGAGCAATGCTGTTGCGCAGACGGGATTCGTTAGCGCGCATTTCGCCCAGTTGCTGCTGGCCCTGTTGAATCGAGGACTCCAGACCCGCCAGTGTTTTCTGGCGTTCGTTACGCGCCTGCTCCAGCTTAGCCTGCTGAGCGCGTTGTTCGTACAGCAGGGTCTGCTGTTCGCTCTGCTTATCTTCCAGCTCGGCTTTTTGCGAATCGACCTCTTCGCGCGTTTGTTTCAGCTGCGCGATAGTTTCTTGCCTCGCCTGGTTCAGATAGCCGAAATAGGCCTGCAGACGCTGTCCGCGCTGGCTTTCTTCGCCGCTAAGGATGAGCTGAATACCGGTGTGTTCACCCTGGCGAAACGCGGCGTCTAACTGGGCTGCCAGACTGCGCTCTTGCGCTGCTCGTTGCTTTTCCAGCTTCGCGAGTGCTGCGTTCATCTCTGCGATTTGCGCGTTCAGTTGTGCCAGTGAGTTCTGCGTTTCGCGTAACTGCCTTGCGGCAACGGCGATGGCTTGTTCCTGAGCTTTAAGCTGAGCGAGGAGAGTGGAACGTTGTTGTTGCTGTTGGCGTACCGCGCGTTCTTTTGCCGCGATATCGGCCTGAATAGATTTGAGCTGATCGCGTTCGTCCGCGTGGGCGGAAAAGGAGCACAGCAATACGCCAGCGCTAAGCGCGCTGGCGTAGAACAAGGGCCTGACTGAAAACTTACGCGGTTTCACGGCCCGAGTGATGGTATTAATCGCCTTTCCCCTCATGGGGAGGGATTATTCCACGATGAACAGCGGCTTACCAGTCATCTCTTGCGGGATTTCCATACCCATCAGCGTCAGCATCGTCGGGGCGATATCAGAAAGTTTGCCGCCTTCGACTGCTTTGACGTTCTTACCACCGACATAAATCAGCGGAACGGGCAGGTTGGTATGTGCAGTATGTGCCTGACCGGTGGACGGATCACGCATCTGCTCTGCGTTACCGTGGTCTGCGGTGATCAGCAACTGGCCGCCAACGGACTCAACCGCTTTAGTCACCTGCTCAACGCAGTGATCCAGCGCTTCAACCGCTTTAACCGCTGCTTCCATCACCCCGGTGTGACCAACCATGTCGCCGTTCGGGTAGTTACAAATGATGGTGTCGTATTTACCGCTCTCAATCGCTGCAACCAGCTTCTCAGTCAGTTCAGCAGAGCTCATTTCCGGCTGCAGATCGTAGGTCGCAACTTTCGGAGAGTTAATCAGGATGCGGTCTTCGCCTTTGAACGGCTCTTCTACGCCGCCGTTGAAGAAGAAGGTCACGTGCGCATATTTTTCAGTTTCGGAAATACGCAGCTGCGTTTTTTCGTTCTTCGCCATCCACTCACCAAAGGTGTTGGCCAGAGATGCTGGTGGGTAAGCAACCGCAGTTTTGATGTCTGCCGCGTATTCGGTCAGCATCACAAAGTTGAGGTTAACGACTTTCTTACGGGCGAAGCCGTCGAAATCAGCGTTAACAAACGCACGGGTGATTTCACGCGCACGGTCAGCACGGAAGTTCATGAAAATCAGCGTATCGCCATCTTCCATAGCAGCATCTGCCTGACCTTCGGCACGGATCACGGTGGCTTTAACGAATTCGTCGTTTTCGTCGCGGGCATAAGCAGCCTGCAGACCTTCAACCGCCGTAGCGAACTGGAACTCGCCCTTCGCCAGCGTCATCAGATCGTAAGCCTGTTCAACGCGATCCCAACGGTTGTCGCGGTCCATAGCGTAGTAACGACCGATGATGGACGCTACGCGGCCTTTGCCCAGCGCGGCAAATTTCTCTTCGAATTTCTGCAGTGAATGTTCAGCGCTGCGCGGCGGAGTATCACGACCATCAAGGAAAGCGTGCAGATAGATTTTATCAGCGCCGCGTTCAGCGGCCATTTCTACCATCGCCATGATGTGATCTTCGTGGCTGTGAACGCCGCCAGCAGAGAGCAGACCCATGATGTGTACCGCTTTTCCGGCATTTTTTGCCTGGTCGACCGCATCGGTCAGCACCGGGTTAGCGAAGAAAGTACGTTCTTTGATTTCAACGTCCAGACGGGTAAGGTCCTGATACACGATACGGCCCGCGCCCAGGTTGACGTGACCCACTTCGGAGTTGCCCATCTGGCGATCGGGCAGGCCGACTTCCAGACCGGACGCATCAATCAGGGTATGCGGACGTTTTGCCCACAGCGCATCCATTACCGGGGTTTTAGCACTAAAAATGGCGTTATCCTGGCTGTCTTCGCGATAGCCGTAGCCATCCAGAATCACCAGTACCATAGGTTTTTTAGAAACCGACATTGCGACAACCTCACACTCAAGAGATAAAAAATAATTGCGTAATTTTACTACAGCTGAATCGATAAAGTAGCCCCCGAAGATCAAATAATGGGGGATCGCGTGCCAGGGGGAACACCGATTTACATTTTTTTTTCCGTAGCGCCCCGCAAAAATGCAATCCAATGCACGCTCTGGCTGTATTTGCGCCAACGCGCAGGTATACTCCTTTCCTGGTTTTTTTAATCACTGAGTCGGGAGTTGTTACCCCCCATGCAAGAAATTATGCAATTTGTTAGTCGCCACCCTGTCTTGAGTATCGCCTGGATTGCGTTACTGGCGGCTGTATTATTTACCACGTTTAAGAGCCTGACCTCAAAAGTGAAGGTGATTACTCGCGGCGAAGCTACACGTCTCATCAACAAAGAAGACGCCGTTGTTGTGGATTTACGCCAGCGCGACGACTTCCGCAAAGGCCATATCGCAGGCTCCACTAACCTGCTGCCGAGCGAAATCAAAGCCAACAATTTTGGCGAACTTGAAAAACACAAAAACAAACCTGTGATTGTGGTTGATGGTTCAGGCATGCAGTGCCAGGATTCAGCAACTGCGCTGATTAAAGCCGGTTTTGAGCAAGTATCCGTACTGAAAGACGGCGTAGCGGGCTGGAGTGGTGAGAATCTGCCACTGGTTCGCGGCAAGTAATTTACCCATCTTCTTTCATGCCGCAGGGTAAAAAGAACACTGGAGATAAGTCATGGCCAATATTGAGATCTACACCAAAGCAACCTGCCCGTTTTGCCATCGCGCAAAAGCGCTGTTGAACAGCAAGGGTGTGAGTTTCCAGGAGCTTCCGATTGACGGCGATGCCGTAAAACGTGAAGAGATGATCAAGCGCAGTGGCCGTACGACGGTTCCGCAGATTTTTATTGATGCACAGCACATTGGCGGTTGTGACGACTTGTATGCGTTGGATGCGCGTGGTGGACTGGATCCCCTGCTGCGATAAGGCGTACTGAAAGTATTTAAAGGACAACACTAAGGGTTTTCTAAACATGTCAGAACAAAATAACACTGAAATGGCTTTCCAGATCCAACGTATCTATACCAAGGATGTGTCTTTCGAAGCGCCAAATGCACCGCATGTTTTCCAGAAAGATTGGCAGCCAGAGGTTAAACTTGATCTTGATACCGCATCTACCCAACTGGCAGATGACGTGTATGAAGTAGTGCTGCGTGTCACTGTAACGGCTTCTCTTGGTGAAGAAACTGCGTTCCTGTGCGAAGTTCAGCAGGGCGGTATTTTCTCCATCAGTGGTATCGAAGGGACTCAGATGGCGCATTGCCTGGGCGCATACTGCCCGAACATTCTGTTCCCGTATGCCCGCGAATGCATCACCAGCCTGGTTTCACGCGGTACGTTCCCGCAACTGAACCTTGCGCCGGTCAACTTTGATGCGCTGTTCATGAACTATTTACAGCAGCAGGCTGGCGAAGGTACTGAAGAACATCAGGATGCCTGATGAACCAAAGTAATGCTTCAATGACTGTGATTGGTGCCGGCTCGTACGGCACCGCTCTTGCCATCACCCTGGCAAGAAATGGCCATCAGGTTGTCCTGTGGGGCCATGATCCGAAACATATCGCGACCCTTGAGCACGATCGCTGCAACGTCGCGTTCCTTCCTGATGTGCCTTTTCCTGACACACTGCGCCTGGAAAGTGATTTAGCCACTGCGCTGGCCGCCAGTCGTAATATTCTGGTGGTGGTGCCGAGCCACGTCTTTGGCGAAGTGCTGCGAAACATCAAACCATTGATGCGTCCTGACGCACGACTGGTCTGGGCGACAAAAGGTCTGGAGGCGGAAACAGGGCGTCTGCTGCAGGACGTCGCGCGTGAAGCGCTGGGGGACTCAATTCCACTGGCGGTTATTTCCGGCCCGACGTTCGCCAAAGAGCTGGCTGCGGGCATGCCGACGGCGATTTCTCTGGCCTCGACGGACGATGCCTTTGCTGACGATCTCCAGCAGTTGCTGCACTGCGGCAAAAGCTTTCGCGTTTACAGCAACCCGGATTTCATTGGCGTGCAGCTTGGCGGCGCGGTGAAAAACGTCATTGCGATTGGTGCGGGGATGTCTGACGGCATCGGTTTTGGCGCGAATGCGCGTACCGCATTGATCACCCGTGGACTGACCGAAATGTCTCGCCTTGGCGCGGCGCTGGGTGCCGATCCTGCCACCTTTATGGGGATGGCGGGTTTAGGCGATCTGGTGCTGACCTGTACCGACAACCAGTCGCGTAACCGTCGTTTTGGCATGATGCTCGGCCAGGGTATGGACGTGCAGGGCGCGCAGGACAAGATTGGTCAGGTGGTTGAAGGCTACCGCAATACGAAAGAAGTTCGTGAATTGGCGCACCGTTTTGGTGTCGAGATGCCAATAACCGAGGAAATTTATCAAGTATTGTATTGCGGAAAAAACGCGCGCGAGGCAGCATTGACGTTATTAGGTCGTGCGCGCAAGGACGAGCGAAGCAGCCACTAGCCGTAAGGAACCGTTTCAATCTAACGACCCGACCCGCGAAGAACGGGTCGGTCGTTTTGCTACCTTCTGGAGTACGCAATGCCGTGTGAAGAACTGGATATCGTCTGGAAAAACATTAAAGCGGAAGCCCGGGCACTGGCGGAATGTGAGCCAATGTTGGCCAGTTTTTACCACGCAACGCTGCTCAAACATGAAAATCTCGGCAGTGCGCTAAGCTATATGCTGGCGAATAAACTTGCTTCTCCAATCATGCCCGCCATTGCGATTCGCGAAGTCGTGGAAGAGGCCTATGCCGCCGATCCTGAAATGATTGCCTCAGCGGCCTGTGATATTCAGGCGGTACGTACGCGTGACCCGGCTGTCGATAAATATTCCACCCCACTTCTGTACCTGAAGGGTTTTCATGCGCTTCAGGCCTACCGTATCGGTCACTGGCTGTGGCATCAGGGGCGTCAGGCGCTGGCGATCTTCCTGCAAAATCAGGTGTCCGTTACCTTCCAGGTAGACATTCATCCGGCGGCAAAAATTGGCCGTGGGATTATGCTCGATCACGCAACCGGCATTGTGGTCGGTGAAACGGCAGTGATTGAAAATGATGTCTCTATTCTGCAATCCGTCACGCTCGGCGGGACCGGTAAAGCCGGCGGCGATCGTCATCCGAAAATTCGTGAAGGTGTAATGATTGGCGCGGGGGCAAAAATTCTCGGCAACATTGAAGTCGGGCGCGGCGCGAAGATTGGCGCAGGTTCCGTGGTTTTACAACCGGTACCCCCACATACCACTGCGGCAGGCGTACCTGCACGCATCGTCGGTAAGCCTGACAGCGATAAACCGTCTATGGATATGGATCAGCATTTCAACGGGATTCATCATACTTTCGAATACGGTGATGGCATCTGATTTCGAGCTATGCCCGGCGGCGCAGTGCTTACCGGGCCTACAAATCTCGTGGGTCGGATAAGGCGTCAGCCGCCATCCGACAAAAATCAACTACGCAATACCGCGCCGGGATAACCTAACTGGCGCCAGGCCTCATACACCACCACCGACACTGCATTTGACAGGTTCATGCTGCGACTGTCCGGCATCATCGGAATTCGAATTTTTTGTTCGGCTGGCAGCGCGTCGAGGATGCTGGATGGCAGACCGCGAGTTTCAGGGCCAAACATCAGATAATCCCCATCCTGATAGCTTACTGCGCTATGCGCTGGCGTACCTTTGGTGGTCAGGGCAAACAGACGTTGCGGATTTTCTGCGGCGACGAAGCTGGCGTAATCAGGGTGGCGCAGCACTGCGGTAAACTCATGGTAATCCAGCCCCGCGCGACGCAGGCGCTTGTCGTCCCAGGTAAAGCCCATTGGCTCAACAATATGCAGACGAAAGCCGGTGTTGGCGCAAAGACGGATAATATTGCCGGTATTTGGCGGGATTTCTGGTTCGAATAAAACGATGTTAAGCATACTGCCCCCTTGATAACGGGGGGCAGAATAGCAGAAAGAGCGGGTACTATGCGACGGTCAGCGCGTGCGGTTTATAGCGTTGCAGTTTGTAAACCGTTGCGGCAGCCGCAACCAGCGCCGGAAGGCTGAGGAACATTAATATACTGTCTGCCTGCCATTGCAGGGAAAGCAACTGGGCGCTCATCATCGTTCCGGCTACGCCACCGAAGCGGCCCACGCCCTGCATCCAGGCAATGCCCGTCGCGCGGCAGTGGGTTGGATAAAACGTGGCGGCCAGCGTCTGCAGCCCGGACTGCGCGCCGTTCATGGTAATCCCCATCAGGAAGATCAGTGCGCCGAACAGGATGATATGGTTATGTTCAAACCCGAGAGCGAGGGCAAACAGCATCGTCAGAATAAAGCCAAGTGACACCACTTTATGTGCTTCCCAGCGATCCATTAACCAACCGGCCAGCAGGATCCCCGCAGTACCGCCGAAGGTAAACAGTGACGTCAGCCAGGCGGATTCAGCCAGCGGATAGCCCATTCCCAGCATCAGCGTTGGCATCCAGCTCAGCAGCACGTAATAGATAACCAATCCCATAAAGTAGGTCATCCAGAGCATCAGCGTGCCCGGCAGCCAGGGCATACTGAATAGCTGTGCCACGCTGCCTTTTTTGACCGTGACGCGGTCTTCATCCAGATAAAACTGGGTAACCTGTTCCAGACTTCCCGATATAAAGCGTTGAGCAATGCGTTTAACCTGTGCAACCCCTTTACCGCGGTGAACCAGATACTTCACCGACTCCGGCAGGAACAGCACCAACAATACGGTGAGGGCCAGCGGGGCGATCGCACCGGCAAGCAGGACGCTGTGCCAGCCGTAGTTGGGGATAAGCCAGGAGGAGATCACCCCGCCGCCTGCAGCCCCTAACGGAAAGCCGCAGTACATGGTGTTAATCGCCATTGAACGACAGCGTTTTGGTGCAAATTCTGACACCAGGGTGATGGCATTGGGCATTGCCGCGCCAAGACCCAGCCCGGTGAGAAAGCGCCAAAATGTGAGCATATTCAGCGTCTGGGCATAGGCAGTTCCCAGACTGGCGAGGCCAAAAAACAGACAGGAAAAGACCAGCACGCGTTTACGGCCCATACGATCGGAAATCGGACCGGCCAGCAGTGCACCAAATGACAGGCCCAATAGCGCGGCGCTTAACACCGGTCCGAGATCCTGTTTCTTGATGCCCCAGTCGGCTGAGAGCGTGGGCGCAATATAGCCCATCGCCGCCGTATCGAAGCCGTCGATGGCCAGGACCAGAAAACCCAGGACAATAATGACCCAGTGGAAGCGCGAAAAAGGACTGTCATCTATCGCCTGCTGGATATTCACTTTTCCGGAATAAGCCATGTTACCCTCGCCCGTTATGATGGTTGTTATCTGTATATTTCGCCCTTGTATTAGCTTGTATATACATCTGACAGGTGGATAAAAAGTTGTCAAATATATTGGTTATAAATGTTAACTGGTCGTTATTTTTGGATAAAAAATGGCCGGGCTGAGAACAGACCGACCATGCAGAAAGTGGGTTTTATGGGGATATTGTTACGCCGCGCTACCCTGAACCAGAGGTGCCAGCGCAGCAGGCAGGCTTTTTCCCAGTTCTTGTACCAGCGAATCATGACTGATTTCGCTAATCGATTTTGCACCGGTCAGGGTCATTGCCACCTTCATCTCTTTCTCGATCAGATTCAGCAGATTCGCTACCCCGGCCTGACCGTGGGTTGCCAGCGCGTACAGATAAGCACGTCCCAGCAGAACACTATCCGCGCCCAGCGCAATCATGCGTACGACGTCCAGACCGTTGCGGATCCCGCTGTCTGCCAGAATGGTGATATCGCCTTTTACCGCATCGGCAATAGCGGGTAACGCGCGAGCTGAAGACAGCACGCCGTCTAACTGGCGACCACCGTGGTTAGAGACAACGATGCCATCAGCGCCGAAGCGTACGGCGTCGCGAGCATCTTCAGGATCGAGGATCCCTTTGATCACCATCGGACCATCCCAAAATTCGCGGATCCACTCGAGGTCTTTCCAGGAAATCGACGGATCGAAATTATTCGCCAGCCAGCCGATGTAGTCTTCAAGGCCGGTGGGTTTGCCAAGATAGGTCGAGATGTTGCCTAAATCATGCGGGCGACCGTTCAGGCCAACGTCCCATGCCCACTGTGGATGGGTGACAGCCTGCCAGTAGCGGCGCAGTGCCGCATTTGGACCGCTCATCCCGGAATGGGCGTCACGGTAGCGTGCGCCAGGTGTTGGCATATCGACGGTAAAGACCAGCGTGGAGCAACCTGCCGCTTTGGCTCGTTCCAGGGCGTTACGCATAAAGCCGCGATCGCGCAGAACATACAGCTGAAACCACATCGGACGCTTGATAGTCGGGGCGACTTCTTCAATCGGGCATACGGATACTGTGGAAAGCGTAAACGGAATGCCTTTGGCATCAGCGGCGGCGGCGGCCTGAACTTCGCCCCGACGCGCATACATGCCGCACAGACCGACAGGTGCAAGGGCCACCGGCATGGAGAGCGTTTCGTTGAACAGTTTTGTCTCCAGGCTCAGGTCGGACATATTCTTCAGCACGCGCTGGCGAAGGGCCACCTCCGACAGGTCTGCCACGTTACGGCGCAAAGTGTGCTCTGCATACGCCCCACCGTCAATATAGTGGAACAAGAAGGGGGGTAGGATGCGCTGGGCTGCGGCGCGATAGTCGCTGGCTGCTGAAATAATCATGTGTTGTTCTCCCTGCTATTCTCACCAGGGTCACCGGGCAGGCGGGTGATTCGCGCCTGGCGGGCCTGATCTTCATCAAATCGTTTAATCGTGGTGTGGACAAAACTGAGGTGCGCCATCATCGCTTTACGCGCGCCGTCGGCATCTCCGGCAACAATCGCATCCAGTACGGCCTGATGCTGTGCCGTCAGCTGTGAAAATACGGGCGGCACGAGGTACATTCGCTGGCGGCTCTGTTTCACCGAAGACTGCAATACGTCGAAGAAACCGCGCATGGTCTGTAACAGCACCACGTTGTGTGAGGCCTCCGCAATGGCGAGATGAAAGCGAACGTCTGCCTGCGAGGCGAGATCTGGATCTTCGCTTTGTGTGGCCTCGAAACAGAGCCTGATCTTCTCTTTGTCGGCAGCAGTGGCACGCATAGCTGCGTGCCAGGCGGTGCTGGCTTCGATGGCGTGGCGGGCTTCCAGAATATCGAAACTGTAATCAGGATCGTCCGCCAGCAGGGTTTTCAGCGGCTGAACGATGTTTTGTTCAGACCATGCCTCATGCTGCCAGCGAATAAACGTCCCACCGCCACGACGGCTAATCAGTACGCCTTCACTCACCAGCTTTGCTAACGCCTCGCGCAGCGAGTTGCGCGATACGCCGAGCTGTACGGCCAACTGACGCTCAGCGGGCAACTTCATGCCCGCTTCCAGCTGTTGTTCTTCAATCAGCGCCCGCACACGAGATGCGACTTCGTCTGACAAGCGTCTGGGCATTACTATCATGGAATCATCCAGGTTAAGACATAGGCCTGCAGTGTGGTAATCACACCCACCATGCAGGTGAAAATCAGACTGTGCTTCACGGTAAAGCGGAACAGGTCAGACTCTTTTCCCACTAATCCCACTGCCGCACAGGCGATAGCGATAGATTGCGGAGAGATCATCTTTCCGGTCACGCCGCCGGTGGTATTTGCAGCCACCATCAATACATCCGAAACACCGATTTGCTGAGCGGCCGTAGCCTGTAGGGCGGCAAACAGTGCGTTTGATGAGGTGTCGGATCCAGTCAGGAATACCCCCAGCCAGCCAAGGAACGGCGAGAAGAAGGTAAATGCGCTGCCGGTGTGCGCCAGGGCCAATGCCAGGGTGGATGAAAGCCCGGAGTAGTTAGAGATAAAGGCGAATGCCAGCACCATCCCGATGGAGTAGATAGGTAGCGCCAGCTCTTTCAGCGTGCTACCAAAGGTCTGAAGCGCAGCAGACGGCTTCATCTTCAACCAGACGATGGACAGCAGGGCGGCAAACAGTATTGCGGTACCGGTCGCGGAGAACCAGTCAAATTTGTACACCGCCGCGTAGGCTGTGGCTTCGTGTACGACCGGCGGCATACGGGCAACCAGCTTGTCGAGGAACGGAACCGGAATATTGACTACCCAGTGGTACATCGCGCCGCCTGGCGCAAACAGCGCTTTAAACGGCGGTATGCTCCACAGCGTGACGGTAGCTGTCAGGAACAGGAACGGCGACCAGGCGCGGATGATTTGCCCGGCGGTGTAGCGGGTGCGCGACAGATCCATATCGACCTGCGAAGCGCCCATATCACCAAAGCGGAAGATGCGTACCGGCTGCCAGCGCTTCAGGAACAGCGTCAGACAGACCAGGGAAACCAGAGAAGAGATGATGTCCGGCAGTTCCGGTCCGATAAAGTTAGAGCTGAGATACTGCGCGATAGCAAACGAGCCGCCAGCGACCATCACCGCAGGCCAGGTTTCTTTGACACCACGCCAGCCATCCATAATCGCCATAATCCAGAACAGCACGATAATGGTCAGGAACGGCAGTTGACGGCCCACCATCTGGCCAATCTCGAAGCTGTCCAGCCCGGTAACCTGACCGGCAACCAGAATCGGAATGCCCATTGCCCCAAAAGCGACTGGAGCGGTGTTTACGATCAAGCACAAACCTGCTGCATACAGTGGGTTAAAGCCTAGGCCAACCAGCAGTGCGGCGGTAATCGCTACCGGAGCACCGAAGCCTGCCGCCCCTTCGAGGAATGCCCCAAAGGAGAAACCGACAATCAGCATTTGCAGACGCTGGTCTGGGGTAATCGAGAGTATCGAGGAGCGGATAATGTCGAACTGCCCAGTCTTCACCGAGATTTTATAGACGAATACCGCGGCGATAATGATCCAGGCAATTGGCCACAGACCGTAGAAGAAACCGTACACTACGGATGCCAGAGCGTGATCGACCGGCATTTTGTAAAACAGCAGGGCGACCGACAAAGCGATCACCACCGTCCATGACGCCGCAACGTAGCCTTTCAGCTTGAGCTTAATCAGGGCGAAGAAAAAGAACAGGATGGGGAGCGATGCGATCAGACTGGAAAGCCAGATGTTACCGGCCGGGTCGTAGTTCTGTTGCCAGAGATTCATTGCAGGTCTCCTGGGGGCCGCCGACATAATGGAATGAGTCTTTGCTCAAATCTTCGTCACATTATGTGTAAAAGTGGCCCTGCCAATATTGTTGTGTAGGGGTAATGACAATGAATGGTTAATCAAATGTTATTTATTGGCAACGGCATTGTACGCACATTTTAATGAAATGTGAGGTGCTGGTATGATCTGGCTAAAATTGGTAGGGCCAATTGCGAGGGGAAGTGAAGGACCGGGCAAGCGGATGTTGCCCGGTGGGAGATCAGAACTCGCTCTTCGCGAAGCCCGTCATCTCTTTCAGGCCCATTTCACGGCCAAGCTCGGTCATCGGGTGAACGACAATCAGGCCGCGCACGCTCTTCTTCAGCTTGCCCATGTCGGCCTGTTCTTTTTTGGTGATGGTACGACGGAAAGGGAGTTTCGTCAGCTTTTGCGCTTCTTTGCTCAGCTTCTGACCATGGACTTCACGCAGACGCGCAATCTCGTTTTCCAGAGTTTCTTTCTCTTGCTCCAACTCAGCATATTTGTCGGCGGCTTCAACCAGAGACAGGTCAGCCTGCTGGTGGCGGATAGCGTCCAGACGATCGCTCAGGCGTTTAATTTCGTTTTTTTCGACTTCTTTCATAGGATAGCTTCTGATAAAAATAGGATGAATATCCTATAGTATGCGCGCAGAGCGGGATTATTCACAACTAATCGAAGATAAATAATCAAATGTTGCAAGTATTATTCAGCTAATGAAAATATTACTATTTTGATTAATAAGGAATTTTAAGCGATAAGATCGACCATGGCGCATTTTGTTGGCGGGTCCATAGTGAAGCACGTTTTCCTTAATGTAATTGCCAAACCGATCCTAAACTTAAACGATCAACCGCGCAGGCTGAGCGCGGTTAATACATGGAGGAGGGAAGATTATGGCGAAAATAGGTGAGAACGTTTCGGCTCTAATTGATAAGACGGTCGATTTTATGGCTTCAAGCCAGGCTTTTCGCGAGTATCTGAATAAAACACCGCCACGCAACGTTGTCCCTTCTGAAATACCGCAGGAGAATGCGCAGTTGTATCTGCAACGTCTGGCGTATTATCGGCAGCTTTATCGACCGCAGCAGGAAGAGAAATAAGCAAGCATCGTCTTATTTTTGAAAGGCTTTTTTTAAGCTGATTTTAGAAATCAGCTCGGTCAGGGAAAGTACCATCGTGGAGCGCACCATCTGCTGGTAGCGCTGGATCTGCATCGCGTGCAGACCTGAGTCTGAGGTATCAAACTGCGGTGGCGGCGGGAGTGCCGTCACGCAGTGGAGTTCGCCAAAAGGACCAAGAATTTCATCGTCGGTGAACGCATATTCATTGCCGTCATGGTTTAACTCTTCCCGCAGCGCCATCAGAAGCTCGGCGTCTTCATACTCCGGCCGGCTGAGTACGCCCAGACCGTAGATGAGCTTCAGGCGAACGGAAAGATCGCCCAGCGGACCGTCGCCGTCAAGCAGTGGTTCTACAGCATATTTCACCGCATAGTCGTCTTTGCGAAATACCTGAAGCACAAGAATATTCACCGCCTCGGTGAGCAGTTCTACGGCGGTGATGAGGAAGCTGCGTACGGTTTTGCCAGCATTCAGACGCTCAAGCACACGATTTTCAAAGGCCTGCGTTTGTTCCATTATTGCCTGCATATCTGACAATCTATTATTCAGGCGCAGGATATCCTGCGCCAGGTCCTGCATCATTTCTTTGCGTTATACGCGTTAACAGCCTCAAGCACGACATCGCTGTTGGCATCCAGCCCGGAAACTTGCGCCAGCGCGGCCTGTGGACCTTTTTCGTCAATCAGCGCGGCCAGTTCCTGTGCCTGCGGATCTTCTTCGCTGCGATAGTGCATCGCTGCCGCAATACCGATAACCAGATTCGCATGCGGCAAACCATACTCCAGCGTACCCAGCAGCGGTTTAATCAGACGATCTCCCGCGCTCAGCTTACGCAGCGGCTGACGACCCACGCGCTCAACGTCATCTTTCAGATACGGGTTTTCAAAGCGACCGAGGATTTTCTGAATGTATGCCGCATGTTTTGCTGCATCAAAACCATAGCGTTTGATCAGTACCGCGCCGCTCTCTTCCATCGCACCTTTTACCACTGCGCGGATTTTCTCGTCGAGAATCGCGTCACGGATGGTCTGATGACCGGTCAATTTTCCGAGGTACGCGGTTATAGCATGCCCGGTGTTCAGCGTGAAGAGTTTACGTTCGACAAATGCCATTAGGTTATCAGTTAATTCCATTCCTGGAATATTTGGTAGTTCACCTTTGAACTGTGTTTTGTCGACAATCCACTCACTGAAGGTTTCTACGGTAACTTCCAGCGGGTCATTGGTTGCTGAAGCCGAAGGCGGAACAATGCGGTCCACGGCGGAATCGACGAAGCCAACATGTTCTTCAACCCAGGCTTTGTCTTCATCTGCCAGCGCGTTCATTACATGGCCTTTCAACTGGGTCGTTCCGCGCACCATGTTTTCACAGGCGATGATATTCAGCGGAGTAGCTATACCCTGTGCCTTGCGTTTAACCAGCCCTTTGGCGATGGCCGGAGCGATACGCTCAAGCACGACTGGACCGACGGCGGTAGTGACTAAATCTACATGGGCAATCAGGTCGACGACATCATCGCCGATGCTGCTCACGGCGTTGACGCCGGAGACGGTATCAACCTGTTCGTTTTCACCTACGACATGAACCTGATAGCTATGACGGGCATTCAGGGCATCGAGTACGACCTGATTTACATCCGCGAACGTCAGCTGTATCCCCGCGTCCGCCAGCAGTTTGCCGATAAAGCCACGACCGATATTACCTGCGCCAAAATGTAATGCTTTCATAGTATTAACCTTCATCAATGTTTTTACCCAAGAGGGCTGGGGTGAGGCTTTTCCCTCAACCTAACCCTCTCCACAAGGGAGAGGATTTTTAGGCCCGGTAAGCGTGAGTGCTACCGGGCAATAACGTTTACTTACGACCAGCCAGCAGCTCCAGAACTTCATCCACGCTGGTGGTATGGGCCAGACGTTCGATCACGGATTCGTCATCCAGCGCGTTGGTCAGGCTGGTAATCACCTGGATGTGCTCGTTGTTACGTGCTGCGATACCAATCACCAGGCGGGCAATATCGTCTTCTTCTTCACCGAAGCGAACGCCTTCCGGGTACTGGCAGAACACCACACCGGTTTTCAGCACACGGTCTTTGGCTTCAACCGTCCCGTGCGGTACTGCGATGGACTCGCCGAGGTAAGTCGGAGTCAGTTTTTCGCGGTCCAGCATCGCCTCGACGTATTCTGGCTCAACGTAACCGCCTTTCACCAGTTGCTCACCAGCAAAGCGAATTGCTTCCTCTTTGTTAGTGGCTTTACGACCGAGGAAGATATTCTCCGCACCCAGTTTGAACAGGTGGGTATCACCCTCTTCAAAGCTGTCTTTCAGGTGATCGCGGACTTTCTCTTCGTTCACGTTGTGGCGCTGTGCAGCGACCAGACGTTCGGTCAGGTTGGAGTACAGGCCACTGTCGAGGAAGTTGGTCAGCGAAATGTGCTGTGCCTGAGGCACCTGGCGCATCGCGCGTTCGGTCAGGTCACGGTGGGTAATGACCAGATCCACATCCGGCGGCAGATTGTTAATCGCGCTGTTAGTGACGGAAATCTGAGACAGACCTGCATCCTGTACTTTCTTACGCAGTACGCCCGCACCCATGGCGCTGGAACCCATACCGGCATCGCAGGCAACGATGATTTTACGCACATGGCTCAGGTCGTTGGTCACGTCGCCAGCCGCCAGCGGAGATGCGCCTTTGGATTCCGCTTTCATGTCGTGCATACGACGGGTTGCGGCATCAATGTCATCATCTTCTTTCACTTTGCTGGTTTTCAGCAGAATGGCTGAAACCACAAAGGAGACTGCCATAGCAGCACAGATAGCAGCGATGTTAGCGAAGTAAGCGCCCTTCGGCGTCATGGCCAGCACGGCCAGGATAGAACCCGGAGAGGCCGGAGAAACCAGACCGCCGTTCAGGATAGTCAGGGTAAATACGCCAGTCATACCGCCGAGGATAACGGCCAGGATCAGACGTGGGTTCATCAGCACGTACGGGAAGTAAATTTCGTGGATACCACCCAGGAAGTGGATGATTGCCGCGCCGCCCGCAGACTGCTTAGCGCTGCCGCGACCGAAGAACATGTATGCCAGCAGAACGCCCATACCCGGACCCGGGTTAGCTTCAATCAGGAAGAAGATGGATTTGCCCATCTCATGGGACTGCTGAATACCCAGCGGTGAGAAAATACCGTGGTTGATGGCGTTGTTGAGGAACAGGATTTTCGCCGGTTCAACGAAGATAGACGCCAACGGCAGCATGTCATGGACAACCATGAAGTTAACGCCTGCCGCCAGGATTTTGGACAGTGCTTCAACCAATGGGCCAATGCCAAGGAATGCCAGAATGGCGAGGATCATCCCGATGATGCCTGCGGAGAAGTTATTCACCAGCATCTCAAAACCGGACTTGATCTTACCGTCTACCCAGTTGTCGAAATGTTTGATAGCCCAGCCGCCCAGCGGACCTGCGATCATCGCGCCGAGGAACATTGGCATATCTGCACCGACGATAACGCCCATGGTGGTGATAGCACCAACCACGCCGCCACGTTCGCCGCCAACCAGCTTACCACCGGTATAACCGATCAGCAGCGGCAGCAGATAGGTGATCATAGGACCGACAAGCTTCGCCAGCGTTTCGTTCGGCAACCACCCTGTCGGAATGAATAATGCGGTGATAATACCCCACGCGATAAACGCGCCGATATTTGGCATCACCATGTTGCTGAGGAATCGACCAAAGCTTTGCACCTTGATCTTAATATCGGATGACATAAAAACACCCCTTCTTATGTTTGCTATCGCGCAGGCTGAAAGCCCGAGGTTTGTTAATGTAGCGGCAGGAGGTAGCCGGACCCTGTAGATACTGCGAAATCTGGCACTGAATCGTTCAACTGTCCAGTCGACGACCTTTTATGTGATGTTCGTCACGTAAATATAGGGTGTATGGCGTTAGTTAATGTGATCTTAATCACAAAATATCGGTACAAAAAAACATCACTGGATCAGAATTCGCCAAAAATGGGGGGTAAATGTGAACTGATTCACATTTTATCCTTTGCTGTTTGTTGAATCTTTGTGATGCAGATCGCAAAGTATTTTCATCTGCATTTGCTCGGATGTGATCTACAGCAGGTTCTACCCCCCGATATTTTTATTGCAAAGAAAGCAACTTCTCACCAGAAAAAATATTTATTTTGTGGTATGGCGAAAACCCCAAACTGCAGTTATGTTCAAAACATCAGCCTGGGTGCATGCGGCTGCCGGCATAAAAAAACTCTAATTAGCGTGAATTCGAGGCAGGTATGTTTCTAAATTATTTCGCACTGGGTGTGCTGATCTTCGTCTTTCTGGTTCTGTTTTACGGAATCATCGCCATTCACGATATTCCCTATAACATGGCTAAAAAACGCAACCATCCTCATGCTGATGCCATTCATACGGCGGGTTGGATTAGCCTGTTTACACTCCATGCAATATGGCCGTTCCTGTGGATTTGGGCGACGCTCTACCAGCCTGAACGGGGGTGGGGCATGCAATCACACATCATGTCGAACGGAAAGGACCCAGACCCCGAGATTGCCGCACTGGCAGAGCGCATCACCCAGTTGGAAAAAAGACTGGATGGGGAGAAGAAAACAGATAACTCCACCTTTCCGGAGATTTAATCATGGATTTGTTGATAGTCCTGACCTATGTGGCCTTTGCCTGGGCCATCTTTAAAATATTCCGTATTCCGGTAAACCAATGGACGCTCGCTACTGCTGCATTAGGTGGGGTATTCATTGTTGCGGGACTGATCTTATTAATGAACTATAACCACCCGTATACCTTTACGGCGCAAAAAGCGGTTATTTCAATTCCGATCACTCCGCAAGTCACAGGAATTGTTAGTGAGGTAACGGATAAAAATAATCAGTTGATTAAAAAAGGCGAAGTGTTATTTAAACTCGATCCAGGCCGCTATCAGGCACGTGTTGACAGACTGCAGGCTGATCTTGTTACCGCCACACACAACATCGACAATCTGAAAGCCCAACTTTCTGAAGCCGTCGCCAATACTACCCGTGTTTCCGCTGAACGCGATCGTCTGTATAAAGATTATCAACGCTATTTGAAGGGCAGCCAGGCGAAGGTTAATCCCTTCTCTGAAAGCGATATCGACAACGCCCGGCAGAACTATCTGGCACAGGACGCGCTGGTAAAAGGTTCCGTTGCCGAACAGACGCAGATTCAGAGTCAGTTAGACAGTATGGTCAACGGGGAGCAATCTCAGGTTGCGTCTCTGCGCGCTCAGCTCGCTGAAGCCAAATACAATCTTGAGCAGACTATCGTCCGTGCCCCCAGCAACGGCTATGTTACGCAGGTGCTTATTCGGCCCGGGACCTACGCCGCCGCACTACCTCTGCGCCCGGTGATGGTATTTATTCCGGAACAGAAACGGCAAATTGTGGCGCAATTCCGCCAGAACTCGTTGCTGCGTCTTAAACCGGGTGATGAAGCGGAAGTGGTCTTCAACGCGCTGCCTGGTCAGGTTTTCTCCGGTAAGTTGACCTCCATTCTTCCGGTTGTGCCGGGCGGTTCTTATCAGGCGCAGGGAGCATTACAGTCCTTAACTGTGGTGCCGGGTACCGATGGCGTGCTGGCTACGATTGAGTTGGATCCTAATGCCGATGTGGATGCGCTGCCGGACGGTATCTATGCTCAGGTGGCGGTCTATTCCGACCATTTCGCTCACGTTTCAGTGATGCGTAAAGTGCTGCTGCGCATGACCAGCTGGATGCATTACCTTTATTTGGATCATTGAGTTGATATTGGATTACACGGATAGAAATTTAACCAAGGTAAAGTGAATTGTTTATATGTTGTAAATAGCAATTCATTTACCTTGGATGTTGAATATGTTTACTTGAGGTTATTCTTTTTTCCCCTCCACCATTCAATCTGACTCATATCCTCGGATATTTATTGATTTACAATAGTCACACTGATCATTTTCGTAAGACATAGAGGAAGTATCGATTGCTTAATAAATTATCTATCAGAGTCTGTTTAAAAAGCATGTTGTTTTTTCTTAAACCTTTCTAGCCAGTCAGGGGGAGTACAGCCCAGTTTTTTTATCCCGCTGCTGTTCTGGCAACCGGATAAGCTGTTGCAGATTCAGCGGGTTATCTTCATAAAGCAGATTACCCCATTCGTCATTTTCCGCCCGTCATATCACACGGTTATCGGCATCAATCAGCGCCAGCGGCAGTCTACAATGATGTAGATCTTCCGTTTTGGCTCCATGCCTCTTCCGGCCACACCGCTATTATGCATTTCCTCAGCCAGGATTTACTTTCTCTCACTACGAAGTACTCCATATTGAATCTCGGTGACACATTCGTAAGATTCATTTTTTTAGGAAGATACGCGGTCATACGAGCGTAAGTCGAATTCTCTGCTTTGAAGTATTTTACCATGGATGAATTATCAAGAATTGCCAACAACTGCGCAGGGTCGCTACTCTTTTCCTGAGCAAAAGCACCCCTGATATGGCTTCTCACATTAATATGTGTAATTTCATTATCGTAAAACGCTTTTTTTTCAGCTGCATCCAGCAAGTCCTGCAAGGAGCCTTCGGCAGGATGTATTTCACAAGATGCTAATGCATTAAAATTAATGATGATTGTAAAAAAATTAATAAAAATCGTTTCATTTTCTTGCTCCTCTCATAATTCTCTGAGCACCTTTAACTCCTAATTCAGCCAAATCATCTATCCCTGCCGTTGCAGGTCCTCCGGGGTCATCAAGGTCTGGGAATAAATAAGTCTCTGCGCAAGTATATCCCGCAGGTAATTTATCTATTTGCCAATCTTTTTGTGGGAGGTAATCTCTTGCTGTCTTTGTGTCCATCCCAGGATAGCTGGGATCATCCCACGGTGTGCAGGTCAGGTTTGGTTTCACCCATTTCCGACGATACGGTGTGTAGTCGTAAGGGCTGTGGGCATAGATAGTTCCTTTCTATTTATCTGTACAAAAAACACTCTTTAGTGTGATCTTTCCCTAAGCCCGATGTTGATTTTTAAATTTATTTAATCAAATTTAAAATATGGGACATCTAATTTAATGGGACCGCCATCATCCCTTGACTCAAGAATCCATTCGCCACCATTAAATCCATCATTACTTTTCCACTCAGGAAAAATATCTCCTTTTTTAAATCTACGACTTTCATAAATGCCATACCTTGAGATCATTCTCCAGTATCCTCCAAATGGAATTTTCTGCCCACAGGACCGAATTACAGATCCCACGCCAGCATTATTTTGGTAAAAATATCGGTCTTGTTTTTTTATAAATTCTATATACTTAACAGAATCCACCAACTCAACACAAGCGATGAGATTTAACCGTTTTCCATTAACTAAATTCCCAAAATCACTGATATTCTTATCTATGTAATAAAACACATTACCTTTAGAAATATCACTATAAATTAAAGAGCTCACTCTATCACTATAATCAAATAGATGTAATGAATCATTAACATCATTGTTATCAACCCCTTGCAAAACATACTTTTTAATACAATAAATCTCCCCCCACTGAGATAATATTGCTCTGCCTCGCAGGATATAATCTGGCTCTGAAGCAAACACTTCACCACAACTCAATAATAAAAGTATAAAGAACATACTTAACTTCATTTGAGATCCCAAAATTTAATAGCAGTAAGTGTCTGTTTTGGATGTAACGACGGATCATAATATGTACTGCCATCAAGGCATTTAACTCCATCCCAGATAGTAGCATGACCAGTCGCATCACTAAATCCGTCAATGTAAAATATAACAATCCCTTTCTTATTCATTTTCTTAAGTTCATCTAATTGTGAAACTCTCTTTGGAACATATTTAAACATGTCTGCTTTTCCCCAAGCGTACTCAAGGAAAGTTATGAGATTTTCTACGGAATATATGTAATAATATTTACCCCCATCAATCACATATTCATTTCCGCCCTGGAGTATTCTATCCCCACCAATTTTTGTTGTAGGCAACACCGAAACCTTTGATGGAATAAGCATCCCAGACATATTCAAAGCGTAACTGATTCGTAACGCGCATGCGTTACCATATGCGGATGGATTTCTTTTATACTCTCTAAAAGCATGCCCACCGACCCACAGATACGCAAAATATACAGAAGCGGCACTATCCAACGGAGCACCCGTATCTACATTGTTAGGGAATAGGTCCAAATATTTTTCCTTGATGAGGTCATACGGTGGTCTTTTTACAACGACCTTGCCTATGTCTTTACCCTTTTCTTTAACCGTCACTATCCCAGCCATTTAATCACCATAGTAAAGATATATTTTAGAGGAAATATCAGAAAAAATATTCATCGCAATAGCTTCATTATTTTTATTTACATCAGCACTAACAGAAAGGCTATCCTCCGTCCCATCAGGAGTGAAATAAAAAACATCACAACTTACGTTTTCACCTATATCATAATTTAGAGTATGCATATGAAGATTCAAATCAACATAGTGTCTAGATATATCACTAAGCTCTGTTTGTTCTTCACCATAAGACCAGCTAATTGAGGTGATTTTTTTCTCTTTATTATCCTGTTCATCATCCCCACTGCTGGAGTAACCCTGGTCATCGCCCACCCCACTCCCGGCACCGTTATCACCATCGCTACTTCCGTTATCCTTCCCGTCTCCCGCATTATCCGCCAGCGCCTCCAGCGCGCCCGGCTGCATCACCCCCACCGGGGTTCCCGCACTCCCCCCGCCGTTCAGGTTGATTTTCGGCCCCATAATGTCCACGCCGCCCGGGTGGATGACCACAAATGAACCGCCCACCTTCAGGCTTATCCGGCTGCTGCTTTCCAGCACAATATCGCTCTGAACCTTTATTCCCAGCGCGCCGCTTATCTTCTGCGCCAGGTCTCCCTTCACCTCCAGGCTCTTCA
>OKDW01000195.1_pt1 | contig 21283 bp, 18 predicted proteins | sample 1613171 | NCBI WGS metagenome assembly OKDW01 (sample SAMN04436841, study PRJEB24849) | human gut metagenome | biome: human gut; feature: NICU; material: stool | host: Homo sapiens | place: USA: Saint Louis, MO | collected 2011-10-17
AATGCAGGGAAAAGTACGTTGTATAAAAAGCAGCTTAAATTCAGAAAACGTTTAGATTACTTTCCATTTCAGAGTGGAATTTATCAAATTACATACACATGCCTAATCATTACAGATAAAAAAAGGTGCGCCAGGAGACGCACCAGTTGTTGCAAAATCAGCACTGCGGGGAGACGTTTACCCCTTGCCTTTTACACTGCTGATAAAGGTGGATCGGGCAGATTTGGATCCCAGACGTTCAGCTTCATCAAGCAGCTTCAGCGCTTTATCGACATCGCCTTTCGCCACGGCATCCTTAATGCCCTGGTTAAAATAACTTTCCGTGTCATTTAACATCGGCTCACTTTTCTTCACCGGTTGTGGCGCTGGAGCAGCAACGGCTGCTGCCGGGGCCGCGTAGACCACCGCAGGCGCGGCGGTATTGCCAACCGTGACAGGGCCAGGGCCGGATGAGCCAAACAGCGGCCCTACCAGCACGCTGGAGGAGGAACTGGTTTTGACTTTCAGCTTCAGCAGACCGTCGGTGGTATGACGGGCGATCGGGTCAGGAATATCCGGAACAGCGTTACCTACACCCTTGGCATAGGCTTTTGCCGGGTCAAGCAGGGTCGTGGTCTGCTGGAGATCTTTATCTGTGGTAAAGACCAGAACATAGAGCTTTTGCTGGCCCAGCGCTGGCGTCAGACGCATTACGCCTTCCAGACGATCGGCACTCATCACGCCGGGTTCCTGGTAGGTGAAATAGCTGCTGGGGAAGAACGCAGATGGCGTCATGTTCTGATCAAGAATTAAAACGTTTGGTGCAAATACACTGGTTTGTTTGTTGACTTCACTGGTCAGCGTCAGAGTTAACTCACCAATATTCGCGGGTACGCTGTACGCAGCGACTGGGCCAGTAATACCAGCAACATCAAGACGCTGACCCGCTGTCGCTAGCTGTGTCGACTGGGTTTTGGATTGATCAACCGGCGTCCAGGTTAACTGTTGTAGCGCAGCAGTGGGGATAGTTGGAGCCGCGGTGGTGTTTTGCGGAACAATATTTACATCGGCCAGGCTGATGCCAGGCGCGCTGGCAAATAACCCTGCAGATAAACAAAGGGCAACGAGACTTTTCTTCATTTTCATTGTTATCACCTCAGATAGCATGGGTTCAGCGGTGGCCAGGCAATAGCGCGCTAAACCGTAATCAAGAGGGGCTGGCGCCCCTCTTTCGGTCTTTACGTCAGGTTAGTGCTGAATTACCACCAGATTTCCATCTGGGCACCGAAGGACCACTCATCGCTGTCGCCACGGCTGGTTGTGCTGATACCAGAGTTGGTTGCAGCGGCGTATTTGGTTACGTCGTTACCATTTTTAACGTAGCCCCACTCTTCATCCCATTTGGCATAGGTTGCAAAGACACGAATTGCCGGGCGGGACCAGATGCTGTCGCCAGCCTGCCACTGTTGCGCCAGGGTGATTTTGTACTGGCTGTTGCGATCGCCAGTCTGCTGAGATTTGACGTTGTCGTAACCGACTTCCAGCAGGGTGCTCATGATCGGTGTCCATTTGTACATCGGACGGATACCGACGGTGTACCATTCGGTCCCCAGGTCGTTATCCATATCGAGGTTCTGGTACATACCGACGTACATCAGATCCCATTTGTCGCCCAGGGAGATTGCACCGTGGTCAAGTACGCGGAACAGGCTACCGTTGTTATTAATAACGTTATTGGCGTAATTCGTTTTACTACCGTCTGGGTTAGTAACAGTGAAGGAGGATGAACCGTAAGACCCTTGGTTCAGACCTTTACCCTGAGTGGTCATAGAATCTGTCGCGTACTGAACAACAAACTTGTTGTAGCCCTTCAGCATGCTCTGGGTATGTTCAGCGGTGAACATCCAACCGTCTTTAGATGCGCCGTCTGCCAGGTGGTAATCATCGGTGGTATTCGCGCGACCATAGTCAACGCCCAGTTCCAACATCCCATCCGGGTTAGTTGCCAACTGCGCTAAACGAACGTCAAATACGTCGTTGGCGGTGTCTTTGGTACGATCATAGATATTCTGGCTGCTGAAAGCATATGAGCCACCCGCTTCCTGTGAACGGCTCGCGGCCAGAGACAGTTTACCGAAGCCCAGATCGATGTTTTCAATACCAGCACCAGGACCTGAAATATCCCAGTAGTAGAAGTCGATCATGTGAACATCATGACGCTGATAGAAGCGCTTACCTGCCCAGATAGTGGAGCCTGGCAGCCATTCAATCAGGTTTTTACCCTGCACGTTGGCTTCACGGAAGGCCGGGTCAGTCCCTTCCCAGTCATTCTGCTGTGCGACGGAATAGGCAACGTTAGTGTCGAAGTAGAAGCTCTTATCGCCCTCTTTCCACACTTCCTGACCTAATTTAATTTCCGCATAGGTTTCACATTCGTTACCAAGACGGTATTTACTTTGGGCGCCGGTTGCCTGGAAACACTGTTGTTCACCGCCGCTACCCGTCCAGCCAATACCGGAACGTGCATAGCCATGGAAATCCACAGCCATTGCCTGAACAGACATAATGCCTGCCGCCACAGCAACCGCCAGAGGGAGTTTGCGCAGAGTAATCATCGTTCTATCTCCTGAGATCATTGCTTTTCTTTAAACGCTTCACCTTGACGGTTTTGCGCTTTTTTTTAATGGGATACCTTAAACACCCGGCTCTTGATGCAACCGACGACATGCACTGCCATCCTCACGGAACAGATGGCAACGCTCTGGCGGCAGGCCGATAGCGAATGTGGCACCCTCTTCTACCAACACCACGTCGTTCTGGCGGTAAACCAGGTTTTGACGGATGGCGGGGATCTGGATATGAATTTGTGTTTCGTGACCAAGCTGCTCGACCACCTGCACTTCACCTTCGAGGGTGACATCGGCGATATCGCTGGGCAGCAGATGTTCCGGGCGGATACCTAAAGACATGTTGGCGCCAACCTGCACCGCATGGCTGTCTACCGGGAGCCATATTTGTTGGCGGTTAGGCAGTTCAACCTGCACCTGATCGATGGCCGTCCCGGTGACTTTCACCGGCAGGAAGTTCATCTTCGGCGAGCCAATAAACCCGGCAACAAAGCGGTCAGCCGGGTAGTGGTATAGCTCCAGCGGTTTACCGACCTGCGCTACGCGACCGGCATCCAGCACCACAATTTTGTCAGCCAGGGTCATCGCTTCGACCTGATCGTGGGTGACGTAAATCATCGTGCGACCAAGACGTTTATGCAGGCGGGAGATTTCAATACGCATCTGGACGCGCAGCGCGGCGTCGAGGTTTGACAGCGGTTCGTCCAGCAGGAATACTCGCGGTTCGGCGACCAGCGTACGGCCAATCGCCACACGCTGACGTTGTCCGCCGGAAAGCGCTTTTGGTTTACGCTCCAGCAGGTGTGCCAGTTGCAGAACTTCCGCAACCTGGTTCACACGCTGGTTCATCACTTCTTTTTTCGCCCCGGCCAGTTTGAGGCCGAATGACATGTTTTCCGCGACAGATAAATGGGGGTATAACGCGTAGGACTGAAAGACCATGCCCACACCGCGTTCGGCGGGCGGAATGTCGTTCATCCGGGTCTCCCCGATAAACAAGTCACCACTGGTGATGGTTTCAAGCCCGGCGATCATACGCAGCAAGGTCGACTTACCGCAGCCTGACGGTCCGACAAACACCACGAATTCCCCTTCGTGAATGTCGAGATTGATATCTTTCGATACCACCACGTCACCCCAGGCTTTTGTTACATTTCGCAGCTGTACGCTCGCCATGCCCTTCTCCCTTCGTTACAACCTGTCATCGACAGCAACATTCATGATGGGCTGACTATGCGCGATCACTTGACTGCGTGAATCCTCCACCCCCCGGCTTTTTTATGGGGGAGGAGGCGGGAGGATGAGAGAGCAGCGTCTGAGACCCGGGCTACCCGCCGCAGAGGAATTTCGTGATGCAGCCTGCAAAAATCGGTGGGTTTTTATGTGCGCCAGTACGCAATACTCACATTTATGTAACACAGATCACATAAAGAGCGGGTGGGGCGTAGGGGTAAGGAGGATGGAAAGAGGTTGTCGTATAAAGAAACTAGTAACCGTTAAGCCACCTCTGCAAAATCACCAAACAGGATGGGAACTATGAAAATCAAAACTGGCGCACGCATCCTCGCATTGTCTGCATTAACGACGATGATGTTTTCCGCCTCGGCTCTCGCCAAGATTGAAGAAGGTAAGCTGGTTATCTGGATTAACGGCGACAAAGGCTATAACGGCCTCGCTGAAGTGGGCAAAAAATTCGAGAAAGACACCGGGATCAAAGTCACTATTGAGCACCCGGACAAACTGGAAGAGAAATTCCCGCAGGTTGCCGCGACCGGCGACGGCCCGGACATCATCTTCTGGGCTCATGACCGTTTTGGCGGTTACGCTCAGTCTGGCCTGCTGGCTGAAATCACGCCTGACAAAGCGTTCCAGGACAAACTCTATCCGTTCACCTGGGATGCCGTACGCTATAACGGCAAACTGATTGCCTACCCGATCGCGGTTGAAGCGCTATCGCTGATTTACAACAAAGACCTCGTGCCAAACCCACCGAAAACCTGGGAAGAAATTCCTGCACTGGATAAAGAACTGAAGGCGAAAGGTAAATCCGCGCTGATGTTCAACCTGCAAGAGCCGTACTTCACCTGGCCGCTGATTGCCGCCGACGGCGGTTACGCATTCAAGTTTGAAAACGGCAAGTACGATGTGAAAGACGTGGGCGTGGATAACGCCGGCGCGAAAGCGGGCCTGACCTTCCTGGTTGACCTGATCAAGAACAAACACATGAACGCGGATACCGATTACTCCATCGCCGAAGCGGCCTTTAACAAGGGCGATACCGCGATGACCATCAACGGTCCGTGGGCGTGGTCCAATATCGACAAGAGCAAAATCAACTACGGCGTCACGCTGCTGCCAACCTTCAAAGGCAAAGCGTCTAAACCATTTGTTGGCGTTCTGAGCGCCGGTATCAACGCCGCCAGCCCGAACAAAGAACTGGCGAAAGAGTTCCTCGAAAACTACCTGCTGACCGATCAGGGTCTGGATGAAGTGAACAAGGACAAGCCGCTGGGCGCCGTTGCGCTGAAATCCTTCCAGGATCAGTTAGCAAAAGACCCACGCATCGCCGCCACCATGGATAACGCCCAGAAAGGCGAAATCATGCCGAACATCCCACAGATGTCCGCATTCTGGTATGCCGTTCGTACCGCAGTGATCAACGCAGCCAGCGGCCGTCAGACCGTCGATGCCGCGCTGAAAGATGCACAAGGTCGTATCACCAAGTAATGCTGTAGCACACGTGCCGGATGGCGGCATAAATGCCTTATCCGGCCTACAACACACCGTAGGCCTGATAAGCGCAGCGCCATCAGGCACGCTGACCAACAGGTTTTCATTGTTGTTGAGGATTGAACCCCATGGATGTCATTAAAAAGAAACACTGGTGGCAAAGCGACACGCTGAAATGGTCAGTGATGGGTCTGCTTGGGCTGCTGGTCGGTTACCTTGTTGTTTTGATGTACGCTCAGGGGGAGTACCTGTTTGCCATCATGACGCTGATTTTAAGCTCTGCTGGCCTGTATATTTTCGCTAACCGTAAAGCCTATGCCTGGCGCTATGTTTACCCGGGCGTTGCCGGTATGGGGCTGTTTGTCCTGTTTCCGCTGATTTGTACGATCGCCATTGCCTTTACCAACTACAGCAGTACCAACCAACTGACCTTTGAACGCGCTCAGGAAGTCCTGATGGATCGTTCGTATCAGGCTGGGAAAACCTACAACTTTGGCCTGTATCCGGCGGGTGATGAGTGGCAACTGGCTCTCACCGACGGTGAAACCGGCAAGAATTATCTCTCCGACGCCTTTAAATTTGGCGGCGAACAGAAACTGCAGTTGAAAGAAGCCGAAGCGCTGCCAGCGGGCGAGCGTGCAACGCTGCGCATCATCACGCAAAATCGCCAGGCATTAACCCAATTGACCGCCATCCTGCCGGATGAAAGCAAAGTGATTATGAGTTCACTGCGCCAGTTTTCCGGCACGCAGCCACTTTATACGCTCGCTGATGACGGTACGCTCACCAACAGCCAGAGCGGCGTAAAATACCGCGCCAATAACGATATTGGTTATTATCAGGCGATTAACGCTGACGGTAGCTGGGGTAGCGAAAAACTCAGTCCAGGCTATACCGTGACCATCGGCTGGGATAACTTCACTCGCGTGTTTACCGACGAAGGCATCCAGAAACCGTTCTTCGCCATCTTTGTCTGGACGGTGGTCTTCTCCGTTCTGACCGTGATCCTCACCGTTGCTGTGGGGATGGTGCTGGCCTGTCTCGTACAGTGGGAGTCTCTCAAAGGAAAAGCGATTTACCGTGTCCTGTTGATTCTTCCGTATGCCGTACCGTCGTTTATCTCGATTCTGATTTTCAAGGGCTTATTCAACCAGAGCTTTGGTGAAATCAACATGATGCTGAGCGCACTGTTTGGTATCAAACCGGCCTGGTTCAGCGACCCAACCACCGCGCGTTCGATGATTATTATCGTCAACACCTGGCTCGGTTATCCATACATGATGATCCTGTGCATGGGTCTGCTGAAAGCGATTCCTGACGATCTGTATGAAGCCTCGGCGATGGATGGTGCAGGTCCGTTCCAGAACTTCTTTAAGATAACGCTACCGCTGCTGATTAAGCCGCTGACACCGCTGATGATCGCCAGCTTCGCCTTTAACTTTAACAACTTCGTGCTGATTCAGCTGTTGACCAACGGTGGCCCGGACCGACTCGGCACCACCACGCCAGCCGGTTATACCGACCTGCTCGTGAGCTACACCTACCGTATCGCCTTTGAAGGCGGCGGTGGTCAGGACTTCGGTCTGGCGGCGGCGATTGCCACGCTGATCTTCCTGCTGGTGGGTGCGCTGGCGATTGTTAACCTGAAAGCCACACGAATGAAGTTTGATTAAGGGAGACAACGAACATGGCTATGGTACAACCCAAATCTCAGAAACTGCGTCTCTTAACAACGCACCTGCTGCTGCTGATTTTCATCGCAGCGATCATGTTCCCGCTGCTGATGGTTATCGCTATCTCGCTGCGCGAAGGTAACTTTGCCACCGGCAGCTTGATCCCGGAAAACATCTCCTGGGAACACTGGAAACTGGCACTGGGCTTTAGCGTTGAACACGCGGATGGCCGCGTGACGCCACCGCCATTCCCGGTATTGTTATGGCTGTGGAACTCGGTGAAAGTAGCCAGCATTACCGCGATCGGTATCGTGACGCTTTCCACCACCTGTGCTTACGCCTTTGCCCGTATGCGTTTCCCGGGCAAAGCAACCCTGCTGAAAGGGATGCTGATTTTCCAGATGTTCCCGGCGGTGCTGTCTCTGGTCGCGTTGTATGCTTTGTTTGACCGCCTGGGCCAGTACATTCCGTTTATCGGCCTGAACACGCACGGCGGCGTGATCTTCGCCTATCTTGGCGGTATTGCACTGCATGTATGGACGATTAAGGGTTATTTCGAAACCATCGACGGTTCGCTGGAAGAAGCGGCCGCGCTGGATGGCGCAACGCCGTGGCAGGCATTCCGCCTGGTGCTGCTACCACTTTCCGTTCCGATTCTGGCGGTCGTGTTTATTCTGTCTTTCATTGCCGCTATTACCGAAGTACCGGTCGCGTCACTGCTGCTGCGTGATGTGAACAGCTATACCCTCGCGGTAGGTATGCAGCAGTACCTCAATCCACAGAACTATTTGTGGGGCGACTTTGCCGCCGCAGCTGTACTTTCAGCCATTCCGATCACTCTGGTGTTCTTGCTGGCGCAGCGCTGGCTGGTCAACGGACTGACGGCAGGTGGTGTGAAAGGTTAAGTTTTACCGAAGTAACTGCCCGGCAACGGGCAATGCCACTGCAACCCTCAACTTATGTTATCCCAACCTGTGACTGTTATTCGGCGCTCTACGGAGCGCCCTTTTTTTATGTTATTTTGTATTACGCTTACGATTATTTCCTTTCGTGCTCCCCATCACTGCAATTCTATTTTTCACCCGAACGCAATAAAATTAAACAGAATTAAGATCACAGAAAAGACAAAACGTAATTGCAATGTAAAAAATGATAATTGTCTTCCCTGTCTGTTAAATTCAACATCACGGCACTGATCAAAAGAGCTGTATCCTCTAAGGCAGGTCTGAATGAACACTCAATATAATTCCAGTTATATTTTTTCGATTACATTAGTGGCAACATTAGGAGGGCTATTATTCGGCTACGACACTGCAGTCATATCCGGAACGGTAGAGTCCTTAAATACCGTATTTGTCGCCCCACAACACTTAAGTGAATCCGCCGCCAACTCGCTGTTGGGCTTTTGCGTCGCCAGTGCGTTGATTGGCTGCATCATCGGCGGTGCGTTGGGCGGCTATTGCAGTAACCGATTTGGCCGCCGGGACTCGCTGAAAATCGCGGCGCTGCTGTTCTTTATTTCTGGTATTGGTTCCGCCTGGCCGGAACTAGGCTTTACAACTATTAATCCAGATAACGCCGTACCCGTTTATTTAGCCGGATACGTTCCCGAATTTGTTATTTATCGTATCATTGGGGGTATTGGGGTAGGTTTAGCTTCAATGCTTTCACCAATGTATATTGCTGAACTGGCACCCGCACACATTCGTGGGAAACTGGTGTCATTTAACCAATTCGCCATTATTTTTGGTCAACTGTTAGTGTATTGCGTTAACTATTTTATCGCCCGGTCTGGTGATGCGAACTGGCTGAATACCGATGGCTGGCGCTATATGTTTGCGTCCGAAAGTATTCCCGCTCTGCTGTTTTTACTGCTGCTGTACACCGTACCAGAAAGCCCGCGCTGGCTGATGGCGCGTGGCAGACACGAACAAGCGGAAGGTATTCTGCGCAAAATTATGGGCAGCACCCTCGCCACCCAGGCCATGCAGGAGATCAATCACTCTCTGGAACATGGTCGTAAAACCGGTGGTCGCCTACTGATGTTTGGCGCAGGCGTTATCGTCATCGGCGTAATGTTGTCTATCTTCCAGCAATTCGTCGGTATTAACGTCGTGCTCTACTACGCCCCGGAGGTGTTTAAAACACTGGGAGCCAGCACCGACGTGGCCCTGTTACAGACCATTATTGTTGGCGTGATCAACCTGAGCTTCACCGTGCTGGCTATCATGACGGTGGATAAATTTGGTCGCAAACCGCTGCAGATTATTGGCGCTCTGGGCATGGCCATCGGTATGTTCAGTCTCGGTACCGCTTTTTATACCCAGGCTTCCGGGCTGGTTGCTCTGCTGTCGATGCTGTTTTACGTCGCCGCATTCGCCATGTCCTGGGGACCAGTTTGTTGGGTGCTGCTGGCCGAAATCTTCCCGAACGCGATTCGTGGCAAAGCGCTCGCCATTGCCGTTGCAGCTCAATGGCTGGCGAACTACTTCGTCTCCTGGACCTTCCCGATGATGGACAAAAATTCGTGGCTGGTTTCCCATTTCCACAACGGTTTCTCCTACTGGATTTACGGTTGCATGGGCATTCTGGCCGCGCTGTTTATGTGGAAGTTTGTGCCGGAAACCAAAGGCAAAACGCTGGAAGAACTTGAAGAACTGTGGGAACCCTCCGCAGAGAAAACCCAGCCTGCCTCTGCGCAGTAATCCTGACCAGCAACACGCCGCAGCCCGATTGCGGCGTGTTGTCTTTTACTCTCGCTTCAGCCGTTTGGAATTACACAGCCACAGGGTGATCACCAGCAGCAGGATCGCCGCAGAATAGATCAGCACATCCATCGGCGCTTTATGATCGACGATGATCAACCGCACAATCGCGGTGATCCCGATATAGACAAAGTAGCGCAACGGAAAGTGAAACCCTGACTGAAAGTACTTCACAATCAACGCGATAAATTCAAAGTAGAGGAAGTAAACCACCAGCCCTTCCACCAGCTCATACTTGCTGGTTTGTTCCGGCGCGAACAGCACGTCCGCCAGATGCAGCGTTTCTTTCCCGAGGAATACAACCAGGATCAGGCCCAGACTCAGCAGTCCCAGATTCAACACGGTCTGTAAAATAGTGGAGATAAACTCCACGCGCGGACGAGATAGCGACGTCATAACAGCACCTCTTACTCAGTGGCAAGGTTCCTGTATAACGCAAAAATGTGACAGAGATCTACATTTTTTGTTTATGTTTTGTGCAGCTCAATAATAATGCAACAATGCTCCTGCCTCTAATATCCTGAACGGAATACGAAATGCTTAAAGTTCAAATGGCAACCGCTGATGATGCCGCTCTGTTAAGCTCGATGGGATATACCAGCTATCGACATCATTTTGCGCATCTATGGAAAAATCCGCTCGAACTGGATGCTTATCTTGAACAGGAGTATTCCTTGCCCACGATCGCCCGGAGTTTGGCAAGTATGGAAACCTTCTGGCTTATCGCTTTTGCCGACACGCCCGTTGGCTTTGCGAAATATAGCTTGCGGCAATCCATTGAACCCGAAGGCCAACCAGGAACGCTACTCCATAAGATCTACCTGATGCCAGGAGAAACCGGTAAGCAGTATGGCGAGCAGCTATTTTCCGAGGTTGTCCGCCAGGCCAAAGCGCAAAATGAGCAACGGCTCTGGCTTGACGTACTGGCTGAAAATCCCCGTGCACGGCAGTTTTATGAGCAGCAAGGTATGATATTTGTGAAAGAAATCGCTTTCACTACCGACTCTCAAACCAGCGTCTTGTACGTCATGGAAAAACAGCTTTAAGAGAATGAATATGGTGAATACTCGACAATCTGCTATCCGCAACGTTACCTGCGGTGAGAATGTGGTGATTTATGAACCCGCCAATCTCTACGATTGCATATTGGGTGACAACGTTTTTGTCGGACCATTCGTTGAAATCCAGGGCAACACGCAGATTGGCGCAGACAGCAAAATTCAGTCACACACCTTCATCTGCGAATATGTCACCCTCGGCGCCCGCTGTTTTATCGGGCATGGCGTGATGTTCGCCAACGATATGTTCCGCGAAGGAAAACCCAACGCCGACCGCAACAGTTGGGGAAGAATTACGATTGGCAACGATGTTTCGATCGGCAGCGGGGCGACCATTCTGGCGGTCACTGTCTGCGATGGCGCGGTCATCGGCGCAGGAAGCGTAGTGACCAAATCGATCACCGAGAAAGGCGTGTACGCGGGAAATCCAGCAAAATTATTGCGTCGCCTGTAACTTCCCTGATGATGGCGTAAATACCTTATCCGGCCTGCAATACAGGCACTTTGTAGGCCGGATAAGCGTAGCGCCATCCGGCTGGCAAACGGCTCGATTACCGAAAATTCACGCTGCGATCGCTGGTCATATCGTACAGACCAAACTTACGCCCAAGCTGCTGACCGCCATCACGCGTTAACGGCGTCCAGCCAATCGCCGCACGGCTGCGGGTCGGACCAGACGAGAACAGATCCAGCGGCACGGAAACGTACACCCCTTTAGTAAAATCACCCTCGCCATACTCATCCGGCGAGGCGTTAGTGATAGTCGCATAACCACCCACCACGACACCGCTGTCGAAGCGTTTGGCGATCTCCAACGTTCCGCCCTTATCCCCGGCCAGATACTGACCCACGCTGGCTTTCACCAGCACATCCTGGGCGAAAGAAGGATTCCAGTACGCAGTCAAATGCCCGGTCTTCACGCTGTAGTCGGTGAATTTCATCATGTCCTGCGCGCTACGCCAGTCACGCTGTTTCACGTAGTTGGCATCAACACCAAACGCCCAGTTGCTGTCCAGCGGACGATAGAGCACTTCTGCCCCCGCGCCGCCGTACATGGTCTCCAGATAGCCGCCGTACACCTGTCCGTAAAAGCCGTTGCCGAGTGACTGGAAGTAGTTGGCCTGCAGGTTATTCACGTAAACATCGTTTTGCACGTAGTCACGTACATGGGTACGCACACGCGGCAAATGCGAATCCTGCGGCGGGTTGGTGTAGTTAAACTTGTCATAGTTATTGGCGAGATTGGCGAACAAACTCCCGGTGGTCAGCAGATGATCGGTCACCCACCAATCCGCCGTACCCATCACGCCCAGCTGATACATATAGAAGTTTTCCGGGCCGCCCACCGACTGGTTAAGCACCGGATCGATGTGGAAATCGAAGCGCGACTTATCGATATACCAGCCCTGCTCGGTCGTTTTCGGCACCACGGGCTCCACGCGTTTTTGCGCCAGTTGAGTCTCATGGCCCAACGGCTCGCCTTCCAGATGGCGCTTGAGGCTGGAAACCTCTGTTTCGGTCGTCACCTGCGGCAAGTTAAGGCGATTTTCCGTAATACGGATCGTGCGGATCCCGTCAGGAAGATCGTTCATCACGATCCGGTTGGCACGCTCGATCCCCTCGCGCGAATCACGGTATTTCACCTGTTCGCCTGTTACATACAGCGTATCGCCCTGCACCTGGATTTTAGGATCCGCCAGCCCGGCATTGTATTTCAGCAGCGTTAGCTGATTCGCCACTACCGAATGTTGCAGGATCGCATCCTGCGGCTGCGGCTGATACTTCGGACGGGCGTTATCGTTATAGTTTGGTCGCAGATCGTTAAAGTTAGTCCGCAGCGTGACCCCAAACATAAAGGTGTTGCCGCGCTCATAGCTGAGGTTAACGTCGGCCCAATCGGTGACGCGATAAATAGCGCCGACGTTAAACTTGCTCTTCTGATCCAGCTTGCCCGCAAAATCCTGCTGGTAATTATTACCCTCATACTCCAGTTTCAGACGCAGCGGCTGCCAGGGTGTCTGATATTCCACGCCGCCAAACAGCGATGCCGGGCCGTGGAACATCTGGCTGCCGTCAATGGAACCCGCCTGCTTGTAACTGTTATCGCGATGACAGAATTTATCGCTGTATGAGCAAAACGGATTGCTGACGTTGCCGCTGGTCCCGAGGTATCCCCAGCCAAGACCGAGTGAGAAATCAAACGGTCCCCAGGCTTTGTTCGCCACAATATACTCCGCATCGAACAGGCCCGTTCCGCCAATATCGCGTGCACCTACCGCCACCTGCGGCATCCAGTAGCTCTCTTCCCACAGACGTAGTTTGAGATCAAAAGCTTTATCCTTGTAAGTCTGATCGCCAGAAAACGACTCCACGCTACTGTATTGTTTGGTACGCACATCGGTATAGCGCAGGGTCGTTTCCAACCACGGGAAGAGCTGCACCGACGCAGAGTAATAGCGGTACTGATCGTTATCGCGGTAGTTAAGGCTCATTTCGCCCTCACGCGCCATGCGTGCGGTTGGGGTTTGCAGCAGCCCCACGCCGCCAAAATCGGACTGGGAAGGACCAATCGGCGCAGGATACGTTTCACCGTGACAGGCCGCACTGATACCCAGCGCCAACAGGCTGAGCAGATAAGTTTTTCTCATTATTCGGGTATCCGCTGGGTCAGGGTGCGAAGAATGTCGGCATTGATTTCATCCGGGGTGCTGCTCCAGACAGAGTCCGACAACCCGACAAAAATGATGCTGCCGGGCATCGGCTCAATGTGACGTTTGTTCCAGTAGGCGACCGGTACTTTTTGTGTGCGTCCGTCGGGATAGACAACCCAGGCGTAGCTACGATCCGCGCCGCTGAGCCGATGCTGCCCATCGAGATAGCTGGCAACATCACGTCCGGGTATAAACGGCTGTTTACCTGTGTGGCTTAGCAAACCCAACAGCGTGATATCCGTGGGCTGCGGTCCGACCCACAGTGTGTAATTACCCTGCAACGGCGGGTTGCCTGGCTCACTGGTACGCACTACATCCGGGTCGAGATTAATCGTCTGTCTACCGGCCACCTTCAGCGCCTGAATTTGCTGGCGTAATGCGTTGATAGCGCCAGCATCCTCACCGCTTGCTTCAGCGCTCAACGTCGCCAGACGAGCCAGTAATGCCTGCTGCTGACGTTGTGCCTCAGTTGTTGCCCGCTCTTCGCTGATAACCGCGCCTGGCCACCAGCTATTGCTTAACCGCGGCTGTCCAACCAGGTCGAGCAGATGTTCAGCCCCGGTCAGCATTTTTGCTTCTGTGCTACCTGTCGTAATCACTTTTACGCTGCCCGCAGCAAAAACAGATGCCGCGCACAGGCTGAATGTCAGCGCAGTAATCATTTGTTTCATCATGGTTTTGCCGCCTTAATCAGCGTGGTTTTCACCGGGAAGAAACCTGCGCCAAGATACTGTTCCGACTGGCGAATCATGCCGTCACTGTCTACCCAGTAGCGGTTATGCCAGCGCGTTTGATCGGTGGTGACCTCTTCATCAAGGATCCGTACCGGCGTGTTATCGCTGCCGACTTTGATGGTGTCTGCGCCATCCCATGTGAAAACCGAGCGCGCGGTGGCATAGCGTACCTGCTGATGTTCAGTCCAGCCCATCGTGCGGGTCCACGTTGTGCCGTCGACTATCTGATTTGGCTTGATGAGCGGGTCTGTCGCCAGATTATTCACCTCGATTAGGTTGTCCCCGCCAAGGTGCGTTTTCACAATGCGCCCATGCTGCGTGACGAGAATAGCCCGATCCTGAGTCACCCATTTCTGCTGTCCGTTTTCTGCAAACGCGAGTACCACAAACAGTTGGGGACCGCCGTTGAGCTGCATGTACTGGCTGGCGTAAGGCATGTTTTGAATTTCATCGTCCGTCATCTGTACGCCGGGAGTACCAAACACGCTATCCCACAGCGAATGACCCAGCCCTTCGGTAGTGGCTGAGCACGCCTGCAGTAGCAGGCAAACCATTATGATCGCTGGTCGCTTCACGACGTTTCTCCGCATTATTGCCGGGTGGCGCGACGCTTACCCGGCCTACAAATCCCACAGACTTTTGGCAATTCCAAAATAACCACACCGAAGTGTGGTTAGAATTAAACGTACCTTTATTACTGGGTACTGGTGGTTGTGGTGGTTGTGGTTCCGGTATTAGAACCATCGCCGCCGCCGGTCGCCGCCAGGGCAACCCCCACCGCAGAACTTACGGTGCTCACGCTGGTTGCGGAGGAACTTCCTGCCGAAACCGACGCGGCAGCCGACCCTGCAGCCTCACCCACCTGAACGGGGGCGGCATAGACAGAGGTCGCCGCAAGCGCAGATATAGCCCAAAGGCCATACAGAACTTTTTTCATCACAAATTCCCTTCATTGTATGAATGGAGATTTACCCAAAAGAATTTCGGGCGAGATCGAGTATACACAAGCGAAGTTTGTAAATTAGATCGAGAGGGAATTTAGGATAATTAGATAACGAGAGAAAATATGATTAACAACAAATAACAAAAACAACTTAATTCAAAGAGTTAAAATATAATAATAAAAACACAATACCCGGTAAATCTGAAAATATCAGAGGCAGGATAACGTTGATTGAATTATTTTAGGATTAAGCTCAATTAAAGAGTGAAGTAAAAACGTAGATATCCTGGAGTAATCTTATAAAAAAGCCGATATTAATATCGGCTTTTTTATTTCATTAATGCCGGATGGCGGCGAAACGTCTTATCCGGCCTACAGGATATGTGCCTGTAGGTCGGATAAGCGCAGCGCCATCAGGCGCGCCAGGCTTTGTAACGGTTAATCAACCCATTAGTAGAAACATCATGGGAAGAAACAGTTTTATCATCGTTCAGCTCTGGCAGAATGCGGTTCGCCAGCTGTTTACCCAGCTCAACGCCCCACTGGTCAAAGGTGAAGATGTTCAGGATCGCGCCCTGAGTGAAGATTTTGTGTTCGTACAGCGCAATCAGCGCACCCAAGCTGAACGGCGTGATTTCGCGCAGCAGGATGGAGTTCGTTGGACGGTTACCTTCGAACACTTTGAACGGCACAACGTGCTCAAGCGTAGCCGGATCTTTACCCTGGTCGCGATATTCCTGCTCAACCACTTCGCGAGATTTACCAAAAGCCAGCGCTTCGGTTTGCGCGAAGAAGTTAGACAGCAGTTTCGGATGGTGATCCGACAGCGGGTTGTGGGTGATTGCCGGCGCGATGAAATCGCACGGCACCATTTTGGTACCCTGGTGGATCAGCTGGTAGAACGCATGCTGGCCGTTAGTACCCGGCTCACCCCAGATGATTGGGCCAGTCTGGTAATCCACCGCATTGCCGTTACGGTCAACGTATTTACCGTTGGATTCCATGTTGCCCTGCTGGAAGTAGGCCGCGAAACGGTGCATATACTGGTCATACGGCAGAATCGCTTCGGTTTCGGCACCGAAGAAGTTGTTGTACCAGATACCGATCAGCGCCAGCAGCACCGGCAGGTTTTTCTCAGCCGGGGTGGTGGAGAAGTGTTTGTCCATCGCATGCGCGCCGGAGAGCAGCTCAACAAAGTTGTCGAAGCCTACGGACAGGATGATGGACAGACCGATTGCAGACCACAGGGAGTAACGACCGCCAACCCAGTCCCAGAACTCGAACATATTGGCAGTATCAATACCAAACTCGCCAACCGCTTTACCGTTAGTGGAAAGCGCTGCGAAGTGTTTGGCTACGTGCTTGTTGTCGCCAGCGGTCGCCAGGAACCAGTCGCGCGCACTGTGGGCGTTGGTCATGGTTTCCTGGGTGGTGAAGGTTTTGGAAGCGACCAGGAACAGCGTGGTTTCCGGGTTCACTTTTTTCAGCACTTCGGCGATGTGCGTACCATCGACGTTCGACACAAAGTGCATGTTCAGGTGATTTTTATACGGACGCAGCGCTTCGGTCACCATGAACGGGCCAAGGTCAGAACCGCCGATACCGATGTTTACTACATCAGTGATGGCTTTGCCGGTATAGCCTTTCCAGCTTCCGGAGATGATCGCTTCAGAGAAAGATTTCATCTTCTCCAGTACCGCATTCACTTCCGGCATCACATCTTTGCCGTCAACGATGATCGGCGTATTGCTACGGTTACGCAGCGCCACGTGCAGCACGGCACGGTCTTCAGTACGGTTGATTTTCTCACCGGAGAACATGGACTTGATGGCACCCGCCAAATCGGTTTCTTTCGCCAGATCCTGCAGTTTAGCCAGCGTCTCTTCAGTGATGCGGTTTTTGGAGAAATCCACCAGCATCAGATCGTCAAACGTCGCGGAAAACTTAGTGAAACGATCGCTATCTTTCGCGAAAAGATCCGCGATAGTAACGTCTTTCATTTCTTCAAAGTGTTTTTGTAGTGCCTGCCAGGCTGAGGTCTGCGTTGGATTGATGTTTTTCATTAGCAATACTCTTCTGATTTTGAGAATTGTGACTGAGATCGATTGTAACGCCAGTCACAGAAAAGTGTGATTGTTTTAATGCCATTGCCAGGGCATCCGCCAAACGTGGCTAAAAAGTATAGCGGTTATCAGCGTTGTTATTAGTACCGTTACTCAACGCAGTTGCAGCATGAAAAATCCGCATAATCCCAGCGTTGACAGTGCAAGCTACACATTTTATTTATAAATACGGTATTTGCATTTGCGCCTGCACCGGTTTTCGTTCTGCCTTATGTGCCATGGTCGCTCTATTCATTCCCTGACACGAGGTAGTTATGACTGATGTAGTTGTCTCCAAGTTTGGTGGTACCAGCGTGGCGGATTTTGATGCCATGAATCGCAGCGCTGATGTAGTGCTTTCTGATGCTAACGTCCGTGTGGTGGTACTTTCCGCTTCTGCGGGAATCACCAACCTGCTGGTCGCACTGGCTGAAGGGCTGGAGCCAACCGCGCGCTTCGAAAAACTCGATGCCATTCGTCAAATTCAGTTCAATATTCTGGAACGCCTGCGTTATCCAAACGTGATCCGTGAAGAGATCGAACGTCTGCTGGAAAACATCACCACACTGGCAGAAGCGGCGTCACTGGCGACCTCAACCGCGCTGACCGACGAACTGGTCAGTCACGGTGAACTGATGTCTACCCTGCTGTTCGTCGAGATCCTGCGTGAACGCAACGTGCAAGCGCAGTGGTTTGACGTGCGTAAAGTGATGCGTACCAACGATCGTTTTGGTCGTGCAGAACCCGACGTCACGGCGCTGGCTGAACTGGCAACGCTCCAGTTGGCCCCGCGTCTGAGCGAAGGTCTGGTGATTACTCAGGGCTTTATCGGCAGTGAAGGCAAGGGCCGCACCACCACGCTGGGACGTGGCGGCAGCGATTATACCGCCGCCTTACTGGCAGAAGCCCTACACGCAACGCGCGTTGATATCTGGACCGACGTTCCCGGCATCTACACGACCGATCCGCGCGTGGTTCCGGCTGCGCAGCGTATTGATGAAATTGCCTTTGAAGAGGCCGCGGAAATGGCGACCTTTGGCGCGAAAGTTCTGCACCCGGCAACCCTGTTGCCAGCCGTACGTAGCGATATTCCGGTATTTGTGGGCTCCAGTAAGGATCCAAAAGCAGGCGGTACGCTGGTATGTAATAAAACCGCGAATCCACCGCTGTTCCGGGCGCTGGCATTACGCCGTAAGCAGACGCTGCTGACACTGCATAGCCTGAATATGCTGCACTCTCGCGGCTTTTTGGCGGAAGTGTTCGGCATCCTGGCACGCCACAATATCTCGGTCGATTTAATTACCACATCCGAAGTCAGCGTGGCGCTGACGCTGGATACCACTGGTTCAACGTCCACCGGCGATACACTGTTAACACAGTCTCTGCTGATGGAACTGTCTGCCCTGTGTCGGGTTGAAGTGGAAGAAGGCCTGGCGCTGGTGGCGTTGATTGGCAATGACCTGTCCAAAGCCTGTGGCGTGGGTAAAGAGGTGTTCGGCGTACTGGAGCCATTCAACATTCGAATGATTTGCTACGGCGCGTCCAGCCATAACCTGTGCTTCCTGGTACCCGGTACTGAAGCCGAGCAGGTTGTACAGAAGCTACACCATAACTTGTTTGAATAAGTAGACGTCAACGCCCGATGGCTCTTAGGCCATCGGGCATTTTCACCGCATCACCGTGCCATATAGCAGCCTGTCCAATTCCCTCACATCCCCTTCCCGGCTGTCTGGTAAGGTTGGCGGGATTTCTCCTCTCTCCAGTTCGGCGCGGATAAACGCATGTAACAATGGACAACGCGGACCATACTCAGCCTCACCTGACCGCTGTTTGCGCGCCAGCAATTCGTCGATTTCCTGACGCAATGGCGCATCCAGTTCACTCCCCGCCAGCAGGTCGGCAAAACGCATTGGCGGCACGCCTTTTCCCGCCTCTACCCAACGTACCGCCAGCAGCGGCCGAATGACGTAGAAGTACTTCTTCAATCGCACATCGTCACCTTGCAGATAGCCACGGAAGTTTTTCCGCGCCATCGAGTAGTAGTGCCAGCGGGCACGTAGCGGAGAAAACCATTTGGGCACCAACGCTTTCAGCGCCGAAACGGTCACTTCATCCTGCTGATAGACAACTGGCGAATCCAGCCACTCGATAAGCGTCGGGTTTGCGCCTTTGAGTAACCCCAGCGCCTTGCGCCATTCCCAGCCGCACACGTCCAGCTCATCATCTATCGGCAGCTCGATAACATCGCGTTGCGCTTCGACCCGCAGATACCATTCAGGGGGATGAACATAGAGAAATCGCACGTCGTAGTCGCTGTCCGGCGAGGCAAATCCCCAGCCACGGCTGCCGGATTCACAGGCATACAGCACCCTGACGCCATAACGCTGCTCAACCTCTTTTAGCTGGCGCAATACCCTTTCACGCATTGCGCCGTCCACTGTGTTGTCGCTCATTATTCTTATCCTTTTATGTTCACAAGGCCGTGCAGCACCTGGTCCAGGCCCCCGAACACCGAGATTTTATCGATGCGCTCAGCAACTCTTTCGAGGGTTTCCAGTTCTTTTAAGCGCAGCGCTACCGGGTTGTTTTCCATCACTTTTGCCGTATTTAACAGCGATCGCGTGGCGGCAGTCTCTTCACGACGTCGGATCACGTTGGCCTGGGCGGATTTTTCCGCTTCAACCAGTTGCGATAAAATAGCCTTCATATCGCCGGGCAGGACAATATCCTTCACCCCCAGTGAAGCCACCTCAATACCAAACGGCGTCATACGGGCTTTCACCTGCGCGCTCACCACTTCATCGATCACCTGCTTATCTTCCAGCAATTCGTCCAGCGTGCGCGTTCCCACCGCTTCACGCAGCGCAAACTGCAATTCACGGTAAAGGTGATCCAGCGGTTTAGTCAGTTGACCAAATGCCAGCAACACATCGCTATAACGCCAGTTCGCCGCCAGGTTTAAACGCAGGTTGACCTTATCTTTGGTCAGTATCTCCTGGCCGCCAACCTCCAGCACCTGCAAACGGGTATCCACCACTTCCGCTTCAATCAGATGGTTTACCTTCCAGTATGCTGTTAACCCCGGCAGCAACAGCGCCTGAGTTTCACCATCAATTTTCAGTACACCGACGTGCCACGCCGGGACCTGCACCGTTAAGATAGCTTCGCGACCTTTCACCGCACCGCTGCGACGTGGCTGTAATACTGCGTTCATCACGTCAACAGGAACCAAAACCTGACGTGTATCCATCCGTACCAGCTTCAGCGCTTCATCGGCCTGCCAGTACAGACGGCGCGTTGCCGGTGGCAAAATTTCCTGCAAGACGCCGTTCACATACAGCGCACCTGCTTCAGTATCGGTTAAATCAGCCACCACACAGTACTGCTCCACCCATGTAGGCTGGAAGCGACGTAAATACTCCGCGAGCGCTTCCGGAATTTCGCTGCCATCGGTATTGATTACCAGAACGTCCGGAGTGTTAAACCATGGCAAACGGTGTTCACCTGCATCCAGTACCTGATAGTAATCACCCTGTCGGGATAACAGGCCAAGCTGGCCTTTACGAATAGTGATTTTTTTCATCATTTTTTATTCCTTATTGTGAGTCAGGCGCGGGTGCAGGGGCGAAGCGACAGGGGAATTCCTTTTTGCCTGTCACACGGCATCATTACCGGCAAGCCTGTTCTGGAGCGTGCTAACTGCGCATCACTCCGGTTTATTTCTATGATTAACAACCAGTTTTCATTCGGGGATGAAATTGGGAATCGAACCCACTGTGTGTCATCGGCTGACGGAACACTCCCGGAAAACAGCCTGTGCCGTTCCTGACGTGCCGGCGGGGTTTAACCCCCTGCGCTTTCAGCGTGATTGACGCAAGTGTTATTGCCAGAAGCGTGCCAGGAATTAAAACAGGCATATTTAATTTTTAATTAATTGATTTTTATTATTTTAATTATTAAC
>OKDW01000200.1_pt1 | contig 20995 bp, 19 predicted proteins | sample 1613171 | NCBI WGS metagenome assembly OKDW01 (sample SAMN04436841, study PRJEB24849) | human gut metagenome | biome: human gut; feature: NICU; material: stool | host: Homo sapiens | place: USA: Saint Louis, MO | collected 2011-10-17
ATGGAATACTTTGATATCCGCAAAATGCCGGTCAATCTGTGGCGAAATGGTGCGGGAGAAACCCGTGAGATTTGCTGTTTTCCGCCAGCAACACGAGATTTTCACTGGCGGGCGAGTATCGCCTCCATTGCAGCCAACGGAGAGTTTTCTCTCTTTCCCGGCGTAGAACGCGTGATTACTTTACTGGAAGGTGGAGAAGTGACCCTGGAAGAGTCAAACACCTTCACACATACTCTGAAACAGCATCAGCCTTTTACCTTTGCCGGTGACAAGGTGGTAAAAGCGAAGCTGACAGAAGGGCAGATGTCGATGGATTTCAATATCATGACCCGACGGGATGTCTGCCAGGCGAAAGTCAGAGTTGCCGACCGTACGTTTACGACTTTTGGTTCGCGCGGCGGCGTGGTATTTGTTATCAGCGGTGCCTGGCAACTGGGCGATAAGCTACTGACCGCCGATCAGGGTGCAAGCTGGCACGACGGTAAACACACCTTACGACTGCTGGAGCGCGAGGGAAAACTGCTGTTCAGCGAGATTAACTGGATGCCGGGCCATTCTCCGGACGCAGTTCAATAATGTCATATTGACCAGACAGAACAGGCCGGCAGAGAATTTTGTAGCCATCATGGTCAAAGCCGGCCGGCATACGCGCCAGGGTAGCCGCTTCATCCAGCGTTGAAACGGCTCCCAGCCACAGCCAGTTGTTGATGATATGGTACTGTGTCATTTCAGCGCGGGTTTCCTGCAGCGCAATGGCATTGCTCCATGGCCAGCAAATCACTCTCACTCTTTCCAGCGCCTCTAACAGACGCAAATGATGGGCTTCATGACTCTCTTTCCCGCAGCACGCTCCGGCGCATCGCTTAAGCGCGGAGCGAAAACAGGCGCGCCCGCGACTCAGGGGTTCCAGCCCCAACAGGCCGTAGCACAGCTGTTGTTCATCCGCGAGGCTTTGCAACGCTTGTAGCGCTGCGCGACGATTGGCAAACAGGCCAAACAGATTGGGGGCATGGGAGAAATCAATATCTCGTGCGTAGACAACCTGAACGGTTCGGTCGGTAAGCTGCAAGGCGCAAAGCTGACGATTGCGCCGCAGTCGTTTATTAAACAACGGCTGCTGTTCTTTGATCAATCGCGCTTCCAGCAGCAGGGCACCAATTTCTCCCGCGGTACAAATCCAGCTAATGCGTTTGGCCTGACGCAGCATTGCTGCTTCGTTTGCGGTACGCAGGTGTGCCATCACGCGGCTGCGAATATTGACGCTTTTACCAATATAGAGCGGCATAGTGTCGCATTCACTGTGAAACAGATAGACGCCTGGCACGGCGGGAAGCGCACTCAAAAATGGACGCAGGTGCTCAGGATATTCATAGATTGCCGCTGCCTCAAATGCCAGGCGCGGGGCTGATTGACGCCGTACCACTTCTCACTCCGGATGCTGGTTATCCATCCAGTGTAACAGTTTGGAACCGATTAAAAAAGCGGCATCAGATCAGGAAAAGGGACCGGACAGCGGTGATCCCAGTGCTATCCGGCAATATGTGACTAAAAGAATTACGCTTTTTTCCAGAAGTCATCAAACACCGTAATCGGTGTGCGACGTTTGTGCTCGGTCTTCAGATACCAGCCTTCAATTTTTTTCGCGACGTCGGCAGCCAGCGTTTTTCCTTCCAGATAATCGTCGATGTTGTCATAGGTGACGCCTAATGCGGCTTCATCCGGCAGAGAAGGACGATCGTCTTCGAGGTCGGCGGTTGGTGCTTTCTTATATAAATGTTCCGGGCAACCCAGCGCGGCAAGCAACTGCTTACCCTGACGCTTGTTCAAACGGAAAATAGGGTTAATGTCAGTACCACCATCGCCGTATTTGGTGAAAAATCCGGTGATGGCTTCTGCTGCATGATCGGTTCCCACGACAACGCCGCTGGTCATGCCGGCGATACTGTACTGAGCCTTCATACGTTCACGGGCTTTTTCATTGCCACGGACAAAATCGCTCAGTTCAATACCCGCTTCACGCAGGGCCTGTTCACTGGCCAGTACCGCACCCTTAATATTGACGGTGAGTACGCGGTCTGGTTGGATAAAGGCGATGGCATCCTGACAGTCCTGTTCATCAGCCTGAACGCCATATGGCAGACGTACGGCAATAAACTGCAGCGCGTCATTCCCCGTTTCTTCGCGAAGCTCGGAAATAGCCATCTGGCATAGTTTTCCCGCGAGCGTTGAGTCCTGCCCGCCGCTAATCCCTAATACCAGTGATTTCAGAAAGGGGTAGGTCTGCAGATAAGATTTAAGGAAATCCACGCTGCGGCGAATTTCTTCTTCTGCATTGATATGCGGTTTTGCGCCAAGCGCCTGGATTATCTCTTGCTGCAGAGTCATTTAACCCCCTATGGAAAATAAAATGATCAAAAAAATGATGTGTTAAAATTATCGCGTTGAGGCCCAAACGACAAGGGATGCGAGCATCATTTTGTTTTAATAGAATTTTCCGAAACCGCCTAAGTATCATCTGATTGCTTGAAAAATGCGTTGTTGTGCTCCAGGCTTATATAACACGCTGAAATACAAGAGGACGGAATATGAACAAGAACCTAACAGGAATTCTGAGTGCAGCGGCTGTTTTGACTATGCTGGCAGGGTGTACGGCTTACGATCGTACCAAAGACCAATTTGTTCAGCCCGTGGTGAAAGATGTGAAGAAAGGGATGAGCCGGGCGCAGGTGGCGCAGATTGCCGGTAAACCTTCTTCTGAAGTCAGCATGATTCATGCGCGAGGGACATGCCAGACCTACATCCTGGGTCAACGAGATGGTAAAGCTGAAACCTATTTTGTTGCTTTAGATGACACCGGACATGTGATTAACTCCGGTTACCAGACCTGCGCAGAGTACGACACCGACCCGCAGGCGGCGAAGAAGTAACAACTGCTTATTGCCTGAGCATTCAGACGAACCGGCCATCGTGCCGGTTTTTTTGTGCCGAACGATCTTATTTATTGCCGCGAATTATTTGCCCGAAATGTGAGGGGGGTCATAACGACAGGTCAAGGAGAGACAATTTAGTTGGTCAAGGAAATACCATCCACTGGTGCAATCCCGTATACTCATTTCAGCCACCTAAAAAAGTAATTTAGCTGACGCAAGTTACCCAGAGCATGGATGCAGGTTATGGCTTGCGGAGTGTCTGGTTGACAGATAATCGCATATGAGGATCGTTTTAATGGAAAAGAAACACATTTATCTGTTTTGTTCTGCGGGCATGTCGACTTCATTGTTGGTTTCGAAGATGCGTGCTCAGGCCGAAAAATACGAAGTGCCGGTTATTATTGAAGCGTTTCCTGAAACGCTGGCCGGAGAAAAAGGTCCAACGGCCGATGTCGTGTTATTAGGTCCACAAATTGCTTATATGTTGCCCGAAATTCAGCGTTTGTTACCCAACAAGCCTGTGGAAGTGATTGACTCGCTGCTGTATGGCAAAGTCGATGGTTTAGGCGTGCTTAAGGCTGCTGTTGCAGCAATTAAAAAAGCCGCAGCAAATTAATTATTTTATTTTAATTTTTCCCGTCAAAGAGTTATTTCATTAACATTCACCGCAATTTTTAATTGCGGTATTTAAGGGTATTTTTCTATGAGTAACGCTATTGCTTCACTTGAAAAGGTACTCCTTCCTTTTGCTGTAAAAATTGGAAAGCAGCCACACGTTAATGCAATCAAGAACGGTTTTATTCGTTTAATGCCGTTAACCCTCGCAGGGGCCATGTTTGTATTAATCAATAACGTTTTCCTGAGCTTTGGGGAGGGGTCGTTTTTTTATTCAATGGGCATTCGACTTGATGCTTCAACTATTGAAACGCTGAATAGCTTGAAAGGCATTGGTGGAAACGTCTATAACGGTACGCTGGGTATCATGTCATTGATGGCACCGTTCTTTATCGGCATGGCGCTGGCAGAGGAACGTAAAGTCGACTCACTGGCTGCTGGGCTGTTATCTGTCGCCGCGTTTATGACCGTAACGCCTTATAGCGTGGGTGAAGCCTATGCCGTTGGTGCGAACTGGCTCGGCGGTGCCAATATTATTTCCGGTATCATTATCGGCCTCGCGGTCGCGGAAATGTTCACCTTTGTGGTTCGTCGCAATTGGGTCATTAAATTACCTGATAGCGTACCGACATCTGTATCGCGCTCTTTCTCTGCGCTGATTCCTGGCTTCCTTATCCTCTCCATTATGGGGATCATCGCCTGGGCATTGAACACCTGGGGTACGAACTTCCACCAGATCATTATGGATTCCATTTCAACTCCGCTGGCGTCGTTGGGCAGCGTGGTGGGCTGGGCCTACGTGATTTTTGTTCCGCTGCTGTGGTTCTTTGGTATTCACGGTTCACTGGCGCTGACTGCGCTGGACAGCGGTATCATGACGCCATGGGCGCTGGAAAACATCTCTATCTACCAACAGTTTGGTTCCGTAGATGCCGCGATGGAAGCCGGTAAGACGTTCCACGTCTGGGCGAAACCGATGCTCGACTCCTATATTTTCCTTGGAGGTAGCGGGGCAACGCTGGGTCTGATTATCGCTATCTTCCTGGCATCGCGTCGTCCTGACTATCGTCAGGTTGCTAAACTGGCACTGCCATCAGGTCTGTTCCAGATTAACGAACCCATCCTGTTCGGTCTGCCGATCATCATGAACCCGGTGATGTTTATCCCGTTCATCCTGGTTCAGCCGATTCTGGCGGCGATTACGCTGGCAGCTTATTACTCAGGCATTATTCCACCGATTACCAACATTGCACCGTGGACCATGCCAACCGGTTTGGGCGCGTTCTTTAACACCAACGGTAGTGTCGCTGCTCTGCTGGTCGCGCTGTTCAACCTCGGTATCGCAACGCTGGTTTACCTGCCGTTCGTGGTGGTAGCCAACAAAGCGCAGAACGTTATTGACCAAGAAGAAAGCGAAGAAGATATCGCTAACGCATTGAAATTCTAAATTTAATCCGGCATGGCTTCACGGTCATGCCGGACTGAACCAGAGGAAAAAAGTATGTTGGATATCGAGAATATCGTCGACACGCAGTCCGAAGCAGAAGAACTTGAAGAAGTGGTGATGGGCCTCATCATCAACTCCGGTCAGGCGCGTAGCCTGGCGTACGGCGCACTTAAAATGGCTAAGCAAGGCGATTTCGAGTCGGCCAAGGCGATGATGGACCAGTCTCGTCTGGCGCTGAACGAAGCGCACCTCGTGCAAACGAAACTGATTGAAGGCGATCAGGGCGAAGGTAAAATGAAAGTTAGCCTGGTGCTGGTCCACGCGCAGGACCACCTGATGACATCAATGCTGGCGCGTGAGCTGGTGACTGAACTGATTGAACTTCACGAAAAGCTGAAATAGCGAGGAGTGCATAATGCAGCTACAGATTAACGCACCGGAAATCAAAACCGTTTATGAACAGCAGCTGTTTAATGGCAAAAATTTCCATGTGTTCATCTATAACAAAACTGAGAGCATCAGCGGGCTGCATCAGCATGACTACTATGAATTTACCCTGGTTTTAACCGGGCGCTATTATCAGGAAATCAACGGTAAACGCGTACTACTCGAACGTGGAGACTTTGTCTTTATCCCGTTGGGATCGCACCACCAAAGTTTTTATGATTTTGGTGCGACAAGGATCCTTAACGTCGGCATCAGTAAACGTTTTTTTGAACAGCACTATCACCCGCTACTGCCATTTTGTTTCGTTGCATCGCAGGTCTATCGGGCGAATAACTCGTTTCTTACCTATATTGAAACGGTTATTGCATCACTTAACTTTCGCGAGAGCGGACTGGATGAATTTGTAGAAGTGGTCACCTTCTATATTATTAATCGGTTACGTCATCATCGCGAAGAGCAGGTGTTGGATGATATTCCGCAGTGGCTTAAAACCACCGTTGAGACCATGCATGACAAACGGCAGTTTAGCGAGAATGCGCTGGAAAATATGGTACACCTGTCCGCGAAATCCCAGGAGTACCTGACCCGCGCAACCCAGCGTTATTACAGCAAAACGCCGATGCAGATTATTAATGAAATCCGCATTAACTTTGCTAAAAAACAGCTGGAAATGACGAACTATTCTGTAACGGATATTGCTTACGAGTCTGGCTACAGTAGTCCAAGCTTGTTTATTAAAACGTTTAAAAAGCTGACGTCGTTTACACCGAATAGCTACCGTAAGAAATTAACTGAATTTAATCAGTAGATATTATTTGCCAATAACCCATTTTTTATAGCTTGCCCAAAATAGCGTCGGGACAGCCACGCTATACCTGACATACGGGTTGAGCATAATACACGTCAGTGTTTTGACACTGAAGGGAGAAAGTATGAGCCAGAAATTAAAAGTCGTCACTATCGGTGGCGGGAGCAGCTACACCCCTGAATTACTTGAAGGCTTTATTAAGCGCTATCATGAATTACCGGTTTCTGAGTTGTGGCTGGTTGATGTCGATGGTGGAAAAGAGAAACTGGACATTATTTTTGACCTATGCCAGCGCATGATCGATAAATCCGGCGTGCCGATGAAGTTGTTTAAAACGCTGGATCGCCGTGAAGCACTGAAAGATGCTGATTTCGTTACCACCCAGCTGCGTGTAGGGCAACTGCAAGCCCGTGAAAAGGATGAACGCATTCCGCTGAGCCACGGGTATCTGGGGCAGGAAACCAACGGCGCTGGCGGGCTGTTCAAAGGCCTGCGTACCATTCCGGTTATCTTTGATATTGTTAAAGATGTGGAAGAATTGTGCCCGAATGCGTGGGTGATCAACTTCACTAACCCAGCCGGGATGGTGACTGAGGCGGTTTATCGCCATACGAATTTCAAGAAATTCATCGGCGTATGTAATATTCCGATCGGCATGAAAATGTTCATCAGCGACGTGCTGGCGCTGAAAGAGAGTGATGACTTATCTATCGACCTGTTTGGTCTGAATCATATGGTCTTCATTAAGGATGTTCTGGTCAACGGTGTGTCACGCTTTGATGAACTGCTGGACGGCGTTGCTTCGGGTCAGTTGAAAGCCTCTGGCGTGAAGAACATCTTCGACCTGCCGTTCAGCGAAGGGTTGATTCGTTCGCTGAAGCTGCTGCCGTGCTCGTATCTGCTGTACTACTTCAAGCCAAAAGAGATGCTGGCGATCGAAATGGGCGAGTACTATAAGGGTGGCGCACGTGCTCAGGTAGTACAAAAAGTAGAAAAACAACTGTTTGATCTCTATAAAAATCCTGAGCTAAACGTTAAACCGAAAGAGCTGGAGCAGCGCGGCGGGGCCTATTACTCCGATGCGGCCTGTGAAGTGATCAATGCCATCTACAACGACAAACAGACTGAGCACTATGTCAACATTCCACATCATGGGCATGTTGATAATATTCCTGCCGACTGGGCGGTTGAGATGACCTGTACGCTGGGGCGCAACGGTGCTACGCCGCATCCGCGAATTACCCATTTTGATGAGAAAGTGCTCGGCCTTATCTATACCATTAAAGGTTTTGAAGTGGCGGCGAGCAACGCAGCGTTGAGCGGTGAGCTGAATGATGTGCTGCTGGCGTTAAACCTGAGTCCGCTGGTGCATTCTGACAGCGATGCCGAGATTCTGGCGCGTGAGCTAATTCTGGCACATGAAAAATGGCTGCCAAACTTCGCCGGGTGCATTGAGAAACTCAAAAGCGAACAACACTAACTGAGGTCGGCTATGGAACGCGTACTGATTGTAAATGCGGATGATTTTGGCCTGAGTAAAGGACAAAACTACGGCATTGTTGAAGCTTGTCGCAATGGTGTTGTCACCTCGACAACGGCGCTGATTAACGGTGCGGCAATTGACCATGCGGTACAGCTGAGTCGCGACATACCTGAACTTGCCGTCGGAATGCACTTTGTTCTGACGCTGGGCAGGCCGTTGACGGCAATGCCGGGCCTTACTCGTGACGGGGTACTGGGGAAATGGATCTGGCAGATGGCTGAGGAAGACACTTTGCCGCTGGATGAAATTTCTCAGGAACTGGCCGCACAGTATCAGCGTTTTATTGACCTGTTCGGGCGGGAGCCGACGCATCTGGATAGCCATCACCATGTGCATATGTTCCCGCAAATTTTCCCTATCGTAGCAGGGTTTGCTGCCCAGAAGGGGATTGCGTTGCGTATCGATCGTCAGGCGGTATTCCAGGCGTCTGACTTACCGGAAACCTTACGGACTTCCCAGGGATTCAGCAGCGAGTTTTACGGTGAGGCGATTTCTGAAGCTCTGTTTTTGCAGATGCTTGATGCGTCAGCCGATCGCGGAGAATCCTCGCTGGAAGTGATGTGTCATCCGGCTTTTATCGATGACATTATTCGTCAAAGTGCCTACTGTTACCCCCGCTTAACTGAGCTCGACGTGCTGACGTCTTCGTCACTGAAATATGCTATTGCGGAGCGCGGTTATCGTCTTGGCAGTTTTCTAAACGTGTAATTCCTGAGTTTGCGGCGCTTGATGCGCCGCATTTTTTTTAGGCCGGAATCGTGTCTATTTTTCCGGCGCGTGACCAGACGCGGTGCGCGGTCATCAGCGTCAGCAGGGTATCCATGAACTGTGTGTCTGCACTGTCCGCTTCCACCACGCCTTCTTCTCCTTCCTTTTTGATATTCAACGTTGCTTTAAACCGACGAGCATCGCCAGCCAGGGCGATAGGTTTTAAGTGTTTATACGCTTCGAGTAAGTAATATCGGGCATCTCCGTTCATTGCGATATCCGCAATATTCCCACATGGAACAATGACTGCATCGACCGTCAGGGATGGCGAACCCGCAAAGGTACCGGCGATTGTCAGAACGGAGCCATCGTCGGCAACCACATTCCCCATTCGGGAATAGAGCAGTTTGGCATGAACACCTTCGGCCTGTAGGGCTTGCATGATGGCGAGCAGATCGGCCGATTTCACCTGGTCATTAAGTAAAATGGCGACCACACGGCCCTTAATCTCACCTTGCGCACCTGCATATAAACTGAGTGACGGCGCATTTTTCAAACCGTTGACGTTGGCCGGCGGTATAATTTTGGTTTGTTCCTCAGTGAGTTCAAAACCGAGATTCCCGGCAACCGCCGTGGCGAGGGCAGTATCAATATGAGCTAACTGTTCGACCACTCTTTCTCTGATATAGGGGCGCGTAACTTTGCTAAGTTCGAAACTGAATCCGCCGATAATATGCTGCTGTTCAATTGGCGTCTGACTTAGCCAGAACAGACGAGGCTGCGCATAGTATTCGCCGAAAGAGGGGCTGCGTTCGCGGATTTTGTTTCCTTCAATCCGTTCCTGGTACGACTCAAATCCACCGCGTTTTGGCCCCGGAGGTGTTTCACGCGGCCAGTTATCATTGATGGAATTCGGTTCATAGTTGGCCGGGTTGGTATCGATGTCCATGCGATGCATGCCGTCACGCTGGAAATTATGATACGGACAGGTTGGGCGATTAATTGGGATTTCATGGAAGTTGGGCCCGCCCAGACGACTGATCTGGGTATCGGTATAGGAGAACAAGCGGCCCTGCAACAAGGGATCGTTAGTAAAATCGATGCCCGGGACGATGTGTCCGGGATGAAAAGCTACTTGCTCATTTTCGGCGAAAAAATTGTCCGGATTGCGGTTTAGCACCATTTTACCGACGAGTTGTACCGGAACCAGTTCTTCAGGTATCAATTTCGTTGGATCGAGCAGGTCAAAATCGAACTTGAATTCGTCCTCTTCAGGAATGAGCTGTAGCCCCAGTTCATATTCCGGATAATCGCCCGCTTCAATCGCCTCCCACAGATCGCGGCGATGAAAGTCGGGATCCCGACCGGTAAGTTTTTGCGCTTCATCCCATACCAGCGAAGCTTTGCCTGCCAGCGGTTTCCAGTGGAAACGGACAAAGGTGGCTTTCCCTTGCGCATTAATCAACCGAAATGTGTGAATACCAAAGCCTTCCATCGTGCGATAGCTGCGCGGAATACCCCGATCGGACATTGCCCATATGACGTTGTGCAACGTTTCAGGCTGTAATGAGACATAATCCCAGAAGGTGTCATGGGCGCTTTGGCCCTGCGGGATAGCCCAATGTGGCTCCGGTTTAACCGCATGGACGAAATCTGGGAATTTATGGGCATCCTGAATAAAGAAGATGGGAGTATTGTTTCCCACCAGGTCGAAAATGCCCTCTTCAGTGTAAAACTTGGTCGCAAATCCCCGTATATCTCTGACCGTATCCGCAGAGCCTGCGCCGCCCTGAACCGTAGAGAATCGGACAAAAACCGGGGTGATTTTATTTTCATCACTCAGAAAGTCCGCTTTCGTCGTCGCGCTGAGACTGGCATAGGGCTGAAAGTAACCGTGAGCGGCAGAACCTCGGGCATGTACGATCCTCTCCGGGATGCGTTCATGATCAAAATGGGTGATTTTTTCCCGCAGGATGAAGTCTTCCAGCAGAGTTGGCCCACGGTTTCCGGCGCGCAGAGAGTTTTGATCGTCCGCAATGCGCACGCCCTGATTGGTGGTCAGGGCAAAATCCTCGCTTCCTTTGCGAAAACTGTCCAGCGCGTTGAGTTTGTCACTTGTGACGTCAGGCGCTTTTAAGCTGCCGGATGTGGTGGGTTGCATGCCTGGTGGCGTGGGTTCAGGCGCTGGCTGATGTGAACCGTCTGCTGGCGCCAGTGAGTCAAGTCCTGGCTGGGATTCGCTGGCATCATGAACCGGCGCTGAGTGATGGAGTGGGTGCTTATCGTTCTGTGACATTAAACTCGTCTCCTGTTTTCATCGCTGAAAGGGTCGTTGTTGCTGTCAAAAACTTTAACTATAGACCACTCATTCAGCGGCGCAGGTACAGGTCGATGACGTAAAGCGCGATGAACCAGGCAAACAGCGCACGCAAGGCAGGACGTCAGGAGGCAAAATCGGCTAAGATAGCAGTTTTCTGATTTTTAGAATTTGTCTTTAGTGAAGCAACTGATTATGAAACCTCTTCGCCAACAAAATCGTCCGGTTATCAGCTATGTTCCTCGCGTGGAGCCCGCTCCACCAGAGCATGCGATTAAAATGGATGCGTTTCGTGACGTATGGATACTGCGCGGAAAATATGTCGCTTTTGTCTTAATGGGGGAGTCGTTTCAACGTTCGCCTGCATTTACGGTCCCGGAATCAGCGCAGCGCTGGGCTAATCAGGTTCGTCAGGAAAATGAACTGAGCGATTAATGGATATAAAAAAACCGCCGGATCATGATACTCCGGCGGTTTTTTGTTTTTTAGCTGACAGACTTAGCGATGCGCCAGTTCGGCGTTATCGTCGCTGTCCAGAATTGTTTTATCGGTCTGCTTCAGCCATTGACTGGTCAGCGTACCGGCAGTCATGGAACCGCTTACGTTCAACGCAGTACGCCCCATATCGATCAGCGGTTCAACGGAGATCAACAGCGCAACCAGCGTGACCGGCAGACCCATAGCAGGCAGAACGATCAGCGCGGCAAACGTTGCACCGCCACCGACACCCGCAACCCCTGCGGAACTCACGGTCACGATACCAACCAGCGTGGCAATCCACATTGGGTCCAGCGGGTTGATTCCAACGGTCGGCGCGACCATTACTGCCAGCATTGCCGGGTACAGACCCGCACAACCATTCTGGCCAATCGTGGCGCCAAAAGAGGCGGCGAAAGAGGCGATGGATTCAGGCACGCCCAGACGACGGGTTTGCGCTTCAACGTTCAGCGGAATTGAGGCTGCGCTGGAACGGCTGGTGAAGGCGAAAGTCAGCACCGGCCACACCTTACGGAAGTATTTCAGCGGGCTAACGCCGTTAATACCCAAGAGGATCCCGTGAACCACGAACATAATGCCCAGACCGAGATAAGAGGCCACGACGAAGCTACCCAGCTTAATGATGTCATGAAGGTTGGAACCGGCAACCACTTTGGTCATCAGCGCCAGAACACCGTACGGCGTCAACTGCATCACCAGACGAACCAGCTTCATCACCCAGCTTTGCAGGGTATCGATAGCCACCAGAACGCGCTCGCCTTTTGGTGCATCATCTTTTAGCAGTTTCAGTGCGGCTACACCCAGGAATGCTGCGAAGATAACTACGCTGATAATCGACGTCGGGTTGGCGCCAGTCAGATCGGCAAACGGGTTTTTCGGAATAAACGACAGCACCAGTTGCGGAACGCTGAGGTCAGCCACTTTGCCAACATAGTTGGTTTCAATCGCGTTCAGACGGGCCGTCTCGGCACCACCTTGCACCAGACCTTCGGCGGTCAGGCCGAACAGGTTGGTCACCAGAACCCCAACCAGTGCGGCAATCAGCGTGGTAAACAGTAGCGTTCCGATGGTCAGGAAGCTGATTTTACCTAACTGAGAGGCATTGTGCAGACGCGCAACGGCGCTGAGAATAGATGCAAATACCAGCGGCATAACAATCATCTGCAGCAACTGGACATAACCGTTGCCGACAATGTTGAACCACTGTACGGAATCTTTAAGAACCTGGCTGTCGGAACCATAAATGGTGTGCAGGGCAAGGCCGAACACGACACCCATGACCAGACCGACCAGTACTTTTTTGGCCAGACTCCACTGTTTGTGCCGGGCTTGCGCCAGCACGAACAGCAGCACTATGAACACGATAATGTTCGCGATTAAAGGAAAGTTCATCCCCGTTCTCCTGATCTTATTATGCGTATCACCGTTTAAAGGTGATTCTGTTGGCGCAAGATTAGCAGAACTGTGACATGCCTCTTATATTCAAATGGAATTGTTTATACCGAAAATGACTTTTTGGCTGATTTATTAGTCAATCTGATGCGTTATGAAACGATTGAACTGCATTTGTAGCGTATTAATCATCTGCGAAGACCAGCGTACAGCGCTGTTCTCTTGTACGGTCTGCGGCATCCAGATTGCCCATGCGAATAGTGCCATGCACAGAAACCGCTCCAGTTGGTTGCCTTTTTGCGGCACGAGAATGGGCAGACGAAAACGCCAGCGGCAGGGCCAAAGCAGGGGAACGCCCGCCGGGGTCAGCATATCGGCCAGAATATGGCTGAGATAACCGAGAACCATACCTTGTAAGGCATCAGCCGGTATTATCCAGGTGTCCGGGACTTTCAGGTAAAACGTGGTCAGCAGGGCAAAGACTGCAAGCAGGCTATGCGTAAACCCGCGATGACCAAATGCCCGGGCAATGGGTTTTGATATCCACTTCAGACGCTGCCCCAGCAGGGATTTGGGATGATCAATATCCGGCAGCAGGCACGTTAAAATGGCGGAAGGAACAATATGCCACCAGTCACCCTGCGCAAGAACGGGCGTTAGCTCGGCATTCTTGGCAAATACCGCACAGGCAATAGAAAAAAGAAGGTGGCCTTCCGCCGTCATGATAAAACCCAATAAACTGTCGATTCATACAGTATAGGGGTTTTATACAGTAGGCGGAAGAGGTGACGTTGTAACCCTTTGTCACAAGTGCGCCATTACCGCGCCAGCCAACCGCCATCCACGGCTAGCGTATAGCCATGAATATAGTCAGAGGCGGAACTTGCGAGGAATACGGCCGGGCCTTTCAGATCATTTGGCGTGCCCCAGCGCCCTGCGGGAATACGATCGATAATCTCCTGGTTGCGCTCGCTGTCTGCGCGCAGCTGCTGGGTATTATTGGTCGCCATATAGCCGGGTGCGATAGCATTGACATTAATTCCTTTGGCCGCCCATTCATTGGCGAGCAGGCGAGTGATGCCGAGCACGCCGCTTTTTGATGCTGTATAGGAAGGGACGCGGATTCCGCCCTGAAAAGAGAGCATCGAGGCAATGTTAATAATTTTTCCGCCATTGCCCTGAGCCAGAAACTGGCGCGCCACGGCCTGTGACAGAAAGAAAACAGATTTGAGATTCAGATTCATCACGTCATCCCAATCCTTTTCACTGAAGTCCAGCGCATCCTGACGGCGTATGGTTCCCGCATTGTTGACCAGAATATCGATCCGGCCAAACGCCGACACCGATTGTGTCACGATGCTGGTGAGAGCATCTTGTTGGCTGAGGTCGGCCTGAATAGCCATAAAACGTCGACCGAGGGCGTTAATTTTCTCTGCGGTTTCATGTGGTATTTTACGATTCACGCCGACTACATCGCAGCCCGCTTCAGCCAGCGCCACTGCCATACCCTGCCCAAGGCCGGTGTCACATCCAGTGACGATGGCTACTTTACCTTCGAGACGAAAAGCTTCCTGAATCATGTTTACCTCAACTATTTATGTCATTAACGCTTGCTCTATAGGGCAAGGATAGGAGAGGTTAAACAGAAACACAATTAAAAATGAAACGATGTTTTAAAAATAAAAAATCTGAGAGGGCGGGCAATACGATCATTGCCCGTTACAGGATTAGCCGCGCAGATGAGCGGCAGTAAGTTCCGTGAGCGAGGTTAGTTTGACGTCGGCAAGGACGAAGCGGGGATTGTCCTGATTCTCATGCGCTGGTACGACGATGGAACGCATACGGGCGGCTTTCGAAGCAATCATGCCGTTTACCGAGTCTTCCAGTGCTACGCAGTTTAACGGGTCAATGCCCAGTTTTGTGGCGCAATCGAGATAAACCTGCGGGTGCGGTTTGCTGTAGGGCAGTTTTTCTGCAGAAGCCAACGCGTCGAAGCTGCTGCGCAGATCAAACATGGTCAGCACTTTTTCCAGCATATGCAGCGGCGAGGCGGATGCCAGTCCTACTTTGATTCCCTGAGATTTGCACAACGCCACGGCTTCACGCACACCCGGCAGCAGTGGTTTTGTTTCTTCCACTAACGCAATGGCCCGGGTGATGATGCGCTCGGTGACTTCCTGACGTGAGGGACCGTTCCACGGTTGCTGCGCAAACCACAAATCGACCACCATATCGATGCGTAAGCCAAGAGTATCGGGAAGTTCATGGCGGCGGGAGATATCAACGCCTAAACTTGCTATCACATCCAGTTCAGCCTGATCCCAAAGCGGTTCAGAATCGACCAGTAACCCATCCATATCGAAAATTGCAGCAAGAATTTGACGCGGGGTTGACATTACAACCTCTCCTTTACGGTGATAAAAGGGATTAAGAGCCAGTAATAACAGGCTCTGAGCGTTCATTATGGCTAATTCAGCAGTATACCGCCTTTAAAGATCAGGCGAAAACGGTTATCAGCGGGTAAACTTAGGCCAAAATGACACGTCTTTATCAAGGGGAACTCATGACGTATCAACAAGCTGGACGCATTGCCGTCTTGAAAAGGCTGGCGGGATGGGTAATTTTCATTCCCGCGCTGATTTCAACACTGGTTTCTGTACTGAAGTTTATGTATGCGCACAGCGAAAAGCAGGAGGGAATTAACGCGGTCATGCTCGATTTTGCTCACGTGATGATCGATATGATGCGGGTTAATACACCTTTTCTTAACGTGTTCTGGTATAACTCGCCAACGCCCGATTTTCAAAGTGGACTGAATCTCGTTTTTTGGCTGATATTCATCCTGATTTTTATCGGTCTGGCGTTGCAGGATTCAGGCGCCAGAATGAGCCGCCAGGCACGTTTCTTACGCGAAGGCGTTGAGGATCAGCTGATTCTGGAACAGGCAAAAGGCAGTGAAGGATTATCCCGCGAGCAACTTGAGTCGCGAATTGTGGTACCGCACCATACGATCTTCTTACAAATTTTCCCGCTTTATATTTTGCCGGTGATCGTTATCGTGATCGGCTACTTCTTCTTCTCATTGCTGGGCTTTTTGTAAGTGCCGCTCTATCGGGCCTGCCACGTTGCGAAACGGCAGGCCTGATAAGCAACGCGGTACGTAGTTAAGCAGCGAGTAATCTATCCAGCGCTTTCTGCGCCACAACCAGATGCTGTCCTCCGAACAGAATTGCTCGATTCAGCAGCGTATAGAGCTGGTAGATTGGCTGCCTGTCAAGAAAGTCCAGCGGTAGTGGTGAGACTGACTGGTAACCGTCATAAATTTGCGGCGGCTGATCGGTATGTAACGGCAGCATTGCCAGGTCGCACTCTCTGTCCCCCCAGTAGCAGGCAGGGTCAAAGATGTACGGACCGTTAGGACCGAGGGCGCAGTTCCCGGACCACAAATCACCGTGCAGGAGAGACGGCTGCGGCTGATGAGAAGAGAGACGTTGCTGGACATGTTCGACGATGGCATCAATATTGCCAAACGCAATGCCTTTTTCAGCGGCGAGTTCCAGTTGCCAGCCTATACGCTGCTCGGCGAAAAAGGTTGACCAGCGACGTTGCCAGGTATTGGGCTGCGGCGTGGTAGAGAGCGCGTTATCGAAGTCGAGACCAAACTGAGGCTGGTCGCTCCATTCGTGCAAATGCGCAAGCTGTTGACCGAGGATAAATGCGTTATGCGCATCAAGCGGACGGGGAGGGAGGAAATCCATCACCAGAAAGCTGTAATCTCTGTCTGCGCCTACTGCCCAGACTTTCGGTACCGATACAGTTTGACTGCGGGAAAGTAGCTCCAGCTGATCGGCTTCTGCCGTAAAGCCGGTTAACAGCTCTCTTTCATCGCATTTGACGAAAAAATCTCGCCCCGCATAGCGTAAATGCCATGCGGCGTGAATCTCTCCGCCGGGCAGTTCATTACGCAGTTCGATTTCGCCTTCACCTAATTGCTCGCTTAAAAGACGACTGATAGCCTGCCACATGATGTCTCTCCCCATGTTGTCTGCCAGATCATAAGGTTAGCGCAAGAATGCGGTTAAAAAACACGAACTGACGCACACCACGGACGCGTCATCGCTGGAAAGGCACTTAATGTTTGTCGCTCTTTTTCACCCCGTACCGTTGTGGAGACGTCTGACTGCACATGATTCACTTCTTTGTAATCACGTGATTTTTATCATAGTCGCATAACACCCATGCTGACAGTTTTACGCGAGAATCCCCCTTTCTCTTCAAAAGAGGGACGGTGTCATTACTGAGTGAGATACGAATAAATTTTTTGCGTGTCGTCCAAAGAGCACAGGCGCGTACCCTGATTTAGCGTTGCAGCGCTACCTGCGGCGACGCCGTAACGGACAATATCCTCAAAAGGTGCATTCTCAGCCAGTTTAAGCGTCATGGCCCCGACCATACTGTCGCCCGCGCCTACGGTGCTTTGACTTTTCACCGGTGGCGGAACCACCTGAACGCAGGTATCTCGATCTACGCCCAGCGCCCCTTGCGGCCCAAGCGAGACCACAACGCGGTGCGCTTTTCCACTATGTACGATTTCCTGTGCGGCCTTGCGCACATCATCGGGCTGTGTCAGTTCTCGATTTACCAGCGCACTCAGTTCTTTGAGGTTAGGTTTGACCAGTTCGATATTGCCGATGGCTAACGCCGCCGTCAGTGCTTCACCTGAACTGTCGACAATACAGCGGATCCCTTGTTTTTGTGCGGTGGTAATCAGTCGGGTCAACTTCTCAAGCTGTACGCCGGGCGGCAAACTACCGCTGATGACCAGCAATGCACCAGATTCAATTTCCAGCACCTGATCCTGAAGTTGGTAGAACTCGTCATCGGTCAGCGCAGCACCAGGCATGACAAAACGATATTGTTCGCCGCTGGACTCAACGTGGACATGAAGATTTTGTCGGGTCCAATCTTTGGCTTCGACAGTGGATACGGGAACATTTTCGTCGGCGAGCAATGCAATAAGATGCTCTCCGGTTGCCCCCCCCGCGGGGAAAATCGCCGTTGCGGTTCCGCCAAGATGGGCAATTGCGCGAGCAACGTTGATGCCGCCGCCGCCGGGTTCAAAAACTGGCGAGGTACAACGAAGCTTACCTTCCGGGTAAATTTGCGGGGTGATTGTTGCGCTATCGAGAGAGGGCGCAAGTGTTAACGTATAGATACGTACCATCTTTACCTCCTGTTAGGCTGTCCTCAGTCTGGCACTTAACCTCCCGAAAGTGAAGTAATTAACAACATGATTTTTCATATCTTTATTTAAAATTATCGTCATAAAGTTATATAAATAAAATAAAGGTTTAGGAGCGCTCTTATTCAAAAAATGAAATAAGAATTTATTGCTATGTTATTCGAGTCTTTTTATAATTTGTTACCTTTCAAGGGTCTTTTGTCATTGATCCATATGAAAGTTTCCGAGACCGTAATGGTCTCTTTTTTTGTTGTACGGACTCTTAATAAATGAAGCTTTTGAAGACAGTGCCCGCAGCATTGCTGCTGACGGGAGGCCTGCTTGCGTCAATGCATGCTGCCGCCGATGATTCCGTTTTTACTGTCATGGATGACCCTTCCAGCGCGAAAAAACCCTTTGAAGGTAACCTGAACGCGGGATATCTCGCCCAGTCAGGCAACACAAAAAGTTCTTCTTTAACCGCAGATACCACCATGACCTGGTACGGCCAAACGACCGCATGGTCTCTGTGGGGAAATGCCAGTAATACCTCCTCAAATGATGAGCGTTCATCGGAGAAATATGCCGTAGGTGGCCGTAGTCGTTACAACATGACCGACTATGACTATCTCTTTGGACAGGCAAGCTGGTTGACCGACCGCTACAACGGCTACCGCGAGCGTGACGTGCTGACTGCGGGTTATGGTCGTCAGTTCCTCAACGGGCCTGTGCACAGCTTCCGTTTCGAATTCGGTCCTGGCGTGCGCTATGACGAGCACACGGATGGCACTACCGAAACACAGCCGCTGGGCTATGCGTCCGGGGCCTACGCATGGCAGATGACGGACAATACCAAGTTTACTCAGGGTGTGTCGGTATTCGGCGCTGACGATACCACACTCAACTCTGAAACTGCCCTGAACGTTGCCATCAACGAACACTTTGGGTTAAAGGTGGCTTACAACGTGACCTGGAACTCTGAACCGCCGGCAACAGCGCCGGAGCATACCGATCGCCGCACGACAGTTTCTCTCGGTTATCGGATGTAGTGACAAGCCGGGTCAAATAAATGGCCTGGCTTTTCTAAATTAAAGTTAAGTTTATTTAATATTTAATTTGCGTTTTATTTTTCTACCTGGCCATAACGCGTTATTTTCAGACGAATTCGATTAATCGATAAATAAACGAAATCGGAACAGCGGGTGAGCGTCATTTAGCCCCAGATCATCGCAGCCCAGCGCAGCATCAACATGGCCGCACAAATAACGAGCAGAATCACAACCATCTTCCAGTGTTTCTTCGCAAAGCGATTTGTGGGCATTGTTTTTTTCCTGCTCAGGTTAGATGACTTTGTGCAAGTGTAACAAAGATGGTTGGGTGTCAGTGAATTGATTTACATCATAGAGCGCGCGTTGATTGCTGCTTTGATCGACCCGTAATGCCGTGTACACTGTCAAACGGTGTTATCAAAAAGCGGGTGTAGGTCCAGTGTGGTCTTTAAGGCGACCAGTGACATATTTCGCAGAGTGAAGCGGGAATCAGCCCACACCTTTTTGATAATTTTAAATATTGAATCTTTGTATGTGATCTTACGTGTGGGTCACCACTGCAAATAAGGATATAACATGCCTGTTATTACTCTTCCTGATGGCAGCCAACGCCATTACGACCACGCTGTAAGCCCCATGGATGTTGCGCTGGACATCGGTCCAGGCCTGGCGAAAGCCACTATTGCTGGCCGTGTTGACGGTGAGCTGGTAGATGCTTCCGATCTGATTGAGCATGATGCGAAGCTCTCCATCATCACCGCGAAGGATGAAGAAGGTCTGGAGATCATTCGTCACTCCTGTGCGCACCTGTTAGGGCACGCGATCAAACAACTCTGGCCGCACACCAAAATGGCGATCGGACCGGTTGTTGATAACGGTTTTTACTACGATATCGATCTTGACCGTACGTTAACCCAGGAAGACGTCGACGCGCTTGAGAAGCGGATGCACGAGCTCGCTGAGAAAAACTACGATGTCATTAAGAAGAAAGTCAGCTGGTACGAAGCGCGTGAAACCTTCGTGAAGCGTGGCGAGACCTATAAAGTCTCCATTCTTGATGAAAACATTGCCCATGATGACAAGCCTGGCTTGTACCATCATGAAGAATATGTCGATATGTGCCGTGGCCCGCACGTGCCGAATATGCGTTTCTGCCATCACTTCAAACTGATGAAGACCGCTGGGGCATACTGGCGTGGCGACAGCAATAACAAGATGCTGCAGCGTATTTATGGTACTGCATGGGCAGATAAAAAAGCCCTGAATGCCTACCTGCAACGTCTGGAAGAAGCGGCCAAACGCGACCACCGTAAAATCGGCAAGCAGCTTGACCTGTATCACATGCAGGAAGAAGCGCCGGGTATGGTGTTCTGGCACAACGATGGCTGGACTATCTTCCGTGAACTGGAAGTCTTTGTTCGCTCAAAACTGAAAGAATACCAGTATCAGGAAGTGAAAGGTCCGTTCATGATGGACCGCGTGCTGTGGGAAAAAACAGGTCACTGGGACAACTACAAAGATGCGATGTTCACCACCTCTTCTGAGAACCGTGAATACTGCATTAAGCCAATGAACTGCCCTGGCCACGTACAGATCTTTAATCAGGGTCTGAAATCCTATCGCGATCTGCCGCTGCGTATGGCTGAGTTTGGTAGCTGCCACCGTAATGAACCGTCAGGTGCGCTGCATGGACTGATGCGTGTTCGTGGCTTCACTCAAGATGATGCGCATATCTTCTGTACTGAAGAGCAGATTCGTGATGAAGTTAACGCGTGCATTCGTATGGTCTACGATATGTACAGCACCTTTGGCTTCGAGAAAATCGTCGTCAAACTGTCCACCCGCCCCGAAAAACGTATCGGTAGCGATGAAATGTGGGACCGTGCTGAAGCTGACCTGGCCGTTGCGCTGGAAGAAAACAACATCCCGTTTGAGTTCCAACTGGGTGAGGGCGCGTTCTACGGTCCGAAAATTGAATTTACCCTGTATGACTGCCTCGATCGTGCATGGCAGTGCGGTA
>OKDW01000246.1_pt1 | contig 17188 bp, 10 predicted proteins | sample 1613171 | NCBI WGS metagenome assembly OKDW01 (sample SAMN04436841, study PRJEB24849) | human gut metagenome | biome: human gut; feature: NICU; material: stool | host: Homo sapiens | place: USA: Saint Louis, MO | collected 2011-10-17
TGCGATCCGTCACGGTATCACCCGCGCTCTGATGGAGTACGACGAGTCCCTGCGTGGCGAACTGCGTAAAGCTGGCTTCGTTACCCGTGATGCTCGTCAGGTTGAACGTAAGAAAGTCGGTCTGCGTAAAGCACGTCGTCGTCCTCAGTTCTCCAAACGTTAATTGTACTCTGCTTCGGCAGACGACAATTTGCGAAAAAACCCGCTTTGGCGGGTTTTTTTATCGTTATTTCTCGCCTCAGATCCACGGTAATCCGCTGATTGCCACCTCTTTTTCCCCATTTCAAGAATCGACTCACCACAAAGGTCACAAAATCTGGTAAACTATCATCCAATTTTCTGCCCAAATGTCCGGTATCGTTCATTTTTTGTTTGTATTTTGAACAGCAATGACTTTCCCGAGTCTGGGTGACATCACTTCTGGCTGGCCACTGAGTGGCTGGTAGCAGTAAAAATTCTGAATATACCTGGAGGTTTTCATGGCTGTCGCTGCCAACAAACGTTCGGTAATGACGCTGTTTTCTGGTCCTACTGACATCTATAGCCATCAGGTCCGCATTGTGCTGGCTGAGAAAGGTGTTAGTTTCGAGATTGAGCACGTGGAGAAGGACAATCCACCTCAGGATCTGATCGACCTCAACCCGAATCAGAGCGTACCGACACTGGTGGATCGTGAGCTGACCCTGTGGGAATCTCGCATCATTATGGAATACCTGGATGAGCGCTTCCCGCATCCGCCGCTGATGCCGGTTTACCCGGTTGCGCGTGGTGAAAGCCGCCTGTACATGCAGCGTATTGAAAAAGACTGGTACACGCTGATGAATATCATCGTGAACGGTTCTGCATCTGAAGCCGAAGTCGCGCGTAAGCGTCTGCGCGAAGAACTGCTGGCAATTGCGCCAGTATTTGGCCAGAAACCTTACTTCCTGAGCGATGAGTTCAGCCTGGTAGACTGCTACCTGGCGCCGCTGCTGTGGCGTTTACCGCAGCTGGGTATTGAATTCAACGGTGCAGGTTCGAAAGAACTGAAAGGGTACATGACTCGCGTCTTCGAACGTGACTCTTTCTTGGCTTCTCTGACTGAGCCTGAACGTGAAATGCGTCTGGGCCGGGGTTAACCTGTATGGATTTGCCACAGCTAACACCACGCCGTCCGTATCTGCTGCGCGCGTTCTATGAGTGGCTGCTAGACAACCAGCTCACGCCGCATCTGGTGGTGGATGTGACGCTCCAGGACGTGCAGGTTCCAATGGAATATGCGCGTGACGGGCAAATTGTTCTGAATATTGCACCGCGTGCGGTGGGCAACCTGGAACTGGCTAACGATGAAGTGCGCTTTAACGCGCGCTTCGGTGGTGTGCCGCGTCAGGTGTCTGTGCCGTTGGCTGCTGTTCTGGCAATTTATGCACGTGAAAATGGCGCCGGTACGATGTTCGAACCGGAAGCCGCCTACGACGAAGATGTCGCCAGCTTAAATGATGACGACAACGACGCGTCTGGTTTTGAGAGTGAAACAGTCATGTCGGTCATTGATGGCGATAAGCCTGACAATGGCGACGACAACGATCCTGATGACACTCCGCCGCCACCTCGCGGTGGGCGTCCGGCGCTGCGCGTAGTGAAATAAATAGTGAAATAAAAAAACAGGCCCTTTCGGGCCTGTTCTGTTTTCTGGCTTCGGGATCAGTAAAACAGCGCGATGGTGGCTACCATATTCACCACAAATCCTACTGCCATCGGGATTGCTGTACGTTTTACTACTTCAAAGGGCGATACGCCGGCAATACCTGATGTCACGACAATTACAGCGGTTATGGGTGACACCGCGCGGGCAAGCGTAGTGGCAAAATGCATCGGCATAATCATCACTACTGCAGGAATATGCAGCCCGGCGGCAATATCCGGAATGAGGCTGGCAAAAGACATAAACGGTGCGTTGCCTGACCCCATGACAATCGCACAGGCGGCGATGACCACCGCCATGATGATCATCACGCCGATGCCGCCAAGACCGGAATGCTCTGCGCCTTTTATTACGGCGTCGACAGTCCCGATAGTCGTCAACCCTTTCGCAAAGATTTCACCGGCGACCACCAGCGTGACAACGTTGGCGAACTGCGTCCCCATGCCGTCAAAAAAAGCCTGCACATCATCCATCGTTTCGCGCAGATTATGTTTATGCAGGAATTCAACAAACATAGTCAGCGTCATGCTCATCAACATCACCACCACCAGATTCAACTCTGCTTTCATTAGTCCCATTTGCGCAAGGGCAAGCGAGCCCAGCATCAGGATCAGCGGCATGACGGGTAGAATGGCGTAATAGAGCGGAGGTACGTTTTCCAGCATCTTTTGTTCAGCAAATCCGTTGCTTTCCGGTGCGGCTTTTTTATCAAACTGACGCTGAACGAAAAAATGCGCAATGGCGACGGCGACAATGACACACGACGCGACGGGCAACTGGTATTGAAAGAAATAAGTGGCGATTTTCATACCCGCGACCTGCGCGGCAAAAATAGAGTTGGTTTCCAGAATGCCCCATTCAATCGACATCGAAGTGGCAATGACCGCAACAGCGGATAAACGGCTCACGCCAAGACTGACCAGCGTTGGGAACAGCGTCACCATCAGCAACATACCTAACCCGGATGCGCTGGTAATGAACTGCGCCATGATCTGACCAATCACATAGGTGGCGGCAAGCACAACATAGGGTGAGCGGATTAGCTTGAGCGGGCGGCTTAACAGGCTAACCATCGCTCTGCTGGCTCCCATTCTATCCATATAGCGGGCATAACCACCCACTGCCATGATTGATAACCCCAGTCCGGCTGCGCGGTTGGAGAGCATACGCAAAATTTCGTTGTAAATATCGACCAGTAGATAGCCACTGCTCTTATCGTCAGCGACCAACACGCCGTAGCCCAGCCAGACGCCGCAGATCATCAGGAAGATCCCAGCGGCGGCCAGCACGACCTGCGGTTTGTAGTTTTTGAGGATCAAGTAACCCATCGTTAATAAAACGATGACAGAGATAATGATGCCGAACATTGTTTCACTCCATGCCAGAGAAGAAGATAAATCCGGTAATAACGCTGTTATCCCAACGGATGTTATATTTTTCTGGGCATTTTTTATGGAGTGAATATCTTATTTTTAATTCGAGGATTTAATTATTTATCGTTATAAAATAGATGGTTATGATAAATTATCATGTTAATGTTCATAAATTTCATGAAGATGATATAACTCTATTAAATTAAAAATAGGCGGAAGATACTCGCTTAAAATAATATTGCTTTTACGTATGTTATCAATAAGCCAGCGGGGGCGGATCGACCATCATTTCACCCTGCTTTCGATCCTGTGTTAGGATAAACCCGCTGTTGTTTGTCACCACGACTTAGCTGAATGGACCCTATGAACGCATTTGATTCGCAAGCTGAAGACTCTCCATCCACCATTGGCCGTAGCTTACGCAATCGCCCGCTTGCGCGTAAAAAACTGTCTGAAATGGTTGAGGAAGAACTGGAGCAGATGATTCGTCGTCGGGAATTTGGCGAGGGCGAACAGTTGCCGTCTGAGCGGGAGCTGATGGCCTTCTTTAACGTGGGCCGTCCTTCTGTACGAGAAGCGCTGGCCGCGTTAAAACGCAAAGGTCTGGTACAAATCAACAACGGCGAGCGCGCCCGCGTTTCGCGTCCTTCAGCTGATACCATCATCAGTGAGCTGTCTGGTATGGCGAAAGATTTCCTCGCACATCCCGGCGGCATTGCCCACTTCGAGCAGTTGCGACTGTTCTTTGAATCAAGCCTGGTTCGATACGCCGCCGAACATGCGACAGATGAGCAAATCGACAGGCTGGCGAAAGCGCTGGAGATCAACAGCCAGTCGCTTGATGACAATACGTTGTTCATCCGTTCGGACGTTGATTTTCACCGCGTACTGGCGGAGATCCCGGGCAATCCCATCTTTATGGCGATCCATGTTGCGCTGTTAGACTGGTTAATTGCTGCCCGTCCGGCCGTTGCCGATCAAGAATTGTATGAGCACAATAACGTGAGTTATCAGCAGCATATCGCTATTGTTGACGCGATTCGTCAGCGCGATCCTGAAGAAGCAGACCGCGCACTGCAAGAACATCTCAATAGCGTTTCCGCAACTTGGCACGCCTTCAGCAAAAGTAAAAAATTGCGTAAGTAATCGCGATCCTGACGATCTTTTAAACCCAAAATCATTCAAGTTGCATCAAGGCGGCAAGAGAGCGAGTCCCCTGGAGCATAGATAACTATGTGACAGGGGTGAGCGAACGCAGCCAACGCAGAGGCGGCTCGAAGGATGAAGTGTTTAGTGAGGTAGATCGCACTATAAGCGTTCTCTATTGTATTGCTGCTTATTTGATCTGGTATAACAGGTATAAAGGTATGCAGTCAGATAACACTAATCATCGTCAGAGGTCGTTATGGCAAGAAATTTAAAAGGCGTAATGCCAGCGTTGTTAACTCCATTCGATAACCAACAGAAACTGGACATCGAGAGCCTGCGCCGTCTGGTGCGTTTCAACATTGGGCAGGGGATCGATGGGCTCTACGTTGGTGGCTCAACGGGTGAGGCCTTTGTCCAGAACCGCGCTGAAAGAGAGCAGGTTCTGGAAATTGTTGCTGAAGAAGCAAAAGGCAAGGTGACGCTGATCGCCCATGTTGGCACAGTGAGCACCGAAGAGAGCCAACAGCTGGCGAGCGCTGCGCATCGCTACGGATTTGATGCGGTTTCGGCCGTCACGCCGTTTTACTATCCGTTCAGCTTTGAAGAGCACTGCGATCACTACCGCGCAATTATCGATTCCGCCGATGGCTTACCGATGGTGGTCTATAACATCCCGGCACTGAGCGGCGTAAAACTGACGCTGGATCAGATCAACACGCTGGTGACGTTGCCGGGCGTTGGCGCACTGAAGCAAACTTCTGGCGATCTCTATCAGATGGAACAGATCCGCCGCGCTCATCCCGATCTGGTGCTTTATAACGGTTATGACGAGATCTTCGCTTCTGGACTGCTAGCAGGCGCAGATGGTGGTATCGGTAGCACTTACAACATCATGGGATGGCGTTATCAGGGAATTGTGAAAGCGCTCAAAGAAGGTGACATTCGCACGGCGCAAAAGCTGCAAACCGAGTGCAATAAGGTTATCGATCTGCTCATTAAAGTTGGCGTGTTCCGCGGCCTGAAAACAGTACTGCACTATATGGATGTGGTTTCTGTTCCACTGTGCCGTAAACCCTTTGCTCCAGTAGATGAACGCTATCTGCCGGAACTGAAAGCGCTGGCAAACCAACTGCTGGCGGAAAAGGCGTAATCGCGGGTCGCCGGGGGCGCTTCGCCTTGCCCGGCCTGGATTTTTCGACCGTAAGCCGGGTAAGGCAAAGCCACCACCCGGCACAACAACAAAGATCGTCGGGAGAGTAAAATGAGTACTTCTACCCAGAGCATCCCGTGGTATCGCCATCTCAATCGGGCACAATGGCGGGCATTCTCCGCCGCCTGGCTGGGATATTTGCTTGATGGTTTTGATTTTGTATTAATCGCCCTTGTACTGACGGAAGTACAAGGTGAATTCGGACTGACGACGGTGCAGGCCGCCAGCCTGATCTCGGCCGCCTTTATCTCCCGTTGGTTTGGCGGGTTAATGCTGGGGGCAATGGGCGACCGTTACGGACGCCGTCTGGCAATGGTCACCAGCATCATTCTGTTCTCCGTGGGGACGCTGGCCTGCGGCTTCGCGCCGGGCTACACCACCATGTTTATCGCCCGTCTGGTTATCGGTATGGGAATGGCGGGTGAGTACGGCTCCAGTGCAACCTATGTTATTGAAAGTTGGCCTAAACACCTGCGAAATAAAGCCAGTGGCTTCCTGATTTCCGGCTTTTCCGTTGGCGCGGTGATCGCCGCGCAGGTCTATAGCCTGGTGGTTCCGGTCTGGGGATGGCGCGCGCTGTTCTTCATCGGCATTCTGCCAATTATCTTCGCCCTCTGGCTGCGTAAAAATATTCCGGAAGCGGAAGACTGGAAAGAGAAACACGAAGGCAAAGCGCCAGTGCGCACGATGGTGGATATTCTCTACCGGGGCGAGCATCGGGTAATTAATATTCTGATGACGATCGCCGCTGCAACCGCGCTGTGGTTCTGCTTTGCTGGCGACCTGCAAAATGCGGCTATCGTGGCGGTCCTCGGCCTGATATGTGCGTTTATTTTCATTAGCTTTATGGTGCAAAGCAGCGGGAAGCGCTGGCCGACGGGCGTCATGCTGATGGTGGTCGTACTATTCGCCTTCCTGTACTCGTGGCCGATTCAGGCACTGTTGCCAACCTATCTGAAAACCGAACTGCTGTACGATCCTTCCACGGTGGCCAGAGTGCTCTTCTTTAGCGGTTTTGGTGCGGCGGTCGGTTGTTGCGTCGGCGGTTTTCTTGGCGACTGGCTGGGTACGCGTAAAGCCTATGTCTGCAGTTTGCTGGCCTCGCAGTTGCTGATTATTCCGGTGTTTGCGATAGGCGGTTCAAACGTCTGGGTACTGGGTTTGCTGCTGTTTTTCCAGCAAATGCTCGGCCAAGGGATCTCCGGGATCTTACCAAAATTGATTGGCGGCTATTTCGATACCGACCAGCGTGCGGCGGGCCTGGGCTTCACCTATAACGTGGGCGCGCTGGGTGGGGCTCTGGCACCGATCATCGGCGCGCTGATTGCCCAACGTCTGGATCTGGGCACCGCGCTGGGATCGCTCTCTTTCGGTCTGACATTTGTGGTGATCCTGCTGATTGGTCTCGATATGCCGTCCCGCGTACAGCGCTGGCTGCGTCCTGAAGCGTTACGTACGCATGATGCCATTGATGGTCGACCGTTCAGCGGGGCTGTGCCGTTCGGCGGTGACAAAAGCACCATGGTGAAATCCAAAAGTTAATCCCATTGCCCGGTGTTGAACCGGGCAATTAGCGAAAGGGAAGAAGTATGTCGTTACTTGAGCAACGGGATAAAAAGCGTATCACCGCGATGCAGAAGGCGGTGTCATGACCACATTGGCAATGGATATCGGCGGTACCAAACTGGCTGCCGCGCTGTTAGACAGTAATCTGCAAATTCGCGAGCGGCGTGAATTGCCGACGCCCGCCAGCAAAACGCCGGAGGCGCTGCGCGCTGCGCTACAAGCACTGGTTGCACCGCTACAGGGGCGTGCTAATCGGGTGGCGATCGCCTCGACGGGGATTATCCGTGAGGGGGCTTTACTGGCGCTGAACCCGCATAACCTTGGCGGGTTGATGCATTTTCCGCTAACACAAACGCTGGAACAATTCACCGGCCTGCCGACGCTGGCAGTCAATGACGCACAGGCGGCGGCCTGGGCGGAATACCACGCTATGGCAGATGAGATAAGCGACATGGTGTTTATCACCGTGTCGACAGGCGTCGGCGGCGGCGTGATCAGCAGCGGCAAGTTACTCACCGGGTCTGGTGGTCTGGCTGGGCACTTAGGACATACGCTGGCGGATCCCAATGGACCGGCCTGCGGCTGCGGACGTGTGGGCTGCGTCGAGGCGATTGCTTCCGGTCGAGGGATCGCGGCTGCAGCCGAAGGTACGCTTGCTGGATGCGACGCCAAAACCATTTTTAGCCGCGCCGGGCAAGGAGATGAGCAGGCAAGCAGGTTGATCCATCGCTCGGCGCGTACTTTGGCAAGGCTTATCGGCGATGTGAAGGCCACGACCGATTGCCAGATTGTGGTGATTGGCGGCAGCGTTGGGCTGGCTGAAGGATATCTGGCGCTGGTTGAACATTATCTGGCACAAGAGCCCTTGGCCTATCACGTGGAATTACTGGCGGCGCATTACCGCCATGACGCTGGATTACTGGGGGCCGCGCTGTTGGCCCAGGGAGAATGATGATGATATCAGATGAGTTGCGTTCACTGCCTTCTGCCGGATTACATCCGGTCTTACAGCAGGCATTAACGCTTGCCATTGCGGCGAATCCGCAGGAGAAAACGCCAGGGCGCTACGCGTTGCAGGGCGATACTATTTTTATGAATGTCATGCAGTTTGCGACGCAGAGCCCAGAGCAAAAGAAAGCGGAACTGCATCAGCAGTACATTGATATTCAGGTGCTGTTGTCCGGCGAAGAACGCATTCTGTTCGGGATGACCGATTCTGCTCGCCAGTGCGATGAGATGCATGTTGAGGATGACTATCAGCTGTGCAGCGAGATTGCCGATGAGCAGGCGATCGTACTGAAGCCGGGAAGATTTGCGATTTTTATGCCGGGCGAGCCGCATAAACCGGGCTGTATGGTGGAAGGGCCGGGGGAAATCAAAAAGGTCGTGATCAAGGTGCGCGCCAGCTTATTACAAGCCTGACGATGAGAGACCGTGTCGGATGGCAAGGCTTGCGCCATCCGACACTGGATAGAACAACTTAGCGCTTAAACGTCACTGCTTCCGGCTGCGTCAGATGCAGCGTGGTCTGGCTTGGCACTGTCTCAGCAATGACTCGCCCGTGACGAATGGAATAACGGGCAGGCGTCTGGCGACGAACCGCGTCAAACCCATTTTCTGCCGCTAAAATCACCAGATTTCCGGAGTTTCCCACGTTCAGACCGTAATCCTGCAGGTGCAGGGTTTTCGCACTGTGGGTGGTAACCAGGTTCAGCCCATCGTTGATCTGTCCGTATCCCATCAGCTGACACACATGTAATCCCATATGCAGTACCTGCAGCATATTGGCGGTGCCCAGCGGATACCATGGGTCGAAGACGTCATCATGGCCGAAGCAGACGTTGATCTCCGCTTCCAGCATCTCTTTGACGCGCGTTACGCCGCGACGTTTAGGATACGTATCAAAGCGCCCTTGCAGGTGAATATTTACCAGTGGGTTCGCGACAAAGTTAATGCCGGACATTTTCAACAGGCGAAAGAGGCGGGAAGCATACGCGCCGTTATAGGAATGCATTGCCGTGGTATGGCTGGCGGTCACGCGTTCGCCCATATTGTCACGATGCGCCAGCGCCGCGACGGTTTCAACAAAGCGTGACTGCTCATCGTCAATTTCGTCGCAGTGCACATCGATAAGCCGATCGTATTTCTGCGCCAGAGCGAAAATTTTGTGCAGCGACTCAACGCCATATTCACGCGTAAATTCAAAGTGGGGGATCGCGCCAATGACGTCTGCGCCCAAACGCACGGCTTCCTCTAATAGCGCTTCACCGTTGGGGTAAGAAAGAATGCCCTCTTGCGGGAAGGCGACAATTTGCAGCTCAACCCACGGCGCGACTTCTTGCTTCACCTCCAGCATGGCTTTCAGTGCAGTCAGCGTCGGATCGGAAACGTCAACGTGCGTGCGGACATACTGGATGCCGTTGGCCATCTGCCACTTCAGCGTCTGCATGGCGCGCGCTTTGACGTCTTCGTGCGTGAGCATTGCCTTACGTTCGGCCCAACGCTCAATGCCTTCAAATAACGTACCAGACTGGTTCCAGCTCGGCTCGCCTGCAGTTTGCGTGGTGTCCAGATGGATATGTGGCTCAACGAACGGTGGAATGGCCAGGCCGCCTTCGGCATCAAGCACTTCGCCCAGCGGTAACGTGGCGGTGTCCTGTGGCTCAATCCGGCTGAAGCGCCCGTTTTCAATCGTGAGCTGCCACAATCCTTCGCGTCCCTGTAAACGTGCCTGACGAAGGGTGATGTTATTATTCTGCATGGCTGACCTCTGGTGATTTAGCAAGGCTGCGATTGAAAAGTGGATTCAGCAGGATATAGCTGAATACGCCGCCAAGTACGGCGTTGACGGGCACAATACCGGGAATATAGTGACCTGCGGCAATGCCCAATGCAACGGACAGGATCGCTATCCAGTTTACGGAAATAAATTGCGCTTTGCTGAAGTCGGCATAGCGACGATGGTTCAGCAGATAGTCGGCGATGATCACCCCGCCAATCGGGGGAATTGCTGCCGACAGAAAAGTCAGCCAACCGACAAAGTTATTGTAAAGCCATAGCGCACACAATGTGCCGATAATACCGTTAGCCACCGACAGCGTACGGCTGGAAAGGCCGGTAATATTGGCAAATCCCAGACCTGAGGCATACAGCGCATTGTCGTTAGTCGTCCAGATGTTCAGACCGAGCACTACAATCGCGGGCAGCAGCAGTCCCTGGGCAATCATCACGTCAGAGATATCCGCCTGTCCAACCGCAGCCGCGCCCGCAGCGCCGAAGATGAACATCAAGGAGTTGCCAAGGAAAAACGCCACCATGGCAATCAGCACCGCGCCTTTGGCGTTGCGACCAAAGCGAACGAAGTCGGCGGTTAATGTTCCTGCGCTGACAAACGAACCGACCACCAGCGCCAGGGCGGTGGAGAAATTCAGCGGCGTCTGCGGCACTATCGCTTTTAAATGGTCTAAACCGCCGACATCACTCACCGCCAGCCAGACGGAGTAGCTGCCAAGAACGACGATGGCAGGCACGGCGATGATAGATAAAACTGTCAGCGCCGAGATGCCAAAAAAGATGGTCAGGGTCATCAACAGACCAGAAACCGCAATCAGGATATTGACGTCAATTCCCGTCGCTTTGCCCACCGGGATAGCAAACATAGCCACACCCACGCCAAACCAGCCTACCTGCGTACCGCCTAACAACAGTGAGGGAAGCCATGAACCTTTCAAACCAAATGAGTAACGCGCCAGAAGGTGGGTTGAGAGCCCTGTTTTTGCGCCGATAAAACCGAGAAATGCAGTGTAAATACCGAGGAGAAGATTACCGAAGAGAACTGCCAGGAAGAAATCATTATAGGAAAGACCGGTACCGAGTGTGCCACCGGTCCACATACTGGCGGAAAAAAATGTAAGCCCCAACATAACAAATGTTAGTGGAACCACGCCTTTCCGCGCCGCCAGAGGGACGGGGCCCTGGCTATAATTGTTGTCCTGCGACACAACGCCTCCATGAATTTTGCCCAAAAAATCCGCCGCATAATATACAGTTCTCAGAATAAAGCAAACGATTACGTATAATCTTTACATGGTTATTATTTATGGTGTTGATGATTGCGTTGATTTTCGGGCATAGGCATTTTTAACCGACAAGAGGCGGACATACACCGACCAGGGTTGTGTGAAAGATTTAGCCAGTTGCGCCAAATGGTAAGATTCTGCAGACACTGTCTGCGGAATTTCAATGTACTGAATATACAGCTGTATTTGTGAGCGGTTATCGAAAAATGATACCGCATGTATTTAGTGGAGGAATATAGGCTCCCCATCGATCAGCGTCAGGGGAGCCAGATGTATTACACTTCCAGGTAATTCAGAATCCCGTCTGCCGCTTTACGACCTTCGGCAATCGCGGTGACCACCAGATCCGAACCGCGCACGATGTCGCCACCGGCGAAGATTTTCGGGTTGCTGGTCTGGAAAGCGTTGTCGCTACGTTCCGGGGCAATAATGCGCCCCTGTGAATCCAGTTCGACGCTGTGCTCTTTCAACCATTCCATGCTATGTGGGCGGAAACCAAACGCCAGGACCACGGCATCAGCCGGAACAACGTGCTCGGAGCCAGCGACGATCTCCGCACGGCGACGTCCCTTCACATCCGGTTCGCCCATTTCAGTGCGCGCCATTTTCACGCCGCACACTTTCCCGTTGGCATTCACTTCCACACCTAAAGGCTGGACGTTGAACTGGAACTCGACGCCTTCTTCGCGCGCGTTTTTCACTTCGCGTTTCGAACCCGGCATGTTCTCTTCATCACGACGATAGGCGCAGATAACATGCGAAGCTTCCTGACGTACGGAGGTGCGCACGCAGTCCATCGCGGTATCGCCACCGCCGAGCACGACGACACGTTTGCCTTCCATGCTGATGTATGGCTCATTGCTGCTTTCGCCAAAGCCCATCAACTGTTTGGTATTGGCAATCAGGAACGGCAGGGCATCAAACACGCCATCAGCGTCTTCGTTTTCCAGCCCGCCGCGCATCGACTGATAGGTTCCTACGCCAAGGAACACGGCGTCGTAATCCTTCAGCAAATCGTTGAGCTGTACGTCACGGCCTACTTCCACGTTCAGTTTGAACTCAATGCCCATGCCGGTGAAGATTTCACGGCGACGGGTCATCACCTCTTTTTCCAGCTTGAAGGCTGGGATACCGAAGGTCAGCAAGCCGCCGATTTCCGGGTGACGGTCAAATACCACCGCCTTTACGCCGTTGCGAGTCAGCACATCAGCACAGGCCAGGCCCGCTGGCCCCGCACCGATAATCGCCACGCGCTTGTCCGTCTGGCGAACACCGGTCATATCCGGACGCCAGCCCATCTCAAACGCTTTGTCGTTGATATAGCGTTCAATATTGCCGATGGTCACCGCGCCGAACTCATCGTTCAACGTACAGGATCCTTCACACAGTCGATCCTGCGGGCATACACGGCCACAGACTTCCGGCAAGGTGTTGGTCTGGTGCGAAAGCTCTGCCGCTTCAAAAATACGTCCCTCATTCGCCAACTTCAGCCAGTTCGGGATGTAGTTATGCACCGGGCACTTCCACTCGCAGTACGGGTTACCGCAGGACAGGCAGCGATCTGCCTGTGCTTTGGCCTGACCTTCAGAAAACGGCTCGTAAATCTCGATAAACTCGATCTTGCGGATCTTCAGCGGCTTCTTCGGCGGATCAACACGCTGCAGGTCGATAAATTGGTATACGTTCTGACTCATTGCTGCTACCCCTTACTGCGCCTGCACACGCAGCTCTGCTGCGCTACGACTACGGTGACCCAACAGTGCTTTCACATCACTGGATTTTGGTTTTACCAGCGCGAATTTCGCCGAGAATGCTGGCCAGTTCGCCAGGATCTCTTCGCCGTGAGAAGAACCGGTATGCTGTACGTGCTCGGTAATCAGGCCGCGCAGGTGCTCTTCGTGGATCGCCAGCGAGTCCACGCTCAGCACTTCGACCAGTTCCGGGTTTACGCGTTTGCGGAATTCACCGTCTTCGTCGAGCACGTAGGCGAATCCGCCGGTCATGCCCGCGCCGAAGTTAACGCCGGTTTTGCCGAGAATACAGACGATGCCGCCGGTCATGTATTCACAGCCGTTGTCGCCAATACCTTCAACCACGGTGATTGCGCCAGAGTTACGCACTGCAAAGCGCTCACCCGCACGACCCGCAGCAAACAGGCGACCACCGGTGGCGCCATACAGGCAGGTGTTACCGATGATGCTCGCTTCATGGCTACGGAAAGCAGAGCCAACCGGAGGACGCACTGCCAGCAGACCACCCGCCATGCCTTTACCGACATAGTCGTTGGCATCGCCGGTCAGATACAGCTCCACGCCGCCCGCGTTCCACACGCCAAAGCTCTGGCCTGCAGTACCGCTGAAGTGCGCTTTGATCGGGTCAGACGCCAGCCCCTGATCGCCATGCGTCTGAGCGATATAGCCCGACAGCGATGCGCCGACGGAACGGTCGGTGTTGCGGATATCGAACCAGAAGGTTTTGCTCTGGCGCTCGTCGACAAACGGCTTCGCCTGCTGTAACAGCTGGGCGTTCAGCACGCCATTATCAAACGGCGGGTTGTTCTCGGTGCAATGCAGCGCTTTACCCGGATGCGGTTCGGCGGTTTCCAGCAGACGAGACAGCTCCAGCTTCTGTTGCTTGGCAGTGAAGCCATCCAGCTCTTTGAGCAGGTCGGTGCGACCAATCAGATCCACCAGGCGGGTAACGCCCAGCGAGGCCATCAGCTCGCGCACTTCACGGGCGATAAATTCAAAGTAGTTGGTCACTTTGAACGGTAGGCCGTGATAGTGGTTCTTACGCAGTTTCTCATCCTGAGTTGCAACACCGGTTGCGCAGTTGTTCAGGTGGCAAATACGCAGGTATTTGCAGCCCAGCGCCACCATCGGGCCGGTACCGAAGCCAAAGCTTTCTGCACCCAGAATTGCCGCTTTAATGATATCGACGCCGGTTTTCAGACCGCCATCGACCTGCAGACGAATCTTGTGACGCAGACCGTTAGCCACCAGCGCCTGCTGGGTTTCCACCAGGCCGAGTTCCCACGGGCAGCCCGCATATTTCACTGATGAGAGCGGGCTTGCGCCAGTGCCGCCATCGTAGCCAGCAATGGTGATCAGATCCGCATAGGCTTTCGCTACGCCAGTGGCGATGGTACCAACGCCTGGTTCGGAAACCAGCTTCACCGAGATCATCGCCTTCGGGTTGACCTGTTTGAGGTCGAAAATCAGCTGCGCTAAATCCTCGATAGAGTAGATATCGTGGTGCGGCGGCGGGGAGATCAGCGTCACGCCCGGCACTGAATAGCGTAGTTTGGCGATGTACGGGGTGACTTTATCACCTGGTAACTGACCGCCTTCGCCAGGTTTCGCGCCCTGAGCGACTTTAATCTGAATGACATCGGCATTGACCAGGTATGCCGGGGTTACGCCAAAGCGACCGGAAGCAACCTGCTTAATGCGAGACACTTTATTGGTGCCGTAGCGCGCCGGGTCTTCGCCGCCTTCACCGGAGTTCGAGTTGCCGCCGATGCTGTTCATCGCTTCGGCCAGCGCTTCGTGTGCTTCCGGGCTCAGTGCGCCGATAGACATGGCGGCGGTATCAAAGCGTTTAAACAGTTCGGTCGCGGGTTCTACTTCGCTAATGCTTACGGCTTCATCGCCAGGCGTAATCGCCAGCAGATCGCGCAGCGTGGCCGCCGGACGCTCATTAACCAGCTTGGCGTATTCCTGATAGTCGCTGTACTCGCCGCTTTGTACCGCCTGCTGCAGAGTGCGTACCACGTCCGGGTTGTAGGCGTGGTATTCGCCGCCGTGGACGTACTTCAGCAAACCGCCCTGGCTGATAGGTTTACGCGCCAGCCATGCATGTTTGGAGAGGTTCAGCAGATCCTGCTGGAAGTCGGTAAACCCTGCACCGCTAATACGGCTGACCACGCCCTGGAAGCACAACGCAACCACATCATCGTGCAGACCAACGGCTTCAAACAGCTTCGAGCAGCGGTAGGAGGCAATGGTCGAGATGCCCATCTTGGACATGATTTTGTACAGACCTTTGTTGATGCCGTTACGGTAGTTCAGCATCACGGTTCGGTAATCTTTGGCAATCGCCTGAGTGTCGATCAGACGTCCCAATGTTTCATACGCGAGATACGGATAGATTGCCGTCGCGCCAAAACCGAGCAGGACGGCAAAATGGTGCGGATCGCGGGCACTGGCGGTTTCAACGATGATGTTGGCGTCGCAGCGCAGGCTTTGTTCTACCAGACGCGTTTGCACTGCGCCCACGGCCATCGGCGCCGGAACCGGCAGACGATTTTTAGCGATGTTGCGGTCAGAGAGTACCAGCAGTACCGTGCCGTTGCGCACCATCTGTTCCGCCTTATCGCACAATGCTTTGACGGTCTCTTCGAGCGTAGTTTCGGTCGCGTCGAAGGTGATATCCAGACGGTCAGCGCGATAATGCTCCTCTTTCATGGTGGTGAGCTGGGTGAAATCGGAGTACAGCAGGATCGGCGATTTAAAGCTCAGGCGGTGTGCCTGACCTTCGGCTTCGCAGAAGACGTTCATCTCACGACCGATGCTGGTGGCCAGCGACATGACGTGCGCTTCACGCAGCGGGTCGATCGGCGGGTTGGTGACCTGCGCGAACTGCTGGCGGAAGTAGTCATAAATGATGCGCGGCTGGCTGGAGAGCACGGCAAACGGGGTATCGTCACCCATTGAACCGACCGCTTCCTGGCCATTTTCGCCGAGCACGCGGATAACGGAATCCAGCTCTTCAGCGCTGTAGTTAAACTGTTTCTGATAGCTGGCGAGGGTGTCATCGTCCAGTTCACGGCTGCCGACCTGATCGTCAGCCAGGTCTTCGAACGGTACCAGGCGGCGGACGTTTTTCTCCATCCACTCTTTGTATGGGTGACGGCTTTTCAGGTCATCATCGGTTTCGGCGGAGTGGAGAATGCGCCCGCTGCGAGTATCGATAACCATCAGCTCGCCAGGGCCGACGCGGCCTTTCTCTACCACTTCATCCGGCTGATAATCCCAGATCCCGACTTCAGAGGCGCAGGTAATCAGCTTGTCTTTGGTGATGACGTATCGTGCCGGACGCAAGCCGTTACGGTCAAGGTTACAGGCGGCAAAGCGGCCGTCGGACATGACGATGCCCGCCGGACCGTCCCATGGTTCCATGTGCATGGAGTTGAAGTCAAAGAACGCGCGCAGCTCCGGATCCATATCAGGGTTGTTCTGCCATGCCGGTGGAACCAGTAAGCGCATGGCGCGGATGATGTCCATCCCGCCTGCCAGCAGCAGTTCCAGCATGTTATCCATCGAACTGGAGTCTGAGCCGGTTTCGTTAACAAACGGCGCGGCGTCGTGCAGGTCAGGGATCAGTGGCGTCTGGAACTTATAAGTACGGGCGCGAGCCCACTGGCGGTTGCCGGTGATGGTGTTGATTTCACCGTTGTGCGCCAGATAGCGGAACGGCTGCGCCAGCGGCCAGCGCGGTACGGTGTTGGTGGAGAAGCGCTGGTGGAACAGGCAGATGGCCGATTCCAGACGCAGGTCTGCCAGGTCCAGGTAGAAGCGCGGCAGATCGGCCGGCATACACAGACCTTTATAGATATTGACCAGGTTCGACAAGCTACAGACGTAGAAATCTTTGTCTTGCAGGAGGCGTTTTTCGATACGACGACGCGCGATGAACAGGCGACGCTCCATATCACGCGGACGCCAGCCCGCAGGGGCGTTAACAAAAATTTGCTCGATACGAGGCAGGGAGGAGAGCGCAATTTCACCGAGAACACCTTCGTTGGTCGGCACGTCGCGCCAGCCGACAATCGACAGGGTCTCCTGCTGTAATTCTTCTTCAACAATGCGACGAGAAGCTGCAGCCAGCTCAGGGTCTTTATTTAAAAAGATCATGCCGACGGCGTAGTTTTTGGCTAAACGCCAGCCGCGCTCTTGCGCCACGATGCGGAAAAAGCGGTCAGGTTTTTGTAACAGCAGGCCGCAACCATCGCCGGTTTTTCCATCGGCAAGAATTGCGCCACGGTGCTGCATACGGGCCAGTGCGTGTATGGCAGTACGCACTACCTTGTGGCTAGGTTCGCCTTCTATGTGGGCGATCAGGCCGA
>OKDW01000258.1_pt1 | contig 16478 bp, 14 predicted proteins | sample 1613171 | NCBI WGS metagenome assembly OKDW01 (sample SAMN04436841, study PRJEB24849) | human gut metagenome | biome: human gut; feature: NICU; material: stool | host: Homo sapiens | place: USA: Saint Louis, MO | collected 2011-10-17
AGAAGAGCGATCAATAATCTGTTATCCAATGCCCTGCGTTATACCCCGGAGGGACGGACAATCACCGTCTCAATAAGAGAGGAAGAGAGCTTTTTTGACCTTGTGATTGAAAATCCGGGGAAACCAATCCCTGAAGAGCATTTATCAAGGTTGTTTGACCGTTTTTATCGGGTGGATCCGTCCAGACAACGAAAAGGAGAAGGCAGCGGCATCGGCCTTGCGATTGTGAAGTCAATCGTGGAAGCACATCACGGAAGAGTGCAGGTGGAATCGGATATACGTTCGACACGTTTCATTTTATCCGTACCCAGACCGGAGAAAATGAATCCGGCACCTCAACACTGAGAATAAAGATGTAAATGACAAAGATGTCATTAGCCTGTCATGCAGCAAACAGAAGCCATTCGATATAATTAGTGCAACTTATCAGGAAGGCTGGATTGCTTCATCAATACCCGGCGTCAGAGTACGCCAGGAAATGAATATCCAGCCCTCTTCCGGAGAAATAAACGCTGCCGAACTTGTTTCAGTTATGGAACTGAAAACACCGGTTGTACTTCCCCGGACATCACTAATTCAGAAATGGAGAGTTATCATGAAAAATATCGTCTTAGCTGCTGTTATGGGTCTTGGCTTAATCTCGTCGGCGTGGGCCTCAGGGACTATTGATATTCACGAACAAGTTAATAATGCACAGGCACCAGCTCATCAGATCCAGTCAGCTTCAGCTACAAACGCAATAAAGGGGTCTACACCACAAATGGCCAGTATGAATCAGCATGAACAGGCCGTTATTGCTCATGAAACCATGACGAACGGATCGGCGGATGGGCACCAGAAAATGGTGGAAAGTCATCAGAAGATGATGGGAAATAACTCCGTTTCCCCTACCGCGCCGTCAACGTCGTATGCCGCGATGGATGAGCATGAAAGAGCGGCGGTAGCCCATGAATTCATGAATAACGGTCAGTCTGGCCCACATCAGGCCATGGCCGAAGCGCATCGCCGCATGATCAATGCAGGCTGAATGCGACGGTAGTATCCGTGCTGTTACCTTTTCCTTGATAGATTGTCCTTAAACGACGTTGCTACATTTTTGCCCCCGTCAGGGGGCTTTTTTATCTGACTCAGCTACAATTAACCGGTACCTGCCTGAAAGGAATTATTATATGAAAATCAGAAACTCGCTTTTTGTTATAATAATGTTATCGCTGCCAGCCGTTTCCGCTGAACCCTCGGACATGAAAATGTCAGATATGTCCTCATCGGCATCGTCGCAGGAATATATGAAGGGCATGAAAGACATGCATGACAAAATGATGGCCGCCGTTAATGAGTCCGATCCCGACAAGGCCTTTGCAAAAGGTATGGTTGCACACCATAAAGGGGCAATTGCCATGGCGGAAACCGAGCTCAAATACGGAAAAGATCCCGAAATGAGAAAGCTTGCGCAGGACATCATAAAAGCGCAGAAAGGTGAAATCGGGCAAATGAATAAATGGCTAGACAGCCAAAAATAACAATTGCAAAAACGCCATGATAAGCGTAAATTTAAATCACTCCCGGGCACGGGAGCCTGTTAAACGTCAAATAATTAAAACCCGATTAATTTCGGGTTTTTTATATTTTGTCCTCAGATCCTGTGTTGTGGGGCGCAATATATGCACCTGCCTATTTTTTTCTGAGTTAATTCCTTCTGCTTCGAAAAAAATAGCCATCGCTTCCGGAAGCGTAGATTTCCCTAAGTCATTAGGGCAGACAATGCCCGTCATTACATCATCGTTAATGATTTCTGTGGTGTTTCTGTCGCCCCTGAAATTTTTATTTTTTACTTTTCTGAGCCACATATACAGTCCTGTATGCAGTGAAGCATTGTTACCGGAACCCTTCTCAGGCTGGTATACAGGCGTCTCAGGTCAGGACGGGCGGCAGACGCTTTTTATGACCCTTGTTTTCTGCGGAGCGGGCCTGAGAACATTTATTGCTTTATGGTGAACAAAGTCATTATCGGATGCTGAAAATGGAATAATCCTCCAATCGCAATAATCTACCTACTTTCTTGACCTATCTACAACAATCCCTCTCTTCTTATGCCAGGATCCGAAAACCGTCAAAGCCGGAAGCAATGCAACTGCCTACCTGATTCGTTTAGCTCTGTTCGTATACGATTCAGGGAATGAAATTTAAACAGGATGCATCACTTGATGAAACATGTAAGATAAATCTTATCTACGATATTTAAGGAAAGGCACAGCGTGGCGACTTATCGGGCTTACTACGGTCAGGACAGAGATCGTGAATATTTTGAACGCATATTTCAGTCAGCAAACATCAATTTTATCATTGGCTCAGGAGCATCACTGCCTGCAATCAGCGTGCTAGGTGATATTGAAAGCGAACTTGAGGCTCTGATACGCGCCGGAAAGGATGATGAATACTTCAGTAAGTCTGAGTCTTTTTTGGACAATGTATGGAAGGCAAACAATGTCCTCCTTAAGCGAAGCAGGCCCGCAGAGGTAGTCCTTCCTGCTTTAATTGATGATGTCGTATCGACACAAAACAATTACGCGAAGTTCATGCGTGCATTAGAAATGCTTCTAACGAGGCGGCGCACTGGATTGCTACCACGGCGCATCAACCTCTTTACGACTAACTATGATTTATTCATTGAGGATGCGGCGGTTAAAAATAACAACGTCATTCTGAATGATGGTTTCCGTCAACGCGCCGATATTTACAACCGGACGGTATTCGATGCCAAATGTTTTTATCAGACCATACACGCAACCGGGAACCTTTATAATTACAGCGTGGAACTACCTACGGTGAATCTCATCAAGTTGCATGGATCCCTTTCCTGGCATAGCTATAATAAGGAAATCTACTATTCCATTAAGGATATGAAGCCAGTTGCGTTCAATACACCAAAGGAGAAGCAGGACTGGGTTATGTCTCATCAACTGGTTCTGCCGCGCAAGGATAAATTTCGTGAAACCTTACTTGAAAACGTGTATTACGACCTGCTACGGACTTACTCAAATGAGCTGGATAAAGAAGGCTCTTTGCTTATAGTTTTCGGGTTTTCTTTTGCGGATGAGCATATTGAAACCCTTACCAAAAAAGCGCTGCGAAACGCCACGCTCAAGATTGTAATATTCGCCTACAACGTGGCGGCGAAAGACCTATTTCTTGATAAATTCCGTGATTATTCCAACGTTGACGTAGTTTTTACGCCTGGAGTTCCGTTGGACTTCAAAAAGATGAATGAAATTATAACCAGCTTTCTGGGAGGCATGAAATGACCTCCGCTTTTGTTAACGAAGAAGCAGTATTAAGGATCGGTGAGGTTCGTGAAGTGTCGGGCAGAACACTCAGTGTGCTTGTCGATAAAAATAAAAATCTGAGTGACCTTTTCTATCACGGCAAGGTGCTTAAAAATGTTTCAGTGGGCAGCTTCATTGAAGTCAAGAAAGGCTTCATGACTCTGATTGCAAAGGTAGAAACCGAGAAAATTGTCGAGGAAAAAGCACCTGTTGGTAGCGGAAGCGATTCGCTTCGCTTCCGTCGCTATCTTACGGCCTCACTGGCAGGCTACATTGACCGGAACGGGCGCTTTACTGGCGGAACACGCGAGTTGCCCCTTATCGGCAATGAAGTTTTTCTGATGTCTGAGGAACAACTTCATCTTATCCACTCGATCGCACCGAAGGGCGAGGCCGGGCTGAATTTTTCTCGCACAGATCTCGAAGATATTGATATCACACTCCCGATAAACGGCCTTCTTAACTCACACATTGCCATCTTCGGTAATACTGGCAGCGGCAAGTCCAATACTCTGGCCGCGCTTTACCAGCATGGCTATGAGGCCCTGAAAAACCTACTAGGCGAAGGATTCAGGAGTCAGTCACGGTTTCTTTTATTTGATTTCAATGGTGAATATGGTGGGAGAAGCTGCATTACGCGCGACAAGGTTGTTTACAATCTTAGCACGCATGATGAAGAGGGTGATCGCATTCCGATGCCTGCTGAGATACTGCTTGAGCATGAGATTCTCTCTGTCCTGACGGATGCTACCGACAAAACGCAGAAACCTTTTCTGAAGCGAGTGCTTGAATTCAAAAAGCGAGTGGAGTCGAAGCAGAACCCTCAGTCCTATTTTCGTGAAATTCTGAAACGGCGGGTCACCGAAACTCTGTTTGGTTGCGAAAAGAAAAAAAGTGACGACCTGATTGATTTATTCCGCCCCGTACTGAAGGACGAAGACCTGATAGCAGATATTGACTTTTTTTATAACAACGGCGGTGTATGGCGAACTAAGACAGGTGTTTACTTTTCTAATGAAGAAAATACGCATCAGTGCAATATGTACCGCAGGGCTCAGAATTATGAATTTCCCGACGATATAATGGAAGAGTTGCTGGACTATATGTATGTTCAGCTAATTATTGAATATCTTTCAAGCCGCTCAAATCCTGAACATCTTTCTCCTGTCATCAACCGAATGAGCGGACTCAAAAAAGATATTCGTAAAATTTTCAATACAGCATCCGGCGGAACCATCTGGGCAGCAACGAACTTTGTTGTCCTGAACCTTAATATGGTCAATCTGACCATGAAAAAAACGCTTCCACTTTTGATGGCCAAATGGGCTTATTCAGCAAAAAAAATGGATAAGGCACCGTCCACTCTCCATCTCATCATAGACGAAGCACACAATATCCTTTCGAACACCTCGTTTAGGGAATCAGAAAGCTGGAAGGATTATCGGCTCGAAACGTTTGAAGAGATAATTAAGGAGGGCAGAAAATTTGGCGTCTTTGTGACGATATCCAGTCAGCGACCAAACGATATCTCCCCGACTATCATTTCTCAGGCACATAACTATTTCATTCACCGGTTGATAAATCAGAACGATCTGTATGCTATTGAAAAATCCGTTTCCTACATAGACCGCATGACTGAAGAATCTATTCCAACGCTTGCAACCGGCACCTGCATATTCAGTGGCGTGATCTGCCCTATGCCACTTAAGCTTCGTATAAACGAGCTGTCTTTCCGCAAAAAGCCGCACAGCCATACGCTTAATTTTGAAGACCTAATGCTTTAGCCACGGCTGCCGCTTCTTTGAGAAGAACGGCAGCCTGTCTACGCGTAAGTTATCCCCGTTCAGTACGTGCAGCTCAGCTAATGCGGGAATCGCGTCCGGCTCGATCACCTCCATAAACGCCGCCTCAAGCTATAGATTCTTCTTGTAGTACTAGTAGTAATTACAAAAAGTGCTTTTATGCTTTTTAAGCATTGCTTTTGTATTTTTAATAATGTCATTTTTTATCCCTCACTCCTTTCTTTTCCAGAGATCCGAAAACCCTGAAAGCCGGATGCTAACTATCTGAGGTGAAGGTGACTATGTGTTTACGCTGGCAGCCACGCAACCTGAATGGTTTATCGTGATGTGCTCCGGCATACGTAAATCCTACACCGGAGCTAAGGAGGGATTACTCCTGAAGGTGCAGCTCCTTCAGATTCGTTTCAAAGTAATCAACATAAATTCGCTCATTTTTGGGCTTCATTATCAGCTGAATACCGTTGGGAACGGGCGGACATGAGGCCCGGTAGGCGAACATCTCATCCTGGATATTCCGGAGCGTATAACCCAGTTGCTCTTCTTCTGTCCTTCCGGACACCCTGATCCCGGATAATTCCTTCTCAACGTACTTTTTCAGCTTCTCGCTTCTTTTCATACTGCTGCGATTATCCAGAAACTGAAGCAAGAAATAGCGGATGACCGGCAGTGTGAACACCACATAGAAGAGGATCTCATTCAGTCCGGATTTCATGGCGATGCCGTAAACAAGCATCGCGACAGGCGAGACAATAAAAGCTGAAAGATAAAACACGTGCAGCACCTCCCTGAGCGATTTGTCCCAGCCGAGGTTTTTTCCGTGGCACAGGAGCGCCATTACGGCCAGCGGCGCGTCATACACCTTACTGACGTACCACCCCTCTTCGCCAAATCGCTTTCGTGCTTTTTCCGGACTGTCCCTGAAATAGGCAGCTTCCCGGATGATGTCATCGCGAGGGATCTCCTCCACCTTCAGGTCATTGCGCCGGATGCCCAGTACCCGGCAGTCGTACATTTCCTGGATTGAGGCTGCCTTCCTGCGCAGTGCTGCGATGTGTCCGCTGATGATAATGTTAAAAGTAAGCACCAGGAGTCCATACAACCCCAGCAGTGAAGACAGCAGCTCTGAATCGACAAATCCCCGGCTCCGGTTGTATACGGTAACGAGCGAAAGCAGGAGCGGCACGATGATGCTGAAGATAAAATTCAGCCTGTTCCAGTTTTTTACCCTGTCGTAAACACGGGCCTGCGCATACAGTAAATCCAGGTTTTCTCTGGTCGACTGGTTCGTGTAAATGGCATTCATGGTTCACCCGTAAACAGGAAAGAACGGCCCGAACACATCGCGCCATTTATTGATGGATTTTTCATACTCATTGTTCTCCTCAAACCATCTCGCCTCCGATACCTTCTGCGCATCGAGATAACATCTGTCAGAAATCGCCTTACGCGCCTCGGCTGAAAGAGAGTTGATATCTCCCTGTATGCCTTTGGGATCGTTGACGGAGAACTGTACGTACAGACCGAGATGGCGGAAAAGCGCTTCCAACTCCATATCGACAAACGATGAGCAGGCTGCCCTGCCGGCGTAATAGTCCAGAATCAGCGTCTCCAGCAGGTAGGAACTCATGGAGGGCATCGTCGGTCGCCGCTGCCAGTACTTGACTGCTCTGATGACATTCAGCACATTGCCGTCATTCTGCACATTGACAGTTGTGACTCTGTCCCTGTCTTTGCGGGGGTCGGTAAACTTCCAGTGGCCTTTGCCGTCGGGGATCAGATAGTAAGTCCGTCCAAAGGCATCTTCGCTGGTAATAAAGCAGGGTACGATATCAAAATTCCAGTCCTTGCTGACCAGTTTCAGCGTGACGGCTTCCTGGTTACGCCTGATATCAGCCTGCGCGTACTGGGCAATGTCCTGCAGGCGGTTTTTAAAGGCATTCAGAATTCTGACGGAGCAGATAGTGTCAGCTCCGGAATGCCGATATCCGTGCAGGCGCGACCCCTCGCCGGAAGAGGTCAGAGTGATCCGGTCACTCAGAACGTTATAGGTGGCACTCTGCGCGGATAAGCCGAACATCAGATCGATATCGTCCAGAGGACGGATTTTGGTTCTTCTGGCAAAGGATCCAAAGGCAATATGGATCGCTGGATAACTCACCGGAAATTTATCGTCCTTCTCAAAATCATTCATCTTACCGATAAGCCAGTCGCGACTTGCACGCGCGTCATCGGTATCTGCCTTTTTGAGATTCACGATATCTTTCATAAATTCGTTAAAGGCAGCTATTACTGTGGTCGCCATGTTCAGTCCTTTAATTATTTATTGCAAAAGGCGCAGGGCTCTGTCGTACATCTGAACACTCCAGTGCCCTGGAAGAGTCGGTACAGTTTATTCTTAGTACCACAAGTTCACTACCGTCTCGCTCTCTACAAGGGCATATAATTTACATGGGAAATAAGAGCCTCGTTCTTTTACTGAAGATAATGCAAATATTTTTAATTATTGTTACCAAGTAAGCAATAGTGCGATTATGTTCAATATTTATCATTAGTATTGCGTTATCAGCACAAATCCTTCTTCTCTCCTCCTTAGATCCGAAAAAAGCAAGTTCCGGATCTCCGTGAACCCCACCGGCGCGCAGCGGCACCGGAACACAAGATATGCCACTATTTAATCTGCGGTTTCTTCTATATGTTGTGTTTATCCCCTGCCCCGTGACCGTCCCCTCACCACCGGAAAAGTGCGGTGTGGTTATTCCGCGTACGTGGTACACTTCCGGAAAGTTTAAATAAACCAGAAAATCGGATCTGACCGGAACGGTCATCCGGTAATTTAACAGCGTGGCTGTATGTCTGCTTATTATCAGTCTGGAAATGATGACGGCAGGGGAAAATCGTACATTGCGATAATCAGATGCATGAAGAATGGCGGAGAACATGATTGCCATACGGAATTATTAATTAAGGAATCAAGATGCCGAGTAATACAGATGAGAATGAAACTAACTACGGTTTGTCCGGTTTATGGAATGATCTGTCGGACCATAAGTGTATCTGGTATCACCGAACAATCAGCTATGGATACGAAGTGGTTCATGTACTCGATAAAGATGGATGGGAGATCGCACTCTTGAATAATGCCACCCGTCGCTGGGGAATCAGAACATGCTCCCCGCTAAGATGGTATCCGCTGCCAGACGATGCCATTCCATACGAGTTCCAGGGGGATGAGGAATTAGACAGTGCCCTTCTGGATTCAATCGACACGACTATCGAAGGTGGTTTCAGGGAGATATCTGACTGAATCAGCAACAAACAAATCACGGGCGGGATTTATCAATAAAGGGACACATATGGCTGACTGGTTTATTGCGACTGAAGGCGTGAAGGTGGTGAAGGAAGGTGCCAGCCTGTGGCCGCAGATCATTACGGCGGTTTCGTCGATAGGTGCAGCCTTGGGTGGCGTGGGTCTGACTCATCATTTTACCCGTAAGCGTGAGGAAAGAACTGCATCTGCGAAACTAGAAAGTGAACGCCTTTATATCAGTACCGGTCTAGTTTTTTTGCTGGAGCGATTTGCGCAGCGTTGCTTACATGCAGCACAGGATGAAGGTGAACGTGATGATGAGGCCCGCATCACTGCAAACTTTCAGATCCCCGAACTAAGTTTTGCCTCAGTCGCTGGGGACTGGCGATCCTTACCTCAAGCTCTCTTATACCAGATTCAGCAACTTGAGGTTCTCAGGGAAGAGGGCGTTTCGGCAGTGAGCTCTGCTTTTATTGAAAGCTCCCCCTATGACGACGATGGTATTGTTGAGCTGAACAATCAGGCCAGCCGCCTGGGAATAAGAGCTATCCACCTGTCCCGCCAGCTCAGAATACTGAACTCAATGCCTGATGATCGGCTTGAAGAATATTCCTGGTCATTATGGCCAAAGTTGTGTATTGCCAGGGGGAGCGCTCTTGAACGGGTTATCAGATACGCGCATCACCGCGTAATAATGCCCGTTATCCAGGTAAAAACGACTTCCTCCTCTGCTCAGAAAGGTAACTCACCATGACTTTGCCCGCTGTCTCTGGTTTTCTCTCTGCCCTAGGAGGCATGGCATCGATGCAACTGCCGGTTGCTATTGACTATCCGGCAGCACTTGCTCTTCGTCAGATGGCTCTGGTTCAGGACGAACTGCCAAAATACTTGCTGGCGCCGGAAGTGAGCGCCCTGCTCCACTACGTGCCAGATCTCCACCGCAAAATGCTACTGGCAACCCTCTGGAATACCGGCGCGCGTATCAATGAAGCCCTGGCGCTTACGCGTGGGGATTTTTCGCTGGCACCGCCCTACCCTTTCGTGCAGCTGGCCACGCTCAAACAGCGGACCGAAAAAGCCACCAGAACGGCCGGCCGTGCTCCGGCCGGTAGCCAGCCTCATCGTATCGTTCCACTTTCCGATCCACAGTATGCCAGCCAGCTGGAAATGATGGTGGCCACCCTGAAAATTCCGCTGGAGCGCCGTAATAAACGCACCGGCAGAACCGAGAAGGCACGGATCTGGGAAATCACAGACAGGACGGTCAGGACTTGGATAAATGAAGCAGTTGATGCGGCTGCCGCCGACGGGGTGACGTTCTCAGTGCCGGTGACCCCGCACACGTTCCGCCACAGCTACGCGATGCACATGCTGTACGCCGGTATTCCGCTTAAGGTGCTGCAGAGCTTAATGGGACATAAGTCGGTCAGTTCGACTGAGGTCTATACGAAGGTTTTTGCCCTGGATGTGGCGGCACGGCATCGAGTGCAATTTTCAATGGCAGAGGCTGATGCTGTTGCAATGCTGAAAATCAGATAACTAAATTTTTTAACGTTTACAGACAGTTGTAACGAAACCCACTTATCCGATAATAAATTAATCTTGCGTTACGTGAAAACTGACAGGGTACATAGCCGGAATTCACGTAGCACACTTTAGCTCTTCTTCATTATTTACCTTCTCGTTCCGATCCTGCTCATCCTGGCATTACCCCATTTAACCAGAACGCATTTCACTGTTGCCGATAGCCCATGGGGTTGACTTTGCGACCGCGGTCGCACTCAGAAGGATGGCCACCTTAACCGTCGCCCCCCTGGCGTACCTCCTCGCCTCCGAAGTGAAAGCCCTGCTCTTCTATATGCCGGACCTGTGCCATCACATGCTGTTCTCCACTTTCTGTAACACGGATGTGCGGATCGGTGAATCCCGGACGCTGACCCCGAAATCCTTTGATCTCGACGGGTTAAGACCCTTTGTGAAAGTACCGGGCTCAGGGCATCCGGCCTGACGCACAATATTGACTGAGTGATGAAGGGAAACATATCGCAGTGAAGATGTTCAGCAGACTGCCCGCTTTCCCACACACCGCAGTCAATATCAATACCCCGGTAGGCGTATCCGCATATCGCAGTCAAGGCGGGCAAAACTTGAAGGTGATGATGAATCAGTATAAATTGACTGTGGTATGCAGAACGCATACCACAGTCAACAAACCCTAGAACGGCATATCTCAGTCATTTTCCGGTTTCACGCTGGCGAGCGCTTTTGCCAGTTTCTGAGGATCAATACCTGCAGCCTTCAGGGCTTTAATCACTTCGTCATAGTTCTGCTCAGGTACTTCCTCTTCCGGCTCACGGGGAACAACGACCTTGCTACTAATGAGTTTAGGATTACGGTAATGCACGCTGAAGTAGGTGGCCCGGCCGCGTTTGAATTCAGTGTAATCCAGATAGCCGATATCCTTCAGCTGCGCCATGGCTTTGCGCACCGTGTGGTTCTGCGTGTAGAGGTTAGATGTTAGGTTGAGTCTGTCTCGCATACGCTTCATGGAGATAGGGGCCGGATTCTGTGGCAGGCTTTCGATGTAGGTATAGAGTGCCTGTGCGGATTCCTTGCGCTGCAGGGCATCGATGGCCTTCAGACGCAACAGGACCCGCCTGTCCATTTGATAAAGCTCAAAGAGCTTGGGCTCTGCCCTGATCTCCACAACATCGGCAGTGATGTCGTAATAGGCTGACTGAACCAAGTGCGTAGTCCACCCTTTCGTTTCACTCTGAAACTTGAGGGTTACGGATGCCAGCTTGAACAGGGAGTTGCTGATCCTGTCGCGCATTTTCTTGTTAGAGCGCCGGGAGTCAAAACCACACATTTTAACGAACTCAACAAAAGACAGCTTGAGCGTGTCGTCCTTGACGCCAAAATCATACATTGAACGGATGATCCCAAGCCAGACTTTGAAGTCCGTATCCATATCGAGGCGCGATCCGGTGATCCTGACATCGGTATACCCTTCACTCCGGGCAATGGACAGCTGTACGAGCTCCTCAGTCGCATCCGTGACGTTTTTGCGGTTCGTCTTACTCCTGGAGGTTGATTTCAGGGTAGGAACGAACAAACCAAGCCTCATGAGCGCAACAGGCTGAACAGTACTGGCGCTGTTGACATCCAGCTTAACAACTTCGCCCGTTGTCTTGTTGACCTCCTGAAGATTCAGGGGTAACTCATTATTTTCCATAGCCATTTTATTAACCCGCGGTTATCCACAAAGGAAAGTATATACGCATATCACAGTCAACGGAAATACATACCCCAGTTAATACAATTGCATACCGCAATAGGTGATCCCGCACATAACAGTCAACATACCACACACCACAGTTAATGTAGACAGTCTCCGGGCTCAGGCGTAGCGGGGCGCTGCACGATCCGGGGATCTCTTTTTGATCTCACCATGATCTCCTTAAGGATCAATTACTGGATCGAAATATGGAATAACTGACAGCATCCCGTACATATGGACGACTGACATGACACAATATGAATCCTGGTACAACAACCCGGTAATACAACACCCTGAAAGTCAATAATATTGACTGTGATATGCAGAGAAATGCATTTCATTACCCTTCCCTGTTCCTATTGTGATTCATACCGCAGTCAATAATCTGCATACCGTAGTCAATTCCTCACCATTCAGATCCATTCGGTGGATCTTCGTTAGCTTCAGAGCGTCAGCCACACCCTGCTAGTAATCAGTAATTCCGCTTCCTCGACGCATGCGCCTGCGTGCGCACGCTTTCTGCGGCGAGCGGATTATATTGACTGAAGCATGCGGCAACCTTCAAGCGGATGCTGAACGGAATACGGTTGCATTTTGATCAGCTTTGCAATTTTTGAGACGGTTTGCAATTTTAATGTTGCTTTGCGCCTTTCACCAAGATTTAATAGATTAATGCAAAGATGATAACAAGGAACAGAGAATGGGACTGATGGAAACGCTTGACCAGTGCATTACGGCCGGTCATGAAATGACGAAAGCAATCGCGATTGCACAGTTTAACGATGATAGCCCGGAAGCCAGGAAAATTACCCGTCGCTGGCGTGTGGGTGAGGCCGCCGATCTGATTGGCGTTTCTTCTCAGGCAATCCGTGATGCAGAAAAAGCAGGACGCCTTCCCCATCCTGATATGGAAATGCGTGGACGTGTGGAGCAGCGGGTGGGCTACACCATTGAACAAATCAACCATATGCGGGATGTATTTGGCACCCGTCTGCGCCGTCCTGATGACAGCGTTCCGCCCGTCATCGCGGTGGCAGCACATAAAGGGGGTGTCTATAAGACATCGGTATCTGTCCACCTGGCACAGGATCTAGCGCTGAAAGGGTTGCGGGTACTGCTTGTCGAAGGGAATGATCCACAGGGCACAGCCTCCATGTACCACGGCTGGGTCCCTGATTTGCATATCCATGCCGAAGATACACTGCTGCCTTTTTATCTCGGTGAGCGCGATGATGCAGCCTATGCCGTCAAAACCACCTGCTGGCCGGGTCTCGACATCATTCCGTCATGCCTTGCCCTGCACCGCATTGAGACAGAGCTCATGGGAAGGTTTGACAACGGAAAACTGCCGACAGAACCTCATATGATGCTTCGCTTGGCCATCGAAACGGTGGCTCATGATTATGATGTCATTGTTATCGACAGTGCACCGAACCTCGGTATTGGTACCATCAATGTCGTCTGTGCTGCTGATGTACTCATCGTGCCAACGCCAGCAGAGTTATTTGATTACACCTCTGCCCTTCAGTTTTTTGACATGCTGCGCGATCTGTTAAAAAACGTGGACCTGCAGGGTTTTGAACCTGACGTCAGAATTCTTCTGACCAAATACAGCAATAACAATGGCTCACAGTCACCCTGGATGGAAGAACAGATCCGCGATGCCTGGGGAAGCATGGTACTGAAAAATGTTGTACGCGAGACCGACGAAGTCGGTAAAGGTCAGATCCGTATGAGAACGGTATTTGAGCAGGCTATCGATCAGCGCTCATCTACAGGAGCCTGGCGAAATGCGCTGGCTATCTGGGAGCCTGTTTGTAATGAAATTTTTGATCGCCTGATTAAACCTCGCTGGGAGATCAGATAATGAAACGTGCACCAGTCATTCCAAAACATACCGTAAAAGATATCCGCCCCGAAACTGAACAGTCGGCACCCGCTGCACCGATGGTTGATTCATTAATTGCACGGGTGGGAGCCATGGCCCGCGGGAATACCATTCTGCTTCCGGTTTGTGGTCGGGAAGTGAAATTTGTTCTTGAAGCCATCCCGGGCGAGAGTGTTGAAACGGCATCAAGAGTCTGGTCAGGTAATGAACGTGACCAGGAACTACTGACCGAAGACGCGCTTGATGATCTGATCCCCTCTTTTCTCCTGAGTGGTCAGCAGACGCCTGCGTTCGGACGACGGGTAGAAGGTGTAATTGAGATTGCAGATGGCAGTCGTCGCCGTAAAGCCGCCATAATGACATCATCGGATTATCGCGTTCTCGTGGGCGATCTCGATGACGAACAGATGATGTCGTTATCTAGGTTGGGTAATGATTACCGCCCAGTCAGTGCTTATGAACGGGGTAAGCGCTATGCACAGCGGTTGGAAAATGATTTTAACGGCAATATCTCTGCTCTGGCTGAAGCTGAGAATATTTCCCGTAAAATCATCACGCGTTGCATCAACACAGCCCATTTGCCAAAATCAGTGGTTGCCCTGTTTACTCATCCTGGTGAACTTTCCGCCCGCTCAGGGGAGGCGCTGTACAAAGCATTTTCGGGAAAAGAAGCTTTATTGTTGCAACGGACACAACAGCTTCATGAGCAAAAGAAAGCGGGAGTTATCTTTGAATCCGAGGAAGTTATTGGTTTACTGACGGATGTTCTGAAAGAGCCATCAGGTAAAAAAGTTAATCTTAATACCCGTCATCAATTTGTACCTGGTGCGACAGCCCTATACAAAGGCGATAAGGTGATTTTTAATCTCGATAAATCTCGTTTGCCTGCCGAGTGTATCGAGAAGATAGAAAACATACTGCGCGACCTACAAAAAGTTTAGCTTGTTTAATGATACAAGCGAGCGTTATCGTTAATTTCCAATATCCTTAATGCGTTACATGCTGCTTCGAAATATATACATCCGGAGCAGCTATTATCTGCACTATAGCCCTGAGCTGTTAAAAAGGTCTGTTTTCTTCTCTCAACCTGATTGTTACCATAATTTAAAATCTAGTTCCTGCTACTTTTTCTTAACTAGTTCCACGGTTCACCCCTCAACCTGCATATTAGAACTCAGACGCTAACCCATCCCGGAATACTGATTCTACACACCAGATTAACTGGGACCATGGTCCCACCTCCTACTTACGTGTCAGAACTCACCCGTCAACCCCGCCCGGAATATCGATTCCACACACCGGATTTAACTGGGACCACGGTCCCACCTCATACTTGCGTGGCAGAACTCACCCGTCAAATCCCACCGGGAATATCGATTCCACACGCCGGATTTAACTGGGACCATGGTCCCACTCTGTTCAGTTGTTTCTATCACAATACCGATTTTGAGATTGTTACAGTGATTCCTGTATTCGGCGCGTAAGAAGATTATGTTCGTTTTGTTCCCTGGTGCTTCCTCGCTCACTCGCGGGCTTCGCCATGTCGTTCGGCTGCGGCGAGCACTACTGGCTCTCTCTGAAAGCAGAATTTATCTGATCCTCGCAACGGGAATATCTTTCCAGCGGGTGGTGTACGCAGGGGAGAGCATATTGCGTTTCATTTGCCATGCAGGCGCAATCCCTCGTCCGGCAAACCAGACCTGTCCCAGACCGGAATGATTAATGCCATCGAGAACCTTCATCAGCTCGGCGCTGTGAGGACGTGGTGGACGGTCGTCGAACAGCTGCAGCTGCGAAACGCCGGAGCCGGTGAAGTCATTCAGCATCACACCGGCTTTGGCATACCGGTGCCCGTCCTTCCAGATACGCTCCAGAGCCGTTGTGGCGGCCGCAATGATGTCCCGGGTGTCCTGAGTGGGGGTAAGCAGTTTCTCCGTGGCCACGTTGCCATAGTAAGGCTCTTTAACGGCGAACGGAGACGTTTTGATGAATACGGAAATATGCCGGCAATACTGGCGCTCTTTACGCAGCTTTTCTGAGGCCCGCTCTGCATACTGACAGACAGCCTGCCGCAGCGAATCGTATTCAGTGACCTTCTCGCCGAAGCTACGGCTGCAGACGATCTGTTGCTTTGTTGGCGGGGCTTCTTCAAGCGACATGCAGCTTTCCCCGTTCAGTTCGCGTACTGTTCGCTCGAGAACGACGGAGAAATTTTTGCGGATAAAGGCCGGGTTCGTCAGGGCCAGATCGAGCGCGGTTTTGATGCCCAGAACATTGAGCTCGCGTGCGATACGGTTTCCCACGCCCCAGATCTCTTCTACCGGCTGCAGTAAAAGCAGTTTCCGCGTTCGCTGAGGATTCCCCCGGGTCAGGGCGAGCACGCCACGAAACTGTTTCCACTCCTTTGAGGCCCACTGGGCTGATTTTGCCAGGGTTTTCGTCGGTCCGGCGCCCACGCCAATGGTCAGACGGGTACAGTCATACACGTGCTGTCGCAGCTGCCGGCCGAAGTCCTCCAGGTCCATGCAGTGCTCCACACCGTTCAGATCGAGGAACATCTCGTCAATCGAATACTGTTCCACCCTCGGAGCCAGCTCCTCCAGGCAGCTCATCACGCGTGCCGACATCGAGGCATAAAGTTCATAGTTGCTTGAGAACGCGTATATTTTTTCCGGATACCTTTCGTTTTTCATCTGAAACCACGGCGTGCCCATTCTGATCCAGGGCTTTGCCTCGGCACTTCTTGCGATTACGCAGCCATCGTTGTTACTGAGCACTACTACCGGCTTTCCTTTCAAATCCGGGCGGAAAACACGTTCGCAACTGGCATAAAAGCTGTTCACATCGGCCAGGGCAAACATCAGTACATCTCCCTCGG
>OKDW01000264.1_pt1 | contig 16182 bp, 18 predicted proteins | sample 1613171 | NCBI WGS metagenome assembly OKDW01 (sample SAMN04436841, study PRJEB24849) | human gut metagenome | biome: human gut; feature: NICU; material: stool | host: Homo sapiens | place: USA: Saint Louis, MO | collected 2011-10-17
AAAGATATTTTTATTGGCTACTTTTGTATGTGCATTTATTGGTTTATATAACATTGTTAGTGCCGAAGCGCCGGCTAATAAAGGCGAGTCTATGCCTATGATTGGTGGCATATCAGTTGAAGCGGCAGAACCAAATGTTAGTATGCCGAGTCCGGTACATGTGTTCACCACAGTTCAACAAGCAGCGGAGTATATGAATATAACACCACAGATGCCAAAGTTGTTGCCTGTAGGCTTTAATATTCAATCTGTCATAACCTTAGAGAAAGATATATTACAAGTTGTTTATGTCTATGGACCTGGCGCGGAGCCATATTACAACAAAGCTAGCGGTGCACTTATTATATATCGCTCATCTAAGTTAGCTGGTGATATTAGTGGCGACCATAAAATTCATAAGGTAATAGAAACTGAACGTGTAGACGGTACAAAGGTTACTTTCAAAGGTAGTAAGAAAAAGGTCTATCTTGCATCGTGGATGAAAGATGGGCAGAATCACTCTTTAGAGTTTCAGCATCCCATTACGCGAGATATGGCGAAGGCTATAATTCGTAATATTGTTGAGGAAAAATCACATACAAAATAAATATGTTTTTAATAATTTTCGTGTTGAGCGAAGGGAGATTATACCCATGGTTAAAAAATTTGTCTTGATGGCAGTTGCTTGTGCTTGTGTAGGTTCTTATACTGTTGCGGGTGCTCAAGGTACTGTTGATGTAAAACCGAATCAACCTAAATCTGTGGTAGCTCAACAAGAAGCGCCAATGGTTGGCATGCCAAGCCCGTTTCATGAGTTTTCTACTGTAGATGAAGCGGCTAAATATATGAATATTACACCTCAAATGCCTAAGGTATTACCTGTAGGTTATAACATTGAATCTGTAAGTACTATTGATAAGGATGTATTGCAAGTGGTTTATGTTTACCAACCTGGTGAAGATGCTACTCGTAATCAGGCTGCAGGCAAACGCATCGTGTATCGCGTATCTAATGAAATAAAAGAAGATATTAGCGGCGATTATAGCGATTTTCGTGTAACAGCTAATGAAAAAGTAAACGGCACAAAGGTTATTTTCAAAGGTGGCAATAAAATGGTATATCTCATAGGTTGGACCAAAGACGGCCAAACTCATGGGATGTACTTTGAACGCCCTGTAACTCGTGACATGGCTAAAGCGATTGTTGCTAATACAGTAGCTCCAAAACAACATACAAAATAATATACAAAATAATATACAAGTCCAGGCCTAATGGGATAGGCATGCGAGTTGTGGTGAAGCACTCGCATGGACACTGTAAGGGTTTTATATAGAACGGCTCCTCATATGAGGGGCCGTTTTTGTTGGTATGCAAAACTTTCATAATGATAATGATTCTAAATACCCATGTGGGTATATCTATCTAAGTATTACATTGATAGAATATAAATATAGCTATTTTGTGATAAAGAAGGCAGGTGATGTATTGTATCGATTAATACTACAGCGTTTGGTGAGTATTGTAGGTATTTTATTTGTTGTTACCATCGGTACATTTGTATTGATAAAATTATCTCCTATTGATCCCGTGTCGATGAAGTTTAATCTTGTAGGGGCTACACCAGATCCAGTTGTAGTTGCACAGATACGAGAGCAGTTAGGTCTCAATGACCCTTGGTGGCAGCAATACCTACGTTGGTTAGGTCAAATTGTACAAGGGGACTTCGGTGAGTCCATTCTGTACGCTTTACCAGTGGCGACCATTCTTGGTGGCGCCTTGCCTAATACCTTGGGGCTAGTATCCTTAGCTCTTGTTATGGGGATAGTGGTGACCATACCGCTCGGTATGTTATCTGCAAAGTATCAAGACTCATGGATTGATCATGGGGTTCGTCTCGTTACATTTCTAGCATTAGCAATCCCTGGGTTCTGGGTCGGTTTATTATTACTGTACTTATTTGGTGTTAAATTACAGCTAGTGTCGATAACGAATACCAATGGCTTTTCTGCCTATGTATTGCCCGCGGTAACCCTTGCTTTATGGATATGTGGTCTCTACATTCGTCGATTGCGCAATGCTATTTTAGAAGTGTCGCGACAGCCCTTTGTACAGGGGGCGCGAGCATTGGGCTTGCCAGAATGGATGGTCTACACCCGTTACATATTCCCTCATGTGGGACTTATGTTGTTGCCTATGATGGGCGTAACCATGGGGGCCATGCTTGGGGGTTCTGCCGTTATTGAAACGGTATTCTCCATTAAAGGAATCGGCTACATGATGGTGCAGGGTATTATGGCTCGCGATTATGTATTGATGCAAGGCTATATCATCTGGATTACCTTGGTGTTCATCGTGATAAATATCATCATTGATGTATTGGGTGTTTGGCTGAATCCGAAGCGAAGAGTCGCTATAAAAGGAGGCTCTTATGAATAGACAAAAGCCCTATACTTTATACGCTATGTTAGTATTAGCAGCTCTGTGGATCGTATTTTTCTTATGTGCTCCCTATATAGCACCCTTTGATCCTGAAACGACGAGTATTGCGGACCGCTTACAAGACATTAGTAGTACCCATCTATTAGGTACTGACCAACTCGGTCGTGATGTGTGGTCTCGTATTCTGTACGGTGGTAAAGCCTCTTTAGGGATTGCTTTCACCATCATTGGCATTAGTGGGGCCATCGGTATCGCTATTGGTGGGTTAGCAGGATTCTCTACACCTAGCATTGACCGTTGGTTATCTCGCTTGATTGATTTGGTACTAGGGTTCCCGAACATGGTGATTGCCATTGCTTTCATCGGTATTATGGGACCTAGCATAACGAATGTAATCATTTCCTTGTGCATTACGAAATGGGCGGAATATGCCCGTATCACTAGAGGCCTCGTACAGATTGAACGCTACGCGGAGTACATTACCTTTGCTCGTATGTCAGGTGCTTCAAATCTACGAATTCTGTGGCGCTATATTCTGCCGAATGTATTGCCACCGTTGGTGATCGTTATTATTCAACATTTAGGGGACGCCATCATTTTGGTAGCCAGTTTTTCGCTCATCGGCATCGGTGTACAACCGCCGGATCCGGAGTGGGGCGCTATCTTGTTGAGCTCCCGAGATTTTCTACAAACGGCACCGTGGCTGCTAATTTATCCGGGGCTCGCTATTTTTATTACCGTTGTTTTATTTAACTATATTGGTGATGCGTTGCGCGATGCCCTTGATGTATCTCGTTAACCGTGCTGTGTATAGATTTTTTATGGTGAAAGCCTCGACGAGGCAATGTATTTTAAAGGAGATATTATGAAACGTTGGTTGTTAGCATGTTTGTCCATGCTATGCATGGTAGCTCTCTTGGTTGGCTGTGGCAATGATACTGCTAAAGATGGCAAACAAGGGAAGCATATGAATGTTGGTTTGTATTGGCTTGGTGAAACATTAGACCCAACTCACGAATGGGATGCGTGGACATTGACTCGTATCGGTGCAGGTGAAACCTTAGCCGTTGTAACACCGGATATGAAATTTGCCCCACAATTGGCAGATTCTTGGGAAAATGTAGACCCTACAACATGGAAATTCCACATCCGTGAAAACGTAAAATTCCACAATGGTACTCCGATGACACCTCAAAAGGTAAAAGAGTCCATTGAGTATACGATGAAACAAAGTGCTCGTTCCGCTAAAGCTGTTAAAATCGAGTCCATCACAGTAGATGGTCAAAACTTGATTATTAAGACTACAGAGCCTAATGGTTCCTTGTTATCTAGCTTGACTGAACCTGCTTTTGTTATCATGGATACTGCAGATCTTAAAGATGTAGCATCTAAACCAGTTCTTACAGGCCCTTATAAAATCACTGCTTTCAAAAAAGGTGAAACAATTGAACTTGCAGCCTTCGCAGATTACTGGGGTGGCAAACCAGGTCTTGATACTGTAACTGTAAAAGACATCGAAGACAATAACAAACGCGCTATGGCGTTGCAATCTAAAGACGTAGACGTAATTCAAAAAGTGGACTCTGCTAACCGCAGCTTGTTCAAAGACGGTTTTAATATTCAAGACGTTGCTGGCGTTCGTGTGTTTATGTTGAAAGCAAACCACACAGAAGCATCTCCATTGCATGATAAAGCTGTGCGTTCCGCTATTGCTCATATCATTAACTATGATTCCATGGCTAAAATCATCGGCAATGGCTCTACACCAGGGGCAGCACCATTCCCTCCATCTGCCAATTTAGGTTATGATGCGATTGCTAATAAACCGATGACAGATGTAGCAAAAGCTGACCAAATCTTGACTCAAGCTGGTTACGCTAAGAATGCAAACGGCATGTATGCAAAAGATGGCAAAGAATTAGCGATTACTATTGCTATTTGGGGTAAAGACACAAGCTTATACGAAGAAATTCAACAAGAATTGAAAAAAGCAGGTATTGCTGTAACTCTTAAGAAATTACAAAGCCCTGATGAAGTAGATACACTTGGTACAGATGGTTTTGATTTAGTAGAACGCAATGTAGTGACTATGTCTACAAACGATCCTTACTGGTTCCTCAGCTTATTCTACAAAACTGGTGCGAAAGCAAACGTTGGTGGCTACTCTAACCCTCAAGTAGATGCGTTAATCGACCAATTGTCAGTAACATTTGATCAAAACGAACGCTCTAATATTGCAAAACAAGCACAACAAATCTTAGTTGATGACGTAGCAGATATCTATTTGTTGTATCCAAGTGCAACAGTTGTATCTACTACAAAAGTTAAAAATGTACCGGTACATCCAATCGATTACTACTTATTAACAAAGGATTCTACTATTGAATAAATCTGATTGTATCGTATTTGATAAGGTTACAATTTCATATGGTGCGGAGCAAGCGGTACGCGATGTATCCTTCTCCGTGCCCAATGGTGAGGTCTTTGCCATCGTTGGTGAAAGCGGCTCTGGTAAATCTACGTTAGTTCGTGCCGCCTTTGGCATGTTAAAACAAGCTAGCATTAGCGGCCAAATTTTGCTAAATGGCACCGATGTTTCTACATTGAGTGATGGTGATTGGCGACAATTGCGGGGCGCGAAGATTTCTATGATCTTTCAAAATCCCAGCGCCTATCTAAATCCAAATCGCACCGTAGAAAATCACTTCAAAGATTTATTCCGTGCTCATGGTGAAAGCTATGATGTAAGCCGCGTTATAGATATGCTTAATCTTGTTCACTTAACTGACGGAGAGCGTATCTTGCAGTCCTATCCGTTTCAATTGAGCGGTGGTATGCAACAACGGTTAGCAATAGCCTTGAGCCTCATCTTGAAACCTAGCATTGTGTTTGCCGACGAACCGACTAGTGCCTTAGATATGCTGGTGCAAGCCTCTGTATTGGACCTTATGAAAGAGGTAACGCAGGCTCTTGGGGCAACGGTGATTATTGTAACCCATAATATCAAGGCGGCTGCTCGCATTGCCAATAGCATTGGGGTTATGAATAAAGGCCAACTCGTTGAAGTAGGCTCCACCGAAGAGGTTATGGCATTCCCAAAAGATGAGTATACTCGTATTTTGTTAGATTCTGTAATGAAAGTGGTGTAGTATGATTCAACTCGAGAATATCTGTAAACAATATACAAACCACAATCATACGGTTCGTGCTGTTGATGATGTATCTTTTTCTGTAGCGGAGAATGAACGGGTAGGTATTGCTGGTGGTAGTGGTTCTGGTAAAAGTACATTGCTTAGGATAATTGCCCTGCTAGAAAAACCTACATCTGGCACCTTGCGACTCTTTGGTGAGGATATCCATTCCATTCAAAATCATACAGAAATATATCGCTCTATGCAGATGATGTTCCAAAATCCCTTGGCGGTGATTCCGCCTAGAATGAACTTAGAAGCATTTCTCTTAGAGCCGTATATCAACTATGGGCTTATGGATGTGGCGTCAGCAAAGGACGATATCCGTAAATGGATGCAACGAGTAGACTTGCCAGAAAATACGGTGTATAAATACCCTCACGAAGTCAGCGGTGGTCAGTTACAACGTGTCGTATTGGCACGGATCATGTTGATGAACCCCAAGCTAGTACTCTTTGACGAACCTACATCAGCCCTTGATGCGGTGAATCAAAAACTAGTGTTAGACCTATTACAAAAACTCCATTCGGAACAACCCTTCGGCTACGTATTCGTCAGCCATGATATTGGCCTGTTACAAGCCGTAACAGACCGAATCATCGTCATGAAAGACGGACAAATCGTAGAAACTATCGAATCAAAACGACTTAAAGAAGCGGTACACCCATATACAAAATCACTTGTGGAAGCGAGTGAGTAGAAAAAAAGCCCCTATGCTTTGATATGTCCCCCCCTTACTGGTTGTCCAGTAAAGGGGGACATATCACAATAAAGGGTCTTTTTATTTAAGTAGATTAAGATAAAATTGTTGGTATCAATAAATTAGTTGTATTGATAGAGGAGTTTATATAAAAGGGGAGAATAATAAATAATATAAGTTAAATTGTTGTTGGAGAGATTATATTGTTAGGAGAATATATGATGGAGCTGATAGATGAGTTCTTAGCGGTGTTGAGGGAGTCATTAGATATGTTGCATAATAATGATCAGTATTTAATAAATTATGAGGCTGATGAACCGGTGAAGAATGATGAACATGTTAGTGAACTATCTATTTCACATAAACTTAGTCATTATTTGGAGTTGTTTGTTACTGAATATCATGTAGATTGTGAATATAATCGAAATGTAGCTGATAAAAAAGTATGGGGGAGAGTCGTATTAGACCAGATATTATTATTCATAAACGTGGCAATAATGAGAAAAATTTTGTTGTTATAAAGATAAAGCCTTGGTGGAACCGTGATGATGTGATAAAAGATGAGGATAAGCTAGCATATTTGACAAACCAGGATAATGAATTTAAATATAAATACGGATTGAGTTTAATTATTGAGCAAAGTAGATTAGACGATAAAGCTAAAATTTATGAAAATGGTGAAGCTCAAGGTGATTATATAAGGGTATAAATAAGTTAACATATAGAAAGAGGCTCCTTTTAAGGAGCCTCTTTCTATTCATTTATATTATTCAATTTCCGCTTTCAAATCAATTATGTTTTTAGCAGCTACGCATGCATCACAGTCACAGAATTTGGCGCCTTCAGCTTTGATGTCTTTAGCGTGTTGTAATAGGTTAGCTGCGCTTTCTGCGCCAAGGATTTGTGTAGCGAGTTCAGAGCCAGCAAAGCCAATTGTTTCGTCGATAAGTGCAATATTTTGTTCTGCTACAGATACGAGTTGTTTCGTGAGTTCTTCTTGTTTAGGTGTACCTTCTGCATTAATCCAAGATTGAGCGAATTCCTTTACTGTTTCATTGCTTGTAGGTGCATCTAATAAAGCTTGTACGAGTTGTGTTAATTGTGTATGTGTCATGATAATCTCCTTAATATAACTAGTAAATATGAGTTTCGAAAGATGCACTTACTATCATAGGAACACCTGTTCATTTTTATAAGTTCATTATAGCACTTACAATAATTTTGAATAGTAGAATGATTTGCGATAGATACTATCAAATAGGATAGATTTATGATAATAACTGGTATAAATTTTTTGGGGAATAGAAAAGAGGAATGCTTTCACATTCCTCTTAAGCTTAGTTAGAATAAATCTGAGTGGCTACCCGTGCGAGTTAAAGATAATACTAATATGTCATCTTTAATTGCATAAATTAGAAGCCAATCTGGCTCGATATGTAACTCTCTAAAGCCTTCGTAGTTTCCTGTTAATGGATGATCTTTATAACCAGGATCTAATAGCGTTTGATTCTGTAATTTATTGATGATTGAATAGAGTTTATTGAGATCTTTACCGCGTTTTTTTGAGCGCTTTAGGTCCTTTTTGAACTTACTGCTAAGCACTAATCTCAACATAACTGATTACTCCAATCCTAAATCCTCAATCATTTCTTTTACATTAGCATATGATTTTGCTTTTACTTTTCCTGCCAATATATCTTTCGTTTCTTGAATAGCAGCTTCTGTTTCTGCATTATAACGAGGTTGTTTAGGTTGAAATGGAAATCCGCCTTCCATTAGTGATGTGTGGAGAAAAATATTAATCGCATCAGTTACGGATATGCCAAAGCTAGCATATAGTGCTTCTAATTGTGCTTTTACAGCTGGCTCGATACGCAAACTGATAGAGGCTGTTTTTGCCATAGTATCACCTCCTGTTACTTCTATTGTAATGCACATGCTATATAATTGCAATCTTATAACTGCGAATTGCAAGCATAATATATATCTTTTCCTGGACGAAAAATACTTATGAATATAAAAAATATTAGCTTTTTAGGTGATATAATTAACTTACTATATATAGTTTGTTTGCAGGGGATTGTATCATGAAAAAGGTTGTATGTATGTTAGCTACGCTAGCTTTTATAGGTTCCATCAATGTTGTGTCCGCAGATGAGTTGATGAGATTCCGTCTTAATGGTAATTCTATTTATGATCAGCCTTATGGTGATCGAAATGAGTTCCCATGTCCCAATGGACTTGGTAGTTGTACTATAACTGATGAGGATTATAGAAGCACTCGTAAAGGTCAATCTCTAGAGGTGTTTGATACCCTATATGAGGCTAAGCAACATTTGAACTTTAAACCGCAGTTGCCAAGTGGTTTAGAGGGATTACGTCCCGTACATGTATCTATTGTGGATCACGATGTATTACAAGTTGTGTATGCCTATCATGAGCTTTTAAAAGGAATATATTTTGACCGTGTAGATGATATGCCGCAGTATATTAAATACCGAGTATCTACCGTATCAGGTAATATCGCAGGTGACTATAAGGATTATGTACCTCAGAAAACAGAGATTATAAATGGGATGACGATAACCTATCGAATGGTAGATGACGCTGTTTACTTAGCATCTTGGGAACATGAAGGACAAAATCATGTGTTCTTATTTAATGAGCCAGTTTCTGTTGAGCGTGCTAGAGAAATGATTAACAGTGTAGGTACTAATTAAGTTTATTGCTGTACTATCTTTTTAAGCCTGATTAGCTTATAATATACATATAAAGAGAGCCCATTAACGTGATTAGGGCGTTAGGCTCATCTAAAACTGAACAAAATTATGATGACGCCTAACGTGTTAGAGGACTGCACTCCTCTATACGTTAGGCGTTTATCGTTGTACTACTTAACTAGTGCAATGATAGTGACTACTGATAACAGAACTATGATAATTACATAGGTAACTTCATGATTTGTCATAGTATCACCTCCTCGCGGAGATGAACCTAACTCACGTCAACAGACTCTCTTCGTAATAAGTATAGCAAAATACTCTTTACACAAATAGCGATATACAGTCCTCTTTGGTGTGCTTCATATTAAAAATAACGGAGCTTATATGAACGCAGATAATTATAAGATTTCAACGTTGCCATATATAGAAAATGCTAGCAATGAGATAATGGAAAAGTACAATATAAAAGCGCAATATGAAACAGAACCGCCTCATGGAGATGCTATATATTCTATTTCTATAAAGGGGAAAGCATTGCCGTTTTGGATTTATGGTAGGGATGTTACTTTCATAGGTAGTAGTATGGTTATGGTAGAGTCTGTAAGATGCAAGACCTGGGATCCTATTGAAACCATCATTATTGATTTAGAGAATGATGTGTATGCTAGTTTAAAGGAATGGTATACAGATATTTCATTTGTTAATAATCGAATAGAGCTTACTAATCAAGTTGTAAAAGTGGATAAACGAATTCTAAAAAATTTTGTGAATTTAGAGTGGATAAGCTTTTTAGATTGATTGCGTAGAGGTATGCTTTTGGATAGATACTTTCAAATAAAATAGCTGCCACAAATACGAAATAGACATCGTAATTTATGACAGCTGTTTTGGCAGTACATGGTCAATCTTATAGTGTAATTATTTAGTTATATTCTATTTTTTAAAAGCCTCACTGATGGAATAAATTCCGTCAAATAAGAAACCGAAAGCGATGAAATAGATAAATGCTTCACCAGAAGCGATCGGCTCGAATATAAGTAATAGGCCTAATAGTAAAAGAATTAGTGCAAGCCATTTTGCATTACGTCCCATGAGTGATACCATGCTGTCGGACTTTCTTGATTTAATGAAAATAAAGATGGCTTCAATTACCATCCAGACGCCGATTGTAATTGGGAGTACTAATGGTAGGAATGCAAATCCGCCGAATATTAAATAGATACCGAATAGAGCGTTGATAATACCGCCAATGAGATGCCAGCCGCTTCTCATTGCAGAAGGCAACCTAAAATAATTTATAATGCCACTGATTGCATTGGCAAAGAAGATGATAGACATAACCCAAGTGAATGCAAAGAGGTTAATAAGCGGATTTAATAGTAAGAATATCCCTAGGATAATACTTACAATACCCGACAAAATATAAAAGAATTTGTTTGAACCACTCATAATTATTCCTCCAATCTTTGGTACTGCTTATTTTCAGTATGCGTGAAATCATGGGGAATGTCAAATTGTAACGATAAAACTGTGCTTTCACAAAACTCACATGTCCATCCTGTTGACACAGTTCTATAGAATACCGTATAATACTTTTATATCTTAAATCAAGCGATGAACGGGTATAAAGGTTTACAAATCCTGCTTTCAGAGAGTTGCCGGCCGGTGTGAGGCAATAGAGGTTGTACGCTGACACTCTCCCGCGAGCTTCGGTGGCGAATACAGCAGTAGTCATCGACGGTGGTTCCGTTATACCCGAAACGAGTCCCAATTAGGGTGGTACCGTGTTATGAATATAACGCCCCTTTGAGCAACGACAGTTGTTCTGAGGGGCTTTTTTATTGTAAAAGTCTAGTAAAATTACTGATTTAATTGTATCTACTTAGGATTAGCCGAAATAGCGTTGAAATCGGCGGTTTTACTAGACTTTCACAATGAATAGATGTAATAAGGGAATATGTTTTATAGGATAAAAGGTGAAGATTATGGAACAGAATCGCGTATATTTCTTCGATACAACCCTTCGTGATGGGGAACAAACACCAGGTGTGTCTTTACAAACTCCTGAAAAAATTGAAATTGCGAAAGGCCTAGTACGCCTCGGCATCGACGTAATCGAGGCTGGCTTCCCAGCAGCATCCCCTGGGGATTTTGAAGCAGTACAAACAATTGCACGCGAAGTGAAAGGTGCAACAATTTGTGCGTTGGCACGTGCTAATGAAAAGGACGTACAAAAAGCGATTGATGCGTTGAAAGATGCGGAACGCAGCCGTTTACATGTGTTCATTGCTATTTCCGAACTTCATATGGAATATAAATTAAAAATGACTCGCCAAGAGGTTTTGGATAAGGTTAAATCTGTATTGGCGTATGCAAAAGGTAAAGTTGATGAAATCGAGTTTTCCGGTGAAGATGCAGCACGCTCTGATTTAGATTTCGCGTGCCAAGTATTTGGTGTTGCCATTGCTGGTGGTGCAACGATTATTAACGTACCAGATACAGTAGGTTACATGAACCCTAACGAATTTGGTGACAAAATCCGTTATATTAAAGAACATACACCAGGTATTGAAAATGCCATCATCTCTGTTCACTGCCATGACGACTTAGGCCTTGCCAATGCGAATACGTTAGCTGCTATTAAAGCAGGTGCACGTCAAGTAGAAGGCACAATTAATGGTCTAGGTGAACGTGCAGGTAATGTAGCAATTGAAGAGGTTGTTATGGCTCTTAAAACACGCCATGATTATTTCGATGACCTTCAAGTGAATATTGATACAAAACAATTTACGAAAGTATCTAAACTTGTGAGCCGTTTAACAGGTGTTGTAGTTCCTCCAAATAAACCAATCGTAGGTTCTAACGCCTTTGCTCATGAGTCTGGTATTCACCAACATGGTATGATGAGCAACCCTGAAACGTATGAAATCATGACGCCTGAGTCCGTAGGTGCTGAAAAAACAGATCTCGTATTAGGTAAACACTCTGGCCGTCATGCCTTTGCCGATCATTTGGCAAAACTTGGATTCCAATCTTTCACGGAAGAGAAAATCAATGATCTCTTCGGTAAATTCAAAGAATTGGCGGACCGCAAAAAACAAGTATACGATGATGATATCGTAGCCCTTGTAGTAGATAATCTTCACCACAAAAAAGCATTTGAACTCGTGGCTCAATACTACAAATTGGGCGAAAAAGGCTATGCCTATGCTGATGTTCGTCTCATGACTCCAGAAGGTGAAAAAGCTGATGCAGCCGTTGGTGATGGCCCAGTAGACGCATCCCTTAAAGCGGTTGAACGTGTGGTTGGCTTGCCAATTAGTTTGAAAGATTACCAAATCCGCGCTATAACAGCGGGTAAAGATGCCCTTGGGGAAGCAACTCTCAAGGTAGAATATAACGGTCGCTTGTACCATGGTCGTGGTATCAGCACCGATATCGTTAAATCAAGTGTAAATGCATATATTAATGCAGTAAACTCAGTATTCCTAGCTATGGAGCTAGAACAACAGGAGGAAGAATAATATGGGTATGACCATTACTGAAAAGAATATGGCTCGCCACGCGGGTCTTGATGTTGTAAAACCAGGCCAAATCATCGAATGTCATTTGGACGCTGTATTGATGAACGACATCACATTCCCACCGGCTCGCAAAGAGTTCTTAAAAATCGGCAAACCTGTATTTGATCGTCATAAAATCTACTTGGTGCCTGATCACTTCACGCCAAATAAAGATATTCAATCCGCTACACAAGCTAAGGTCATGCGCGACTTCGTACGCGAACACGGCATTACAAACTACTTTGAAGTAGGTAGAATGGGTATCGAGCACGTTATTTTGCCAGAAAAAGGTCTTATCGGTCCTGGCGAAATGATGATTGGTGCTGACTCCCATACTTGTACATATGGTGCAGTGAATGCATTCTCCACAGGCGTAGGCTCCACTGATGCGGGCGTTGCTATGGCGGAAGGTAAAACTTGGTTCAAAGTGCCTGAAACTATTAAGGTTGAGCTTATCGGCAAACCTAATAAATGGGTAACGGGGAAAGATGTAATTCTTGACTTAATCGGTCAAATCGGTGTAGACGGCGCTCGTTACATGGCTCTTGAATTCGCTGGTGAAGGTGTACAACATATGACTATGGCTGACCGTCTTACAATTTGTAACATGGCTATCGAAGCGGGTGGTAAATGTGGCGTATTCCCTTACGATGCAATTACTGAAGAATACATTAAAGGGCGCGTAAATCGTCCTGTAGAACCTATCAATGCCGACCCTGATGCAGTATATGCCCAAACTATTACAATCGATTTGTCCAAATTGCAGCCAGTTGTAGCATTCCCTCATTTGCCATCCAATACGCATTACATCAACGAAATCGACAAAGATATCAAGATCGACCAAGTTATCATTGGCTCCTGTACAAATGGCCGTTACGAAGACTTGGTAGCGGCTGCTGAAATCTTCAAAGGTCGCAAGGTGGCTCCATTCGTTCGTTGTATCGTAATCCCTGGTTCCCAAGATGTATACGACCAAGCTATGAAAGATGGTTTGTTAGACATCTTCATTCAAGCTGACTGCGCTGTGTCCACGCCAACATGTGGCCCTTGCCTAGGCGGTTATATGGGTATTATGGCTGCAGGGGAACGCACCGTTTCCACCACAAACCGTAACTTCCGTGGTCGTATGGGTCACGTTGATTCTGAGGTATATTTGGCAAGCCCTTACGTGGCGGCAGCAAGTGCTGTATTAGGCCGCATTGCAGGCCCTGAGGAGGTTTAATATGGATTTTGAAAGCAAGAAAATCTGGCGCTACGGCGACGATGTAGATACAGACGTAATCATTCCGGCTCGTTACTTGGCGATTGCTGACTGGAACGAATTGGCCGAACATGCGATGGAAGATATTGATACGACGTTCGCTCCTAATGTGAAAGCTGGCGAAATCATGGTAGCTGGTAAAAACTTTGGTTGTGGTTCTTCTCGTGAACATGCACCAGGCGTTATTAAAGCTAAAGGCGTGCCTGTTATTGTGGCACATTCCTTTGCACGTATCTTCTTCCGTAATGCTATCAACATCGGTTTGCCAGTTGTGGAAATCGGTGAACAAGTTGATCGTATCGATGCTGGCGATGCAATCGGCGTAGACTTGTCTAAAGGTATCGTGTACAATTTGACGAAAAACGAACAATACCAAGGGACTGAGTTGCCACAATTCATTCAAGATATTGCGGCGGCAGGCGGTCTTGTAAGTTTTGCTAAAAACCGTAAGTAGCAGGATGAAACGAAACACGTATCTCAAGCCTCCAAAGCGAGCTAAGTCGGTTTCGACACGTGTTTCGTTTCAAACCATTCTACTTTTGTGTAGCAAAACTATAAATCCCTCTAGCTAACAATATCTTGAATGAATTTATGGCAGAGGGGGAATGAGGAGCGAGCTAAGTAGGTCTCAAGGCATATGCCAGCTCTTGTTTCATTAACTGTTATTGCGATTTCTTCGCAAAGGGCACTGGAGGGAGAGCATGAGGTTTACAATTTTTTACTGTTTGGAGAGGTAAGATGAGCGAAAAGAATATTGTATTGATTCCTGGTGATGGTATCGGTACTGAGATTATTGCGGCAGCGAAGGCTGTGTGTGATGTGGCTTTTGAGAAAGCCAATGTAAAGGTTAATTGGATCGATAAGAAAGCGGGCGGTGCGTCTATTGATGCGTATGGCGTGCCGTTGACTGAGGATACTATCGAGGCTTGTAAAAATGCTGATGCTGTATTGCTTGGTGCTGTTGGCGGTCCCAAATGGGATAATGTAGATCCGTCTATCCGTCCTGAAAAAGCAATCCTAGGCCTTCGCAAGGAACTTGGTTTGTTCTGTAACTTGCGTCCTGTGAAAATCTATCCATCTTTGCAAGAGTATTCTCCGCTTAAAAAGGAACTCGTACAAGATGTAGATTTCGTCATCGTTCGTGAGTTGACTGGTGGTATTTACTTTGGTGAACGGGAAGAGGCACAAGGCGAAGGTGCTAACGAATTCGCTTGGGATAAAGAAACATACAGCCGTTACGAAGTAGAGCGCATCATGGACATCGCAATGGAAACAGCTCGCAAACGTAACAAAAAGGTCGTATCCGTAGATAAAGCAAATGTTTTGGCTTCTTCTCGTTTGTGGCGTAAAATCGCTCAAGAGAAAGCGGCTGCTAATTCAGATATTGCAACAGATTACTTCTACGTGGATAACACAGCGATGCAACTCGTTGTAAATCCTGCACAATTTGACGTTATCGTTACTACAAATTTGTTTGGCGATATCTTGTCCGACGAAGGCGCGGTTATTTCTGGTTCTATCGGGCTTTTACCATCTGCATCCATGGGTACAGGCACAGCATTGTATGAGCCAATCCACGGTTCCGCACCAGACATCATGGGCCAAAATTTGGCGAACCCATTGGGCACAATCTTGTCCGCCGCTATGATGTGCCGTCACTCCCTTGATTTACCTCAAGTGGCTGATGCTATTGAGCGCGCGGTGGAACAAGTGCTCGTTGATGGTTACCGTACAGGAGATATCTACCGCGAAGGCTTAAAACGAGTTGGTACCACAGAAATGGCACAAGCCGTAATCGAACGTTTATAATGGCATTGAATGAGGTTTTTTGAAGTTTATATGTGAGTTACATTGTTTAAAAATCTTGTCATATGCGTTATAATGTAAAAGCACATTGCATTTTATTTAATATATAAGAGAGGGTTGTAAGGCCCTCTCTTTTTTGAGCAGGAGACATTATGTTTACTTATTTTTTACTGGCTTTGTCCATTGTATTAGAGTTATTTGCTACTACAATGTTGAAAGCTTCTGATGGCTTTTCAAAACCATTACAAACGATTGCTTGTATAGTAGGTTATGCGGCTTCGTTTTATACCGTGTCACATGTGCTAAAATTTATTCCATTAAGCGTTACTTATGCTACATGGTCTGGTGCTGGCCTTGTGTTGACTGCTCTTATCTCTGTGTTTATATTTAACGAAGGCTTTAATATTTACACCGCTCTAGGTATTGCTCTAATCGTGGTAGGTGTTGTGATACTTAACTTGTGGACGTGACGAAGTTCGTGTCCAGGCCAGCCAACCATCCGCTGGCTCGTTGGGTACGG
>OKDW01000266.1_pt1 | contig 16055 bp, 6 predicted proteins | sample 1613171 | NCBI WGS metagenome assembly OKDW01 (sample SAMN04436841, study PRJEB24849) | human gut metagenome | biome: human gut; feature: NICU; material: stool | host: Homo sapiens | place: USA: Saint Louis, MO | collected 2011-10-17
GGATTTATCGTAAATTTTGATAGGAAAGATGAAGATTTTATTTTTTAAAATTAAAAAGTATTAAAATAGAAATAAATAAATGACAAAAATGAAGAAAAGATGAAAAAGTTGTTTACAAGATAGAAATTTTTTGATATTGTATTGCCGTGGATGAGTATATGATGAAGAATCATGAATAATTATAGTATTCAGATCGTAATTTGGAATACTAATATTTGGTGTAAGAAGTGTAGATGATAACTAATCTTTATACTTATTCTTTTTATTATCTTTGCAATATTATGCAACACAAGTGGTGTGTTTTACTGAGTTTTCGGTAAGAAAGGATAATCATGAATCGAATTTATAATGTTATTTGGAGTAAGACAAAAAAATGCTACGTTGTAGTATCTGAAATTGTAAAAACAGGTGGCGGTAAGGTGAAATCCGTACAAAACGGTACAACCTGGGCACGCATGAGTGCAATCATGGCGGTGGCTGCATTATTAATGGGTGGTAATATTACTACAGTTAATGCTGCTACATATACTGCTATGACGATTAATGATGTAAATGGCGCTGGTTATGCTACTGGTAATGTAGTTTATAGTGAAGGTAGTTATTTATACAATTATCAAAACCCTGGGAACCTGACACCATTTGATAACAGTCATTTGTACAATGGTACAGATAGAGGTAACTATACAGAAAATAGTTTTGCTGGCATTGCTATCGGTAAAAATACAAATATTCAGGAAGCTGGTAATCCAACTTATTATTCCGGTTTAGCTATCGGTAACTATGCTCAGGCCACAGGTGGTATTTCTTTTGCTTTAGGTCATTATGCTCAGGCTTTATCACCATCTGCTATGGCTCTTGGTACAGCTACAAAGGCGAGCGGATTTAACTCCTTGGCTATGATGCGTCAATCTGCCGCAGAAGGTGAGTTCTCCACAGCATTGGGTACTGCATCCTGGGCAAAGGGTAATGGTAGTTTTGCCATGGGTTACTCCGCTACAGCAAAAGCGGATCAATCTATCGCAATTGGTGCGGCAGAAACTATAAAATTACCTGGTCAACAACATGGTACTCCAAGTGCTAAATATAATGGCGATGGTAATACCGTAACAGAAGGGGCTCGTTCTCTTGCTTTCGGTACAAAAGCTCGTACTGCAGTTGGTGCAGATGATTCTATGGCATTCGGTTCTTCATCCAGTACTGGTGGCGCTAATGCGGTAGCTATGGGTTATAGTGCTAATGCTAGTGCAGAGAATGCCTTTGCTATCGGTAATACGGCGCAATCATCCGCACAAAATGCGGTAGCGATGGGTAAAAGTGCCAATGCAAGTGGTGTAAGCAGCTTTGCCATGGGTAGTAGCTCTAATGCTGCTGGTGCTGATGCTATCGCTATGGGTAGTTCTTCCCAAGCTAAATTATCGAACTCTATCGCATTAGGTGGTAATGCAAAATCCTTGGGTGCTGATGCGCTTGCACTTGGCGGTGCGGCTAATGCCTCTAAAGATGGTGCCATTGCAATCGGTAAAGAAGCGAAAGCAAACAATACTAATACGACAGCTATCGGTCTTGGTGCTACTGTTACAGGTACTAACTCCATGGCTATCGGTACAAATGCCGTTGCAGAATCCAATAATTCCTTGGCATTGGGTACTGGTACGGAAGTAAGAGGTGCCTTGGTTAATGGTTACTCTGCTTTCACTAATCAACAAAACAACAATGTTGCAAACGGTGTAGTTGCGGTAGGTAACGTAGGTTCTGAACGCCGTATCATCAACGTAGCAGGTGGTGAAAACGATACTGACGCAACAAATGTAAAACAATTAAAATTTGTAAACAGTAACTTGGCAAAATCCATCGCAGGTCCTACTTATACGGGCTATGAAGCGAATGGTTCTACATATAAAGCGCCTGATTTCAATATCAAGAACAGCACATACCATACGGTAAAAGAGGCTGTTGAAGCGGCGCAAACGAATTTCTTCAGTGCTAAAGGCACATCTGCTGATGCGAACTACGATAACACAGGTGCTACAGGCAATAATGCGACAGCAGCCGGTGTACGTACTTCTGCAGCAGGTAACTTCGCTACAGCTGTCGGTGCTGATGCGACTGCAGCTAATGCGAACAGTACTGCTATCGGTTATAAAGCAAAATCCAGCGTAGATGACGGCGTTGCATTGGGTGCGAATTCCGTTGCTTCCGTTGCGGCCGGTAAAGCAGGTTATAATGTTAAAACTGCAGACAGCCGTACAAACGGATATAGCGGATTGACAGGCACTGCGTTGACATCCACTATGGGTGCGGTGTCCGTAGGTGACGGCGGTACGAAAACTCGTCAAATCACAAACGTGGCTGCAGGTACTGCGGATACTGATGCTGTTAATGTGGCACAATTGCGCAATGTTAACTTGAAAGTAGCCGGCAACAGCGGTAACAATGACGTTTTATTGGACAACCAAACATTGACTGTAAAAGGCGATGGTTCTTATGTTACGACATCTGTTAACAACCAAACAATCGATGTGGCGTTGACTGATGCTACTAAGAATAAAATCGACAATGCGGCAAATAAAGACTTGTCCAATATTACTGACAATGGTAAATCCGTTATTCGTGATGAAGCGCAAAAAGCAGTAAAAGTTGTTGCTGGTAAAAACACAACGATTACAGAAGGTACTGACGGTACATATAAAACATATAAAGTTGACGTAGATGCTCCTGACTATCAATTAGTTGAAAATAGCAGTGCTGCTGATAAAGCTTACACTGTATCTGGCAATAAAGTTGACTTGACTGTACAAGATGCTAAAAACCCTGCGAATAAGAAAACTGTAACTATTAAGGATATTGCGTCTAAAACAGAACTTGATAAGGTAAAAGATCGTTCCGTGAAATACGACGGTGAAACTGACAAAGATACAGTAACTTTGGAAGGTGCTAACGGTACAAAAATCACTAACTTGAAGGACGGCAACGTAGCAGCTGGTTCTAAAGATGCTGTCAACGGCGGTCAATTACATCAAGTTAAGCAAGATCTTGGTGACCAAATCACAAATACTAAGAATGAATTAAACAATAAGATTGATACAACTAAACAAGATCTTATTGATAAAGGTTTGAAATTCGACGCTAATACAGGTGGTGAAAAAACAAATAAATTGGGCTCCAAAGTAGCAGTTAAAGGGGATAACTCTAATATCATTACGGAAATCTCTCAAGATGCTAACGGCGATAGCACAATTGATGTGAAACTTGGTAAAAACCTTAATGTGGAAACGATTACTGCAACTGGTGCAAACGGTAAGGACGGTAAAATTGGTATCAACGGTAAAGATGGTGTAACAACTAACATTTCCGTTACTCGTGACGGTCAACCTGGTGTAGATGGTGCTCCTGGCGCGACTACAACTCGTATTACATACCAAAAACCTGATGGCTCCAACGAAGAAGTGGCAACTTTGAACGACGGCCTTAAATTCAAAGGTGACATGGGTGCTACATCCAATGTTAAGCTTAACAAACAAGTGGACATCAACGGTGGTGTAACAAGCGCTTCCGATCTTGCTACAGGCAATAATATTGGTGTTACTTCTGCGGCTGTTGGCGCTGATGGCAATGCAAAATTACAATTGCAATTGGCGAAAAACTTGACTGGCTTGCAATCCGTAACAGCATCCGACACTGTGAAAGCAGGTACTGCCACTGTAGGTAATCATACTGTAGCGGATAAAAAAGGTGGTAACCAAACTGGTAACTTTGTAACAGGTTTAGATAATAGAACTTGGGACATTTCAGATCCTACGTATGTAGAGGGACGCGCAGCGACAGAAGACCAACTTAAGAAGGTTAGCGATGCTTTGAAAGCGTCTAATGCAAGTGCTACAGATTACCGCTTAATTGCTAATCCGAACAACGCAGCAGACGGTTCCTATAAGGTTGAAAACAATCAAGTAGACTTGAAGGTAAAAGACGAAAAATCCAGTGATGTTAAAACTGTAACGATTAAGGATATTGCGTCCAAAACTGAACTAGATAATGTAAAAGATCGTTCCGTAAAATATGACGGTAACACAGGCCATGACACCGTAACATTGGAAGGTCCTAACGGTACAAAAATTACTAACTTGAAAGATGGTAACGTAGCGGCCGGTTCCAAAGATGCTGTAAACGGCGGTCAATTACACGATGCTAAAAACGAATTAAATAATAATATTACTAATGCGAAAACAGATCTTATCAACACAGGTCTTAAATTCGATGCCAATGTAGGTGGCGTAAAAACTAACAAATTAGGCTCCACGGTTACAATTCAAGGTGAAGGTACTGCAGCTGACGCTGATTACAGCGGTGAAAACCTCAAAACTTTCATCAATCAAGATGCGGCAACAGGCAATACGACTATTGACGTGAAGATGAACAAAAACCTTAAAGCTGAATCTGTGAAGGTTGGCAAAAATGGTAAGGACGGCGTATCTATTACAGGTCCTGACACAGCGAACGGTACAGATGGCAAGGTAGCTGTGACTGATAAAAACGGTAAAGAAGCAGTTTCTATTTCCGGTAAGGACGGCGTAGGCCACATCGGCTTGACAGGTCCTGCTGGAACGAACGGCGTGAATGGTACTAATGGTATCGACTTGTCCGTGAAACCTGGTTACGATGATCCTGCTACAGGCGTTAAAGGTGAAAAAGGCGTTGATGGTACAAACGGTCTTACACGTATCGTTTACAAAGATGGCAACGGCGAACACCAAGTTGCGACTATGGAGGACGGTTTACAATTCACTGGTAACAACACTGGCACAGTGAATAAACAAAAATTGAACTCCTTGGTGAAAGTACAAGGTGAAGGCGTAACTGAAGCTGAATCTGCAGCGTTCAAGAGCGCATCTGGCAACATCAATGTAAAAGCTGATGGCACTGACAAATTGGAACTTCAATTGGCGAAAGACCTTAAAAATCTTGATTCCGTAACAGCCGCTAAGACTGTGAAAGCAGGCGGTGCTACTATGGGTGGTCAAACTGTTAATAACACAGCTGGCGACAGCGAAACAGGCAATTATGTAACAGGCCTTGATAATAAAGATTGGAATGCAGACAAGATCGTATCCGGTCGTGCTGCAACAGAAGATCAATTGAAAAAAGCGTTGGATGCTCAAAGTGCTAACTCCACTGATTATCGTTTGATCAGAAATCAAGCGGCAGGCTCCAATGGAGACTACACTGTAGATGCAAACGGCGATGTAGCGTTGACTGTACAAGATAAGAATCATCCAGACAAAACAGAAACCGTTACCATCAAAGACGTTGCTTCTAAATCCAAGCTTGATAAATTGAATGATCGCGCTGTTAAGTATGATTTGGACCCTGCTGGCAATCTTGACAAATCCAAGGTAACTTACGAAGGCCCTACATACAATAACAAACAAGGTGGGACTCACGTAACGAATGTAGCATATGCTACAGGCAACGATGGCAGCGAAGCGGTTAATGTGGACTACTTGAATGACAAAATCAAGGATAGTGCGGACGCATTGACTAATAAAGGTTTGAAATTCAATGCTAATGTAGGCGGCGAACAAACTAATAAACTTGGTTCTACTATCACTGTTCAAGGTGAAGGTAAAGCTGATGATGCTGACTACAGCGGTGAAAATATTAAAACTTTCATCAACCAAGACAATAAAGGTAACACGACTATCGACGTGAAGATGAATAAAAACCTTAAGGCTGAATCCGTGAAGGTTGGCAAAGATGGTAAGGATGGCGTGTCCATTACAGGTCCTGACAACGGTACAGACGGCAAGGTAGCTGTTACTGGTAAGGATGGCAAAGAAGCTGTATCTATTTCTGGTAAAGACGGCGTAGGTCACATCGGACTCAACGGTAAAGACGGCCGTAGCGCTGATATTTCTGTTGAAAAAGGTGATCCGGACCTCAACGGTAACGAAATCACTCGTATTAAATACACTGATGAAAATGGTAAGACACATCAAGTGGCAACCAAGGATGATGGTATGGCATACGGTGGTGACTCCGGTAATGTGATTAAGAAAAAACTTAATGAACAATTGGACATTAAGGGCGGTGTAACAAACGAAGCTGATTTGACTGAAAACAATATTGGCGTTATCAGCAAAAATAATATCCTCAATGTTCGTTTGGCAAAAGACCTTAAAGACTTGAACTCCATTACTTTCAACAACGGAGCTAACGGTGCAAACGGTAAAACCGTTGTAAACGGCGCAGGCATGACTATCAATGATGCAGCTGGTAATCCGTTGACAGCTGTTACAAAAGACGGCGTGAAGATTACTGATGGTCCATCTATGACGAAGGACGGCATCGATGCAGCAGGCAAGAAGGTTACAAACGTTCAAGACGGTACGGTTGCCAAAGATAGCAAAGATGCTGTTAACGGCGGTCAATTGCATGATGCTGTTGAAAGCCTTAAAACTAAAGGCTTTGGCCTTGAAGCGGAAGACGGTCAATCCGTGAAGAAAGCTCTTGGTGAAACTGTTAAGGTTAAAGGTGATGGCACGAATATCAAAACATCCGTAGACGGCGGTGCTGTTAAGGTAGAATTGAAAAAAGACATCACTGTAGACACTGTAACAGCTAAGACTGTAACAACAGGCGATACTAAGATGGATACAAACGGCGTTACTATCAAGGACGGCGCTAATGAAGCGACTAAGTTGACTAAAGACGGCTTGCAAATCAATGATGGTGGCAACAAAGCTGTTACTGTCAATAAAGACGGTTTGACTATCGAAAATGGTCCTAAGGTAACAAAAGACGGTATCGATGCGGCTGATAAGAAGATCACTAATGTGGCTGATGGTACTATTGGCGCTGGTAGCAAGGACGCTGTAAACGGCGGTCAATTGCATACAGCTATTGAAGACATCAAATCCACAGGCTTCGGTCTTAAAGCGGAAGATGGTCAATCCGTGAAGAAACCTCTGGGCGAAACAATCGACTTGAAAGGTGACGGCAACATTAAGACTTCCGTAGACAACGGCGCTATCAAGATGGCCTTGAACGATAAGATCACTCTTGGTCAGGATCCGGCAAAACAAGTTAACATCGATGGTTCTGCAGGTACAATTACAGCTGGCAACGGCGGTAATCAAGTTAAGATTGATGGCAATGACGGTTCTGTAACGGCAAATACTGTGAAAGCTGGCGATGTAGTCGTAGGTAAACAAACTTCCGACGGTAAAGAAGGCAACTTCGTAACAGGCTTGGATAACAAAACTTGGGATCCTGAAAACCCTGTAGCAGTTCCTGGTCGTGCCGCAACAGAAGATCAATTGAAAGCTGTTAATGACGACTTCAATAACAAAGCAAGAACAGGCCGTGTATTCCAAGGTGACCAACCAGGCGATAGCGGTAAAGTGGTTCGTGGATTGGGAGATACTATGAACCTTACTGGTGGTGCGGATATGAACCGTTTAGCGGATAACAATATTGGTGTTGTGAAAAACGCTGCTGGTGATGGCTATAACATCAAGTTGGCGAAAGATTTGAAAGGTCTTGAGTCCGTAACTACTACGGATGCTGCTGGTAATACGACTGTTATGAACGGTGGCGGTGTGACAATTACACCTGCTCAAGGTAATGCAGTAAGCCTTACTAAAGACGGCCTTAACAACGGCGGTAATAGAATTACTAATGTAGGCCCTGGTGTAGATGGCACTGATGCGGTTAACGTAAATCAATTGAGCAGTGCTATGCGTAGTGTGGATGGTAAGATCGCTGATGTAGGTGCTACTAGTGCAGCTATTTCCGGCCTCAAACCTTTACAATATGATCCATTGGAACCAACTCAAGTATTGGCTGCTGTAGGCCACTACAAAGGCAGTACAGCTGCTGCTGTAGGCGTAGCACACTATACTAATGAATCTACAATGTTCCATATGGGCGTATCTCTTGGCGGTCATGACAACATGATTAATGCGGGTGTATCCTACAAATTTGGTACATCCGATGCTAAGAAAGCTATTCCAGCACGCTATAAAGCAGGCCCTATCAGCTCTGCGTATGTATTGCAAGATGAAGTGACTGCGTTAAAAGCTGAAAATGAACGCATGAAACAACATGACTTAGAGTTAACTGCTAAATACGATCAAGTACAACGCGATAATGAAGAAATGAAAGCTCAAATCGCATTACTTATGCAACAAGTGGGTCTTTCTAAATAAGGGAGAATTCTTAGTCTAGTCATGTAAGGAATATGAAAGCCGCCCTTCGTAGGGCGGCTCATCATTAGGAGGATTTATGAAATTCAAAAAATTTATGCCTGTATTGGCACTTGCTTGTGTATGCGCGGTAGGTCAAGCGGATGCGGCTCAAGATCGATTGATGATGCCGGAACAACCAGCTGAACCATTAAACGTGATTGAAGCAGAAGTGGCTATTCCTGTACCTAGCGAAGAAGTTCGTGACGTAGTGAATGCTTTTACACAATTCCAATTGGACCAAAAGGGCAAACGTATTATGGACGATTCCCGTGTTATGACCGGTCAAGAGCGGTATCGTAACAATGTGTTGTACTACATGAACGTTCGTCGCAGCTGGTACATCGTGAGCCATCGTTATAAAAATGACAGCTATGCGCGCATGGTGTTAGATCGTTTGTACAACGATTACAAACAGTTCTTTACAGAACATGTGACTGTATCTGAAGATGCTAAATTGGACTATGCGCAACAAATCATCGATATCTTGGATCGCAATACAGCCAATGTACATGATGACGAATTGCGTTTCTACATGAACGAAATGGTTATCTTTAGCTTGAACGAAGCCATGAAAGACGGTAATAATCGCGTGAAACCTGTGGATGAAAAAATGGGTCCTACGGTGGATGAACTTCCTATAGTAGACCTTCGCAAAGCGATTAATGCACCTACAATTCAATAAAATTTAGACTATATCATATGACGAAAGCCGAGGCACAAACCGCCTCGGCTTTTGTCATACATAGAGTAAATCTTTTGTATGTGAATATATATATTTAATTCCATAAATATATAGAAAAGATGAAGAATTTTTATCTTATTTTTTAAATCTATTAAATAAACTATAAAAATGAATGAAACATGAAAAAGTTGTTTGCAATATTGAATATTTTTGATATAGTAGTCGCTAGAGTGAGTATCTTATAGGAAAAGATATACGTAATAGTACTTAAACTATAGTATTGAGTACTATTGTTTTACGTTAGAAGTGTAGATGATTTTTTATGTCTATGACTTCTTCTTTTATTTTTTATATGAGGATATAAATAGAATGCGTAACCGGCAAGACTGGTAGTTCGGTGAGAAAGGAAAAACATGAATCGAATTTATAATGTAATTTGGAGTAAAGCTAAAAATTGCTACGTTGTAGTATCTGAGTTAGTTAAGAGCGGTGGAGGTAAAGCTAGTGTGAGTTCTGCAAGAACGAGCATTACTTTCCGTTCGGCTTTATGCGCGTTTGCTATTACGGGTTGTTTAGTATCGGGGATTGCAGAAGCAAGTGTAATACAAGGCCCTGGCGCTGCTGCTACTGGTAGCAATAGCGTGGCAGTTGGTGATAATGCGAAATCTGCAGGTGCTAAGTCTGTGGCGATAGGTAATGACGCGGCTACATTAGCAACAAGTGAAAATGGTATTGCCATCGGTAATGGTGCGAAGGCTGAAGGGCAACAATGAGTGAATGTTCCTTATCCTGCGGGTACCATTGCTATCGGTCAAGGATCTGTGGCAAAGGAAAATGGCGATATTGTAATAGGTCGTCAAGCAAAGAGCACGATTTCCAAGTATCATCAACAACCTGGCTCTGGCGCAGTTGTAATGGGTGCGGAAGCCGCTTCTTACGGTTCTCGTGGTGACGTGGTTATTGGTGCTGCAGCGGAAGCTAATATAATTAGAAAGAATGCTACTGTTGACGGCGATGGCCAGCTATTCTCACAATCTGTAGCTATCGGTAGTGTAGCGAAGGTATATGGCACACAATCTGTCGCTATCGGTGGTGATGTAAGATCTATTGGACACTCTTCTATCGCTATCGGCGGTGATGATATTGATAAAGCGAAACCTGATTTATATAAGGTTATTCCTGATTTAGCGGTGCCAGGTACGCAGAAAAACTTTAACCGTGAAGTGGCTGCATTACATCCAAGTGGATTGGGTACAGCAGGTCTTAATGATAGTAAGAACTATGTAAATACTGCTTCTATCGGAAATGCCAGCCTTGCTATTGGTATGATGACACAGTCTTTAGGCACAGGCTCTAATGCTATCGGTGCTAACTCCTTGTCAAAAGGTGTGGCTAGTTCCGCTATTGGTGCTATGGCTCGTAGCTGGGGGAATAACTCTCTGGCTATCGGTAGCCAAGCCGGTGCGTATGGTGAGAAATCCACATCCCTCGGCGATGCGAATATAGTAGGCTTTGATATGACAAATGCTACTCTATCTGGTTCTGCTGCAGGCGCTCTTGGTAGAGGCAATAAGGTATATGGTAATAATGCATATGCTATCGGTAGTGAAAATACCGTAGGGTCGGCTACTGTTACTGAAACTACAGAGTCTAATGGCGATAAAATTAAAAAGGTTACTGCTGGTACGGTTAAAGGTAATACAGCCGGTGCGTTCGGTTATAAGAATACCATTACAACGGATAATTCCTATGTAGTAGGTAGTAACTCCACTATTTCCGCAGATAACGGCATGGTTTTAGGTAACAGTGCTACTGTGACAGGGGCTAATGGTTTAGCTCTTGGTAATAATACGAAAGTAGCTAATGACAATGCCGTAGCTATCGGTAATGGCTCTGAAACAGCAGCAGCTGTGGCTACTCCTTCTGCCACAATCAATGGGGTAACGCATAATTTCACAGGCACAAACCCTGCCTCCACAGTAAGCGTAGGCAAAGCAGGTATGGAACGAACTGTTACTAATGTAGCGGCCGGTCGTATTTCTGCTACCTCCACTGATGCTATCAATGGTAGCCAATTGTTTGCAGTTAAAACAGAAGTAGAAAAAGGTGTATCCTATGCAGGCGATGTAAAAGCTGCAGCAGCTACAGATAATAAATTTACGCGTAAATTAGGTGAACAAACTAATATTGTAGGCGGCGTGACCGATGCAACTAAGTTAACAGATAACAATATCGGTGTCGTTTCCAATGGCACTGATACGCTAAATATTAAATTGGCTAAAACATTGACTGGTTTGGACAGCGTTACAGCTGGCGGCACTACTATCAATAACGGCGGTTTGACCGTAGATGGTAAAAACTATGTATCTCCAAACGGTATCAATGCAAATAACCAAAAGATCACCAATGTAGCTGATGGTACTAACTCTAATGATGCGGTTAACTATAGTCAATTACAAAATGCGATTAACTCTATCGATAAAGTGCCTACTGTGAAAGCAAAAGATGCAAATGTAACTGTAACAGAAGGTACAAATGCAGCAGGTGGTAAGGAATATACTGTTGGATTAGGCAATACAATCAATGTTGGTACTGCACATCCTGTAACTGTAGATGGTAATGCAGGTCATGTAACAGGACTTCAAAATACAGATTGGAATGTAGCCAATCCTGTGGTTGTTCCTGGTCGCGCGGCTACAGAAGATCAGTTGAAAAAGGTTAACGATACAGTTAATACCAATAAGAATCAAATCGACAAAAATAAACAAGCTATCGCTGATAATAAACAAAATATCACAACAAATGCCGGTAATATTGCTAATAATACGCAAAATATCGCAAAGAACGCTGGCGATATCGTTACTATCAATAAAACTATTGAAAAAGGGTTGAACTTTGACGGTGACTCCGGTGCAACAATCAATAAGAAATTGGGTGATACTGTTGCCGTTAAAGGCGGTGCTACAGGCACATTGTCTGATAACAATATCGGTGTTGTATCCGATGGTACTGGCACATTGAATGTGAAATTGGCTAAAACATTGACAGGTTTGGACAGTGTTACAGCTGGTGATACTACCATCAATAACGGCGGTTTGACCGTAGGTGGTAAGAATTATGTATCTCCAAATGGTATCAATGCTAATGACCAAAAGATTACCAATGTCGCTAACGGCGACGTGGTTGCTAACTCCAAAGATGCAGTTAACGGTGGTCAATTACATCAAGTTAAGCAAGATCTTGGTGACCAAATTACAAATGCCAAGAATGATTTAAATAATAAAATTGATAATACTAAAACTGACCTTATCAATAAAGGCCTTTGTTTTAATGCTGATAATGACGATGAAAAAACGAATAAATTAGGCTCTAAAGTGACTGTAAACGGCGATGATAACATCACTACAGAAATTACTCAAACTGGTGATGATACTAAGATTGCTCTTAAATTAAAGAAAGACCTTAATGTTAGATCTGTTACGGCTACAGACACTGTGAAAGCAGGGGACGTAACAATGGGTAAACAAGCTGATGGTGCGAACCCTGGTAATACAGGCAACTATATTACTGGTCTTGATAATAAGACTTGGGATCCAGGTAATGTTGTATCTGGTCGTGCCGCAACAGAGGACCAATTGAAACAAGCTTTGGCAAATCAAACTGCAACAGGCCTTAAATTTGATGCCAATGTAGGCGGTGTACAAACTAGTAAATTAGGTTCTACCGTAATCGTACAAGGCGAAGGTAAAGCTGCTGATAGCGATTATAGCGGTGAAAATATCAAGACTTTCATCAAACAAGATGCAGCAACAGGCAACACGACCATTGACGTGAAAATGAGCAAAAACCTTAAAGCTGAATCTGTAAAAGTTGGCAAAGGTGATGATAAGGATGGTGTATCTATCACAGGTCCAGATGGTGCGAACGGTACAGATGGCAAGGTAGGCATTACTGGTAAAGACGGTAAAGATGCTGTATCCATGTCCGGCAAAGACGGTGTAGGTCACATCGGTTTAAGTGGTAAAGACGGCCGTAGTGCGGATATTACTGCTGAAAAAGGCGACCCTGATATTGAAGGCAACGAAATCACGCGTATTAAATACCAAGACGAAAATGGTAAAACACACCAAGTGGCAACCAAAGACGATGGTATGAAATACGGTGGCGATAGCGGTGCCGTAATCAACAAAAAGCTTAATGAGCAAGTAAACGTAATCGGTGGTATTACTGATGTTAGCAAGTTGACTACTGAAGATAATTTAGGTGTCGTATCCGATGGTAGCAATAACCTCAAGGTTCGTATGGCAAAAGACTTAAAAGGTCTTGAAACAGTAACAACTAAAGATACTGCAGGTAACACTACAGTTGTAAATGGCGGCGGCATGAAGATTACACCTGCTAGCGGTAACCCTGTGAGCTTAACTAAAGATGGTTTGGATAATGGTGGCAATAAGATTACGAATGTAGCTGCTGGTACAGCTCCAACTGATGCAGTCAATAAATCCCAATTGGATCAAGCTGCAGCTGCTGCGACTACAACGGTAACAGCGGGCGATAATATTAAGGTTACGCCAAGCGACAATCCGAATGGTTCCAAAAACTATGAAGTAAGTCTTAAAGACCAAGTAACATTGGGCTCCGATCCGAAGAAACAAATCGCTATCGATGGCAATGCAGGCACAATCAAAGCTGGCGACAAGGTTGAAATCGACGGCGATAAAGGGACTATTAAAGTTGGTAAAGATGGTCAAGATGGCGTATCCATTACAGGCCCAGATACGGCGAACGGCACAGACGGCAAGGTAGGTATCGCTGGTAAAGATGGTAAAGATGCTGTATCCATGTCCGGTAAAGACGGTGTAGGTCACATCGGTCTTAATGGTAAGGACGGTCGCAGTGCTGATATTTCTGTTGAAAAAGGTGACCCTGATATCGAAGGCAACGAAATCACGCGTATTAAATACCAAGACGAAAATGGTAAAACCCACCAAGTGGCAACTAAAGACGATGGTATGAAATACGGTGGCGATAGCGGTGCCGTGATTAACAAAAAGCTTAATGAACAAGTAAACGTTATCGGCGGTATTACTGATGCTAGCAAGTTGACTACAGAAGATAATTTAGGTGTTGTATCCGACGGTACTGGCAACCTCAAGGTTCGTATGGCTAAAGACTTGAAAGGTCTTGAAACAGTAACCACTAAGGACGCTGCGGGCAACACCACAGTTGTGAACGGTGGCGGTGTAACAATTACACCTGCTAGCGGTAATGCAGTAAGCCTTACTAAAGATGGTCTCAATAACGGTGGTAATACAATTACCAATGTTGCGGCTGGTGTAAACGGCACTGATGCGGTTAACGTAAATCAATTAAAAGGTGCAACAGATAAGATGGCGAATGCAATCAATGCTGTAGCGGGCGAAACACAACGTGTAGGCGCACATGCAGCGGCTATGGCTGCGTTGAAACCAATTCAATACGATCCATTGGAGCCAACTCAAGTAATGGCTGGTGTTGGTAATTACAGAGGTGAAACTGCGGCGGCGTTAGGTGTTGCACATTACTCTGCAGAAGATACTATGTTCCATTTGGGCGTATCTGTTGGTGGTCATCATAATATGGTAAATGCTGGTGTAACTCGTAAATTCGGTACTTCCGATGCGAAGAAAGCAGTTCCTGAACGTTACAAAGGTGGCCCTATCAGCTCCATGTACGTAATGCAAGATGAAATGACTGCTTTGAAAGCTGAAAATGCACGCATGCAAGAAAGCCTCAATGAATTGTCTTCCGTTAAGGCTGATAATGAACAAATGAAGGCTCAAATTGCATTACTTATGCAACAAGCAGGGCTTACAAAATAACTTGAACTTGATTAAATGGATTATTTAGTATACTCTAGTCATGTAAGAATCATGTAAGGAATATGAAAGCCGCCCTTTGGGAGGCGGCTCATCATTAGGAGGATTTATGAAATTCAAAAAATTTATGCCTGTATTGGCACTTGCTTGTGTATGCGCGGTAGGTCAAGCGGATGCGGCTCAAGATCGATTGATGATGCCGGAACAACCAGCTGAACCATTAAACGTGATTGAAGCAGAAGTGGCTGTTCCTGTACCTAGCGAAGAAGTTCGCGACGTAGTGAATGCTTTCACACAATTCCAATTGGACCAAAAGGGCAAGCGCATCATGGATGATTCCCGCGTTATGACTGGTCAAGAGCGTTACCGCAACAATGTGTTGTACTACATGAACGTTCGTCGCAGCTGGTACATCGTAAGCCACCGTTATAAAAACGATAGCTATGGTCGTTTAGCATTGGACCGTTTGTACAACGATTACAAACAGTTCTTTACAGAACATGCGACTGTATCTGAAGACGCTAAATTGGACTATGCGCAACAAATCATTGATATCTTGGATCGCAATACAGCTAATGTACATGATGATGAATTGCGTTTCTATATGAACGAAATGGTAATCTTCAGCTTGAACGAAGCCATGAAAGACGGTAATAATCGCGTGAAACCTGTGGACGAAAAAGCAGCTTCTGCGATGGATGAACTTCACACAGTGGACCTTCGTAAAGCGATTAATGCACCTACAATTCAATAATTTTAGATGATTCAATTATAAGAATTAAGTGTTGTTGTGTTGTATTGTATTTCTTATAATTGTATGACCGATAAAAAATATCGGGGCGTTGTTTGTATTAACAATACCCCGATATTTTTATGCATATAATTTTGCAATCAATGTGATTCTCTGACCTTGAATCACCTTATATGTAATTTTTTTTACAATGGCCGTAAAGTTGTGATGCAGAAATTGTAACTGATCGTTAGGTTGAACGTCCGCATCATATGTGAATACGCCTTCTTCCCCATTAAAGCGACCTTTGATTGTGAAAGTTTGATTATCTCGTGTAACTACGATATCTTCTTCGGTAACCGTATTTGGTTTATCTATATTTTGTTGTAAGATATTGAGTTCTGACATAGATTTCTTCCTCCTTTCTGCTTTCAGTATAACAATAAAAATTAAAAAACACATGGAGTAATCGTATAAATTGTTTTTTCCCTTTTTGGCGCCGGTGCGGGAATTAATGAGCCGGTTCTCTCTTCGGGAACCTG
>OKDW01000343.1_pt1 | contig 12176 bp, 10 predicted proteins | sample 1613171 | NCBI WGS metagenome assembly OKDW01 (sample SAMN04436841, study PRJEB24849) | human gut metagenome | biome: human gut; feature: NICU; material: stool | host: Homo sapiens | place: USA: Saint Louis, MO | collected 2011-10-17
AAATAAATTAGTTTTGCCCATATAGATTTTGTTGATAAGAATACAGTAGCTAAAAACACCACTAATATTCCTATATTTTTCATTAACAGATTCACTTTATATACTTCTCCATAATCAAATACAACTCAAATAAAATATATAAAATATAAAAACACATTTCATCCTAAGTAGGACGAAATGTGTTCATTATAAAAAATTTAAATTATTGATGAGCTACGTGTTCCATCCCCATGCGAACTAAACATTCAACATGATCATCGTTTAGAGAATAGTATGCTGTTTTCCCATCTTTACGATATGTAACAAGGCGTGCTTGGCGCAATACACGCAATTGATGAGAAATAGCAGATTGTCCCATCTCCATGGTTTCTGCAATGTGATTAACACACATTTCATTTTCTAGTAATAGCTCTACTATTTTAAGGCGTGTAGGATCACCCAAGATTTTAAACAGTTCTGCTAGCTTCAGCAATGATTCTTGTTTGTCGGTCATATAATCCCCCTTTTTTAATCCTATCCATTCTTTTTTGTAGCTCTTCTATGTCACTAATCGATACGTCTTAACGTATAACACCAATATGTATGGCATACATATAGACATTATATCATTTTTAACATAAAAAAGAGACTTTGAGAAACCAAAGTCTCTTTTTTTATCATATCTATATAAGATATAAGATATAAATTATTTAATGATTAATACAGGGCAAGTGGAGTGGCTAGTTACATAGCTACTTACGCTACCCATGAATAAGCCTTTCAAAGGGCCAAGACCACGGCTACCCATTACGATGAGATCAGCATTATATTTTTTTGCCACTGCAAGTAGTGCAGGTCCAGGGGAGCCAACTTCAAATACGCTTTTAACTTTTACGCCTGCAGGAATTTCTTTCACTACATCATTAAGAATTTCCTTACCAGTTTCTTCCATATCCTCAGCAATTTGCTCAGATACATATCCACCAGAAATTGGTGTTTGATCAAAATTGGAAATAGCAGACACAATATTTGCAACGTGAACAACAATCAATTCAGCTTGGTTGCGATCCGCTACAGCGAGAGCATGTTCCAACGCACGTTTAGCATTTTCAGAACCATCAGTAGGTACGACAATAGTTTTGTAGGTAACCATAATAACCCCTCCTATTCCTAATCCCTCAAAGGGGATATGATCAAATATCGTTTAGCCTATACTAATATATTCTAGACCATCAAGGAAAACTCCTCTTTTTTCTGAGGATTTATTACATTATAGCACAAATCGTACAGAATTATACAAATAAAAGAATATTATGCGTATATTAAAGAACCTGAGACGATTGATTTGTATTAAGTGTAGTAGTCAATTTAAAACCATCTAATATATCTATAAGTTCCTGAGTAGCAAGATTGCTAGTGGATAGACCAATCATTCGAGCTACTGCTACATTACCTTCATTGCCAAGAATAATTGTTGCGCCAAAGGATACTGGTTCCGCTACAGATGTATCAGATGTATTTGGATTTTTCATATGGCCCGCCAAATAGAACATCACATTACCGTCAATGATATGCGTTTCATAACGAGTAATCGTGGCCTTGTTCACATCAACCAATTGTTTAAGATAATAATCACCAAGCATCTGCTTAGCCATCATAGTTGGCATACCGGAGCTGACAGCTTGTACTGGAATTGTAAAGGACTCAATGTCAAGGCGTACATTATGTTTAGTAAAAGCAATCTTACCTTTTTCATTAAGACGGGTAAAACCTTTTGGATAGGTAAATTTGATACCTTCTGCAACACTGATATCGCTTGTGCCGGTTAATATTTTTTTTACCCCTTTAATAGCATTAGAACCGCGCTTATTGATCAATTCAAAGGATGGAATTGTATGCTCCATCAAACCTAGCTCCATAAACTCTGCACGAACAGGTGCATACGTACTAGACAAATTGTACCGATGAGTTGGATCTTTCTCCATGATAAATTCTGCTTCAAATACAGACTGAACCGGCTCTGTAGATGTCATATCTGCATAAGATTTTGGTGTACTCTTATCCCAGCGTGCGGAAACTGCACCTTTCTTAGCAAAGAACCCACCAACAATATCATTATGCTCAAAGTTATTGCTATGTTGGCGCCAGATATTTAAATACTCCTCATTAGACATGCCCTTAATAGGTACACCATACCAAGTTGTATTCCATTCTTTTTGAGATATTCCTTCTTGTGGTGTATTATTGCGCTTAGTAAAAGATACTGTATAGGAATCCTCTTGCGTAGGGCCCGCTAAATTGAAGGAATACCCTTGAATATGTTCGCTTTCACTACGCACGTCCATATCTAACATAACGCCATCAGCTACACGCCAAGGAATCGAGAACATATAACCATTTTTGTAATCCTTCACCACCGTGTTCATCTTAGTAGCATAGGATTTGTATTGTTCTGGCAAAATAGATGCGGAATCCTTCTGAGATTCCACAATAGATAAAGGTATATCAGGCGTCTTCTGTAAACCTTCCGCCATAATAGAAGTCGTTCCCAAAGCCATGACAGCTAAGGTTGCCGCAAATAAACGTAACTTCATAGAACCTCCTATAACATATTATCCAAGAACGCTTTCGTTCTTTCGTTCTGCGGATGACTAAAAATTTGTTCTGGTGTTCCTTCTTCTTGAATAACACCATCAGCCATAAAGATAACACGATCCGATACTTCACGAGCAAAGTTCATTTCATGGGTTACGATAATCATCGTCATGTGATCGTCCGCCAATTGTTTAATCGTCTTAAGGACCTCACCAGTAAGCTCTGGATCGAGAGCAGATGTAGGTTCATCAAATAGCATGATTTCAGGATTCATCGCTAACGCACGAGCAATAGCTACACGCTGTTGCTGACCACCAGACAAGCGAGATGGATACATATTACGTTTTTCCCATAACCCTACTTTATTGAGTAGTTGCTCTGCAATCGGTGAGATTTCATCATCTTTCATACCTTTTACCATACGTGGAGCAATCATAATATTATCTAATACCGTCATATGTGGGAACAAGTTAAAAGATTGGAATACCATCCCCATACGAAGCAATAATTCATGCTGAGTTTGAGGAGAAGCGTATTTTACAACCCCATTTTCAGTACTAGCAAGAACCGTACCATCAACGGTAATAGAGCCTCCATCAATCGTTTCTAACTGGCCCAAGCAGCGTAAAAATGTTGATTTACCTGAACCAGAAGGTCCAATAATAGAAACGATTTCTCCTCTATTCATTTTGAGCGACACATCGCGCAATACTGATTGATTATTAAAGCGTTTTTCAATACGCTCCATATTTACAAATGTCATAAGTACCTCTTACGTCGTCATATTAAGTATATAACTAACACCTCAAGTAAAAATATCTCATCTACAAAATCGCATCTATAGCATCAAATAAAAGTATCTCACCTATAAAACTAGCTACATCATTACATACGACAAACTATCATAGAATTAGATTAATCTTCGTATACAGCAAATCTTCGTTCTAAGTAATTGAAGATATTCGTTAAAATAAAGGTAAAGATCAAGTAGAATAATGCTGCCACGAGGAATGCAGAAATATCAAAGTCACGTTGTACGATAGATTTTGTAATACGCAAGATATCATTCATCGCCAATACATATACAAGAGATGTATCTTTCAATAAGTTAATCGTCTCATTCGCAAGAGGAGGTAATACACGTTTAAACATTTGTGGCAAGATGATCTTACGCATAGTTTGTGCATAGGTAAAACCAAGCACCTTCGCCCCTTCGTACTGACCTCGAGAGATAGATTGAATGCCCCCACGGAAAATCTCACATAAATAAGCTGCGTAGTTTAATACGAAGGTAAGAACTGCTGCCGTCGCATCATCCATTTGAATAGCACCGTCTGTGATGATTGGTAATGCATAATAGACGAATAAAATTTGTAGCATCAACGGTGTGCCCCGCATTAAATATACAAAAGCATCAACAAGCTTATCTACTAAAGGCAATTTAGATAGGCGTAACATAGCCATTAAAATGCCACCAGGAATAGATAAAATCCATACAATACAGAATAGCGATACGGTTACCTTTAAACCATCAGCGATGGTTGGGATAATCTGCAATAAATAATCTAACATGAAAGACTCCTTCAAAACACGACTAGAGAAGGGCCATCTGGCCGCTTCTCTAGTGTACATTTCGTTCTTTAATTATCAGTTGTACCTACTGACCATAGTACTATTAGTATATCACGAATTGTACTATTTAGCATCGCTCTTATCTAAGTCTGCGCCTGATCCTAACCATTTTTCAGCAATTTTATCAGCAGTACCGTCTTTTTTCATTTCAGCTAAGATACCATTAATTTTGTCACGCAAAGCAGTATCATCTTTGCGGAAGCCAACAGCGAAATTATCAACACCGTAGTCAGTACCTTCTACGATTTTATATTTACCAGGTTCTTTTGTCATGAGATAACGAGCGATTACACCATCAGCAATAACCGCATCAACACGACCAATACCAAGATCCATGAAGGCACTTACAAAATCCGCATAGGATTTTGTTTCTTTAACAGTCTTACCGCTTGGATCGTTTTGCAATGCTGCTTCACCAGTACTAGCTTGTTGCACGCCTACTACCTTACCAGCTAAATCGGCTTTACCTTTAATGGAGTCATCGTCATTACGAACAATGACGTATTGTTTATCCTTCATATATGTATTGGAGAACAAAATATTCTTCTCCCGCTCAGGAGAGACTGTTAAACCATTCCACAAAGCATCAATTTTTTTAGATTTTAGTTCCGCTTCTTTACTAGACCAGTCGATAGCTTTGAACTCTACATCCATGCCAGCACGTTTAGCTGCTTCTTTAGCCATGTCGATATCAAAGCCAACGATTTCACCTTTTTCATCTTTAAAGCCCATTGGAGGAAAACTATCATCTAAACCGATAACAACTTTCTTAGGCAATTCTGTACTAGCTTTTTTAGCGTCACCGCCACAACCTGTTACAAATGCCATCATAGACACGGCTGCAAGGCCAACGGCCATCATCTTTTTCCAATTCATAACTATCCTCCACGGCGATTATCGCCTATTTACTACTTAATAATATGTTCAATACAGATTTAGATTCCGTACTTAATGATTGTATTATACTTTAGTTCATTAAAGTTGTAAATAGTTAATTCGATGAATTTTACATTTTTTATTTTACAGACTCTCCACATATATAGTTTATGATTCTAGATTCATTTGCTTTATGTTTCTGTAGTCCTATATTTATATTTCTGTATGCCTATATTGCATGATGCTACGTACTTATACTTTATGACTGCGTATGTTTATGAATGGCCTCAATCATCGCCATTTTATCCTTGTACGCCACCTGATGCAGATCAAGTGGTATCACATAGATCCCACCATGACCATTCATTGCTTGCAACTCACGCCATTCCTCAGTGAATCCAATAATATGCTCATAATCAACAAAGACGAAATATTCATCCCCATAGAATAAACTGTGAAAGTATTCTTTCACAGAAAAAGGCCTACGTTTTAACACGAGGCCCTTTTCACAGATAAAAGCTTGACTTTCACCTAATCTATGAAGGGTCCATAATATCACGAGCAACAACAGATAATACCATACACGTTCCGCCCAGTCTGAAGGCATATATTTTACAATCAACGCACACGCAACTAGACCGATGATGCAACCGGTCCATTGTATACCACGATGTATTTCTAAGCTCTGTTGTACGGCACCTGATGAAAAGCGTTCCATCGCCTCTTGTTTCGTCATGGTTTACCTCACAAATTGAAAGTCTACTATATGATTTTATTTACGGCACAAGCCCATAGCTTGCTCTACTTTACGATACATTTGACTCGCTTTAGCATGAGCCTTAGCAGCCCCTTCATCGAGAATTACATCCAACTCAGGACTTGTAATCAATTCATTGTAACGTTGTTGAATTGGCTCAAGGGTTGCTACTAAAAGATCGGCAATATCGGATTTAAATACGCCATAACCTTTACCTGCGTACATTTCTTCGATAGCTTCGTAGCTGTCTTTTGTAATAGCACGGTAGATTCCCATCAAGTTAGAGATGCCAGGTTTATTTTCTTTATCATAGCGAACCGCATTATCAGAATCAGTTTGAGCTCGTTTCAATTTTTTCACGATCAAATCTGGTGCATCCAAAAGGCGAATGGTAGCATTTTGGTTATCATCAGATTTACTCATTTTCTTAATTGGCTCTTGTAAGCTCATAACGCGAGCACCACCTTCGCCTACCTTGATATCAGGTACTACGAAAGTTTCACCGAATCTACGGTTAAAACGCTCTGCCAAATTACGAGTCAACTCAAGATGTTGCTTTTGGTCCTCACCTACAGGAACATAGTTTGTACCATATAGCAAGATATCTGCCGCCATCAATGGTGGGTACGTAAGCAATGCTGTAGGAATAGAATCCCCTTGCTTTTGAGACTTATCCTTGTACTGAGTCATACGCTCTAATTCGCCAACATAGCTAATAGATTGCATAACCCAACCGAGCTTAACATGCTCAGGTACTTCAGATTGAACAAACAATGTTACCTTTTTAGGATCAAGGCCAACCGCAAGGTACAATGCAGCCAAATTACGAGTGTTTTGAAATAATTCTTTTGGATCTTGCGGTACCGTAATCGCATGTTGGTTAACGATACAATAGTAACATTCATCAGTATCTTGATAGTCTAAGAAATTACGTAAAGCCCCCAAATAGTTACCAAGTGTTAACTCCCCACTTGGTTGGATGCCGGAAAATATAACTGCCATAATAGTCTCCCTATATTGAAATAAACCAACAGTGCCAAAGCACTGTTGGTTATATATATTATTCTACGGTTACAGATTTAGCCAAGTTACGTGGTTTATCTACGTCTGCACCGCGTGTAATTGCTGCATAATACGCCAATAGTTGCAATGGTACAACTGCTAAGATTGGAGCGATAAATTTATTCGCACGAGGCACATAAATTGTGTGGTCTACGTGTTTAGATAATTCTTCGTCACCTTTCATGCCAATACCGATTACAATAGCTTCACGAGCTTTTACTTCACGGATGTTGCTGATCATCTTATCGTAAACATCCTCTTGTGTAGCCAATGCGATAACAGGTACGCCCTCTTCGATAAGAGCCAATGTACCATGTTTCAATTCGCCACCAGCATATGCTTCAGCGTGAATGTAAGAAATTTCTTTCAACTTCAAAGCACCTTCCATCGCTACTGCATAGTCGATAGCACGGCCCAAGAAGAATGCATCAGATTTGAAGCCATAATGTTTAGCAAAGGCTTTCATATCTTCGTCTACTTCAAAGATTTCATGAATCAAGGATGGTAAGTTTTTAACGCCCCTAAGAATTTCTTCAGCTAAGGCTGGATTTAATTTACCATTTAATTGACCTAGGTATACGGCGAACAACAATCCCGCTACTAATTGAGTAGTATACGCTTTTGTGGACGCTACAGAAATTTCAGGGCCAGCCCATGTGTAAACTTTGTTATCTGCTTCACGAGAAATGCTGGAACCAACAACATTGGTAATGGCCAAGGATTTGGCACCAAGGCGTTTAGCTTCTTTCAAAGCCGCCAATGTATCGGATGTTTCACCAGACTGACTGATAACGATGCATAATGTTTTATCATCAGTCAACGGGTTGCTGTAACGGTATTCAGATGCAATTTCCACATCAACTGGAATACGCGCCAAGTTTTCAATATATTGTTTTGTTACAAGCCCTGCATGGTATGCAGTACCACATGCAACGATGAGAATTTTATTGAAAGCTGCCACATCTTCAGCAGTCCAATTCAACTCATTAAAGATAGCTGTCTTACCGTCTTCAGAAATATGTGTACCAAATGTATCGCGTACAGCCTTAGGTTGGTCATGAATTTCTTTCAACATAAAATGTTCATAACCGCCTTTTTCTGCTGCTTCAGCGTTCCAATTTACATGGAATACCTCTTTATCAACAGGTTTGCCTTCACGGTCAAATATGGATACATTATCGCGAGTTACGATAGCTAATTCACCATCGCTCAAGATGTATGTATCGCGTGTGTAGTTAATGATAGCTGGAATATCGGATGCTACAAAGTTTTCACCTTTGCCAAGACCGATAACCAATGGGTTTTCTTTTTTAGTACAGATGATTTTATCTGGCTCATCGGAGCAGATGATTTCAAGAGCATACGCACCATCAACACGAGCTAGCATGCGGCGTACTGTGCCCACGAAATCGCCATCGTACATATCCTCTAACAAATGAGCTACAACTTCTGTATCAGTTTCAGATTTGAAATGGTACCCTTTTGCAAGGAGCTCTTCTTTCAAAGGCATGTAGTTTTCAATAATGCCGTTGTGTACAACAGCAAATTTACCATCTTCAGATGCATGAGGGTGAGCGTTCATGTCGGATGGACGACCATGTGTAGCCCAACGTGTATGACCAATACCTACAGTTCCCTCATTAGGATCTGCTTTCACAACTGCCTCAAGATTAGCAAGACGGCCAACCTTCTTTTGAATTTTAATTACATTTTCAGGGCCGATAACAGCAATACCTGCAGAGTCATAACCACGGTATTCTAACTTTGCCATACCGTCCAACAAGAAATCAGATGCTTGATTAAAGCCAATGTATCCTACGATACCGCACATACGTATATCCTCCTATAACTGGGGGTATTTCTAGCCCCAGCAAAAACTAAGGCTAACTAATTAATGTTCTAGATTAATATTCTATTTAATGTATTAAATATTAGTTCAATACAATTCATTCAGATATACTTTGTCCCCATCGTTACCGATGGGCTTTTTAATACCTGTTACGACATGAATATGCCGGAAGAGCATCCGCTGATGACTCGATCACTCTTCACCTCGTCTACCCTAACGACTGCCTTCGTGGGTACTTGCGCTATTCGCCTTTACGAATTTGGAATTCCTTTCTATGATATACGGCAGAATCAGTACAAAATAAAATATGTACTAAGGTATATTATACTAAAAAAATCGATAAAAAGTAAACCACCACAGATAATTCAAAAGGAATAAAAAAGATTGTTTCTATGCTTCACATCCTTTTCATTGTAAGAAATTATACTTCTATCATTCTAAATTTTACACAATTAGATTTTGTTGTATTTTCAAAATGTATGTATATAATTTGGGAGATATTAATCATGAATAAAACAACTATAAAGAAACGACATAAAACTAAAAAGAATAGTTTATCATATAGAAAATTACGTCGTTGGGTATTACCTGCAGTCCTTGGTGCAGCTTTATCGACATTAGCAGTTATCCCAACATTAGCCGCAAAGACTCAAACTAGTACTAACCTAGTAGTTGTAACCTCAACAGAACAAACTAAAACAGTACCATCCGCACAAGGAAGCACATCTCCAAACGGTGCACCTCACGGCAAACCACCTGCCGGTCACTCCCCTACAGGCACGTCTAACCAAATGCCTCCAAATGGAAATCCTCCTTCTGGCACTCCTAACGGTATGCCTCCAACGGCTATGCAGAATGGAGCCTCTAATGGGATGGCACCACAAATTGAAGTAGATCCTAGTACTTTCAAAGGCACAACTATCGTTACAGAAAACAAATCCATTGCGCATGAGTCGATGACAAACACAACGGCCGATCAGAATGCTTTCATCGGTAAAAATAAAGCGGTAATTGATATTGAAAATAGCGTTTTCGATAAAACAGGCGACACTACAAGCGATGACAACAGCAATTTCCGTGGTCAAAATGCAGTAGTCCTCGGTATCGAGGGTAGCCAAATTAACATCAAAGGTAGCAATATTACATCTAATTCTAAAGGCTCTAACGCAGTCTTTGCCACTGGTGAAGGCTCTGTTATCAACGTAGAAAACACTAATATTCACACAAAAAGCGATTCCTCTCGTGGCTTAGATGCCACTTACAAAGGCACTGTAAATGGCAAAAATCTAACTATCACCACTGAAGGTGCTCACTCTGCTACACTTGCTACAGATCGCGGAGAAGGCACTATCACCGCAGAAGCGGCAAAACTTACGACATCTGGCGAAGGTAGTCCTGTTATCTACTCCACGGGTAATATTATGGTAAACAATGTCAACGGTGTAGCGAATAATAGTGAAATTGGCGTCGTAGAAGGTAAAAATTCTATTACCCTTACGAACTCCAATGTAACAGGCTACAAAGATAATGGTTTCATGCTATATCAAAGCTTCTCTGGTGATGCTGAAAACGGTATTGCTCGCCTGAAAGCAGAGAATAATACACTTACAACTCACGCTACAGGTGCGTTCCTCTATGTAAACAACACCACTGCTGAAGTAGACCTTTCTAACAATGCCATCTCTATGCCGAACACTTCTACCTTAGTGAAAGCAGCTGCCGACTCCCGTTGGGGAAAAACTGGTGAGAACGGCGGTCATCTTACACTCCGCACATCTAACCAAGAACTAAGTGGTAATATTATGGCTGATTCAATCAGTACCATCGCTCTAGACATGACAAATGGATCTAGTCTTGTAGGTGCTGTAAACACAGACAACACGGCTAAAGAAGTAACTGTGAAACTCAGCAAAGACTCCAATTGGATACTCACTGGCGACAGCTATGTAAAATCCTTGAACAACGAAGATACCACAGGCAGTAACATTCACTCAAATGGATATAAACTCGTTGTGGCTGAAAAATAATAATAAAAGCACTACTTTGAATTATTCCAATCCAAAGTAGTGCTATTCTTTTTCAATCAAAACTATAAAACTTCAACTATATAAATATTCTTTAGCCCTATCACTATGAAGTTAGCGTATTATAAGTTATGAGTTAAACAGTCTATTAAATAGCAGCCATATATAGGCCACAGTTTTAATTCAACCATAGGCTTGTAGTTTTCATCTTTAATTTTATGTTCCAACAAATTTAGATTCTCTAAATCATCTTCCCAGCTTTTGATATAGTCCTGCTTTTCTTCTTCGCTATCAAAGTCTTCGTCTATTTTTGCATTTTCAATGCATGCCAATATTTCTGTTCGTTGCTTGTCCACTTCACGATGGAACATATCATGTTGCTTCATAGTCCAAAGGCCAAAGTAATACGGACCGTCACTTAAATCGCAGTCAGATTTAGCCTTTTCACATTCATCTAAAAATAGGCCATACTCATCTAATATATAATAGGCGTCAATGATATCTAACTCAAAAACTTCATCATTACTTAAATGATATGCTACATCGCCTCCAAGCTTAATTTGCTTCAAACAATCAAGGGCTTGCTTTTTATTACCTAAATACACATCACAATAAGCAATACAAACTAGTAACCTCATCCTATTTGGATAGCTTTTTAATAACTCTTCAAAAATGACCTTTGCTTTCTCATATTGCTTAAGCTCAAATAAACACACTGCATAGCCAAAGTTCATTTCATAATCGTTCGATACTATTATTCCCCTTTCAAAAGCACGTAAACTTTTCTTTAAGTCCTCTGCAGAACCTTTCTCTCTATAAGCTGAAAAATGATATAAAGCCAGCCCTCGGTAGGTCTCTATATATGGAGAGTTTAGCTTTACCGCTGCAGATAGATACTCATATTCTTTTATACTCCCCTCATCGTTATAATAAAAAGCCAAATTAGTGTAAACTCTTGCTTTTTCAGTATCACTCAATTCTTCTTTGTATTTTCTAAGGAACTCTTCCAATAGTTGTATTGAATTTTCTTCATGCCTCAACACCTGTTCAACAGTTGCTAAAGCACATACCACATCATGCGGTTGCTCATGCATCAAACCATGCAAGTAAGTTCTAAAACGCTCTGCATATTCCTTTAATACATTATAATTACTACATATAGATACCTTATAAGTAGTTTCATATTCTACTTTAAGATTTTCCCAATACTCTTTTATAGCAAGTTTCATATTACACCTTTACTATCATCGAACATATTTTAGACCATATGTTTATAATAACATAAGTTATTACTTATATACTTTTGTGCTTATAATAACGCCGTTCATATAAATTCAAACTATACAAAAAGATTTCCTTTAGCCTCTATCTAATTCTAATTGCATAAAAATAACCCTCTATT
>OKDW01000357.1_pt1 | contig 11778 bp, 3 predicted proteins | sample 1613171 | NCBI WGS metagenome assembly OKDW01 (sample SAMN04436841, study PRJEB24849) | human gut metagenome | biome: human gut; feature: NICU; material: stool | host: Homo sapiens | place: USA: Saint Louis, MO | collected 2011-10-17
ATTATGGTTGGTTTTGACTATGTCAAAACCCGCACTCTGGCATATGTTCAATCATTTTGATTGATTACCTATCATTGTTCAGTTTTCAAAGATCTGTGCCCCTTCATATGGGGTACTTGAATATAATAACATTTCCATATACTCATGTCAACAAAATTTGGACAAATTTTACTACAAATTTCAGAAAATTTTTACCATTTTTTTGCCCAATTTTACGGCCTAATTTTACAGATTCAAAACTTGAGTTATATCACTTTTTTAGACATATCATATAGGGAGAATTTAAAATAAAAAGAAGCCGCAACAAGAATACATCTATTGCATTCTGTTGCGACTTCTTGTCTATATGACAGTGTGTTAATAGAATCCCTTATTTGTGTCTCAACACTGTATATAAAAACTTTTATATATAAGGTTATTGCAACTGCACATTCCTTATAACAAAAGCTATACATATAATGTGATTATATATGTATTAGATGATTAGTTATCTGTCTGAATCGCTTCACGAAGGTTAATTTCGTGCATGTCTCCAACAGAAGGTTCTTCTGCAGACATATTTTTTACAGTTTGTTTTGTAGCAAACCAAACTGCTTCGTTCATGTAATAACGCAATTCTTCATTAGATACATGTTCTTGATCTTGAGCCATGATATCAAGCATAGCATCTTCCAATGCTTGTGCTTCTTCATCAGTCAAAGGACCGCCAACGGCCTTTTGTTTTTGAAGCAATTCATTCATGCGATCAACCATGCTGCGCAATACATTGTAACCATAGCTATTTGTGTAACCTTGGTCCTTATCATATTTAGGGAATGTGTAATAGCTATACTCGTTTTTATTACGGTTTTCACCATTCCAGTTCAATGCAGTTTCTTGGCCATGTACATAACCTAAAGAATGTTTACGGAAATAATCAGCATAATTATGCTTATCTTTAGAATGTAACCATTTAGCTTCTTCTTTAGTTAACGCTTGATGATTATTCTTTTTGCTTTCAGCTAAAGCAATATGTTTTTCCGCATTTTCCCATGCTTTCACAAATTCATGGATACCTTGCACAGCCTGAGGGCTAGCCACAGGAACCAATACAACAGAACCTGTTGTAGGCGCTTTAGCTGGATTTGGTAAAAGCAATGGATCATCAAATGTAGCAGATGCCGCATTAACATGGAATACGCCACTGCCGAATAATACTGCCGCTGTGAAAGCAAGCAAAGTGGATTTTTTCATTATATATTCCTCTTTTCTATCAACGAATTAAATCGGGTGAGAGGACCCCCAAAAGGGAATCCTCAACCCGTAATGTTCAGCATGAACGTATTATAAACCTAGTCTTGCCATCATTGCAGCAATATTAGCTTTCATTTGTTCATTTTCAGCTTTCAAATCAGCTACTTCACCTTTTAATCCTTGATTTTCAGCTTTCATTGCAGCAAGTTCACGTTGCATTGCATATGTAGAACTGATAGGTCCTTTACGATAACGATCTGCAGTTTCTGCTTCGCCGTCTCTGTTACCTACTTTCCAAGTTACACCAGCATTTGCCATCATATGGCTATTGCTGCCTGCCCAAGCAACACCAGCATGTAACATCATGGATTCATTTTTGTAATGAGCCACACCTAATGCCAATGCGGAGTCGCCACGGTAGTTACCGTAACCTGCCATAATTTGAGTAGGTTCGTAAGGGTCATAAGCCATAGGTTTCAATGCGGACAACGCGGAGGACATCGCACCAACTTGACGAACTTCGTTTACAACATTATTCATGCTGTTTGCAACACGATTAAGTTGGGAACCATTAACAGCATCAGTAGAAGTGGAGCTAATTTCGCCTGGAGCCACGTTAGTAATCTTATTACCGCCGTTGTTCAAACCAGAGCTTGTTAAGGATACGCTGCCACCACCATTATTCTTAATTGTGATACCGTTACCGTTTGTCACAGTTGTATGACCGGAGTTATCCATAGTTGTAATGGAGTTGATACCAGTAATATCTTTTGCCAAACGAACATTCAAGCTGCCGTTGTTATCGGAAATAACACCGATATTGTTTGCAGTGGAAAGTTTGCTTTCATCAGTAACGCCACCTTTAACAGTCACTTTTTGACCTAGGTCACGATGGAATTCGCCTCTATCACCTGCAAAGTCTAAGCCAGCTTTCTTAAGGCCGTCGATACCTTTCTTCAAGTCACCGATGTTAGCACCATTTGTTAAGCTGCTGCTATTATCAGCAATATTGTTGATATCTTCGCCTTTACCATAACCGCTTGCCATGTTAACAACTTGATTACCACCATTGTTCAAGCCGTCTTTAGTTAATGTAACCTTGTTTCCACCATCTCTAGGGCTACCATTACCATCACTCTTAGGAGGAGTTATAATCTCAACACCGTTGCTGCTAACACTAGTAGTTAATTTAGAATCGCCCATGTCGGATGTAACTACCATGCCGTCTGCAGTTGTTCTTGTGCTCTTAGTCTTTTTATCAGTAGTTACAACACCATTAGCAGTCAATTCAGTGGCCTTAGTTGGATTATCTACAAGCACACCATTAGCTGTTGTTTGTGTTGAATTATTTTGGCTATCAGATACTTTTACATTACCTGCAGTAAGAGCAGTTGTATTGCCTAATGTATCAGTGCTTGTAACACCTACACCGTTTGTTACAGTAGAGAATTTCTTATCGTCAGTAGTGGTAATCACACTGCGTAAGTTCAAGTCTTTTTTGATATCTACAGTGTATGTTTTGGACTTATCCGCATTTGTTGTAGATGTTACAGTTGTATTGCCGCTATCGCCAGCTTTCACTGTTGTAGTTGCCGCCGCCATGCTGCTCTTCAACTGTTGAACGTTAACTGCATCTGTATCATTTACACCAGCTGCCACGTTAGTAATCTTTTGATTATTTGCGTTTAAGCCTTCGTTAGAAATGTATGTTTTACCGCCTACAGATACGCCCTTATCATCAAGAACAACTTGTTTATTTGGATCAGAACCAACAGTTACGGAATCAAGACCTTTAAGGTTCTTAGCGAGTTTAACGTTCAAGTTGCCGTTTTCATTGACTACACCGATATTACCATTTGAAAGTTTAGAAGCATCAGTTTCGCCACCAGTAATATTCAATGTATCGCCAAGATCTTTATGAATCTTATCTCCAGAGTCGCCTTTGAAGTTCAAGCCTTTCTTAGTCAAGTCTTCAGTATTTTTATCAATTTTGTTATCTACAACTTTCAATTGATCTTCTGTTGCAGCTTGACCGTTAGTGATCTTATTAGGATCCCAAGTTCTGTTAGTCAAATCGTTAACAGTACCAGAACCACCGTTGATAGTTACCTTGCCGGAGTTGATTGTACCGTTTGTACCATTGATACTTACAGCATTAGCACCTTCGCCGGCTCTAATGATACCTGTTGTACCATCGAAATGAACTGATGTGCTACCGGAGCCCAATGTCACTGTGTCTTTCAAGTTTACAGTATATGTTTTAGCTTTTGTAATAAGATCTTCATCTTCCTTGACATCGATATTCTTACCAGATTTTACTTTAGTATCGGACGCAGCTTTTACTTCGTTCAATTGTTTAAGGTTAACAGCATCGCTATCTTCTGTACCAGCTTTAACATTTTTGATTTGTGTATTGTTTGCATTGAAGCCGTTGTTTGTAACAAATGTATTACCACCAATTGTCAAACCATTGTTGTTGATAGTTGTTTGACCAGTTGTTACGCTATTCAAGCCTGTTAAATCTTTTGCAAGTTTAACATTCAACTTACCGTTTTCGGATACAACACCAATATTGCCGTCAGACAATTTAGCTTTATCAGAAATGCCGCCTACAACATCCAATGTTTGACCAAGGTCTTTATGAATTAAATCACCAGAGTCAGCTTGGAAGTTCAAGCCTTTCTTACTGTTGTCTGTAACTTTTTGATCTACAGATTTCAATTGGTCTTCTGTTGCAGCTTGACCATTTGTGATGTTTGCAGGATCCCAAGTTCTGTTTGTCAAGTTGTTTACAGTACCGTTTGCACCATTAACTAGAACTTTACCGGAAGTGATATTACCAATTGCACCATCAATTGCAACTTTACCAGCATTGATTGTGCTGTTTACGCCGTTAATAGTTACTGCGTTAGCGCCGTCACCAGCTTTTACGATACCTTTTGTACCGTCGATGTTGACTGCATTATTACCGGAACCTAATGTTACAGTGTCTTTCAATGCAACTGTGTAAGTTTTAGCTTTTGTTACATTATCTACAGTTTCATCAACATTGATGTTTTTGCTACCTTCTACTTTTGTATTAGATGCAGCTTTTACATCGTTCAATTGTTTAACATTTACAGCATCGTTGTCTTCTACACCAGCAGTTACATTTTTGATTTGTGTATTGTTAGCATTGAAGCCATTTGCTGTAACGAATTGTTTGTTGTTAATTGTCAAACCATCGTTGTTGATAGTTGTTTGACCAGTTGTTACGCTGTTCAAGCCTGTTAAGTCTTTTGCAAGTTTAACATTCAACTTACCGTTTTCGGATACAACACCGATATTGCCATCAGACAATTTAGCTTTATCAGAAATGCCACCTACAACATCCAATGTTTGACCAAGGTCTTTATGAATTAAATCGCCAGAGTCAGCTTGGAAGTTCAAGCCTTTCTTACTGTTGTCTGTAACTTTTTGATCTACAGATTTCAATTGGTCTTCTGTTGCAGCTTGACCATTTGTGATGTTTGCAGGATCCCAAGTTCTGTTTGTCAAGTTGTTTACAGTACCGTTTGCACCATTAACTAGAACTTTACCGGAAGTGATATTACCAATTGCACCATCAATTGCAACTTTACCAGCATTGATTGTGCTGTTTACGCCGTTAATAGTTACTGCGTTAGCGCCGTCACCAGCTTTTACGATACCTTTTGTACCGTCGATGTTGACTGCATTATTACCGGAACCTAATGTTACAGTGTCTTTCAATGCAACTGTGTAAGTTTTAGCTTTTGTTACATTATCTACAGTTTCATCAACATTGATGTTTTTGCTACCTTCTACTTTTGTATTAGATGCAGCTTTTACATCGTTCAATTGTTTAACATTTACAGCATCGTTGTCTTCTACACCAGCAGTTACATTTTTGATTTGTGTATTGTTAGCATTGAAGCCATTTGCTGTAACGAATTGTTTGTTGTTAATTGTCAAACCATCGTTGTTGATAGTTGTTTGACCAGTTGTTACGCTGTTCAAGCCTGTTAAGTCTTTTGCAAGTTTAACATTCAACTTACCGTTTTCGGATACCACACCGATGTTGTTGTCAGACAATTTAGATTTCTCAGTAATGCCACCTACAACATCCAATGTTTGACCAAGATCTTTATGGATTAATTCGCCAGAATCAGCTTGGAAGTTCAAGCCTTTCTTAGTCAAGTCAGTGCTATTGTCAGTGATTTTCTTATCAACAATTTTCAATTGGTCTTCTGTTGCAGCTTGACCACTTGTGAAGTTTTTGCCATCCCAAGTGATGTTTGTCAAGTTATTTACAGTACCAGCAGTACCGTTGACAGTCACTTTACCGGAGTTGATAGTGCCGTTTGTACCATTGATAGTTACAGCATTAGCACCGTCACCAGCTTTCACGATACCTGTAGTACCGTTGATGTTGATTGCTTTATCGCCGGAACCTAAAGTTACATTGTCTTTCAATGCTACTTTGTAAGTTTTAGCGTGTGTATTAGGGTCTACGGTGGAATCAACATTGATGTTTTCGCTACCTTCAACTGTAGTGTTAGATGCATTTTTAACTTCGTTCAATTGATTCAAGTTAACTGCATCATTACCGTCAGTACCAGCTTTTACGTTTTTGATTTGTGTGTTATTAGCATCAAAACCGTTAGCTGTAACGAATTTATTACCACCAATTGTTAAACCTTCGTTATTAATTGTTGTAGCACCAGTTGTTACACTTGTTAAGCCAGTCAACTCTTTAGCAAGTTTAACATTCAACTTACCGTTTTCAGATACTACACCGATATTATTGTCGGACAATTTAGCTTTATCGGAAGTACCACCTACAACGTCTAATGTTTCGCCAAGATCTTTATGAATGCTTGTAGCGTCATCGCCTTTGAAGTTCAAGCCCTTCTTAGTCAAGTTGCTACCATTGTCAGTAATTTTCTTATCAACAACTTTCAATTGATCTTCTGTTGCAGCTTGACCGCTTGTGATATGGTCAGCATCCCAAGTGATATTTGTTAAGTTGTTTACAGTACCTTTAGCACCGTTAACAAGAACTTTACCGGAATTGATATTGCCTGTTACACCGTCAATCGCTACATTACCAGCATTAATTGTGCTGTTTGTACCGTTGATAGTTACAGCATTGTTGCCTTCGCCGGCTTTCACAATACCTTTTGTACCGTCGATGTTAACAGCTGTATTGCCGGAACCCAATGTTACTGTGTCTTGTAAACCAACTGTATAAGTCTTAGCTTTAGTAAGTGGATCTTCAGAATCAGTTACATTGATGTTTTTACCTGCTTTTACAACAGTTTTAGCTGCCGCTGCGTTATTGGATACTTCTTTCAACTGTTTAAGGTTAACTGCATGGTTATCCTCTGTACCAGCTTTCACGTTTGTGATTTGAGTATCGTTAGCATTGAAGCCATTACTTGTAACAAATGTGTTGCCACCGATTGTCAAACCATTGTTGTTAATAGTTGTAGCACCAGTTGTTACGCTGTTCAAGCCTGTCAAATCTTTAGCAAGTTTAACATTCAATACGCCGTTGTTATTAACTACGCCGATGTTATTTTCTGAAAGTTTAGATGCGTCAGCTTGACCGCCAGAGATTTTCAAAGTTTGACCAAGGTCTTTATGAATTGCAGTACCTGCATCGCCTTGGAAGTTCAAGCCTTTTTCTACGATTTCAGTTTTTGTAGTATCAATTTTATTGTCTACTACTTTTAATTGATCTTCTGTCGCAGCTTGACCATTTGTAATAGCATTAGGATTCCAAGTTCTGTTAGTCAATTCGTTAACAGTACCTGTAGTACCATTGATTGTTACTTTACCGGAGTTGATAGTACCATTTGTGCCATTGATAGTTACAGCATTAGCACCGTCGCCAGCTTTCACGATACCTGTTGTACCGTTAATATTGATAGCTGTATTACCAGAGCCTAATGTTACTTCATCTTTCAAGCCTACAGTATACGTTTTAGCTTTAGTTACATTGTCGATGCTTTCATCAACTTTAATGTTTTTGCCTTCAGCTACCTTTGTATTTGCTGCAGATGCACTGTTGGATACTTCTTTCAATTGTGCCAAGTTTACTGCATCGCTGTCGATTGTACCACGAGCAACGTTAGTAATCTTGTTACCACCATTATCTAAACCGGATTTAGTAAGGGATACAGATGCATTGTTTGTAGCACCGTTGCTGATAGTTACACCGTTGGAAGTAACTTTTGTATCGCCTACAGTTACACTGTTCAAACCTTTAAGGTCTTTTGCCAAACGAACTTTCAAGTCGTTAGAGCCATCGGATACAACACCGATGTTATCTTCAGCAGTCAATTTGGATGCGTCTGTAATGCCACCTTTAACGTTTACTTGTTCACCAAGTTTTTTATTGATTACGTTACCGGAGTCAGCACCGAATTTCATGCCTTTATTGATCAATTCTTCTTTAGTTTTGAACAATTGGCTGCCGTTGATAGCATCTGTGGATGTAGCTGTTACAGCACCGTCTTTTACATTTGTAATAGTAGTACCGTTCGCACCTTCCAATGTTACTTTAGTTTTATCAACAACACCATTATTGATGTCATATTTAACAGCACGATCTGTCAATTTATCTACAGAAGTCTTGGATGCAATGTTATTGATTGTAACTTGCTCTTTAACGCCTGCATGGTTTTTATCCTCTACAGTCAAGGATACTTCACCATTGTCGTTTACCTTATAGGAACCGTCAGCGCTGGAGTTTCTTACAAGACGATAGTCAGTTGCACTGCTACCTTGTTGAGTAATTTGTTCGCTAACTTTTTTCAACTGATCTTCAGTCGCTGCACGACCGGATACGATAGATGTGGAATCCCAGCTCTTATTGCTCAAGTTAGTTACATAATTACCAGTTTCGCTTGCATGTTTCGTATTTTGAACAGTTTGAGCGCCCATTACAACAGCACCAGCAGTCACTCTGCCTGCTGTACCATCAAGAACTACTTGATTGTTACCGCTACCCAATGTCACTTTGTTGTTCAAACGAAGATCATATTTAGCACCTTCAGTGCTTGTAGCAGGAGTAGTTGTCAATTTAAGGTTATCGTCGGAAACAGTAACTTTAGAATGTTTACCTGCTTCGATTTTCACATCATGTAATTGGCTACCGTTCACAGCATCTGTAGAAGTGGAGGATACTTCACCGGCTTTCAAGTTAGTAATTGTTGTACCGCCTTGGCCTTCCAAAGTAACCTTGTTTTTATTAACAGTTGCACCATTAAGATCATATTTAACAGCACGCTCTGTCAATTTATCCAATTCAGTTTTGGATGCGATATTGTTGATTGTTACCGTATTAGCAGGGCTATTAGGATGAGCTTCATCTTTAACTTTCAAATCAACTTTATTGTTTTCTACAGAGTAAGAACCATCTGCAGAATTTGTATTGTTGATCAAGCGGTAATCTGTTTTAGCTGCATTAGTAGTCTTGATTTCATCAGACACTTTTTTCAACTGATCTTCAGTTGCTGCACGACCAGATGTGATTGTAGGGTTTTGAACATTCCATTCTTTATTGTCCAAACCAGTTACATAGTTTTTATTGTCGCTATGTTTACCTACACGAACAGAACCTGCAGTTACGCTGTTCAAACCTGTTAGGTCTTTCGCCAACTTAACATTAAGGTTACCGTCTTTAGCTACAACACCGATGTTGTTGTCAGATAAAGCACCTGTAGCACCACCAGTAATACCTAAAGTATCGCCAAGTTGTTTGTTGATTTTAACATTGTTATCGCCTTGGAAGCTTAAGCCTTTAGCGATTTTGTTAGTGTTATTTGTAATATTAGTAGTATTGATATCTTGTTGCTCTTTAGAAGCAAGGTTCGTCAACTTAACTTGTTTAGGGTTCGAACCATCAGCATCAGCAACAGTCAATGTCATGCTACCGTCAGCAGCTACTTTATATTCGCCGTTGCTACCAGGTGCAGGATTTGCAATCAAGCGGTAGTCAGTTTTGGAAAGGCCGTTAGAGATTTTAGAGATATCAACATCGAATGTTTGATTGTCATTACGTGTCAATGTCAATCTCTTACCGTCATTGGATACTGTACCGGATGTAACATAAGTATTTTTCAAACCTGTTACTTCAGCAGTCAAACCATTTGTACCGGTCATGTTAATCTTACCGTTACCGTTTGCTTCATACGTAGCAGCACCACGTTGTAAGTATTTATCATATTTAGCCGCAATACGAGAGATATCGCCGATATTAGCAGCATTTGTTAATGTATCGCCGCCAGATTGTACATTCGTGATTTGATAACCACCAGCATTGATACCAGTTCTGCTCATAGAAACTTTGCCTGTTGTAACGGAGTTGAAGTTTGCATCATCAACAGTTGCAACTGTAACATTGTCTCCGGAGCCTTCTAATTTAATATTATTACCAGCGTTAAAGTTCACTGTACGATTAGGAGCTTTTACGTCTTTAACCTTTTGGCCATTAACTTGAAGTTCCCAACCGGAGTTTGCGGATTTAATTGCTTCATGAACGGTGTTTTTACCTGTATCACCAATATTAGTCATGGTGATAGTACCGTTTTGGTCAACCTTAGCATTACCGCCTAAGATATTCTTAGTGCTGTTAGCTACATTACCTACTGCATTAGCAACACCATATAATTGGCTACCATTAATAGCATCTGTAGATTGTGCACTTACACGACCAGCAGCAACGTTTGTAATTGTACGTTTTGTAGAAGTATTACCTACGCTAACTGTGGAATCAGCAGTACCACCTGCATAGTTGTATTTTAAACCATTAATAGTTTCACTAGCAGTGCTTACAGGAGCAGCTGTTTCAGAATTAGCACCTAATGCAACGCCACGAACGTTATTTACTGTTGCTTTGCTACCAAGAGCTAAACCTTCGTTTGCTTGTACACTTGCTTCGCTACCGATTGCTACCGCATCAGTTACTTCTTTTTGAGCTTTAAGTTTAGTGATTAATTCAGGATTATCTTTGTAAACGCTACGATCACGTACACGTTCTAATGTACCAGCTTGAGCGCTTACGCCCAATGCGATGGAACGGGAGCCAGTTGCTTGTGCATCATCACCGATAGCCACAACATTTTTCTTGTCTCCATCTTGAGTACTCAAAGCACTCGCTTCACGACCCATAGCAATAGAGCCGTAACCTTCAGAATGAGCATTGTTACCGATAGCTGTGGAACGTTCACCTAATGCCCATGCCGCATTACCTGCAGCCACAGAAGATCCGCCCAATGCATATGTATCATTACCAAGAGCAACACCAGAACCACCATGAGCACGTGCAGAGTTACCTACAGCAACGGAGTTATTTACTTTATAAGTTGGGTCATTTTGAATACCGGATTCAGCATTGTTACCGATGGCAACGCCGTCTTTTGCGTAAGTTGTAGCAGCATTACCGATTGCCACTGCATTATCGCGGTAATGAGCAGCCGTATTACCGATAGCTACGCCTTGAATGCCTTTAGATGTAGCACGGTTACCGATGGCTACGCCTCTTACATAACCTTCACCTTTATAATTTGAACCTGATGCTACATACGCACTAGTACCCATAGCTACGCTATCTTCGGTATCTGATTTAGCACCTTGACCGATAGCAATAGAACGAACTGCATTAGCTTGAGTATTAGTAGTTCCGTCATATGCTGTATACGGTGTACCTTTATCATCCTTCATTGGGGTTGGATTTGCAGAACCGATAGCAATAGATTGATCACCTGTTGCTAATGCGGAATGACCCATAGCCAAGCTGGCTTTACCTTGTGCAGATGCTGCTGTACCAATAGCCGCCGCATATTGTTCGCCTGCATAGGCTTGACGCATCATAGCCAAGGAGTTAAAACCCTTTGCCTTTGAAGCCGAACCGACAGCAATAGCACCGATTTGTTCAGATTGAGCATAATGGCCTAAACCGATACCCAACGCACGAGATTGGGAATAGTCACCGATAGAAATACCGGATATGGAGCCATCATTAGCACGTGCATTCGCATTGTTACCGATTTGGATGCCGAACACCTTATTATTGGTATATAAATATCCTCCTCCTGGATTCCCTGGTGTTTTGTAATCATACATCTGAATATAAGGAGAATTTTGACCAGGATATAAATACGTAAACCCGCCATCATTATGTCCTTCACCAGGAGCCAAAGAAAGGCCTCTGTTAGGTGCCGCATCAACACCCGAAATTAACCCACTACCGCAGGTCAAAACCATAGCCGCCAAGCCAACTTTTACCGAAGCTTTTGCGGAATTACTAACAAAGCTTTTGGAGCCACGAGTATGGCTTTTTGCAATTTCAGATACAACGACATATGCGCCTCGTACCTGACTCCAAATTACCCTATAAATACGATTCATTTAGTAGTACCTACCTTTCACACAGTTTTATAAGGGATTCTAAAACCAACACTAAAACACTAAAAATAATAAAATTTTCATCAAAAATTTAATTACTATACATATAAAATATCAGATTAGTTTATGAAT
>OKDW01000366.1_pt1 | contig 11385 bp, 16 predicted proteins | sample 1613171 | NCBI WGS metagenome assembly OKDW01 (sample SAMN04436841, study PRJEB24849) | human gut metagenome | biome: human gut; feature: NICU; material: stool | host: Homo sapiens | place: USA: Saint Louis, MO | collected 2011-10-17
CCTTTTCAGTTTACTCTTGCCCTCATCATAGCTTATTTTTATGCATTTTAAAAGATGAATTACTAGATTTATACAAAAAAGAAGCTTTCACCTATAGGCGTCCACTTCTTTCTTCTAACTTTTCTCATCATTCCGCTAATTTTTGATGCGCATGCGCGACAACTTCTTCAATGGATTCTGTCGCTTGATAGGATCCTTCCCCTTCAACAGAAACTAAATGTGCCAAAAATTCAATGTTTCCTTCGCCACCAGTTATTGGTGAATAATCCAAGTTTTTCACATCATAACCGTTATTCATGGCAAAGCGTGTAATTTCCTCCACAACCATTTGATGGGTTTCTGGATCACGCACGATTCCTTTTTTCCCAACAAACTCTTTGCCAGCTTCGAATTGTGGCTTAATTAACGCCACCACACTACCGCCTTTTTTCAAAATATCATGAAGAGGTGGCAAAATTAAGCGTAATGAAATAAAGGAAACATCAATCGTTGCAATATCTGGCACCCCTTTGGTGAAATCTTCAGGTTTACTATAGCGAAAATTGGTACGTTCCATTACCACCACGCGTTCATCTTGCCGAATTTTCCATGCTAGTTGGTTATAGCCAACATCTAAAGCGTAACTCAAACGAGCCCCATTTTGTAAAGCGACATCGGTAAAACCACCTGTGGAGGAACCAATATCTAGCATTGTTTTGCCTTGAACGTTGATTGCAAAAACATTTAGTGCCTTCTCTAGTTTTAAGCCCCCACGAGAAACATAAGGCATTACTTGGCCCTTAGTATGTAAGGGTGTCTCCACAGAAATTTTTTCCCCTGGTTTATCTAAACGTTCATTTTTATCATTGTAAACCAAACCAGCCATCACGCTGCGTTTTGCTTTTTCTCGTGTTTCAAATAGTCCTTGATTAAACGCCAAGACATCGACGCGTTCTTTTTTCATAAGTGCCTTCTTTCTATCTCAATTGTAACTGAGTTAACAAGTTTGCTAAATGTTCTTCTGAAAAGTTGGGAACATTTGCTTTGATTTTTTCTAAAACAGCGCTGCCCTCTGCTAATTGATGTGTTAGCGCATCTTTCGCACCGGCAATCCCTAAAAGAGCTGGATACGTACTTTTATTCAACGCTTCATCTCGGCCTACTTTTTTACCTAAATCTGCTTCTGTACTTGTGGCATCTAATAAGTCATCACGAATTTGAAAAGCCAAGCCATAGTGATGCGCAAACTGTGTCAGTAAACCAATGACTTCTTCTGTTTGATTGGCTAATATGCCCCCAGCAATTAAGGCGAATTCAATTAGCGCTCCGGTTTTCTTTTCATGAACAGCCGCTAACTCTTCTAAAGTCAAGCTGACTTTTTCTCCTTCAATATCACCCATTTGGCCGGCAACCATGCCTTGATTCCCCGCTGCCTTTGCCAGTTGTTGCATCAGTAAAACTTTTTCACTTAAGCCTAATTGGCTCAAAGAAAGTAACTGAAATGCGCCTGTTAATAAGCCGTCCCCTGCTAAAATGGCAGTCGCTTCACCAAACACTTTGTGATTGGTTGGTTTGCCACGACGTAAATCATCATCATCCATTGCTGGTAAATCATCATGAATTAATGAATACGTATGAATCATCTCTAAAGAGGCAGCCACTTGATAGTCTTGTGTTTCCATCTCTTTTTGAAAAGCGGCCACTGTTGTTAGCACTAATAGCGGGCGTAATCGTTTGCCACCTGCGTGTATTGAGTAGAGCATTGCTTCTTTCAAACGCTCATTTTCAGTATATTCTGCGATAAAATCGACCATGACTTTTTCAACCAACGGTAAATGCTGTTGACTAAAATTCGTCATTACGCTTCCTCGCTCTCTTCAAAAACAATTTCTTCATTGTTTTCTGTCATCATTTTCGTTAAAGTTTTTTCCGCTTTTTCCAATGTATCTTGACATTGTTTACTTAATGCCATGCCCTCTTGAAAGGCAACTAAGGCTTCTTCCAAAGGAACATCTCCTCGTTCTAAGCGCTGAACGATTTCTTCTAAGGCATTTAATGATTCTTCAAACGTTTTTTCTTTTGCTGGCATGTTAAAACTCCTCTTTTTTCGCTGTTATTGTTTCGACGTTTGCTTGAACTGTACCGTCAGCATAATGAATCGTTAATTGATCTGCTGGCTGTAACTCGGTAACAGTTTTAACGACACGGTCCTCTTTTGTAGTATAACTATATCCTCGACCCATAATTTTGAGTGGGCTGAGTAAGTCTAATTGTTGAACAGCAGACGTGAATTGCTTTTGTTTGTTTAGGAACAATTGTGTCATTTGTGTTTGCAAGTTTCGTTGTAAAAACGCCAACTGTTGCTGACTTTCTCTTAATTGTCCCTTTGGTGTCTGTTGTTGCAATTGAGCGATAATTCCTTGGGCTTGACGTTGTTTTTGGTGATGAATCGTTGTCATTGCTTGGAAAAGACGTTGCGTCATTCGATCTAATTTAATCGTTTGACCTTCATAAAGTCGCTCAGGTTGCTTAAACACATAAGAGTTTTGTAGTCGTTGGAAACGTTCTGTTCGTTGTTGTAAGAGATATAAAAAGCTTTGTTCTAAACGACTACGCCGTTCACTAATTCTTAATAGTTCTTCATTTAAAACTGGTACCGCCAGTTCCGCTGCTGCCGTTGGCGTTGCCGCACGAACATCTGCTACCATATCGGCAATTGTTACATCTGTTTCGTGACCAACCGATGAAATAATCGGTGTGGTGGCAGCATGAATGGCTCGAGCCACTTTTTCTTCATTAAATGGCCATAAATCCTCGATTGAACCACCGCCACGGCCGATGATCATCGTATCAAAATCACCTTGCGCATCGGCTCGCTGAATGTTCCGCACAATATCATCCGCCGCCTGCTCGCCTTGGACCAAGGTGGGAAAAAGGACCAGTTGTGCAATTGGGTAGCGTCTTTTGACTGTCGTAATGATATCCCGAATGACAGCACCACTAGGACTTGTAACCACAGCGATTCGTTTAGGATAACGAGGCAACTGTTGCTTAGGCCCTTCAAAAAGTCCTTCTTTTCCTAGTTTTTCTCTTAATTCTGCCAAAGCTTGATAAAGTGCACCGACACCATCTGGTTCCATATGTTCAATATAAATTTGATAGGAGCCGCTGTTTTCATAAAGCGAAATCCGCCCCACCACCATGACTTTCATGCCTTCTTTTGGTTGAAACTTCAATTTTTGAAAGGCTGATTTAAACATAATTGCAGAAATCTTCGCATGGTCATCTTTTAAACTGAAGTACTGATGCGCGTTCGCTCGGAAGCGAAAGTTCGAAATTTCACCTGTTAAATAGACACGTCCTAAGTAAGGGTCTGCATCAAATTTACGTTTTAAATACTTCGTTAAGGCTGTTACTGTTAAATACTGTTGCGTCATTTTTTCACCTTACTTTTGTTTTTTTGCTGCCTCGACTGTTTGATACATTAACATGGTAATCGTCATTGGGCCAACACCTTTGGGAACTGGTGTAATATAGCTTGCAATTTCAGAAACTTCATCGAATGCTACATCACCAATCAGTTTTCCTTCTTGATTGCGATTCATCCCCACATCAATCACTACCGCACCTGGTTTCACGAACTCTTTGGTGACAAAATGCCCGCGTCCAATTGCTACAACTAAAATATCCGCTTCTTTTGCAACTTCTGCTAAATGTTCAGTTTTAGAATGGGCAATCGTCACGGTCGCATTTTTCATTAACAATAATTGTGCCATTGGCTTGCCAACAATATTACTTCGACCAATAACCACCGCACGTTTACCTGTTAAATCAATATCATAAGCTTCAAACATCTTCATAATTCCATACGGCGTGCAAGGAATCATTTCAGGTTTGCCTACAAACAAACGGCCTAAATTCATTGGATGGAACCCATCTACATCTTTTTTGGGATCAATCGCTAATAAAATCTTTTCTTCATCAATATGTTTTGGCAAAGGTAGTTGTACAAGAATGCCATGAAAGCGTGAATCTTGATTATATTTGTCAATCTCAGCCAATAATTCTTCTTCTGAAATAGTTTCTGGCAGTTTTTCGACCTTTGACAGAATGCCAATTTTGGCTGCTGCACGTTCTTTATTTCTCACATACGTTTGGCTGGCAGGATTTTCCCCAACTAATAAAACAACTAATCCTGGTTGGATGCCTTGTTGTGTCATCTTTTCTACATCTTTTTGAATCTCTGCTTGCATTTGATCTGCTAATTCACGACCGTTAATTACTGTACTCATTCCTTCGCTCCCTCTATTGTTTCTTTACTTCTTTAATAGTATTTATTTTAGCATATAACCCAGTATCTTAACACCAGTTAGATAGTAAAAAAAGATTCAGAGCTTACGCCTCTGAATCAATTTCTTTCATTACATTTGATAACACACCATTAACAAATTTACGTGAACGGTCGTCGCTGTATTTTTTACTTAACTCAACGGCTTCATTTAATGCCACAATGTTTGGCACATCTGAAACGTATAGCATTTCAAAAATAGCTAAACGTAAAATAACAATATCTATTTTTGCTAAGCGTTGCATAGACCAGTTATTACCTAAATGGTTCGTAATCACTTCGTCTAGTTCTGCTTTGCGGCTACACACACCGCCGACAAGTAAATCTAAATACGTAGGGACTAGGTCTTCGCCATCTTCACTGACGATTTCCCGATTATCATAAGCCAATGCATAATCAATGGCATCTTGTTTGGTTAAATCAGCATTAAAATCTAAAGGAAAAAGGGCTTGGAGCGCTTTTTCACGAATCTCGTGACGGGTTAATTCTGTTTTACTCATTCTCTTCTCCATCTTCATCTTCTGGGAATAATTCATTTAAGTCTGGTTGAGGGATTTTTTCAGGTACTACTGCTACAACATGAATATTCACTTCAACTAAATCAATATCTGTCATAAATAAGACTTGTTGTTTCACACGGTCTTGCATTTCTAATGCAACTTTTGGCACAGAAACACCGTAGTTCAAGTAACAATAGATATCGACTTTTAAGCCTTCTTCTTCTGTTCGTAAATATACACCTTTGCCGTGTGCTGCACGGCCTAATAATTCATTCACATTATTGGCAAACGTGCCACGCATCCCATAAACGCCCTCTACTTTTGAAGCAGCGATTCCGATAATTACTTCAATGACTTCAGGAGCGATCACGATTTCTCCTAAAGAATCGTTTGCATTGATTACAAGATTTTTTTCTTCTGACATTTGGTTGTCCTCCTTATCTATTACGCACAAAATCGTTAAATAAACGATTTATTTGATGAATCACTAAGTCTCTTAAGGATTCTCTTTTAAGCAACGGATGATTCTTAAAAATTAAAACAACACTGGTTTCTTCAGTTAGTTGTGAAAGAACGTCCAAATTTTGCTTATCAATACTCGTTCTTAGTTTATCATTAATTAGCCTATTTCGCTACCAGAAAAGCTAAGTTCTAACTAAAAGAACAGATAATTTCTTGTCATAAATTTCTAATTCAAGCCTTTAGACGTAAAAATAAGAAAGACCAAGTAATTTTGGCTTTCTTATTTTTACATCTTTATTCTTCAGGATAACGTTCCATTAGTTTCGTCCGATGCTTTTGCATAATCATTTCTAAAGAGATGTCATATTTATCGGCTAAAATAAATAAATTATCCAACACATCGCCTAACTCTTCCGTTAAGTTTTCCAGATTCTCTTCATCCGCCAAAACTGTTTCATCCGGTCGATCACGGCCAATTTCAATTGTCCGAATGGCTCGACACACTTCGCCGACTTCTTCTGTTAAAAAGTTGGAACGAATAAACGGGTCATATTGATACCAGTTACGTTTTTTATAAAACGCGCTAATAAACCGCTGATACTCTTGGATATCCATGTTCTCCCAACCTTTATAAAATGATTAATTCTTTTGGCGCGTGTGTCAATACACGATTACCTTCAGCAGTAATCAATAAATCGTCCTCAATACGCACGCCACCAATTCCTGGCAAATAAATTCCAGGTTCGTCCGTAATCACATTCCCTGGTACAAACTGTTTATCTGCTCGGAATGAAACATTTGGTCCTTCATGAATTTCTAACCCAATGCCATGACCAGTGCTATGACCAAACGCATCGCCATAGCCATAGGAAGCAATATGATCCCGTGCAATCGCATCTAATTGAATGCCCGTCAACCCAGGTTTAGCTTCTGCCAACACTTTTAATTGTGCTTCTAAAACAATGTCATAAATTTCTTTTAGTTTTGGCTGAATACTACCAATGGCAAATGTCCGTGTCATATCAGAAACATAGCCTTCATAATAACAACCGAAATCTAAAGTGATTAACTCACCTTTTTCGATGACTTTATGGCTAGCAACACCATGTGGCATCGCCGAACGTAGACCGCTGGCCACAATTGTCTCAAAAGAAACACCACTGGCTCCTTTTGAACGCATGAAGAAATCTAATTGATTAGCCACTTCAATCTCTGTCATTCCAGGTTTAATCATCTCTAAGACAAAGGCAAATCCTTGATCCGCGATGGCACACGCTTTTTCAATAATCGCTACTTCTTCTTCATCTTTCACTTCTCTTAATTCTTCAATCAAACCCATTACAGGAACTAATTCACATGGTAAAATTTCTTCCAATAAGCTATAATCAGCGAAACTAACTTGCGTTTCTTCAAAAGCTAAATTATCTAATTGCAAACGTTCAGCTAAATCTGCTACTTCGTCAAAAATATGTCCTGTGTTTTTAACGATAGTAAAACCAGTTGCTTGTTCCGCAGCTTGTTCCGTATAACGAAAATCCGTTACAAAAAAAGCTTTATCTAATGTAATCATTGCCAAGCCTGTTGTCCCAGTAAAATTGGTTAAATAACGTAAATTATACGGACTTGTCACTAAAAATCCTTGTAAATTATTTTCTTTCATTAACTCCCGTAGCTTTTCGACTCTTGCCATCATTGGTTCGACCTTCTTTCTTTTTTCTCATTTTTCATTATAGCAAATTTACTTCAGAAAAGCATGAATCACCAAAAAACTTCATCGAGAAAGTTTACTGAAAATTTTACCTTTCCTTATTTTTTGCTTAACACTTTTGTAGTAAACTACTTTAGCGACTTCAAGGAGGAAATTATGAACGTTTATTTATTTCTGGCACTATTTTTCATTATTATCGGCATTTTAAGCTATAGTTTTTTTATTGAACCTAACTGCTTAGTCATACACAAAAATCAAATTAAAGTAACAGAATCAGGGAAAACCTTACGGATTGTTCAACTCTCTGATATTCATTTAAAAAAGAATTATTCTGTGAAGGCCTTAAAACAGATTGTTGAAAAAACAAATATATTACAACCAGACATAGTCGTTTTTACAGGAGACTTATTTGATGATTATGCCCGTTTCGGTATCGAAATTCAGGATGAAGTGAGTCAACTTTTCCGTAAAATTAACGCCCCATATGGCAAATTCGCTATTTATGGCAACCACGAGTATAGCGGGTTAGATACCAATTTTTACGAAACAATCTTAGAAGCTGCCGACTTTACCGTACTAAAAAACACGGGCAAATTACTGCCTGTCTCACACCGCATCTCCTTGTACGTCGCTGGTTTAGAAGATTCGTTATATGGACAAACCGACTTAGCTGCAGCTTTAGTCAACCGCCCTACTGGAACGCCCACTCTGCTACTAACCCATGAGCCAGATGTCGCAGACTCAGCAGTCAACAAAAACATTGACCTCATTTTAGCAGGACATAGTCACGGCGGACAGATTCGCTTGCCTTTTTTCACTTACAAAAATCAGCTTGCTAAAAAATATACACATGGGCTTTATCATTTAGAAGATGAAACGCCGCTAATTGTTCACCCAGGAATCGGAACCACTAAAATCAGCGCACGCTTTGGTGTCTTACCAACAATTGAACTGATTGAGTTAACTATTTAACTATGCATTAAAAAGACCGCCCCACGTTAGAGAAAAATTCTCACGTTGGACGGTCTTTGATTATGTTCGATTAATGATGAAAATCTTGCTCGTGATCTTCTTCTACTTTCGCTTTTCCTAGCGTATAAAATTTGCTGCCATTTAACCCGAGAATAAATAGTACAACCACTAGTAAAAGAATTGATAAAGATAACAATAAAGTCTGCAAGCCATCGCCATGTGCAACCATTAATTGACGTAAAATTGCGGTTAAACAAATTAAAATCAAATAACGAATCGGAATATGGTGTCCTTCTTGAATATAGCGAAGAATCATCATAATAAACTCAAATAACATAAAGAATGAAATAATTTCTTGCATGATAACTGAAAAATTATCCGGCGTCATTGGCTTCATGAGATATGTAGCGAGGTCAACTAAATAACTAGCCATAAATACTAATAAGAAAACTCCTAAAATCCCTAATACAATATCCAAAATCAAATTCACGTACTTCTTTACTACACTAAAATTCTTCTGCATAATACCCTTCTTTCTTTTGACTCAATTATTTTATAACATGCTTGTTATTACATTAAATATATCATCAATTAACCTTGTCAGACAAGCAGTTAAACCCAATGTGAGATTTTTTTTATTTTGAGATGTTTCTTTATTTTCCGGCTAACCCTTTATGCAAGACAAAAAAAGCTGAATCCGGAGATTCAGCTTTTTAATCGTATTAGTTAGCTACTGGATAAACTGATACTTGTTTTTTGTCGCGGCCTTTACGTTCGAAACGTACCACACCGTCAACTTTTGCAAATAACGTATCGTCACCACCGATTCCAACGTTCACACCTGGATAAATTTTAGTTCCGCGTTGACGGTATAAAATTGAACCACCTGTAACTGTTTGGCCATCAGCACTTTTAGCGCCTAATCGTTTAGATTCAGAGTCACGGCCGTTTGATGTAGAACCGCCACCTTTTTTATGGGCAAATAATTGTAAATTCATAGTCAATAACATAGTCTGCACCTCCTATTTCTCAGTGATTGTTTTTATTTGAATAAATTCAGTATTTTCGTTCTCTATTGATTGTAAACCTAATAAAAGATTTTCTAATAGAATTTGGGCAATATTTTTTTGTTCCTGATTGACAGTTGTTAACATCTCGACATAAAGGTAGCCACCTTCTACATCTTCAACTTCGACAATCGGTTCAAAACCTGCTAAGGCATCAATCCCATTGACTGTGCTAATTGCTAAGGCAGAAACTGCCGCGCAAACCACATCGCTGCCATAAGGACCTGCTCCAGCATGCCCGGTTAATTCAAATGAAACGATTCGGCCGGAGCCTGTTCGTTTAAAAGAACCTTTAATCATTGATAGGCCTTCTTTCCTGTCAACAAGAGAGATTAAGCGTTGATTGCTTCGATCATAACTTTTGTATACGGTTGACAGTGACCTTGTTTACGGTGAGAGTGTTTTTTAGGTTTGTATTGGAAAGTCACGACTTTCTTTTGTTTGCCGTGTTTTTCAACAGTTCCTTCAACAGTTGCGCCTGCAACAGTTGGCGCACCAACTTTTGTAGATTCGCCACCTACTAAGATAACTTCGTCAAAAACAACTTTCTCGCCAGCCTCAACGTTTAATTTTTCAACGTAGATTGCTTGACCTACTTCAACTTTCACTTGTTTACCACCAGTTTTGATAATTGCGTACATGCTATACAGCACCTCCTTCTTCTAGACTTAGACTCGCCATCCCAAGTGATGATTGCTCATGCTTAAAAACTTGTTCTGTGCGGTTGTAGCTGTGGAGACCACAATTACAACACTAACTATAATAACAGAACCAGAAAACCTCGTCAATATAAACTCTCTATTTTCTTCACTTTCTCTCTCCAAAAAAACTTCTTCTGTTATTTAAATTTCCGATTGACTTTCTAACACTACTTCCATTATAATTAGCTTTGTTGTGTTACAACTATTGTCATAGTAGCTCAGCAGGATAGAGCATCCGCCTTCTAAGCGGACGGTCGGGGGTTCGAATCCCTCCTGTGACGTAACGATAACAAAAGCGCCTCTTAGAAACCAGGGTTTCTAAGAGGCGCTTTTGTTATCCCAAGTTCATCCTAACCTAGTTTAACTTTCTACCAACTTGAAGTACCTCCACCTCCGAAACTGTCACCGGAGCCATCATCAGAAGAACCCTCGTTGCTTGTAACCCACCAATCATGACGATTCGCATACATACTGGTCTTTTTTAGTTGCCTGTCAGAACGTGAACTTGCTAGAAATTTAGCAATAGACACATTTCCATAAGCAAAACGCATATCATAGTATTCAGGAGACGTTCAAATTTATATCTTTTTAACTAATTTCTGTTAGCACGCATAAAAAAGAACGTAACGCTTAGTTGACAAACGTTACGTTCTTTTCAGATAACTAGTTAAACAAACACAAGAATATTGATTTTTACAGCTCGTTTTCTAAAATCTCAATCCGCTCATCAAAACTCAACTCTTGATAGATTTGGTGGAGCATCCACATGTACCCATACGGATCAATAAACAATGAATTTTTGAGCGCTCCTTCCATCATTTCAGTAATAGGCTGTACTTCTTGACAACCGTTTTCCATTGCCAGTTGATGTGTCTCTTCAATATTTTCTACTGTTATATTAAACCAGATAGTATTGGGATGTTCTTGGGTTGGTGATTTTAAACCATATTCTTCATTGGCATCTAACATGTGAAACCTCGTGCCATAAAGTTGAAAAACCGCTTCATTCATTCCGACAGGGTACTCAGTTGCTTCTACTACCTCTATTTCAAACACCTTTTTATATAAGGCAAGCGCCTTAAGGCTATCACTAACAATAAAATCGATTTCTGTCCCTTTAATCATTTGTTTTTCCTCCTTCAAAGCTACTAACTGTTGATTAATTTTTTTAATCTTTTGCTCCTCCATTTGAATTAAATGTCGCGATTGATCTCGTTTTCTTAACAAAATAGTTTCCAAAAAAGAAGCATCCTTAAGTTTTCTCAAAGTTTCTGCCATCTCTTCAACTTTAAACCCTGAATCTCTTAACAGTAAAATTTGTTTCAATAAAGGAATTTGATGTGCGCTATAATAGCGATATCCTGTTTTTTTATCAATTTCATTTGGAACAAAAATTCCTGCTTTTTCATAATGACGCAGCATCCGTGGGGAAATATCCATTAACTTGGCAAATTGCCCAATTTGATACATAGAGTCTCCTTTTCATTCAATTGATATTCTTATCATAAACCTTGACACCATGTGAAAGTCAATGAAAAAGTTTCTATTCATACATTTCTATTTTATTTGAATATTCCCGTGATCTTTCTCTTGTTATTTTCTAAAAATCTCCTTTACATTTACCAAAACAGTTGATACGATTAGTATA
>OKDW01000394.1_pt1 | contig 10470 bp, 1 predicted proteins | sample 1613171 | NCBI WGS metagenome assembly OKDW01 (sample SAMN04436841, study PRJEB24849) | human gut metagenome | biome: human gut; feature: NICU; material: stool | host: Homo sapiens | place: USA: Saint Louis, MO | collected 2011-10-17
GGACGAGGCAAGGTCGAGTATGGACCGCACATTCCGACATTGTTGAAGCAGGCAGGACTTTCGTTCTTTCATTTTATATACCATATAGGGTTAAAATCATCTAATCTTCATGAGTATTTTCTGGTACATCAACAGTTTTTTTATCACATGAATATAAAATGAAATCTATATGATTTACATACCTAAACGACTCATAATAAGCGCTAATTGTCGTTTAGTTTCTTCGTTATCTTTCTTTAGACGAAGGTTGTCTTCTTTCAATGCCGCATAGTCTGCAGTTAATTTTTCATCCTGCGCTTTCATGCGTGCATTTTCAGCTTTCAAAGCAGTCATTTCATCCTGCATTACGTACATAGAGCTGATAGGGCCGGCCTTGTAGCGTTCAGGAATAACCTTCTTCTCATCAGAAGAACCGAATTTACGAGTTACACCGGCATTCACCATATTATGACGACTACCAACAGATACGCCTGCATGGAACATAGTATCTTCCGATGTGTAATGTGCAACACCTAAAGCCGCTGCGGTTTCACCTCTGTAATTGCCGATACCAGCCATCACTTGAGTTGGTTCTAACGGATCATATTGAATCGGTTTCAACGCAGACATAGCTGCCGCATGAGCACCTACACGTTGCGTTTCGCCCGCCACGGAATTAATAGCATTGGCCATGCCCTCCGTAACGCCTTTCAATTGATTTACGTTAACCGCATCCGTACCGTTTACACCAGGACCTACATTGCTAATTGTTTTACCACCGTTATTCAATCCATCTTTAGTAAGACTTACAGCGTTACCGCTAGCAGGAGTAATGGTTATACCACTACCGTTTACAACCGTAGAGTTGCCTCCAGCATCCTTAGTCGTTACGGATGTAAGACCTTTCAAATCTTTCGCCATACGAACTTTAAGATTAGTACCGTCAGATACAACGCCTACATTATCTTCTGTAGTCAACTTGCTAGCATCAGTAATGCCACCGACTACGTTTACCTGTTCGTTAAGCTTTTTGTTAATCACATTACCGGAATCGCCACCGTATTTCATACCATCGTCTTTAGTTGCCACTTGATGTGTCTTGCCCTGTTCATCTTGGTACTTAATACGAGTGATTTCATTGCCGTCGAGATCGGAATCGCCCTTATCAGCAGTAATATCCGCATTGCGACCATCTTTGCCAGTTAAACCGATGTGACCAACGCCATCTTTACCGGACATAGATACAGCATCTTTACCGTCTTTACCTGTAACAGCTACTTTACCGTCTGTACCATTCGCAGCGTCTGGACCTGTAATGGAAACGCCATCTTGACCGTTTTTGCCGACTTTCACCTTATCAGTATTAACCATATCAGCAGTAACCGTTTTGGTAGTAATGCTATCGGTCTTAAGATTCTTAGCCATTTTAATAGTAACATTACCATTTTCGGCTACTGTTTTGATATTTTCACCGGAATAATCACTATCAGCCCCTTGACCTTCACCTTTGATAGTAACCTTTTGACCTAAATCACGGTGGAAATCACCTGTATTACCGGCAAAATCCATACCTTTCTTCGTAATGTCATCACCTAAGTTATTAATCTTATTATCCAAGGTTTTATGGGACTTCTGCAATTGATCTTCTGTAGCAGCACGACCGCTTGTGATATTGTTAGGATCCCAATCTTTGTTTTCCAAACCTGTCACATGACCGTCCTTGCCATCAACAGCGACTTTACCTGCCGCGATCTTACCGTCTTTACCGTCGATAGTTACCTTATCTCCGGCCTTAATCATACCTTTTGTACCGTCAATCGCTACATTACCAGCCTTGATTGTGCCCTTATCACCATCGATTTCAACTTTATCACCGGCTTTAATAGTGCCTTTGTTGCCATCGATGGTAACCTTGTCACCGGCTTTGATAGTGCCTGTTGTACCATCCATCGCAATTTGTTTCGTAGGATCAGTCCCCATTGTTACTTGGTCTTTGAGACCCACTTTGTAATTTGTAGAACCGTCCGCATTAGTGGTCTTATCTACTTGGACATTATTACCTGCCGTTACTGTTGTAGTAGCAGCTGCTGCCGCTTTATCCAATTGAGATTTATTAACCGCATCCTTAGGATTTGTACCGTCAGCTACATTAGTAATCTTATTGCCGGCTGCATCAATACCGTCCTTCGTCATGGATGGACCGTTAGTAATCTTTACGCCGTCTTTTGTAACAGCAGTCAACGGATTGCCATCCTTATCTTGAATGGTCATACCTTCACCATTTACAACGGTTTTACCGTTTGCACCATTAGTACCATTGTTGAAAGTTATGGAATCTAGACCTTTCAGATTTTTTGCCAAACGAACATTAAGGATATTATTTTTACTAATAACACCAATATTGTTTTCGGTCAACTCAGATTCATTGGTGACACCACCCTTAATGTCCAATTGTTCATTAAGTTTCTTCTTGATGGTAGTACCGGAGTCGCCACCATATGCCATGCCATCATCTTTGGTTGCCACTTCATGAGTTGTGCCATTTTCATCTTTGTATTTAATGCGCGTAATTTCATTTCCATTGAGATTAGCAGCACCTTTTTCAGCAGTAATATCCGCACTTTTACCGTCTTTACCGCTTAATCCGATGTGACCAACACCGTCTTTACCGGACATGGACACAGCATCCTTGCCGTTTTTATCTGTAACAGCTACCTTACCGTCGGTGCCATTCGCCGCATCTGGACCTGTAAGAGATACGCCATCCTTACCGTCTTTACCGACTTTCACGGATTCAGCCTTAAGATTTTTGTTCATCTTCACATCGATAGTCGTGTTACCTGTTGCTGCATCTTGTTTGATGAAAGTCTTAATATTGTCACCACTATAGTCGGTATCAGCAGCTTTCCCTTCACCTTGAACAGTGACAGTAGAGCCTAATTTATTGGTTTGTACACCGCCTACATTGGCATTGAATTTGAGACCTGTATCAGTTTGACCTGCCAAGGCTTGTTTCAATTGGTCCTCTGTTGCAGCACGACCGGATACGACATTACCTGCATCCCAAGTCTTATTATCAAGACCAGTCACGTAGTTGCCCGTATTAGCAGGGGTTGCGCCATCGGACTGTTTACCTATGGTTACCGTGCCGGCTTTCACAGTTTCCGTAGCCGTAACAGTAGTAACGTTAAGATCTTTCTTCAATTTAAGGCCGATCTTCGTATCGTCACCAGTTTGACTGATTTCTGTCGTAATATTTTCGTCGCCGTTTACTGTTACCTTAGAGCCTAGCTTGTTCGTTTTTTCATCGTTATTATCCGCATCAAAACGAAGGCCTTTATTGGTCAGTTCAGTCTTAGCGTCATTAATATTATTGTTGAGTTCAGTTTTGGTATCACTGATATTTTTATTCAACTCGGTCTTAGTATCGCTAATATTTTTATTTAATTCAGCCTTGGTATCACCAATATTTTTATTCAACTCGGTCTTAGCATCACTAATGTTTTTATTTAACTCAGATTTAGCGTCATGCAATTGACCGCCGTTAACCGCATCTTTAGAATTAGCAGCAATATTACCATCAGCAACATTGGTAATCTTTTGGTCGTTTGCATTGATGCCGTTTGGAGATACATAGGTCTTACCGCCTACGATCAAACCGCCACCATTGATGGTTGTACCGCCGGCTGTTACGCTGTCCAAGCCGGTCAATGTTTTTGATAACTTCACGTTCAATGTATTGCCATCAGATACAACGCCAATATTGTTATCCGTTAAATCTGCCGCCGCAGCTCCGCCTTTAATGGCAACAGTACCACCTAGCTTCTTATTGATAGTCGTACCTGAGTCACCATCAAAGTTCAAGCCTTTATCCACTTCAGATTTAGACGCCACATCTTTAATCGTTACGGTTTTCGTTTGATCCGGATGGTTCTTATCTTGAACTGTCAATGCCACGTCACCGTTAGCATCTACAGTGTAGTCACCATTAGAACCCGCCGTAGGATTAGCAACAAGACTGAAGTCCGTTGCACTAGCACCTTGTTTCTTAACTTCATCACTAACCGTTTTCAATTGGTCTTCCGTTGCTGCACGGCCAGATGCAAACGTAGGGTTATCAATACTCCAAGCTTTATTATCAAGACCAGTTACGTAGTTGCCCATATTAGCAGGGCTTGCACCATCAGATTGTTTACCCATGGTTACAGTGCCAGCTTTCACAGTTTCCGCTGCCGTAACAGATGTAACATTAAGATTTTTCTTCAATTTAAGACCAATCTTCGTATCGTCACCAGTTTGCGTGATTTCCGTCGTAATATTATCGTCGCCGTTTACTGTTACCTTGGAGCCTAGTTTATTCGTTTTTTCGTCATTATTATCTGCGTCAAAACGAAGGCCTTTATTGGTAAGTTCACTCTTAGCATCACTAATATTTTTATTTAACTCAGTTTTAGCGTCATGCAATTGACCGCCGTTCACCGCATCTTTGGAATTAGCAGCAATATTACCATCAGCAACATTGGTAATCTTTTGGTCGTTCGCATTGATGCCGTTTGGAGATACATAGGTCTTATTGCCTACGGTCAAACCACCACTATTAATGGTTGTACCGCCAGCTGTTACGCTGTCCAAACCAGTCAATGTTTTAGCTAACTTCACGTTCAATGTATTGCCGTCAGATACAACGCCAATATTATTATCTGTTAAATCTGCAGCTGCAGCTCCACCTTTAATGGCAACAGTACCACCTAGCTTCTTGTTGATAGTCGTGCCAGAGTCACCGTCAAAGTTCAAGCCTTTGTCCACTTCGGATTTAGATGCTACATCTTTAATCGTTACGGTTTTTGTTTTATCCGGATGATTCTTATCCTGTACGGTCAATGCCACGTCACCGTTAGCAGCTACAGTATAGTCACCATTGGAACCCGCCGTAGGATTCGCAACGAGACTGAAGTCCGTTGCATTATCGCCTTGAGTTTTAATAGCTTCAGTAACTGTCTTCAATTGATCTTCTGTTGCAGCACGTCCCTTGACAGCAGTCGGATTAGTTACGCTCCATGTCTTATTATCAAGACCTGTTACGTAATTCCCCGTATTAGCAGGGCTTGCACCATCGGATTGTTTACCCATAGTTACAGTGCCGGCTTTCACAGTTTCCGTAGCCGTAACAGATGTAACATTAAGATCTTTCTTCAATTTAAGACCAATCTTTGTATCATCGCCAGTTTGACTAATTTCTGTCGTAATATTGTCGTCGCCGTTTACTGTTACCTTAGAGCCTAGTTTATTCGTTTTTTCAGCGTTATTATCCGCATTAAAACGAAGGCCTTTATTGGTAAGTTCAGTTTTAGCGTCACCAATATTTTTATTCAACTCAGTCTTAGCATCGCTAATATTTTTATTTAACTCAGTTTTAGTGTCATGCAATTGACTGCCGTTCACCGCATCTTTGGAGTTAGCCGCCACATCGCCATTAGCAACATTGGTAATCTTTTGATCATTCGCATTGATGCCATTTGGAGATACATAATTCTTACCGCCTACGGTCAAACCACCACTATTGATGATTGTGCCACCAGCTGTTACGCTGTCCAAACCAGTTAATGTTTTAGCTAACTTCACGTTTAACGTACTGCCATCAGATACGACACCAATATTATTGTCCGTCAAGTTAGCAGCCGCTGCACCGCCCTTGATGCTAAGCTTATCACCCAACTGTTTGTTAATTACAGCGCCGCTATCTCCATCAAAGTTAAGACCTTTAGCAATAGTCGTATTGATGGCAGAAATAGCATTTCTATTAGTCGTAATATCTTGCGTATTTTGAGCAATATTTTGTTTATTTTGTGCAATATCAGTCTTATTTTTACCGATGTCAGTCGTATTTTGAGCAATATCAGCCTTGTTCTTAGTTATATCTTGTTTATTCTTATCAATATCAGTCGTATTCTGAGCAATGTCAGTTGTGTTTTGAGCTATTTTATCCTTGTTTGTATTAACTTGCGTATTAACAGATTTCAACTGATCTTCCGTTGCAGCACGGCCGGTTACGGCTTGTGGATTATCTACATTCCAAGCAGTATTGGTAAGACCAGTTACCGTGCCTGCAGTACCATCCACAGATACAGGATTAGCAGTTCCTAAGGTGATTTTATCCCCTAATCCGACAGTATATTCCTTACCGCCGGCTGCATTTGTACCTTCTTCTACAGTGATATTGCTGTTTTTAGCTTTCACAGTACTTGCCTTAGCAGTTCCACCGATAGCATCCTGCAACTGACTGAAGTTAACCGCATCAGTAGGATCTGTGCCTTTTGCTAGACCGGTAATCTTTTGATTATTTGCATTGATACCGTTTGGCGTTACGTAGGTCTTGCCGCCTACGGTCAAACCACTACTATTAATAGTTGTTCCACCAGCTGTTACGCTATCCAAACCGGTTAATGTTTTAGCTAGTTTCACATTTAATGTGCTGCCATCAGACACGACACCGATATTATTATCCGTAAGATCTGCCGTAGCACCACCTTTAATAGTAACAGTGTCGCCTAATTTTTTATTAATCGTAGCACCGCTATCACCGTTAAAGTTTAATCCTTTATTGATATTAGTTACATTTGTATTGACCTTATCATTAACGGATTTCAACTGATCTTCCGTAGCAGCACGACCACTTACAGCTTGAGGATTATCGGCGTTCCAAGACTTATTATCGAGCCCTGTCATAAAGTTACCGTTTGCACCGCCTGCACCACCAGCTTGTTTACCCATAGTCACAGTGCCAGCTTTCACAGTATCAGCGGCAGTAATAGTAGTAACATTGAGATCTTTCTTTAATTTAAGACCGATCTTAGTATCATCACCAGTTTGACTGATTTCTGTCGTGATATTATCATCGCCATTTACCGTTACCTTGGAACCCAGTTTATTGGTCTTAACACCGCCTGTATCCGCATCAAACTTAAGTCCTGTATTAATCACATCATTCTTCGCGGTCGAAATATTATTGTTTAGCTCGGTTTTAGCATTATCTATATTGCCGTTCAATTCGGTCTTAGCGTCATTAATATTCTTATTAAGTTCAGTTTTGGCATCACCGATATTTTTGTTTAATTCAGTTTTAGCATTATTAATATTGTTATTTAATTCGGTTTTAGCCGCATGAAGTTGACCGCCGTTAACTGCCTCTTTGGAATTAGCCGCCACTTCACCATCAGCAACATTAGTTATTTTCTTGTCATTCGCATTGATGCCATTCGGCGTTACATAAGCCTTACCGCCTACGGTTAAGCCCCCATTATTGATGGTTGTACCACCAGCTGTCACACTGTCCAAACCAGTTAATGTTTTAGCTAACTTCACATTTAACGCACTGCCATCAGATACGACACCGATATTATTGTCCGTCAAGTTCGCAGCCGCTGCACCTCCCTTAATGCTGAGCTTATCGCCCAACTGTTTGTTGATTACAGCACCGCTATCTCCATCAAAATTAAGGCCTTTAGCAATAGTTGTATTAATTGTAGAGATAGCATTTTTATTGGTCGCAATATCTTGTGTATTCTGTGCAATATTTTGTTTATTTTGTGCAATATCAGTCGTATTCTTACCAATATCGGTTGTGTTCTTGGTGATGTCAGTCGTATTTTGAGCTATATCGGTCTTGTTCTTAGCTATATCTTGCTTATTCTTACCGATATCAGTCGTATTCTGAGCAATGTCAGTTGTGTTCTGAGCTATTTTATCCTTATTTGTATTGACTTGCGTATTAACAGTTTTTAACTGATCTTCCGTTGCAGCACGACCAGTTACGGCTTGTGGATTATTTACATTCCAAGCAGCATTAGTAAGTCCTGTTACAGTTCCTGCGGTTCCGTCCACAGTTACAGGATGTGCCGTACCTACCGCAAGTTTATTGCCCAATCCAACAGTGTATTCCTTACCACCATTCACATTGGTACCTTCTGTTACGGTTACATTTGCATCCTTTGATTTTACTGTAGTCGCCTTTGCAGTACCACCGATAGCACTTTGTAATTGACTGAAATTAACCGCATCGTTAGGCGCTGTACCATTAGCAACACCAGTAATCTTTTGATTATTAGCATTGATGCCATCAGGTGTTACATAGGTTCTAGCACCTACACTCAAACCATTTTTACTAATAGTAGTATTTCCTGCATTAACGCTCTCTAATCCTGTTAAATATTTTGCCAACTTTACAGTCAATCTACCGGTACCATCGGATACAACACCAATATTATTATCGGATAATGCCCCTGTAGCACCGCCTTTAATGACTAGAGTATCACCTAATTTTCTCTTAATCGGAGCACCTGTATCGCTGCTAAAATAGAGCCCTTTTTCAAGAGTATTATTGATAGTGTTAATATCATTCTTATTAGTAGTAATATCATCTTGTATTTTTGTGATATTTCGTGCATTGTTACCAATACGGCTTGAGTTATCTGAGATACTCTGCGTATTTCGATTAATAAAATACTGATTGGAATTAACTTTCTCATTAACCCGCTTTAACTGATTTTCCGTAGCAGCACGCCCTGTAACGGGTGCTGGATTATTTACATCCCATGATGTATTGGTAAGACCTGTGACCGTTCCTGTACCACTATCTATGGTTACAGGATGCGAGGCCGCCCCTTTCCCTACAGTAATCTTATAGTTTAAGCCAACAGTATACTCCTTACCACCTTTCGCCGTTGAGTTTTCCCTTACCGTAATATTACCATCATCATTTGCTTTTACTATGGCTTCTTTAGCCGTACCGTTAATTGCGCGTTGCAACTGACCGTAGTTAACTGCGTCCTGACTACCTGTACCGTCTGCAACACCTCTAATTTGTTGATTATTGGCATTAAGACCACCGGTTGACACATAGAGTTTACCGCCTACAGACACCCCTTTATTATCAATCGTAGCAGTTCCTGCTGTTACGCTATCCAAACCAGTTAATTTTTTAGCCAATTTCACATTTAGTGTGCCATTTCCGTCTGCTTGAACCCCAATATTGTTGTCAGCCAGAGCACCGCTAGCGCCACCTTTTATTCTTACTGTGTCACCTAATTTTACTTGGTTCTGAACAAAGTTATCACCATAAAAGAACAATCCCTTATCAATATTGTCTTTATTATATCTAATAGCATCGTGGATCGTGCTTTTACCTGTAAAACCGATATCGCTCATCGTTAATTTACCGGTATCAGGATCGAGCGCCGCATTACCGCCAAGGATATTTTTAGTAGTAGTGGCTAAATTGCCCAGGCTATTTGCTACGGCATATAACTGACTACCATTAATAGCATCTGTAGACGAAGCATTCATGCGTCCCGCCGCCACATTGGTAATCGTACGTTTTACCGTATCACTACCCACACTAAGCGTGGAGTCAGCACTGCCGCCAGCTAAATTCTTATACCATAAACCATTTACATGCTGATTTGGCGTACTTACCACATTAGCCGTCTTGGAGTTGGCACCTAATGCAATTGATCGTTGTTGATTCACATCAACTAATGCATTTTTACCGATGGCAATGGAATCATCTGAAGCTGCGATTGCAGCTTTACTCATAGCAATAGAATTATTTTTCGTCGCTTTTGCCGTCTCACCGATAGCAATAGAAGCCTCACCGCTAGCCACGCTATCCCAACCCATAGCAGCAGCATTAGTAGCGTCAGCTGTAGAGTTCGCACCGATTGCGCGAGCACCCGCTGCCAATGCTCTTGCACCGTTACCGATGGCTACGCCCCACTCGCCTCTGGATTGAGAGCCGTTACCCATAGCAACGGCACCGCCTTTAGATGCCTTCGCATTATTACCAAATGCCATGGATGATCCACCCCAAGCTCTGGCATTGGTACCAAATGCCTGATCATTATCGGCACCCACATAGTTACCGGCCTCATCATATCCAGCCCAGGATGTATTACCAAGGGCAAAGCCATTTAAAGAAGCTACTTTTGTCAAATTACCGATAGCAACACCATTATTTACTTCAACCGTTGCATTTCTTCCGATTGCAACACCTTGCACATTACCAACATTAGCCCTATTAGTTTTTGTAACAGTAGCACCTGTACCCAAGGCCACACTATTATCTGCCATTGCTGTACTATTGTCACCTATCGCTACAGTACCATTTTTAGCCTGAGCATTATCACCCCATTTTAATGTAGATGCCTGCGCTTCAGTTGGTATAATCCCTCCTGCTAACATAACAGTACAGATAGAAATTCCGAGCATCTTGGCAAACACAGATGTCATTGTCGAGCATTTCGACATATTCTTCGCTGTTTCAGCCACAACGACATAACATCCTTTTGTACGACTCCAGATTACTTTAAAAATTCGGTTCATCTCATCTTACTCCTTGCATAAAACTATCAAATTATACGAATATAATAAAATATTTTATAACTATTTTAAAAAGTAAAAATACAGTTAATATATGGCTATTTATCGATGCATATC
>OKDW01000399.1_pt1 | contig 10311 bp, 18 predicted proteins | sample 1613171 | NCBI WGS metagenome assembly OKDW01 (sample SAMN04436841, study PRJEB24849) | human gut metagenome | biome: human gut; feature: NICU; material: stool | host: Homo sapiens | place: USA: Saint Louis, MO | collected 2011-10-17
ACAGAAGTTACGAATAATCCTAATAAAGATGATAGACCTAAAAATGCACTCATTTTTTAGCCTCCTATATGTGTTTTTTATGGCTAATGCTATTATAAATCGTAGACAAATTATTGAATACCATATTTAGAAATACCTAATTGTATTTCTGCAGAAGTTTTCATTTCTTTAGGTGTGTTTCTTAAAGCTTCTTCTTCACTCATTCCTTCAACGGTAACTTTATAAGCTGCAGGAGTCATACCGTACACATTTAGGAATCCTGTGAGCGTATTTATGTCAGTAGAGATATTTCCATTAGTGATATCTTCTGTAGTATCAGTAATTTCAACTTCGTTCTCGGGTGCATTAGTTTCGGGAGAATTTTTGTATTCTTTTTGTTTATCTGCAAGGAAATCTTCTTTGTTACTAAACTCAAGTGGTTGAAAGACTAGTTCGCCATCTGTTAATGTGCCATCAGATTCTTTAATTAGAGTTCCTAAATTAGAGCTCATTGATTTTCTTCCATCCGCTAAAATATTAAATTTAAGGTCAATTAATGAAGAGTGGTCTACTTGACCATTTGAATATGTCCCGTCTTCATTAATAAAAAATAGGTTTCCACTTTGAGGAATACCCCAACCTCCAATAAAATCAGCTAAACTTACTTCCACATGTGGTTTTTCCACAGATGTAGAAGAAGTAATAACATTGGACGTTTTAGTTATTGAATTTGATTCGTTTTTCTTCGTATTACCAGATGATTCTTTGGTGACAGAGATAACAGTAGAAGAGGACACTGTTGTTTTTACTTCTTTTTTATCCCCATCAGAACAAGCAGTCATTGAGAACAAAGATATTCCCAACATAAATAAGATACTATTTCTCATAATATAGCTCCTTTACTTTAAAACCATTTAACAATCCCCAATGTACCGTTAGGTTTAAAAAACAATTTATAATCGCCGTATACAAGACCTTCGGGAAACTGTTTGGAATAAGCAGATAAAGCACATTCCAGGGCTTGTTTTGTAATGCCTAGGAAATCGGCGCATTCCCAAACATATGTAAAACGTTCATGATAGCAGTCAATTAAATCTTGAGGTGTGACTACCATTGTTGCTCCAATATCACGAGCTTTTTGTTCTTGTTTTCTCTTTTCATTTGTATCTTGATCTATTATATCACCAACCGACGTGAGGTGATGCCCGATTTCCTCTGCAACTGTACTAGTTAATTCTCTAGGATGTTGTTGAGGATTTAAATAAACAACATTATTAATATACAATCCCTTTTGCTTTTCTGGCATGTTTGGTTCAAACTTATATGTTAAATCTGAAAAGCGAGCCATCAGTTCTTCTGACGTAACCATAAAAACACCTACTACTTTAATTATTTGTGATCGCGTTTCTTAATATAATCAATGAAAGAGAGAATCTCATTCATTTCTGTATCTGAAACGTCATCGTCTATATGAGCAGCGACGGTTAATTGTTTTTTTGATAAGGAAGTATCTTCAAAACTTTCTCTCCCATGTAAATAATCTAGACTTACATTGAAATAGTCAGCAATCTTATTTTGGATATCTATATCTGGAGTTCTTCTTCCTTGTTCATAGGAAGAGTAAGTCGTTCTAGCTACACCAAGTGCATTTGCAACATCAGTTTGTGTTAATTTTTTTTGTTTCCTTAATTCTGTTAAGCGTGTACCGAACATAATGTTACCTCCTACGATTCGTTATGTACATATGATACTACGCAAACTGCGTAGTTTGAAGTTAAATATATTGAATGTGTCAAAAAGAGTAATTAATTGTTGACATGTGTCAAAATGCGTAGTATTATAAAAGTACGCAATACGACACATAAAGGAGGACGTAAAATGAGAGATTGGCTATTGAAATTGCGTATAAAAAATAAAATGACTCAAGAAGAGGTTGCCGTTAAAGCGGAAATTTCAAGAACCACATATGCATCTATTGAACAGGGAAGAAGAAGACCGTCTGTGGAAAGTGCTATGCGAATCGCATCAATTTTGGGTTTTGATTGGACACTTTTTTTTGAATAACTATGACTCGTTATGACTCTTTATATTTGGATAGGAGGTGAAAATATGCCAGAAAAACAAAAGATGATTGATTTCATTTTGGAAATCATGCCAAACGTAAAGCTTATTGTTGAACTAGCAACAGATGATCAGTTAATTCGTCTGTATGAACAAGCACAGGATAAGTTGAACTATCAATTAGATCTAATCTAATTGTATTAAAAAATACATCATATAAAAAGATGGTTAATTAAGAAAGGAAGAAGTAAAAGTAAATGTCAATGTCAGTAATATTAAGAAAGTCGTTAATCGAAGTTCTTAATAAGAAAAATGAAAAGAAGAAAGATGTGGCACGTGAAATCAGTACATCTCAACAATCATTGAGTGATTGGACTTCTCAGAATAATGTTAAACCAGTAACGATTGAAAATGCTCTAAGGCTTAGTGATCACTTTAGAGATTCGACTTTCACAATGGAAGTTATTCATCAGTTTTTTGGAATGTTTAAAACTTGCGATGGAGATGTTTATCGAAAAGATCCTTCATCATTGGACCGATTACAGAAAATTGAATCTAATGAGAGAAAAGCATTGAAGCATGACATCGAAAGAATTATTTTGAAAAATCCTGAATATTTAGATGAAGTAATTGTTGAAATCACACTACTTAGTAGCTTATGTGATCTTGCTTCAATCGATATTCGTTATTTAAGTGAGCAACGCTTTCCATATTGGGAACAATTAGGATACATGAGGAAGGAGAATATAAATGGCACTAGAAGTTATTGATTTTAAATCAAAAAAAGATCGAAAAGTTAATTCAAAGAAAATTCCACCTTTGAAAGCAATAGAAGTAGCAAAAAGAAAAAATGTTTCAGCTGCTACTGTTACAAGATGGATGAAACGAGAAATTGATCCATTGCCTGCTAAAAGAAATGGTGGATTGGTAAGAATAGAAGTCGATGATTTAGAGGAATGGTATGAAAGAAACTTTATATAGGAGGGTCTCTAGTGAAAAATAAGGAACTTGCAATTAAAACAATGATGACACTTTCCGTAGGAATTTTATTCTTTGTGTTTATTTTATGTTTGATTAAATCACAATTTTTAACAGCGATTATATTAGCACTTTTTTTTATGTTTATCAGAGTGCTATGGGTAAATAGGGGTGGAAAATAAATGAAGAAAAGAAAACCAAAAAGCTTATACGAAGCTAGAATTTTAGGAGCATTTATTCTTGTCTTTATATTAGGGTTATTAATTAAAAATAGTGTTCCAGCGGGCTATCTACTTTTGATTATTGGACCAATTGCAGTTGTTTGGTTCATGAAGTACGACGATGCAAAATATTTAGTTTACACAAAAAAAGAGACTCATTCGTCAGCAAACGATTAAGTCCCATACAAAAATTATACACGAGAATTATAACATAAAAACTGGAGGAAATAAAATGGATAATGAGTCAAATAAATTAATCATGTCAAAACGTTTTGAAGAATGGTTTAAAAATGCGACTGAAAATTGCGCAGAACGAGAATTATACGCTACAGCGTTAATTGCACGTATGGATTGGTTAGTTGATCCAATAATTAGTAAAAGTTATAGATATGATTTAACAACAGAGCTGAATCAAAATCATAGTAGTGCTTGGTATGATGTTGCTACTGAAATTTGTAACAAACGCAAAGAAACAGTTATACGAGCAATCTTAGAAGACAATATTGAAATTGAAGGAGATTAATTGTATGAAAAACATTAGCTTGGAGTCAATCCGTATTCATAATTTTAAAGGTATATCGGACCTGATGATTGAACCAAATGGTAAAAGTATTGATATTTTTGGAGACAACGATGCAGGCAAAACAACTATCTATGATGCTTTTCTCTGGTGCTTGTTCAACAAAGATTCAAAAGAACGTACTAAGATTCAGTGGCGTCCACTTGATGAAAATAGCGAGCCAATTCGCGGTAAACAGACATCAGTAACTGTCGTTTTGACTATCAATGGTCAGGCAAAGGAGTTTGAAAAGGTCCGAGGAGACAAAGAGGTTATCAAACGAAATTCGGAACACAAGTCTTATGAGATGTTTACAAAATACCTCGTAGACGGATTAGAGACCACAACTAAGAAAGCATTTGACGATGAAGTAGAAAAAGTATTAGATCAAGACACATTTAAGAATCTGACTAGTGTGACTTATTTTTGTGAGCAGTTAGTGGCAGATGAACGACGTCAAAAGCTTTTTGAATACTTTGGCAGCAAGACAGATGAAGAGATTATCAACGAATCGCCATCAATTCACCAATTAAAAGAAATTATTGGTAATGATGACATTAAAACAGCTCGTGAGCGTGTGCTTCAAGAACAAAAGCGAATCAACGAAACGCTGAAAAATATTCCTGTAAAAATCGAAGGTATTCAAGCAGCATTGCCAGATATTGAAAATATCAACAAAGAGCAACTATTAACCACTCGCAACGAGTTGACATCAAAGAAAAATGACATCGAAAACCAGCTCGTTACTATTAGAAATGGAGGTAATATTTCAGAATTAATTGCAAGTCTTAATACAAAACAAGAAGAATTAACTGCTGCTAAATTGAAGCATGATAATGCACAGAATGCACGCATTAATGGCATTGAGCAAGGTAAGTCAAAACTCTTTGCTGATCTCAATAAAGCCCAGAAGACGTATGCAGATGAAGAATCAAGTCTTAATGTAACAGAACGTTTGGTTTCTATAAAAGATAATGAACTGATTGCATTAAATAAAAAGCATGAAGAATTGTACGACAAATATGATGAAGTAGAAGCTGAAGAATTTACAGGCGGTCTAGTTTATACCAAATTATCTTTCAATGAAAATCTTTTAGTTTGTCAGCACTGTAATCGTCCATATGATGTCAAGGATCAAGATGAAATGAAACGACATCATGAGGAAGAAGAGCAAAAACGTGCAGAAGAAATTGAGTTAACAAATAAAGAAATAAAAGCCCAGTTTGAAGCGGATAAGCAAATCAAGCTCTCTGAAATTCGAGAAAAAGGCATTCAAAATAACAAAGATCGCGAAGCCCTAAAAAAAGAGATCGGCGAGTTAAAAGAACAACTATTGATTAAAACAGAAGCATATAACATTGCTAAAAAACACTTGGAAGATGTGAAGGAAAACTTAGCTGATGTAGAGCAGCAGATTTCCTCATTAAAATTAGACAAAATACCATTTGAAGCAACTGAAAAATATTCAACTATCACTAAAATTGCAAGAGTACATTACTCAAAGTAACGAAGCTATTCTAGAACAAACTTCCGCTAAAACAAGTGAGATTACAGAAATAGATAAAGAAATCGCAATGATTGATGAAAAATTAGCCTTGCTAAAAGAGTATGAAAGACAGTTATCGATTATTGAAGATTTCAATGAACAAGAGCGCCAATTATCACATAAGAAAGGCGAAGTATTACAAAAATTAGTACTATTTGAAGAATTCTTTATAACAAAACAAAACATGCTGCAAGAAATTATAAATAGTTATTTCTCAGTTGTTAAATGGAAATTGTTCGATTTCTTTGAAGATGGAGGACTTAATGAAGCAGTATGTGAGCCGATGATTGACGGGGTGCCGTTCAGTTCTCTAAATAACGGAAGCAGGATGCAAGCTGGATTAGACGTATCCAACACTCTAATGAAACAGGAAGGCTATATCGTTCCAATTTTTATCGATAACGCTGAAGGTTTGACTAATCACAATAGAGACTCTGTTCAAGTAGACACTCAAGTTATTGCTATGTATGTAAATGAAGATGATAAAACTTTACGAATCAAAAATCACAAAACGGAGGGAAAATAGATGACACATGAACTTGCAGAAAATAAGATTTACGGAAATAGATTAACTAAAATTAACGATACCTTTATGCCACAAGTAGAATCACAGTTATTGAGTAATGGAATAAATATGACTGAATATCAAAAGCAATGCGTAATAAGCGCTATACAAGGGATTAATACAATGCTAACAAACTCAAACTTGTCAATTAATGATGTAGATTCAACAAATATGACAGAAACATTAATGACAATTGCAGCATTACAAGTCAATGCTTCAGCTATTCCTCGTGAAGTCTATTTTCAGACTAGAAATGTTAATAGGAAACAGTTTGGTCAATCAGATAATTGGGTGAAAGTAATTGAAATGGGTATTGAAGGAGATGGAAACGATGCTATCCTTTCAAAATTTGGACGGAACGTAAAACATGTTCATCGTCATTGGGAAGTGAGAGAAGAAGACCATTTTTCGTACCCAGGTTATAAAGGATTATCAGTGACAGATCCAGAATGGGGGCCAACTGGTAAAGGAAAAGTAGTCAGAGTTGTTTATCCTATTGAAATGTCTGACGGTACAATCGAGTATCACATTGCAGAACGAGAGGATGTTGTTAAAAATTTAATTGCTCATATAAACCAGAACCTTATGAATGAAACTTTTGGTATAGCTAAAAAGAAAAAAGACGCAAGTTATCAGCAAAAGCAGGAAATTGATAATAAAAAGCAAGAAATCATGAACAATTTGAAAACAATGTCTTTAGATGACATCTTAGACAGTCAAGAATATCAATCATACATTAGTCCCGCATGGAAATCTCCACAAAGTAGAGAATCCATGATTGTTCGTAAAATGAGAAACAACATTGTTAAGAAAATTCCTAAAAACTTCGAGAATGCTTATGTCGCTATGCAATATCAGTCGCAAGACGACGAAGTAGTTAAATCAGTTAGAAAAGACGTCACAGAACAAACAGCACAAGAGGTATTCGATTTTGATGAAGAACCGTCCGAAGCTACACAAGAAACTATGAAACACGATAAAGAAACTACAGCAGATACAACTATCATCGTTCCAGAAGAATTAGCAAAAGAGCCTGTCACTAGTCATGAGAAAGATAACGAACTAACACAAACAGCATTTTTCGATGATCTAACTACAACTATTACATCTGACACAGATGGACGTGGCTTTTAATGGTTGAAATTAATATACAAGGATCTTCATCTGCAGGTAATAATTATTTACTTGCAGATGGAAACTCTTCCTTAATGTTAGAAGCAGGATTAAAGCCTAAAGATATTATGAAACAAGGTATTAATTTTTCAAATATTCAAGGGTTACTTGTAACACATGAACATGGTGACCACTCAAAGTATATCAATGATATTTTACTCGCTGGAAGATTTGATGTGTGGGCCTCACGAGGAACTTTAGAAGCATTAGGTATAAATAGACGGTCACATATTTTAAAAGCTAACCAGCAACAGAAAATTGGTGATTGGTTAGTTAAACCTTTTGCCACTATTCACGATGACAAAAAGGCACGGGCGAGAGAACCACTGGGCTTTCTTATTCTTTCGCCTAGTGGAAAGAAAATAGTATTTGCTACAGATACTAACTATTTACCTAAAACGTTTAAAGACGTCACTCATTGGCTCGTTGAGTGTAATCATGATATCAAGTTAGTAAGACAGAGCAAACTGCCAAAAAGTGTTCAAGATCGAATTTTAAGAACGCATATGAGCATAGATGCCTGCAAAAAGTTTTTTCAGTCAACTGATTTAACAAAAACAGAAGAAATATATCTCATCCATTTAAGCGACAAGAATAGTGATCCAGAAAAATTTAAAGAAGAAATAGAAAAAATAACCAATAAAAAAATAATTATTGCATAGAGAGTGGAGGTGTGACATTGAATTATTTACAACAGATTCTTGCGTTTGACGATTATTTGCTTTATAAACAAAAGCTTTCATCAGGTCAGATTGCTTTATGGCGTGCATTAATGTCCATAAACAACAAAGCAGGATGGGCTACATGGTTTACAGCAGCTAATGCAACATTAGAATCTTTGTCAGGTTTGTCACGCTCAGGAATTAATAAAAATAGAAACGCGTTAAAGCAACTAGGCTTGATTGATTTTAAAAGTAATGGTCGAAAAGCTACTTCTTACAAGGTATGCGTACTTTATACGTTAAATAGTGCGCAAGAGAGTACACAACAGAGTAACGATAAAGTGACACTAAAGAGTACAACGCAGTCAACGAACAGTGGCACATTAATTAAACATAAACAAAACATAAACACAAATAATTCTTTTTCACCAGAAACAGATAAAAATAAATTAAATATATACGCTGCCGTCGAACAAAATTTTGGGAGACCACTTTCGCCTATCGAAATGGAAATGATTAAACAGTGGCAAACAGAAGATGGTTATCCAGATGACCTTATTCAATTAGCCCTTAAAGAGGCAGTTCTTAATCAGGCATTCAGTCTAAAGTATATGGACCGCATATTGTTAAGCTGGGAACGTAAGGGAATAAAGACAAAAAATCAAGCTATAAAAAAAATTAGTGAATACAATATGCGAAATGATCAAGAGGAGATTTCTGTCGATTCAATACCAAAAGTTACAATGCATAACTGGTTAAATCCAGAGGGAAATTAAGAGAGAGGTGCTGTGATGAAAGCGTGGAGTCAGTTTGAAAAAATGATTGAACAAACCAACGAGTGGTATTGTCGTAACAGAAAAGGCACAGTAGCAAAAATACCTAATGGAACTAAAACTATAAGGGTTGGTGGAAAACCTGTAGTGATTCCAACTAACAAGACAGGATGCGATTTTATCGGACATTTGAAGGGTCGGCCAATCGCCTTCGATTGCAAATCTACTGAAAATAAAACCGCATTTCCATTTTATGTTGGAAATAAACCAATGTTAAAAGATCACCAAAAAAATTTTTTAAAGGATTTTAAATTAAGCGGCGGAACAGCATTTTTATTAATTCAATTCAACAAAAGTCATCAAGTATTTTTAGTGGATGTTGATGATTATTTAAATATGCAAAAAAACTTAGGTCGTAAGAGTATTCCGTTAGATTACTTAAAAGAATTTGAGGTTCGACAGCATGGATACTATTCACATTATTTAGAAAAGTTAGAGCAAAACTACTGGCAATAACAGATTTAGGAGGAGTGGAAATGAGTATTGCATTACCAAAACAAAAACAGTTAAGAGGTCCGTTACTTGATTACCTGAGAATTGCAGAGGATAATGGCGACTTGTTTGCATGGAGAAAGGCGTGCGAAATTGGGCGAGAAATATTCTCAGGTGATTTTTCAGACAATGCTAAACCATTAATTGTTATATACAAAGATGGATCTTCAGAAGTATTTAACACAAGAGCTGATGTAATTTCAGCGTGTCGAATTGGAAATGAAACTTTGCGAAAATGTTTGGAGACTGGTGAACAAGATAGATTGGGTCGCTGTTATGACTATGCCATTTTAGAGTAGCAAATTGTAATAGCAAATCGTATCTTTTGGTTCAATGGGTTATTCATTATGAATTTTAAAATTATGAGTTTGGAGGGGGAGCAATGGGAAAGAATTTACTCAGAGAGAAGAAGCGATTAATACGACAAAAAATTCTTTTTCTGACGGGTGAAAACGAATCTTGGATGAAGAATCCAGAAATCGTGAAAGAAGTCCAGAGGCTCTCTAAGCAACTAGAGTCAGATCTTATAGCGGATAAGCGACCATTACCCAGTTTAGATCCTGATAAATTAACAAAAGAGAAGTACCAACATTTCTTAGATTTAGGTTATCAAGTAGGAGATATTAAGAAAGCTTTAGGACTAGGCACAACAACCTTTCAAAATTGGCGAAAGGCTAACGGAATAGAAAATAAAATTAATAGAAAACAAAAGAAAGAGGAGAGTAAACTTATGAAATTTAACATTAATACAGCAAGCTTATTATTACCAGGAACATTTGGAGCAGAAGGAAAAGAGTGTATTACGATTTCAAAAAGCGGGTTGGCTTTGAGCGGTCCAGTTGTGAGACGACTAAACAAACCTGAATGGATTCAATTGTATTTAGATGAATCAAGATTAGCATTGTTTGTAATTCCCTGTAAAGCGACGGACGAAGGCGCTAGAAGTTGTGTAAATCCGAAGTCAAAAAAGAAAGCAGGGTATCGTAAAAGCTGGTCAGGTAGCATTTTAGAGAAGGTAGCAAAAGCCAGCAAGATGGATATTGAAAATCATCGTTATCATGTTGAACCAGAAAGCGTTGAAGGCTACCCAACTGCTCTTGGTTTTGATTTAACAAAAGCCGTAAAAAATTAATTATTAATTGTTGAGGGTGAAAAAATGAAAATAATCAAAATTAGAATTTTTATTAATACTGGATCCTTTACAATGGCCACTTTTGATACAGAAATATTTGCCGAAACATT
>OKDW01000424.1_pt1 | contig 9499 bp, 6 predicted proteins | sample 1613171 | NCBI WGS metagenome assembly OKDW01 (sample SAMN04436841, study PRJEB24849) | human gut metagenome | biome: human gut; feature: NICU; material: stool | host: Homo sapiens | place: USA: Saint Louis, MO | collected 2011-10-17
TCTGGCTCGAAAACAGCGATCGCTGGGGAAATCCCCGCGAGAAGCTGTTGCAGGGGGAAGAATGGCAGGTTCAGCGGGTCCCCATCTGTCGGGCGCTGGGACATCCCACTGATGGACATAAAGGCGTGCAACAGCTGGCGGTCCAGCTGGATAAAACCTGGAAAGCCGTCGCATCTCGCTTTGAAGGAAATGCGGAGGTTAATATCTGCCATGACGGTAAATATCCTTCCCTGACTATCAGCAGCCTGGAGAAACTGGAGGAGCCACCATCGTTGCATCGTCTCAACAGTCGGGTAAGGCAGCTACTCCCGCCGGTAGATTTGACGGAACTGTTGCTTGAGATAGATGCCAGAACGGGCTTTACACGTGAGTTTACGCATGTCAGTGAATCCGGGGCCCGGGCGCAGGATCTGCACATCAGCCTGTGCGCGGTCCTGATGGCTGAGGCTTGCAATATCGGGCTGGAACCGCTGATAAAGCACAATATACCGGCGCTGACGCGCCACCGGCTCAGTTGGGTGAAACAGAATTACCTCCGGGCAGAAACGCTGGTCAGCGCCAATGTCCGCCTGGTTGATTTTCAGTCCACACTGGAGCTTGCTGGCCGCTGGGGTGGCGGCGAAGTGGCTTCAGCTGACGGCATGCGCTTTGTCACGCCGGTGAAAACCGTCAATTCAGGACCTAACAGAAAATATTTTGGTTCCGGACGTGGCATCACCTGGTACAACTTCGTCTCTGATCAGTATTCTGGATTCCACGGCATCGTTGTTCCCGGCACATTACGTGATTCCATTTTTGTGCTGGAAGGCCTTCTGGAGCAGCAGACAGGGCTGAATCCGGTTGAGATCATGACAGACACAGCCGGTACCAGCGACATTATTTTTGGCCTCTTCTGGCTGCTGGGATACCAGTTTTCTCCTCGGCTTGCCGATGCCGGTGAAGCAGTATTCTGGCGGGTGGATAAATCGGCAAATTACGGTGCACTAGACGAACTGGCTCGTGGTTGTGCCGATCTGTCGAAAGCCGAGTATCAGTGGGATGAGATGATGCGAGCCGCCGGTTCGCTGAAACTGGGTACCATTCATGCTTCAGAACTCATTCGCTCTTTGCTGAAAAGCTCGCGCCCATCAGGGTTGGCACAGGCGATCATGGAAGTGGGGCGCGTCAACAAGACGCTGTACCTTCTAAATTATATTGATGATGAAGATTATCGTCGGCGGATCCTGACGCAGCTAAACCGGGGAGAAGGCCGCCATGCTGTGGCGAGGGCGATCTGCTACGGGCAGCGCGGTGAGATCAGAAAGCGCTATCGTGAAGGTCAGGAAGATCAACTGGGTGCACTGGGCCTCGTCACTAACGCAGTGGTACTGTGGAACACACTTTATATGCAGGAAGCCCTGAGCTGGATGCGCAGGAATGGAGAAGAAACCGGGGGTGAAGATATCGTCCGGTTATCCCCACTGATGCACGGGCATATCAATATGCTGGGGCATTATACGTTCACGCTACCGGAGGATATTTTGAAGGGGGAACTGAGAGAATTAAATTTTAATTTAAACAATGAATTACCTTCTTAGCGTACGTTTTCGTTCCATTGGCCCTCAAACCCCGTGTATAGCGGGTGTCACAGGCACTACGCAGAGGTTGCGCAACGTTTCCGGCAGGGCGGATTCAGGTACAAGGGCGACGCCCATCTCTTCCTAAAAAAGGTTCTTAGTGGCAATTAACGTCTAAAAGGAACTATCTGGATATTTTTAGCATCAACAACTGCCCCCGTTGCTGAGATAAAAGCGCTGTATACTAATTCCCCTTTCTCCTTATCAACTAAAGAAATATGCGGCTCATCGTGCAATAGGTTTTTATGCCCCCATTCCATTATGGAAAAAAGGATCGGCGCCAAACTGCGGCTTTTTGGCGTGAGTACATACTCATAGCGCTCACGTGAGCCTTCTTCTTGATAGGGGATTTTGCAAAGTAAATCGAGCTCAGTCATTTTTTTTAATCGGTTTGCCAATGTCTGCTTCGTCATTTTTGTATGAGAACGCATCGTTTCAAAGCGAGTAACCCCGTAAAAAACCTCCCTTAGGATCAACAACACCCATTGATCTCCAAGTAGTTCCGCCGCCGCTGCTAGCCCGCAAAGCTCAGGTGACAAGTAGGGTAATGAATTATCTTTTGACATGTGTTCTTTTGCCTTCTACCATAAGTATGATTTTTAGACCCAGATATTTAAGGAGAATAATATGCCTTTCGTAAATGTGCAAACCATTAAAGGAATTATGAGTTCGGAACAAAAAAATGAGCTGTTACGTCGTATGACTGACCTCATTGTTGAAATTGAGGGGAAAGGTGATCCGGAGTTTCGGCGTTCGGTATGGATCCGGATTGATGAGCATGAGCCTGAGCAGTGGAGTCTGGGAGGAATGCAACCCACATCTCAAATGATTGCTGCAAAATTTGCACCGCCACAGCAGTCCTGACTCACATGTCGTCGTTTTTACTAAAATCACCACTGCGACATTCAATATAAAGATTTAAATTGCGATCAATTCGCGGACTATATCCATGTCCGCTCCTTTTTTACTTTCTTTCGGTTAACGGTTTCAGCTATTAATCAAACCAACAGGCCAAATGCATAAAAAAACAAAGCGCATAATCCCAGTGCAAAAAAAACGCCATACTGCTCCCTGATTCTTTACATTCCCGACCGCGCGGTTTGTTACCCAATATCGACGGAATATATTTAATCTGGATGCCATCGAAAAGCTATGCAAATACTTTGCCAGTGTGGGCGCTGATTTTGATGTTGAGCTGGTTGAAATGGACGACGAGCGAGATCACGCGCATCTGCTGATTAACTCCTCCCAAAGCGGCTATCAGCAAGCTAACAGCTTGAAAGGGGGTTAGCCGTCGCAAGATCAAATGACACGACCCGAATGGCATAAACCCGTGTGGAAATCAGACGCGCTCTGGCCACCGCCTTACTGCGTTGGAAGTGATGAGCAAATAATAAATTGAAGAGCCAAATCGCCTTCACTGGCGTCCTGTCGGAGGCTCCGCTTTGCATCCCGTGCTTAAAAGGAAGGGGCTTTCCGCGAACTGCCTGAGTACTGAGTATACTGAGAGGCCGTCAAAAAAATCCGAAAAAATTCTAGCATAGAGTTCTTGCCGTTTCCAGAGTATCCGCACGCCCCATCAACCAGTTATAAATGCTATTGAATGCGTGGTTAAAAGGTTTTTTATTCTACTCAGATGGCCTGTTTTCATTTTTTTGTATGAGATTCGAGTGGTGTTGCCATTAAGGGTGCTGCCCCTCTGATAATAACTTAAAAATAAGTTTTTCAATTCATAAAGAAATGAGTACTTACTCACAGAAAGAAAATCAGGAGTAATTATTCTGGAGTCAGATAATACAAAAAGCGTACGGCGCATTTAATTCACTTTTCAGGAGGTTAATCGCTCTATATTTGTGGACGACCGACATGTCTTAAGGGGCTTTGTTGAATAAATCAGATTTCGGGTAAGTCTCCCCCGTAGCGGGTTGTGTTTTCAGGCATACCTGCTTTCGTCATTTTGTTCAGCGCTCGTACCAGGGCCATAGCCTCCGCAACCTGACCATCGTAGTCACGCAGCGTCAGTGAACCCCCGAACAGCTGTTTTACCCGGTACATCGCCGTTTCCGCTATCGAGCGACGGTTGTAATCTGTTGTCCATTTCCACCGCGCATTACTCCCGGTCATTCGCTGATTAGCCACTGCACGGTTACGGTCTGCATATTCACCGGGCCAGTAACCCGCACCTTTTCGGGGAGGGATAAGCGCGCTGATTTTCTTACGCCGCAGTTCATCGTGACAGAGCCGGGTGTCGTAAGCGCCGTCTGCCGATGCTGCCCTGATTTTTCTGTGAGTCTGCCGGATAAGACCCGGGAAGGCTTCTGAGTCCGTCACATTGTTCAGCGACAGGTCTGCACAGATGATTTCATGTGTGTTGCTGTCAACTGCCAGATGCAACTTTCGCCATATACGACGGCGTTCTTTGCCGTGTTTTTTGACTTTCCATTCGCCTTCACCAAAGACCTTCAGCCCGGTGGAATCAATCACCAGATGCGCGATTTCACCCCGGGTGAACGTTTTGAAACTGACATTAACCGACTTTGCGCGCTTGCTGACACTGGTGTAATCCGGGCAGCGCAACGGAACATTCATCAGTGTAAAAATGGAATCAATAAAGCCCTGCGCAGCGCGCAGGGTCAGCCTGAATACGCGTTTAATGACCAGCACAGTCGTGATGGCAAGGTCAGAATAGCGCTGAGGTCTGCCTCGTGAAGAAGGTGTTGCTGACTCATACCAGGCCTGAATAGCTTCATCATCCAGCCAGAAAGTTATGGAGCCACGGTTGATGAGGGCTTTATTGTAGGGGTCGGTTTGGGAAACGTAAATTATTGTACGTTAAGAACATAATTTAACCGTTTCTGATTGGTAACTGATTGATTTATTGTCACTGACTATCGCATTTAAGTTATTGCGCTCACGCTGTCGCATTTAGGTTGTCTCATTACCCAAACATACAGGCTAAATGCCGTATAGTGCAGGAGTACACCCTATTGCTATAGGTAAGTCTGTTCAAAAAACAGGCTTACCGTACAATAATTCTCTATATCCAAACTGACCCCAGGTTGTACCAATGCTGCATGCAGTGAATACGCAGCATGGTCTCCAGCGGATAGGGCCGTCGGCCATTGCCCGCCTTGGGATAAAACGGCTCGATGACAGCGGTCATATTCTGCCATGGCAGAATCTGCTCCATGCGGGAGAGGAAAATCTCTTTTCGGGTCTGACGGCGCTTAGTGCTGAATTCACTATCGGCGAAGGTGAGTTGATGGCTCATGATGTCCCTCTGGGATGCGCTCCGGATGAATATGATGATCTCATATCAGGAACTTGTTCGCACCTTCCATAGCTATCTGATGGCGCGAAGCTTGAGTATAAATAGAAAGCTATGGGCTTTTCGAACAAATAACTAGCAGTGATAGTTAAATCGCGATCCACGTAGAACCGCCGCATCTGGTGGGTTGATCGGCAAGGATTTTGCGAGCATCATCGCATTTATTATTGAACGCAAGATCATTCTGCTGTTTGCGCAGGGGATTAGCTACCAGGACATTAGCCGAGAGTTCGAAGATTTATATGCTTTCAGCATGTCAACCGCCACCATCAGTGTAGTACGATAAAGTTACCCCTGAACTAAAACAGTGGCAACAGCACCCGCTGGAAAAGGTTTACCCCTTCGTCTGGCTGAACGTATTCACTATAAAGTCCGTGAGAATGGCCGTTATCAGAGCAAAACGGTTTATACCGTTCTGGCGCTGAATCTGGCAGGCAAGAAAGAAACTCTGGGCCGGTATCTATAAGAAAGTAAAGGCGCTAACTTCTGGCTGTCTATATTAAGCGACCTGCAAAACTGGGGCATTGAAGACATCCTGATCGCCTGCGTGCGCGGGCTGACCGGCTTCCCGGAGGCGATAAACAGCATTTATCCGCAGACAGAGGTTCAGTTGTGCGTCATTCACCAAATCAGTAACTCGATTAAATACGTGGCCTCAAATGACCATAAAGCTTTTATGGCTGATCTGAAACCGGTATATCGCGCGGGGTCGAAAGAAGCCGCAGAAACGGTGCTGGATGAACTGGAAGCGAAATGGGATCAGCAGTATCCAGTGTTGCTCCAGTCGTGACGACGCAAGTGGGAAAATCTGTCAGCATACAATAGAATTTAAGAAACACGGAGTCAGTAAAATACTGTACGTGAAAAGTGATGCGGAAAGTTAAAACCTCGGTGCAACAACTAAACTCATTGATAAGTTTTTTACTGCGATAATCGATAGATTTGCAGACTATAGGCGTGCGAATGAATAGTCACCTAAAAGCTGGCAGGTAATAATTAACAATGCTGTAACAGTTATATGGCTTTCAGGCAGCGTATTATTATACGCTGCCTTTTTCAACTTGCCGTAATAAAGCATGTTTTTGGATAACGATTAAAAAGTGAATAATTGTAAACAGCTTCATTTTTGTAATATGAGTTAGGATAGAAGTTGACTTCTTTGCCAAGCAGAGATGCTAAAATTGCCACATGCAGCCTGTCGGTATTGACAACTTTATACTCTTCAAGAAAGTTTATCATGCAACGGGTAGAATTACGCGCCAGAAATTCATTATCCCAATAATCGCCATTCCAGGTGAGCGAAATATCATGATTGTTTTCTTTGTAGTCTCCAGTTAGAGATTCGGAGTCCGTTCTGAAGCAGTTGGCCTGTTTTTTATAGACGGGTTTAAGTGACAGGTATTTATTAAGATCGAGATAAAATGCCATATCATCAGTAATGAATACGTTCTTGTTTGGTTCGTAGTTGAGAGATTTAATATAATCGAAGGTGATATTTTCGCGACAAAAAACAACAAACTTATCAATATTGTTGATGAATAAATCGCTATACCCTCTGATTGTCGACGGCATTATTATTACTTTATGAAATTTCCCAATATTATTCTGGATAAAGTCATGACCTTCAGAATACAATCCTTCTATCAGGTTTCCTCCGCCTCCAAAAATTAAAATATCAGTTTCAGAACTGTAGCACTCGCCATCTCTGTAAGGGATATAGGTAAGAGCATTTCGTTCAAAAAAGTCATACGTCGCAGATGCAATTACACCATCTCCAGCATTACCAGGGTTTGCCTTATAGACAAATCGATGAGATAGATGATAAGATTTTAGAAGCAAATCAAATTTTAACTTCATATTGGTCATTTTTTATCCTGTTTAACAGAAGCTACCGACTGCTATCTTACACTACTTCAATTCACTAATATCATAGAAAAGTCTAGGTTACAAAGGAAGGGTTACAATGAAGAAAATTCTTATAATGACGCCGGACATTGAGGGGCCTGTCCGTAACGGCGGTATTGGTACTGCTTTCACTGCTCTTGCCACTACTTTGGCAAAAAAGGGGTATGATGTTGATGTATTGTATACATGTGGCGACTATTCTGAATCATCTGTATCGAAATTTAGCGACTGGTCACGTATTTATAGTACCTTTGGTATCAATCTGCTAAGAACCGGACTGATAAAAGAGATTAATATTGATGCACCGTATTTTAGAAGGAAAAGTTATTCAATTTATCTCTGGTTGAAAGAAAATAACATCTATGACACTGTTATTTCTTGTGAGTGGCAGGCAGATCTTTATTACACTTTATTAAGCAAAAAGAATGGAACGGATTTTGAAAATACAAAGTTCATTGTAAATACTCACAGTTCAACGTTATGGGCTGATGAAGGTAATTACCAGCTTCCATATGATCAGAACCATCTTGAACTCTATTATATGGAGAAAATGGTGGTTGAAATGGCGGATGAAGTTGTTAGTCCGTCTCAGTATTTAATTGATTGGATGTTGAGTAAGCACTGGAATGTTCCTGAAGAACGTCATGTAATTTTAAATTGCGAGCCATTTCAAGGGTTTGTGACGAGAGATGATGTTACAGTTAAAATAAATGAAAAGCCAGCTTCTGGCGTTGAGCTTGTATTTTTCGGCCGCCTTGAAACCCGTAAAGGACTTGACATATTCCTGCGTGCATTAAGAAAACTATCTGATGAAGATAAAGAGAGCATTTCTGGAGTAACCTTCCTCGGAAAAAATGTCACCATGGGGAAAACTGATTCATTTACTTATATTATGAATCAGACTAAAAATTTGGGACTCGCAGTTAATGTCATCAGCGACTATGATCGTACCAACGCTAATGAATATATAAAAAGAAAAAATGTATTAGTCATCATTCCATCACTTGTAGAAAACTCACCCTATACTGTTTATGAATGCTTGATTAATAACGTTAATTTCCTCGCTTCAAACGTTGGTGGAATTCCAGAGCTTATTCAGCAGGAGCATCATGCGGAAGTTCTATTTATTCCTACACCTGTCGATTTATACTGGAAAATCCACTATCGCTTAAAAAATATAAATATAAAACCAGGGCTTGCTGAATCACAAGACAATATTAAAGAAGCTTGGTTTGTCGCAGTTGAACGAAAAAACAACCGCGCATTCAAGAAAATCGATGAAGCTAACAGCCCGTTAGTTAGCGTGTGTATAACTCACTTCGAACGTCACCATTTGCTTCAGCAAGCACTCGCATCAATAAAATCTCAGACGTACCAAAATATTGAGGTCATCTTGGTTGATGATGGAAGTACGACAGAAGATTCTCATCGTTATTTAAATCTCATCGAGAATGATTTTAACTCTCGAGGCTGGAAAATTGTCCGTAGTTCTAATAACTATCTGGGTGCTGCAAGGAATTTGGCTGCGCGACACGCCTCTGGCGAATATCTGATGTTTATGGACGATGATAATGTTGCTAAGCCTTTTGAGGTAGAAACGTTTGTTACTGCAGCATTAAACTCTGGGGCCGATGTGTTAACCACACCAAGCGATCTTATTTTTGGTGAGGAGTTCCCTTCTCCGTTCCGTAAAATGACGCACTGCTGGCTTCCGTTAGGGCCTGATTTAAATATCGCCAGCTTTAGTAACTGCTTTGGCGATGCTAATGCGCTGATCAGAAAAGAGGTTTTTGAAAAAGTAGGCGGATTTACTGAAGATTACGGTTTAGGTCATGAAGACTGGGAGTTTTTTGCCAAAATATCATTACAGGGATATAAATTGCAAATCGTCCCGGAACCTCTATTTTGGTATAGAGTTGCAAACTCCGGCATGTTGTTAAGTGGAAATAAGAGTAAAAATAACTACCGCAGTTTCCGTCCTTTTATGGATGAGAATGTTAAATATAACTATGCAATGGGGTTGATACCTTCCTACCTCGAGAAGATTCAAGAACTTGAGAGTGAAGTGAATCGCTTGCGGAGCATCAATGGTGGTCATTCTGTCAGTAACGAGTTACAACTTTTAAATAATAAGGTTGATGGTCTTATTTCTCAGCAAAGAGATGGCTGGGCCCATGACCGTTTTAATGCTCTGTATGAAGCAATTCATGTCCAAGGCGCAAAACGAGGCACCAGCCTGGTTCGCCGGGTTGCCCGGAAAGTGAAATCAATGTTAAAATAAAGCAATATTCGGGGCCAGAAAAGGCTCCGAAAAAATAATATTAACTTTCAGCTAATTTTAAATTTGTCTGTAAATAACCCTGTTTTAGTTGCATGTATTTTTGGGTAATGGTGCCAACTTACTGATTTAGTGTATGATGGTGTTTTTGAGGTGCTCCAGTGGCTTCTGTTTCTATCAGCTGTCCCTCCTGTTCAGCTACTGAAGGCGTGGTGCGTAACGGTAAAAGTACTGCCGGACATCAGCGCTATCTCTGCTCTCACTGCCGTAAAACATGGCAGCTACAGTTTACTTACACCGCCTCTCAGCCCGGTACACACCAGAAAATCATTGATATGGCCATGAATGGCGTCGGATGTCGCGCCAGTGCAC
>OKDW01000433.1_pt1 | contig 9280 bp, 6 predicted proteins | sample 1613171 | NCBI WGS metagenome assembly OKDW01 (sample SAMN04436841, study PRJEB24849) | human gut metagenome | biome: human gut; feature: NICU; material: stool | host: Homo sapiens | place: USA: Saint Louis, MO | collected 2011-10-17
CATCTTTCATAGGCAGCTATTCACATATCATACATAGGTATTTTAAATAGCTTAATTAGAAAGATGAGGATATATAATCAGAATATTAAATTACTATTATCATTCATAACAATAGCTTTTATAGCACACAAGTAATAATAATGTCATTACATCAAATCAATTAATATTAAGCATTTTCTAATTTATCTTGATCATCATGTTTACGGCAAATACCTGCAAAAATAGATCCTGTAAAGTTATGAATGATGGAGAATACTGCACCTGCTACCGCAGCTTGTGGTGTAAAGTGTTTTAGTGCTAAAGATACGGATAATGCAGAATTTTGCATAGCCACTTCGATTTGCATAGCACGACGAGAAGACACATCAATACTGAGAGCTTTACATACAAAGTATGTCACAACATAACCACTCAAATTTTGTACTAAACACGCTACAAAAATAATGAAACCGGTTTCGGCAATTTGCTTTTGGTTAACTGCAGTTACAGCTGCCAAGATAAGCAATACCGCGATAGCTGCAATGGTTGGACATACAGATTTTACAGGTTCAATTTTTGCGCCAATAAAGTAATTCAATACAATCCCCAAAATAATTGGTACTAACACGATTTTTACAATAGATATAAACATTGGCATAAATTGAATTTCAATAGAAGATGTTGCACCTGCATATAATACGACAAATAAAGGCGTTAAAATAGGTGCCAATAATGTGGATACAGTTGTTGCTGATACGGATAAGGGAACATTACCATTTGCAAGGAAGGTCATTACATTAGAAGCAGTACCACCAGGACATGCACCCAACAAGATAAAACCAATCCCAACTTCTGGAGGAAAATTAAATGCTAAGGCTACTAAGAAACCTGCCAATGGCATCCATAAGAATTGGATTACGGATACGAGAATAACCTTCATTGGTTGCTTAAATACATCAATAAAGACTTGAGCCGTTAATGTTAACCCCATCGCAAACATAACAAACTGTAGCATGTAAGCAATATAAGGAGTCATCCAAGAAAATACTGCAGGTAGCATATATGCTAAAACAGCCATCAATAGTACTATCCAGGATAGATAACTATTGAATAAGTGATTAATAGAACGAATAACACTCATAAAAACACTCGCTTTCATAATAAATCAAAATTTAATACGCCGATTATTATAGCATTTCTATAGAATATTAACAACATATACAAAAGGAGTTCACATAACACCTGTTACGTGAACTCCTTTGATTAATTGATCAAATTTATTTTGTTAATGCACCTACATTATCTAAACGATGTAAGCACTTTTCTTTACCAAGTAATGTAACAATATTATTCAAATCCGGGCCATGCATTTGACCTGTTAAAGCTACACGGATTGGCATAAATACGAATTTACCTTTTAAAGAGGTTTCTTTCATTACGGCCTTGATTGTTGCTTTTACAACTTCAGGTGTAATTTCATCAAGTTCAGCCAATGCATTCCGGAAAGCGCCGAGAACTGTTGGAGCTGTTTCTTCATTCAATACAGCACGCAATTCTTCTTCATGGCCCTCTTCAAGGAATACTGTTTCGCCCATAAACAAGCCTACATGATCTTTAATTTGAGCACCATAGCTAATATGATCACGGAATGTAGAGCATAATAATGTCAACCAATCAATATCAGCTTGATTCAAGCTATCTGGAGCTAAACCAACCTCTTTCAAATGCGGTAAACAAAGATGGAATAACTCTTCATCACTCAAATTCTTCATGTAGTGGAAATTTATATGGTTCAATTTATCAATATCAAACACAGCAGGATTTTTCGCTACCCGATCCATAGAGAAAGCCTGAATTAATTCATCTTGTGTGAAGAATTCTTCTTCACCTTCAGGAGCCCAACCAAGAAGTGCCAAGAAGTTTACAAGTGCTTCTGGCAAGTACCCTAATTGTTTGTATTGTTCAACAGAGGTAGCTCCATGACGTTTAGACATTTTCTTGTAGTCTTTACCAAGAATCAAGGAAATATGACCAAACTTAGGGACCTCCCAACCTAAAGCTTCATAAATAGCCATTTGACGAGGTGTATTGGATAGATGTTCCTCTGCACGAATAACATGAGTGATACCCATCATATGATCATCCATTACTACGGCAAAGTTATATACAGGAATACCATCGGATTTAACGATAACGAAGTCACCTACACCATTGGACTCAAAGGATACATGCCCACGTACCATATCATCAAAAGCGTACGTTTTATTCAACGGTACACGCAAACGAATTGTAGGTTTACGACCTTCAGCAATGTATTTAGCCTTTGTTTCTTCATCTAAGTGTTCACAATGACCGTTGTATTTTGGTGTTTCCCCACGATCCATTTGATCTTGACGCACCGCATCTAACTCTTCAGGTGTGCAATAGCACTCATAAGCTTTACCTTCATCCAATAAACGTTGTGTTACTTCTTTATATAAATCAAGACGTTCTGTTTGACGGTAAGGACCATTATTACCACCTACATCAATGCCTTCATCCCAGTTCATGCCAAGCCATTGTAAGGAAGCTTTAATATTCTCTTCACTTTCACGTGTAGAACGAGCTAAATCTGTATCTTCAATGCGCAATACAAATGTGCCTTTTTCCTTACGTGCTAATAACCAGTTAAATAAAGCAGAACGAGCACCACCAATATGGAATGGACCCGTAGGGCTTGGAGCAAAACGAACTTTCATGGAACTCATGATTAAATCTCTCCTTCATATACAGAAACGACAGCTTGTGCAGCAATGCCTTCACGGCGCCCAATAGCCCCTAGCATTTCATTTGTTGTCGCTTTAATACTAATGCGATCTAATGATATCTCTAATATAGACTGTAAATTAGCCTTCATCATATCGATGTGAGGTTTTAATTTAGGTGTCTCAGAAATAACCATAATATCAATATTATAGGCTTGTAACCCACGTTCTTTCAATAAGAAATTTACTTTTTCTAGTAAAAGCATACTAGAAATCCCTTTATACTGGTCGTCTTCCGGTGGAAAATAGTATCCAATATCCCGTAAACCAGCGGCACCTAGCATGGCATCCATCAAGGCATGAATGAGAACATCCGCATCGGAGTGTCCATCAGGGCCAAAATCAGATTCGATATGAACACCACCTAAGATACAAGGACGACCTGCTTTTAATTGATGAATATCATAACCAAATCCAACGCGCATACGCTTATCCTCAATTCCTAAATATCGTTTTGCTACTGCAATATCATTAGGAGTGGTCACCTTAATATTACAATAGTCTCCACTTACTATATGTACAGGCTGCCCTAAATGCTCAACGAGAGACACATCATCAGTGCCTAAATATTTTTCATCATAAGCCTTTTGATGGGCCTCTTTAAATAGATCTTTTTGAAAGCCTTGTGGCGTTTGAATTTGGTATAATTCACTGCGTTTTAATGTTTCTATTACAGTATGCTCTGTATCAACTCGTTTAATCGTATCCGTAGCAGGTACACCTACAGTAGCAGCTCCATATTCTATTGCGGCCCTAACAACAGAATCAAACAGTTTAGTTGATGCTAATGGACGCGCTCCATCATGAACTAGCACAATATTACTATCTTCTGATACAGCTTTGAGCCCATATGCCACAGAATCTTGACGTTCTCTTCCACCAAGCACTATCTTTACAGGAATATGCAAATCCAACCCTTGAATATGGTTAGACATATATTCTTGTTCGCCTTCAGCTACAACAAGAATAATTTCTTTTAAACCTTCAATCTTTTCTACATTTTGTATGGTACGTTGAATAATAGAATGTCCCCCTAAAGGAATAAATATCTTATTTTCTTTGTATCCCATACGGCGACCAGCACCTGCAGCGAGAACGATACAACTAATTGCCTTGCCCATTTTGTCCTCCATCTACACGAGCAAAAATCATCCGTCCTGCACTCGTTTGTAATATGGATGTAACCATAACCTCTACATTTTGACCAACATAAGGTTTACCATCCTCTACAACAATCATCGTGCCATCGTCGAGATAAGCCACACCTTGGTGTACTTCCTTACCTTCTTTCATGATTTGAACGCGAATCCATTCTCCAGCGATTAGAGCAGGTTTTAATACATTTGCCAATTCATTGAGGTTAAGCACTTCAATACCTTGTACACGAGCCACCTTATTCAAGTTAAAGTCATTAGTCATCAATTTCCATTGCTTATCTAAAGCAAGTCGCATAAGTTTTGAATCAACCTCTACAAGATCATCATAATCATCTTCAACAACTTCTATAGCTACCTTATTGGCATCTTGCATATCCTTCAAAATATCAAGGCCACGTCGGCCACGATTGCGTTTCGTAGCATCCGCAGAGTCAGAAATTACCTGTAACTCATTTAATACAAATAGTGGCACCATAAGAGGGCCTTCAATGAAGCCCGTAGCACATAGTTCTTTGATACGACCGTCAATGATAACTGAAGTATCTAGTAATTTTGGCGTACTAGAGGATTTATCTAATTTATGAGTTGAAAACATTTTAAAACGACTTGTTTTTTTAGTGCTATCTCCTCCCCATTGTTGTACGTAATTATTGTACATTTCGGGGCCTTTACGAGCCATGATTTTAAGTCCACTATATCCAAAAATAGCACTCAAAATTATAGGAATATAAGGTCCTATAATAGGTACTTGATTGAATGCAACACCAATTAGATTTGCAATAATAAGGCCGAATAATAAACCGATGGTACCTGCAATCAATTCTTGATTTGGAATATGAGTAAGAATACGCTCTAATCTTTTAGCAATTACTAAACCTTGTTTCAGAATAAATGATGAAATCAGATAACCAATAACAAGGCCTAATAGAGTACCTACGATTAATACTGCAATACGTGCAATTGTTAATGACATGTCCCCAAAAGATTCAAATTGAGAAACCAAATATGGGTCAATAATAGGTGCTAAGCTATCCATTCCCACGTAGGCTGCTGTACCTACTAAAATGGCTATTACATAGCGTAAAATCCGATAAATCATGAAATCACCCCCTAATTATGAAAATACGAGCTGCATCGCCTCTTGTATAGATTTGACACCTCTAATTTTGATAGAACTATCATTATCCTTGATTTGTTTATAGTTGCCTTCAGGAATAATAAACTTTTTAAAACCTAATTTCTTGGCTTCATTTATACGCTGTTCAATGCGAGGAATACTGCGAACATTACCAGTTAAGCCTACTTCACCTAAAATTACCATATCTGTTGGAACGATTCGATTTTTCAGATTTGACACAATGGCAACCGCCATAGATAAATCACAAGCAGGTTCATTTACCTTGAGACCACCGATGACATTTACATACACGTCTTTATTACCTAATGTAAAGCCACAGCGTTTTTCTAAGACTGCTAATAATACAATTAATCGGTTAAGATCATAACCAATCGCCGTACGTCTAGGCATACCAAAGGCCGTAGTAACGACCAAGCTTTGTACCTCTACTAAGATGGGCCGAACCCCTTCGAGGTAAATCATAACAGCACTGCCACTTTCTTCATCGGAACGCTCTGCCAAGAGAGAAGCAGATGGATTGGACAATTCCTGTAACCCTTCCTCTACCATGGCAAAAATGCCTGTTTCTGATGTAGAACCAAAACGGTTTTTAATGGACCGTAATATACGGAATTGATAAGAACGCTCCCCTTCAAAGTAAAGCACTACATCTACCATATGCTCTAACATACGAGGCCCTGCAATATTGCCTTCCTTTGTTACATGACCAATGATTACAGTAGGTATATTTCGTTCTTTACAGAAGCGAAGTAGACGAGATGTGCATTCACGAACTTGACTAACACTGCCTGGCGCAGCATCTATATCTCCAGTATACATAGTTTGTATAGAGTCAATGACTAGTAAGGAAGGAGTCATTGCTTCAGCTTGCTCCAATATATGATCTAGATCAGTATCTGCAATAACTTGTAACCGTTCACTATTAATATGCAGTCGTTCTGCTCGAAGTTTAAGTTGTAACTGAGACTCTTCACCAGATGCATAAAGAACTGCTCCTACTGTATCGGCTACCTTCTGGGATACTTGTAGTAACAGAGTAGATTTACCAATACCAGGATCACCACCTAAAAGCATTAGAGCACCAGGCACTATGCCACCACCTAATACACGGTCAATTTCACCAAAGGTTGTAGATACGCGTGCAATAGAAGAAATTTCGATATCTGGCAAGGCGGTAGGTTTCGCCGTTTGATTTCCAACACCTCGAGAAGGTGTTCGACTATGTTTAGTTTCTTTAATGATTTCTTCAACTAATGTATTCCATTCTCCACATTGTGGACAACGGCCCATCCACTTAGAGGATTCAGCCCCACAATTTTGACAAAAGAATACAGATTTTGCTTTTGCCATAACACCTCAATACATTTAAAAAGAAAGGTCATGAATGATAACCATTCATGACCTTTTATGCATAATTTTACTACATGGTTAACTATCATCATTTTATAGTATACCATTTAACTTATATTTTTTATATGAAAGGTAGTCATTAACTGTATAATTTGTATTTTTATCATATTGATACAACAAGATCGTTATCCTTTGCATCTGCTTTAATAATTTTACCTTCTTTTGCATCTCCTTTCAAAATAAGATCGGACACTGGGTCCTCAATTAAACGTTGAATAGCACGTTTTAATGGTCGAGCCCCCATTGTGAAATCAGAGCCCTCCTTAACGAGTAATTTCATAGCCTCAGGAGTTATTTCTAATTGTAAATCACGTTCTCCAAGGCGTTTTGTGACATCACTCATTAAAATGGTTACAATTTCTTTTAAGTCCTCTCCTGTTAATGGATGGAATACAATCATTTCATCAATACGGTTTAAAAACTCAGGTCTAAAATGACGTTTCACCGCATCCATTACTGACTTCTTAGCCTCTTTGAACTCAATTTCTTTATTTTCATCTACATTGAAATCAGATTTTTTAGCCGCTAAAAAACCAAGTTCTGGAGAGTTTTTATGTAAAGCTTTAGCACCTAAGTTACTTGTCATAATAATAACTGTATTTCTGAAATCTACAGTTCTTCCTTGACTATCAGTAAGACGACCATCATCAAGAACTTGTAACAAAATATTAAAGAAATCTACATGTGCCTTTTCCACTTCATCGAGGAGGATAACGCTATATGGTTTACGACGTACCGCATCTGTTAATTGGCCACCTTCTTCATAGCCTACATAACCTGGAGGAGCACCGACTAAGCGAGACACAGTATGTTTTTCCATATATTCAGACATATCAAGTCGAATCATAGCAGATTCATCGCCGAACAAGGAGGATGCAAGCGCTCTTGCTAGCTCAGTTTTCCCTACACCAGTTGGCCCAAGGAACAAGAATGAACCAATAGGCCGTTTTGGGTCTTTTAATCCAGCCCTTGCACGGCGTACAGCTTTAGCTACAGCAGTAACAGCCTCATCTTGACCTACTACGCGTTTATGAAGTTCTTCTTCCAAATGTAGTAAGGTTGCAGACTCTTCTTCTGCAATTTTAGCCACTGGAATGCCTGTCCATTGCGCTACTACAGCAGCTATGTCTTCTTCTGTTACTATTAACTTTTGATCGCTTTTTTCTTTAGCAATAGATTTTTTATCACCAATTTCTTTTAATAGTGATTGTTCTTCATCGCGAAGCTTTGCAGCCTTTTCGAAATCTTGAGACGTAACAGCCGCTTCTTTTTCTTTCTTAACTGTATTGAGACGATCCTCTAATGCTTTAACATCAGGTGCTGCAGAAAATACTTTCATACGAACCTTAGATGCAGCTTCATCGACTACATCGATAGCCTTATCAGGCAAGAATCGATCTGTAATATATCGGCTAGATAAAGACACAGCTGCTGTTAATGCCTCATCTGTAATCTTAGCCTTATGGAAAGCTTCATACCGATCTCTTAAGCCCTTTAAAATTTCAAGAGCATCCTCTTCGTTAGGCTCTCCTACTTGAACGGGTTGAAAACGACGCTCTAAAGCAGCATCTTTTTCTATATGTTTCTTATATTCATCAAGTGTTGTGGCACCGATAACTTGGAATTCACCTCGTGCCAAAGCTGGCTTTAAGATATTAGCTGCATCCATAGCACCTTCAGTAGCACCTGCCCCAACCAATGTATGAATTTCATCTATAAAGATAATCATATCATCATGTTGTTGTACTTCATCGATAGCTTTTTTTAACCGTTCTTCAAATTCACCACGGTACTTAGCACCCGCTAACATAGAGCCAATACTAAGAGATATAATGCGTTTATTACGCAAAATCTCCGGTACATTACCAGTCACAATGCGCTGTGCCAAGCCTTCGGCAATAGCTGTTTTACCTACACCTGGTTCACCGATAAGAACAGGATTATTTTTAGTTCTACGACTGAGAATTTGAATGACTCGTTGAATCTCCGTATCGCGACCAATAACGGGATCAATCTTACCTTGTTTAGCAGACTCATTAAGGTCAGTTGCAAAATCTGACAGCTCACCTAAATCATTATTGCTATTTATTCCCTCTTGACCACCATTATTGCTACCTTTATTCGAGCCAAGAATACTACGAATTGCTTCTACTACGTCATTACTACGTATATTCATAGCTCGTAAAATAGCAACTGCAACACCGCTACCATCGCTAAGTAGGCCCAATAGAATATGCTCAGTACCAACGTAGTTGTGATTCATGTGATTTGCTACTTGAATGGCAAGCTCAAGCACATGCTTAACGCGAGGTGTCATATATATTGACGTTGCCTTTTTATTACCACGTCCTACATGTTCTTCTACAGCTTCAAAAATATCTTCTGTAACAAGGCCAAGCTCTTCTAAAGCTTTAGCTGCTACACCATTTTTAACCTTTGTAAGGCCGATGAGTACGTGTTCAGTACCGACATAGTCATGTCCTAACTCCAAAGCAGCCTCTTGAGCTAACGAAAGAACACGCTGTGCATCGTCTGTAAACCGTTGCATCATAATATCACCTCATCTATCTATGTAAATTGTAATTATTTCTTTTCAAATATATGTAAACAATGGTGAAATAACCATTGGAATATCAAAAATATTATTAAACTCTATTAATCTATTATGCTATCTAGTATTAATATTTACTATTTTTTACAAATCTCTTAACAGTAAACTAAGAAAATTATATAAATCAATCTATACAAAATAAATAATCATGCATTAATTATTTATGTACTTATATTAATTT
>OKDW01000442.1_pt1 | contig 9078 bp, 9 predicted proteins | sample 1613171 | NCBI WGS metagenome assembly OKDW01 (sample SAMN04436841, study PRJEB24849) | human gut metagenome | biome: human gut; feature: NICU; material: stool | host: Homo sapiens | place: USA: Saint Louis, MO | collected 2011-10-17
GGCAACGTCCCCCTTGATTAAGGATAGCGTTGCATCGACCCGTTGAACTCACAGCCAGTAACAGACATTGTAGGTATCTTTACTTTTCTGACATCCCCCTCTCTTTGGGGGGAATAGTATAAAATGCGATAAAGATCAATGCTAAAACCTATGATATAATGTTAAAATAAATGGATACTTTTATTGGAATATAGATAATAATAAGATGCCTATCAAAGTGCGTTAGTTAGGGGAAATGTAATCTTCCGATTATGCCCCTACTTTCTGATTTAATTTTTTAGCGAGTTTATTGACATGTTCGAAAAAATCAGAATTTCCCTTTGGGATATTTTCACATTCTTTATGACTGGAGTTTTTTTTATAATATCTAGTCTTCTTTTTTTGAGGGTAACTAAACGGCTGCCTGAATTGAAGGTGTTTTTTGATGATTTAATTAAATTACCTGCAACTTACATTGTCGTTGTTATACCTATAGTATTAATATTGTTTGGGTTGTTGATAGAGCCATTGGCCAATTTTTTCGATCGTTACCTTGGTAAATATCTATTTTTTTGGCTAAAGGTTGATAGCTCAAAACGTAAAAATAATGAAAAAATAATGGAAGGGTATATAAAGGAAAATTGTCTTGGTGATCTGAATAAATGTATCGAAAACCCATTTGGTCTTTGTAAGGAATATGTTGAAACCAAACAGTTAAGTACTACTTTCATGGTTTTTTTGGCCAGATATGGTTTTTATCGTAATTGTAGTTTTATTACCATATTTACTGGTTTTTTTTATTTTATGGATATCTATGACTGTGCGGCATTTATTTGGTTAGTAGTAAGCTATTTTGCTGCTGCATTGCTAAAAAAACGGGCTGATGAGTTTTACAGTTATCAGGCGACAGCTGTTTATAGTGCATTTTTGATTGATAATCTCAATTGGTCTTCAAATAAATTGAACGATAGTGAATCGTTATCGATAAAAAAGGCTCAGGGAGCAAATAACGAATGGAATTGAAAGGGCTTTTAGAGCGTGGATATTTCCCTAAAGAGTTACCAAAGCCATTTACTACCGAGCCTTTTGCAAGGCTGATGGACACTTTAGAGCATTTTGATGATTCAACTAAAATTCCAGGTGTTTTTGGAAAGCCTATTGTAAAAGATTCGCGGATTCCTACAGCGCAAGAGGTCTTTTACTCATTAGCTCGAGGTGGGTTACAACGTAGGCAATTAAGTATCTGTAATCCAGTTCTCTTTTATTTACTGGCTAAGGAAATTGTAAGTAATTGGCAGGAAATTAAACCTTTTGTCTCAGGCTCCGAGTTTGCAGCTACTGAGCCAGAATTTAAGACGGATGGTCGAGCAATCAATGGAAAGCATTCGCAAAATTCGAGAGTGGAATTGGCTCGTAAAAATCGTATTGGTGCCAAGTATTTATTGACAACAGACATTAGTAGATTCTATCACAGTATATACACTCACTCTATATCTTGGGCTTTACATGGCAAAAAATTTTCTAAAGTAAACCGTCGACTCGATAGTCTGGGTAATAAGTTGGATTATCTTGTTCGTCAGGGGCAGGATGGTCAGACTGTTGGTATTCCAATAGGCCCCGATACCTCATTGGTAATTGCAGAACTATTAATGCATGACGTGGATAAAAATCTATCCAAAGAACTACCTGGAGTCAAAGGACATCGTTTTATTGATGATTATGAACTAAGTTTTACAAGCAGAGATGAAGCAGAGAGAGCTTATCATATTTTGAATACAAACTTATCCGAGTTTGAATTAGCTCTCAATACGAAAAAGACACAAATATTACCTCTACCAGTGAGACTTGAGGAGCATTGGGTTAGTGAACTCAGACGATTTCAAATTCGTGAAAATGAACATTCTCAATCAGTTGATCTTGAAGCATATTTTTCATTATCTTTTGAGTTATATAATCAATATCCGAATGAATCTGTGCTTCAGTGGGCGATTTCATGTCTTAGATCGGTAAATGTTGCAAGGAATAATTGGAGTTTATTTCAGCACTTGTTAATGCTTTGTGTTGCTCCCGAACCTGCTTGTTTACCCTTTGTACTTGAGCAAATTCTACTCCGCAAAAGAATGCTACCTGACGTACTTGAAGGTGAGTTAACTCTTCTTCTCAATAATTTAATTGTTGCACATGCTGAATTGCGCCATTCCAGTGAAGTTGCAAATGCACTCTGGGGGTGTTTAGCATTGCGTTTAAAAATTAATGTAGATGCTGTTAATAAAATATCAATATGTAGAGATTCATGTATTGCTCTCCTCGCATTAGATTGTGAACACCAAGGCCTGACTGAAAAGGCGTTAGACAAAAGTATATGGGAAGATTATCTAAATACAGATGCTTTATATGGAGATCAATGGCTTCTAGCTTACGAGTCGAATTTCAAGGGATGGCTAAAATCCCGAAAGGATCCAATGTACGTTGAGAAGGATCCTAACTTTTCATTTCTGAAAACAAATAAAGTTTATTTTTATAGGCAACGAGATAGTTGGGATGATGATGAGTTGCCAACCACACCATCATTTATGCCTTACGATGGTTAATATTATTAACTGTGAGGTTTGATATGTAATTTTTAATTCAGGGCCAGAAATAAATATAGAAAGCTTATATACATATCTCTGAAATATACTGTTCTGAATTATCTCTAACGTCCGCTTCCGGACCTTGCGGCGGTTCGCTACATGACATGAAACAGACATTGCAGTAGTAGTTTGGGTTGTGTTCAAACTCACCCAACCCTTTGTGATACGATGTTTGCTTTAGATTGTCACATGGGGTCAGATTTTGAATTCATACGTTTTCCTTGCTGGGGCTATTGTAGCTGAGGTCATCGGTACAACCCTGATGAAGTTCTCTGACGGATTTACGCGCCTGTGGCCATCTGTAGCAACCATTGTGTGTTACTGCACTGCTTTTTATCTTCTCGCCCAGACGTTGTCGGCCATTCCAACTGGTATTGCGTACGCAATTTGGTCAGGTGCTGGAATCGTATTAATCAGCCTTTTGGGCTGGTTGGTAAGTGGGCAAAAGCTTGATTTCCCGGCGATTGCAGGCATGATCCTTATTTGTGCCGGGGTTCTTGTTATAAATATTTTTTCAAAATCCTCTCTACATTAGTTTTCTTGAGAGAGAGTCGGATATCTGGCGCGGTTAGGTGGTTTCTTCGATTAAAGTTACCGTCTGCAAATTTATTTAACTGATGTCCGATTCTCGCCTTTGCCTGACCGTCGACTCTATCGGTTAATCAGGCTCGGTATATACTGACTGAGTAAAAACTCAGGTGTGATGCGGTTGCGGTGTTCCACGCGACGATCCGCACCACCTCGTTAGTTATAGGGTTTGGGTGACAGGAACAGAAGCAGGGGGCTTCAACGTAATGCCTCTGTGTCGTGTGTCATACTGAACTGCACGGCAATGTCGCTGTTTGGGAGCAGAAACACGTTAGTCAGCTAGAGTACATACTCAGGCACCTAATTAATGGATATCAAATCAAAGGATTTTAATCAGCTTATAATCGCTGTTTTCTAAGGAGATTTTTGCCGTTTATGATAGGCAACAAAAATACCCATGAATGCCGCAAGGCAAGAAAAGGCTGCTAACCAGAGAGCAAAGATAACCACTTGGTTTAGTTTTACAGTCCATGGTGTCCAGACCCTTGTAGCTTCAAACTCTGCGGAAGATAATATCCGTGTAAATTCTCCAGGGCATGTATCAGTAATGGTTTTTAAATCAATTTTATTTAGACTCAAGACCAGTTGGCTATCGTGCGTGAGGCCGCATCCGAGCACGATGTCAGTACTGGTTTCTGGGATATTGTATACAAAAAGTGAATACATAAAAATATATGCAAGAGAAAAAATACAGAGCAAGGAAAATAAAATAACCAGAATTTTCCCGGTATTCATTTTTTCTGAAACAGAAGAAAAGTGCCACGCCATCATTAATACTAATAACTCGATCATAGAAGTCAATATTAATATACCCTTAGGCCAAGGAGGTTGTATTCCTGCCAACAAGGCAATAACCTGACTGCAAATTAAACCACTTACAGCAATTGTAATAAGCTTCTTAACATCTTTAATGCTTTGAATAAATGAGTCAAGACTTGACTTGGGCATAAGCCACCCCGGTTTTTATTTGTTAGCCGGATGATTCCGTACCGTTAATCAGTTCAGCTCCACCTGATTTTTTTATACGCATGAGTGCTGCCTGGTACGGTTTAGTCCCTATAATCCGTGTTGTATCAATAGAGCCCTGATATGATGTTCCGTCACTCCACTGAAGATAAAATCGATAACGCCCGGATAAGTTTTGGGTTTGAGAGCGGACAACCACCCAGTCGACACAATCTTCTGCATCCCATGGGTTAATCCCTCGCGCTTTGCAAAGCTCCCATGCGAATTCGCTAATAATCCCAAAAATTTCGGGTTTCTGTTCAAATTCAATTTTTACGGGTATGCCACCTGCGCACCCTGCACCAACACTGGACATTTTAGGTATCCCATTTTTTATTTTTTCTGGTAGTTGAGTCCTGTAATCTTCCCATGCAGCAGCTAACTGAAATTGTAAGTTAAACAACTCTTCATTATATTTCTCATCTTCATTATTCAGCGATATTACCCCGGCACTCCTGTCAGTAATCTTTTGATTCTTCTCAAGCTGTTCTCGGAGCGAAATTTTCTTATCAACTATATCGTTATACTGCTCTAGTTTAGTAAAAAACTGTTTGCTATGTATCCCATAAAGCCTTGCCATTTCAGTCATGTAATTCACATACATGACTTTTGAAGCTACCCAACCCCAATACCCCTCAGGCCAATCCCAGTCATTACACTCAGTGTTTGCCCATATTTCACAACTGTCAGAAGATGATTTCAAAAAACGATCGATATAATACTTCTTGAATTTCTTTTCATTATACCTGTATCCAGGTTTATCAATGACATTGCAGATTAATTTTTTAGGTGTAGCATCAAATTCTCTATTAAACTGACCGGAGGCGATCAGAGTATCCATCTGGGAACGGATATCAGTTCCCTTGGATGACAAAGGAAAAGTGAATATGGCAAGAGAAAGCAAAGCACAAAGTTTTCTTCTCATCTTCAAATTCTCACTGCATGCCATTAGATAGGGTTCATGTAAATTGTAGCAGAAAAAATAATTGTTATTATAGTTGCTAAGATTTATTCATGTTGATGAGAGTGATCAGATTTATTAAATATCATTATTTTTTCTTATGGATAAAAAGAAATCCTATTATGAGGATTTATTTGATATCCAATTCAGATGGTTATAGGGAACATAAAATGCTTACCATTTATTAATTTACTCAACACCTGGAGTCAGTGCGCTTCATACACAGATTATGTGAAACATTTTTGCTTAGCGTTTTCAACTTGTTGGGGAGTATGGCAGACAACAATTTTAAGTTAATAATCTAATTAAACTAATTTTTAAACTGTTGTATATTAGTTGGTTACGGTAACTAACTCATTTTATGCAAGGATCTAAGTATGAATTTCCCCTTTATCTCCAAACCGTGTTTCAGTCGTTTTGAAAAATGGAGAAACGACATCAGAGATGAGCTCGAGTGGCAACCTTCAGATGAAGATGTCAGCAGACTAAGTCGATGCAAAACATTTTTCATGGGATTTTTCTACCAGTACGCGCTAGGTGCTATCATCGCTGGTTTCGCTGTTCAGCCATTGCTCAAATTCACTAATCCAATTTATGTGTCTATTGCTGGTCTCTGGCTAGCAATGACTATTGTCTGTATATATCGACTAATGGTAGTCAGTACGGTAAGTCGTTATATAAACCGCCGCCGACTTTTGTGTATCGTAGCTTTTATGCTGGTGACATCATTTGTAGGGGTACTATATCTGATTCCTAGCGCAATGAATGTGTCAGCAGAGCATGATGAATATTGTCACAACCTTCAAGTGTTAGTGATGCGAGGTGTTGAAAGTGAAAAAAATAGCACTGTTTTTAATAACATGCTGTGTCGTATACAGGAAATTAATCACTAACGAGATGTCTCACATTTTGCATTGTTCATGCTTTTATTGTCTTTTGTGCAACAATGCTCGCGACCAAAGCAGGTTAGCGAGACATAAAAATGAGCACAGAAACGGCTATCAAAATCTTCGATCCCCGGACAGCGAAGCTGGAACCACGAGGCGGTAAGTCGTCCATCCACTGGGATGATATTGCGGCAATGCTGGCAACACTGGAGCGTGAAAACCCAGTGGGTTATCAGATGATAATGGTGAATTACAGGGATGATATGCAGCAGGAGTGCGTGCTTCGTGACAATGTCACAAAGTGGGCGAAAACCTTCTGCTCTAAAAGCCAGTTAGCTGGCAGACCGCTGGTGGAAAGGATGTGCCAGACGGTTGTCGACCTCCAGTTTCATCGGCCACTGAGCAGTCAGCACCGATCTCTCCAGCACCTGCATCGCCTTTATGGTCCATATCGGTCTCAACTTTGCCAGCGGATACGACAAAATGGCGAAAGGTGACTGGCTGGGAGGTATCCAGACAGTCACACCGGCAGCGGTGAAAAATCTGGTGAAACCTATGCTGAGGCCACTCGGGGTGTCACTACATCATCCGGGGAGGAAATTGTACCGGCTGATGAGTTTACCAACTTTGAACTAGCAGCCCAGGCATTTGGATTTAGCCCGTCAAGGATCGGCTTGGCATATGATGCCCGCTCGGCTGTAAAAATGTGCAGTCTGAACTATCAAATCTCCGGGCTCAGTTATTGCAGCGATACTTTGCAAACGCTATGCGCGGCGATGGTAACGAAGGCGTTCTGGAAGATATTCAGGCCTATAATCGCAGCAACCCCACCAACACCATCACCGGCGAAATAATCCTGAAGGCGATGAGGCAGAAGCAGAAAGCAAGGCTGAAAAAGGAAAGGGGACTTGCACTGAGTCGGAAGGATGAGCACTTGAGGATGTTGGGTAGGTTTGGGAAATTCGAAACAACGTTGTAAACCAAAGGTTTTAACCATGTATGGTTTTAAATGCACAAAAGTTTCTTCGAAAAAACACTTCTATGTTTGAGCGATTCACCGATGTGATCGAAAGCATCGCGCACAGGCTGTATACGGGAAAATTTAAAAGTGACCGCACAGTTTAGCTCTTTTGGGATGTCCCCGTTATCAAAGCATCTTCACACGGCCTGTGCTAAAAATGGAAATTAACCACATAGAGGAGTGTTTATCGTTGTGGATTTGACCATGTTTTTTTAAAGTAATATAACTTGTTATGTCTTACGTAGAGGAGATTTTCAGGTATTTTTCATTCGCCAAATAATCCCCTGCACTGGTGATGACATCTCTAAGAATGCAATCAACGGAGATCATTACTTCCTTCAGGTTTTTATTAGAGACTCTTCCCGCTTCGCTTAAAGATTGTTCCCCATGCGCTATTTTATTCCTCTTGGTTGTTACTGATAGGAGGTGCTCAGGATTACCGCTTATATTTCGGATCTGTGCACCATAAGAATGAAATATATCTCTAATGATTCGTAGATTTAAATTTCCGGAGAATACTGTCTTTACATTCATGAATTCTTTTAATTGAGGTAAGCTGTAGTCACCTGAAATAATTCTATCTGATATTTTTACTTTCTTTGTGGAGTTCATTTCTTTAGAATTTCCGAAATAGTAATCTGCTACTTTCTTTTTCAACTCTGGGATCAATTCTTGGTATTTATGTTGGGATATCTTCTCATGGAATCTTTCCAAGATAGAATAAATGGTAGCCTCAACGTTATTATAAATGGAGATGTAAAAGCTTGATTTAAGAATAATGGTAATTTCAACATTTCCATTAATGTCAGAAACATTTTCAATATGTGAAAAAAACAACCTGCTTATTTCACACCTTCTTTCAAAATCGCGAATAATAGTATTCATTTTGATAGTTCCAATAATCTATTCTTAACGAAATCAATTCTTGTGGTCAAACTTACATTGGAATGCGTTCTTTGTTGCCCTGAAGTTGCTTTTTTAAATGACTTATCAGCAAGGCAGTGTTTGATATCAAGTTGTTCTCGCAAGGATAAAAACGGCTTTTCTCGCAAGGCCAAATGTGTACCGACGGAAATGGCTTCGAATAAAATTCTTGATACATCCATATCATGATCTTTAGCGAATCCATATTTAAAGTTATTAATAACAAAATTAGTCATTTTATTAAAATCGTCAAGTTTTTGTTTTTTTTCATGAGGGCTGAAGTCACTGCGTTTATTAATCATGTAGTTATCTAAGGCATTAGTAAGACTACGACCAAATGTATTAAACTTTGGATATGAATCTGATAGCGCGAAAAATCTAAGAATTAACTCTTCGTGCTCTTGTCGATTGGCTACTGTTTGTGATAGTTTTATAGCATTTTGAAATTTGTTGTTTTTAGCACATTCAGAATATATGAAGCTTGTAAACTCACCTCGATAGACACCTTTTCTAGTTTCCATGTTTCTCAATATGTCACTACCTTTGTTAATCCTTTCGAAGAGATCATTTTTAACTTCGTCAGTAGCATTTTCAGAAAGAACGAAAACTGAAATAGTTGTGTTATTAAACTTCCTTTTCCTTGAAATGTCTAAATCATTAAAAACCATCCCATTAAGTTTCGTTATCTTATTTAAACCTGATAAAGACAACCCACCATGTACGAAGGAACTAAGAGTTCTTATTCTCTGAGAGCCATCGACGATCTCAAGCCTGCCATTTTTATTTTCCGCAAGAAAAATAGGGGGGACTGGAAGCCCCAAAACTATAGACTCTATTAATCGAGATTGCCTTGTGTCGCTCCATACAAAATCACGTTGATAATCAGGAACATAAATCTCATTATCATCACTGTCGATATCTTTAGTGTATTTATTAACCAAAACCTCTATTGGATAGTCTTTGCTATCGTATGCTACTTCTTTTTGAAGTTCTAAAATTTGACTTTCGAGATCACTCATAATAAATCCTTTTGAAATAATGATTAAAAAAAGCCTATTACCTGAAATGTAATTGACTTAT
>OKDW01000459.1_pt1 | contig 8712 bp, 9 predicted proteins | sample 1613171 | NCBI WGS metagenome assembly OKDW01 (sample SAMN04436841, study PRJEB24849) | human gut metagenome | biome: human gut; feature: NICU; material: stool | host: Homo sapiens | place: USA: Saint Louis, MO | collected 2011-10-17
AAAGTTTGATGTAAAATTAATTTGTAATCAATCAGTAGCTGAATCTTTAGAAGATTGAAGCTCGGCGCAGTCATTATCAAGATGATTGCGCTGGGCTTTTTCTTGTTATAAGGTATTAAAGCAGGCGTGATTGTTTTTTTTGAGATAGAATACTTACTATAACGAATCTATCAAGGAGTGGACAAGAACATGAATTTTTATGGCATCGAGTATTTAAAAAGCCAATCTAATTTAAATGATTACTTAAAGTATTTTTTTATTTTTGCTTTGTTAATCGGGCTAGTCATTGTGTTTAGTTTTTATGTGCGACATCAAATTCAAACGAAATATCGTGAATTAAGTATTATTATTTTTTTATCATTATTATTTGTTTTAGGGGTTCAATATTCCAATTATCAACTGAACCAAAATCAGCATTCACAATCTTCACAAATGGTACATTTTGTCGAACAAGTGGCACAGGAAAAAAAGGTTTCTCCAGAAAAAGTTTATGTCAATGGTACACAATTGGCTGACGGAACCATAGTTAAAATTGACGAAGTGTTTTATAAAATGAGTTTAAGTACGGATCAGCAGTCTTATACGTTACAAGAAACGTATTTATTAACACCAACGATTGAAATCATAAAGTAAAGTGAGGGAAAATTAATGCAGTTTTATAGTCCAATTATTATTAAATTTGCTTTAGGTATTATTTGTTTAATTGTCCAAATTAATTTGATGGGAAAAGGCAATTTGGCGCCCACATCGGCTATGGACCAAGTGCAAAACTATGTATTGGGGGGCATTATTGGTGGTGTTATTTATAATGATTCAATTACGGTGCTCCAATTTGTATTAGTGTTAATTTTGTGGACATTATTAGTCTTAATTTTAAAATTTGCAAAAGAACACAATCGCTATGTGAAGCAAATTGTGGATGGTAAACCCATTACTTTAATCAAGGATGGACAGGTTGTGGTGAAGGAATGTTTGAAAAATGGTATTTCTGCAAATGATCTAATGTTTAAATTACGAGCAAATGGTATTTATGAAGTCCAGCTTGTTAAACGGGCGGTTTTAGAACAAAATGGTCAATTAACAATCGTCGAATATGGCGATGAAAGTATTCGTTATCCGATTATTGTGGACGGTCAAGCCAACATGGATGTCCTAGAGTTAATCAAAAAAGATGAGCACTGGCTATTAACGCAAATCCAAGAACAAGGATTCCAAAGATTACAGGAAATCTATTTAGGTGAGTATTTATCTGGACAGTTAAGTTTATCGCCGTATGAAGAAAAAACGATTTCTTAGCTATACTTTTCATTCTACTTATATTAAAATTAAATGGTAATTCAATGAGTTTTAAAAGGAGGAAAAATGAAAACTAAAAAGATAGTTGTCGGGTTATTTTGTTCAATGATTATTTTAATGGGGTGCCAACCAGATCAACGAACTGAAAAAATGAAAGAAAGTACTGAAGCAGAAGCAGTCCAAGTAACGAGTGGTGCCTCGGCAGCCACTAATGCCACTTCTGTAAAGCAGGAGGAGCAGACAAACACGAATGATCAACCGAAGGAGAGTGCTGCCAAAGTGAGTTATGAGCGTAATGGACATACCTTTGAAGTTGATGCTGTTTCTGGCGCTACAGTAGAAGCTAATAATGGACAATCAGGAATTAGTCCAGAAGAAAAAGCCCAGAAGATGTATTGGTCAGGTCGTCCAGAAATCGGGGAAGTTCAAGGGGATTATTATCATCATGAAGTCGTGTTTGATGGCGGCTATACGGCTTTAATTGATGTCGTTGTTAAGGATCAACAAATTCAGTTAGTGGAATTTGATGAACGTGGACCTAAAAACTATTATTCTGAAGAATGGGCAGGAGTGACAAAACGTTTATCCGGCTATGCAAATTTTCAAGCGAACAACGCCCGAACCGATCAATCGTTAGTGACCGTTGTTAATACGATGACTTTTTTAGAAAATCAAATGGTTGCTGAAAATCGCCTAGATGGCGCATTCCAGACAGCCAAAGGTCAATCCAATAGCGCTAATAATGGCTATCTTCCTGCTGCTAGGGCTTTAGCCAAGGAAATCAAAGAACCTTCAAAAGAACATTATACAAGTCTAACAGAAGATTTTGGGGAGGGGCTTTCTGGACGTTTAACTGTTATTACGTTAAAAGATTCAGGGAAAATAACCGATCTTCGTTATGATGAATATTTTGCAGATACAGAAGAAGAGATTAAAGACGCAAAACTGAAGGCTTATTCTCGCCAATCAAAATATTTTTCTAAAGATTATGCTCAAAAATCGGGGGAAAATTTCAAAAAAGAAGTGGATGACTTAAGAAAAAAAGCAATCGAGGAAAATAAATTAGTCAGTCCGACAAATGAGGAAGCCTGGTCGGAAAATTATCAAAGTCTTGTAAAAAAAATAACGTCACAATAAATTGAAAAAACTGCCAAAGTGGGGAAACTTCGGCAGTTTTTTTTAGTTTTCCATGAGGGAAACTTTTAATGGAACAGACACTTCGGTCACATGGTTTAACTCAATGATAGAAATTTCATCTGGGTCATAAGCCTCTTTAGGTAATCGTTTTAACAGTTTTGCTAAAATTTCTTTTACTTCTGTCGGACGAATGCGACGATTTTTATTCATAATCAGAACTTCCACATGGTGAGCTGCTTCTGAATAGACAGCGGTCGTGTTTCCTGCTGAGTAGACTTTTACAAAGTAAGCATCCGTGTTTTCCAATTGTTTATTTACTAATTGTTTGTAGCTATTGGTCACATTCACTAATTTCATTTTATCACCTCATTATAGTTTTGTGCTGCAAAAGAGCGTTTCCAATTATGTACAGGAGTTCCAGATTGAATTTTTTCTATGAGGAACAAGTATACGAATATCTTTCTTCTATTATAGTTTTTTTTGATGAAAATAAAAAGTGAAAAGCATAAAAAAATCCGCACGCATTGTTATTAATGCGTGTGGATTTTTGATTATTCTGCTTGGTCAGATGTTGAAGTTTCTGTTTTAGTCACTTCTTGTGCGCCAGTTACGATAATTTTACCTTCGTTATCTAACGCTGCGACTAATTGATGATTTTCAGGATGATCTAGATAGTATTCAGCAATGCCGTCGTCAATTTGTTCTTGAATTGTTCGACGTAAAGGACGAGCGCCCATTGCAGGATCATAACCTAAATCAACGAGTTTCTCTTTGACTTCTGTTGGAACCTCAATGTGTAATTTTTGTTTAGCTAATAAGCTATTTACTTCTTCTAACATCAAGCTGACAATGTTCATCAGGTTTTCTTTGCTTAATGCTTTGAATTCGATAATACCATCGAAACGGTTAAGGAATTCGGGGGTGAAGAAGTTGTTCAATTGACCTAAAACGGATTTAGTCACACCTTCACGGGCAGCACCGAAGCCAACGTTGGCTTCCACAGCTCCTGTTCCAGCATTACTTGTCATGATAATGATGGTGTCTTTAAAGCTGACCGTACGACCTTGTGCATCTGTTAAACGACCATCGTCGAGAATTTGTAAAAACATGTGTAAAACATCAGGATGCGCTTTTTCAATTTCATCCAATAAAATTAAACTATAAGGATTACGACGGACTTTTTCTGTGAGTTGTCCAGCTTCGTCATACCCAACATAGCCTGGAGGAGAACCAATCAGTTTAGAAACACTGTGTTTTTCCATATACTCACTCATATCAAAACGAACCATCGAATCTTCTGAACCGAATAGCTCAAAAGCTAATTGTTTTGCTAATTCTGTTTTACCAACGCCTGTTGGCCCAACAAATAAGAAGGAACCAATTGGGCGGTTTTGTTTGCCTAGGCCTACACGATTGCGACGAATCGCTTTAGCTACTTTATCGACGGCATCATCTTGTCCGACAACATGAGCTTTTAAGTCAACAGCTAAATTTTTCAATTGGGTTTGTTCTTTTTCTTTTAAGTCACCGACAGGAATGCCAGTTTTTTGTTCCACAATGGCTTCAATATCTTTTTCAGTGATGACGGGTGTTTCTTCATCGCTGATTTGTTTTTCTTTCATTGCTTGTAATTTATTGATTTGATCACGATAATAAGCCGCTTTTTCAAAATCTTCTTCTGCGGAAGCTTGTTGTTTTTGTTGTTCCGCTTCTGCTAATTTTTTATCAATTGTTTTTGGATCGACGAGTTGAATAGTTAGATTCATTTTTGAACCAGATTCATCTAACAAGTCAATCGCTTTATCTGGTAAAAAGCGATCTTGAATGTAACGATTGGATAAGTTTGCTGCTGCGTTAATCGCTTCATCTGTATATTTAACATGATGATAATCTTCATAACGTTTTTGCAAACCATGTAAAATCGTTATGGTTTCGGCAACGGTTGGCTCATCTACTTGGACTGGTTGCATCCGACGTTCTAAGGCAGCATCTTTTTCAATAATACGGTACTCATTTAAAGTTGTGGCACCGACTAATTGTAATTCACCACGTGCTAAGGCTGGTTTTAAAATATTGCCAGCATCCATATTGCCATCACCAGCAGCACCAGCACCCACAATTTCATGGACTTCATCAATAAATAAAATGACATTTTCAGCTTCAGTGATTTCTTCAATCAATTTTTGCATCCGTTCTTCAAATTGTCCGCGAATACCAGTTCCTTGAACAAGTGAAACCACATCTAAACGAATGACTTCTTTGTCCAATAATTTTTGGGGCACATCGCCATCGACAATTTTTTGGGCTAAACCTTCAACAACGGCTGTTTTACCAACACCTGGTTCACCGATTAAAACGGGGTTGTTTTTTGTACGGCGATTTAAGATTTCAATGACACGCTTAATTTCTTGATCACGTCCTACCACAGGATCGATATCTCCTTGGCGTGCCGCTTCGGTGATGTTAATCCCGTACTCGCCTAGTAAACCTTGACCAGCGCCAGCGCCTCCGCGAGGGGGTTGACCTCCATTACCACCATCACCAAATTGAGTGGGTGGTGTTTGTTGTTCATAAGGATTACCTTGTTGCATTTGGCGAGAAAGAGAACGATATAAATCGTCTAAACTCCCAAAGCCAAAAGGGTCTTGTCCCATATTTTGAGGGGAATTATTTGCTTGATTTTTTAATTTTTGATAGCAGCTTTGGCAATAGTCCAGTTGTTTTCTTTGACCATTCACATTTGCATATAAATGAATTGTTGCTTCATTTTGTTGACAATTTTGACAAATCATTGAATGAAACACATCCTTTCAAAATAACTGAGGCCAGAAAAATAGCTGTTTGCTCTATTATTTCTAGTAAACAGACCATTTTTCCTCAAACCAGCCAAGTACTAGATAGCAAGAATAAATTCTGTCTATAAAACCACTTGACCATTTTTGACCTTTGAGGTTATTATAGCATTTTTTGTAAGAGAATCAAGTAAAAGACCTTGTTTAAAAAAAGGCAAAGATTCGATTTTTTTTACAGACAATTGCGCCATTTTCAAGTAAACTATAAGAGTTGATATTTAAGAGAAAGAGTGGTGAAATCAATGGCTGAAAATCCTTTTGTAGAAAAAATTGCTTCATTAAAAGCTGGAGAAATCTCTGAATTAATCGTGGAGCAAAATGAATTTTTCCAATTTCGTGATGCTTGGATTTCTTTGCCTGACCGCGCGGAAATTGTTGGAGAAGCGGGGTTAAATGGACGAATCATTTATCGTTACCAAAAAGAGGAAGAATAGTCAGTGCAAAACATCACGAAATTTAAGCAAAAAGTGTTGTGTAAGATAGAAAAAAATGGTAATCTTAGAAACTGAAAGGGTCTTTTTTCGAGTAGACGTTTGATTTTAGCGTATCAAGAAAGGAAAACCCTAACATAAAAATTTTTTATTTACGAAGGAGACCGATTTATATGGAAAAGAAAGAATTTCACATTGTAGCAGAAACAGGAATTCACGCACGTCCAGCTACTTTATTAGTACAAACTGCAAGCAAATTTAACTCAGATATTAACTTAGAATACAAAGGTAAATCTGTTAACTTAAAATCAATCATGGGCGTTATGTCTTTAGGCGTTGGTCAAGGTTCTGACGTAACAATCACTGTTGATGGTGCTGACGAAGCTGAAGGAATGGCAGCAATCGTTGAAACATTACAAAAAGAAGGATTGGCTGAATAATGTCTGAGATGCTAAAAGGGATTGCCGCAAGTGATGGCGTTGCTGTTGCTAAAGCTTACCTGCTAGTTCAACCTGACTTGTCTTTCAACAAAACTTCCGTAGAAGATACTGATGCAGAAGCAACTCGCTTAGACGATGCTTTAGCAAAATCTACTGAAGAGTTGCAAGCAATTCGCGACAAAGCAGCTCAAAGCCTTGGTGAAGCAGAAGCGCAAGTTTTCGATGCTCATTTAATGGTTTTATCTGACCCAGAAATGGTTGGTCAAATCAAACAAAATATCCAAGACAACAAAGTCAATGCAGAAGCTGCCTTGAAAGAAGTTACGGATATGTATATTGGTATGTTTGAAGCAATGGACGACAATGCTTACATGCAAGAGCGTGCAGCAGATATTCGTGACGTTGCCAAACGTATCTTAGCACATTTATTAGGTGTGACTCTTCCAAATCCTTCAATGATTAACGAAGAAGTAATCGTGGTTGCCCATGACTTAACACCTAGTGATACTGCACAATTAGACCGTACGTATGTTAAAGCCTTTGTTACAGACATCGGCGGACGTACTTCTCACTCAGCAATCATGGCTCGTTCGTTAGAAATCCCTGCAATCGTTGGTACAAAAGAAATTACTGACAAAGTAAAAGCAGGCGATATTTTAGCAGTGAACGGAATCATTGGGGATGTTATTATTGACCCAACAGATGCTGAAAAATCTGAATTTGAAGCAGAAGCAAAAGCTTATGCAGATCAAAAAGCAGAATGGGATAAACTAAAAAATGCAGAAACAGTGACAGCTGACGGCAAACATGTTGAGTTAGCTGCAAACATTGGTACACCAAAAGATTTAGAAGGCGTACACAAAAACGGCGGCGAAGCTGTTGGTTTATATCGTACAGAATTCTTATACATGGATTCATCTGACTTTCCAACTGAAGAGGACCAATACCAAGCGTATAAAGCAGTTCTTGAAGGAATGGAAGGAAAACCAGTTGTGGTTCGTACAATGGATATTGGTGGGGACAAAGAGCTTCCTTACCTAACATTACCACACGAAATGAACCCATTCTTAGGTTACCGTGCATTACGTATTAGCTTATCAGAACTAGGTGACGGCATGTTCCGTACACAAATGCGTGCATTATTACGTGCGTCTGTTCATGGTAACTTACGTATCATGTTCCCAATGGTTGCTACTTTGAAAGAATTTAGAGCAGCGAAAGCAATCTTTGAAGACGAAAAACAAAAATTAGTCAACGAAGGTGTTGAAGTTTCAAACGATATCCAAGTAGGTATTATGATTGAAATTCCAGCAGCTGCCGTATTAGCTGATAAATTTGCCAAAGAAGTAGACTTCTTTAGTGTTGGAACCAACGACTTAATCCAATACACAATGGCGGCAGACCGTATGAACGAACGCGTTTCTTACTTATACCAACCATACAACCCATCAATCTTACGTTTAATTAAAAATGTAATTGATGCAGCACACGCTGAAGGTAAATGGGCTGGTATGTGTGGTGAAATGGCGGGCGATCAAACAGCTGTTCCATTACTATTGGGTATGGGCTTAGATGAGTTCTCAATGAGTGCTACATCTATCCTTAAAACACGTAGCTTGATGAAACGTCTAGACACAACTAAAATGGCTGAACTTGCTGACCGCGCATTAAAAGAATGCGACACGATGGAAGAAGTCGTTGCATTAGTTGAAGAATATACAAAATAATTAAGTGATTATGAAAGCACATCGACAATTGTCGATGTGCTTTTTTATTGTTGCGATTCACGTATTTTTTTCTTGAAATAATAAATCGTGCTTCCCAAAATGAATAGAAAAACCAGCGTGATGCTACTCACCAGTTTCCAAGGGAAATTGGTGTGTTTTTCAGGTGGGAGGTTGACGGCGGTAGCATTGTATTTTTTAGCTTCTTTTTCTTGGATGACTAAGTGTTTTTCCCACGAATAGTCTTGATAGCCATCGTTTACTTTGATTTTTACAGTATAATTTCCAGGAACAAAAGGTTGTTCCTTTAAGTCAATCCGATAATTAAAATTTGTATTAGGGGCCATTGTTAACGACTCTTGGTGATTTTCGTAGCGAGGTTTAGCTTCTTTTTCATAATATAAAGAGGCGTCGACTTGTAATTTTTTAATCATAGCCGCTTGTTTGTTTTGGAGATTCATTAATACGCGGTTACGACCGTTAGCTTGATCGGTTTTTACTTCATTTAAAGATAATTCTGGCTGAACAGGTTCATCTGTTTCACTAAGTAAGACGCCGACTACATAAGAAAAACGATTATTGATGGCCACGCCGTTTTCTGAGTGAGCAGGTTGTTCATCTGACTTTTGTTCAAAGTAGAGTCCTCCTAAAACATACCCATTAAATGGTTTTTCCGGTAAAATAAGCTGACATTCAACAGTCTTGGTTGAGTGTTTAGGTAGTTGGATTTCTTTTGGTAATTGCGCAATCTCATTAAAAGTAAAAGGTGCAGATGGATCTTTTTTTGTTTCAGCATGAGAATAATCTGCCAAGCCATTATCATTAGTAATCG
>OKDW01000479.1_pt1 | contig 8070 bp, 4 predicted proteins | sample 1613171 | NCBI WGS metagenome assembly OKDW01 (sample SAMN04436841, study PRJEB24849) | human gut metagenome | biome: human gut; feature: NICU; material: stool | host: Homo sapiens | place: USA: Saint Louis, MO | collected 2011-10-17
ACCGCTGGTTCCTGGTGCAGATTGAAGAGCTGGTGCGTCTGGAAGAGAAAGTGGCAGAGCTGGGCATCAACGGCCTTGACGCAGACTTCCTGCGCATGCTGAAGCGTAAAGGCTTCGCCGATGCGCGTCTGGCTAAACTGGCGGGCGTACGTGAAGCGGAGATCCGCAAGCTGCGCGAACAGTATGACCTGCACCCGGTTTACAAGCGCGTGGACACCTGTGCGGCAGAGTTCTCGACCGATACCGCGTACATGTACTCCACCTATGAAGATGAGTGCGAGGCGAACCCGTCCGTCGACCGCGACAAGATAATGGTGCTTGGCGGCGGTCCAAACCGTATCGGCCAGGGCATTGAGTTCGACTACTGCTGCGTGCATGCCTCGCTGGCGCTGCGCGAAGACGGTTACGAGACCATCATGGTCAACTGTAACCCGGAAACCGTCTCGACCGACTACGACACTTCCGACCGCCTCTACTTCGAGCCGGTTACGCTGGAAGACGTGCTGGAAATCGTGCGCATCGAGAAGCCGAAAGGCGTGATCGTGCAGTATGGCGGCCAGACTCCGCTGAAGCTGGCGCGTGCGCTGGAAGCAGCAGGTGTGCCGGTCATCGGCACCAGCCCGGACGCGATTGACCGTGCGGAAGACCGCGAGCGTTTCCAGCAGGCAGTTGATCGTCTCAAGCTGAAACAGCCGGCGAACGCCACCGTGACCGCGATTGAAATGGCCGTTGAGAAAGCGAAAGAGATTGGTTACCCGCTGGTGGTGCGTCCATCCTACGTACTGGGCGGCCGTGCGATGGAAATCGTCTATGACGAAGCCGACCTGCGTCGCTACTTCCAGACGGCGGTGAGCGTTTCCAACGATGCGCCAGTGCTGCTCGACCGCTTCCTCGACGACGCGGTTGAAGTCGACGTTGACGCTATCTGCGACGGCGAAATGGTGCTGATTGGCGGCATCATGGAGCACATCGAGCAGGCTGGTGTGCACTCCGGTGACTCCGCATGTTCTCTTCCTGCGTACACCCTGAGCCAGGAGATTCAGGATGTGATGCGTCAGCAGGTGCAGAAGCTGGCCTTCGAGCTACAGGTTCGCGGCCTGATGAACGTTCAGTTCGCAGTGAAAGACAACGAAGTTTATCTGATTGAAGTCAACCCGCGTGCGGCACGTACCGTACCGTTCGTCTCTAAAGCGACCGGTATTCCGCTGGCGAAAGTGGCGGCGCGCGTGATGGCTGGCCAGACGCTGACTCAGCAGGGCGTCACGAAAGAAATCATCCCGCCGTACTACTCGGTGAAAGAGGTGGTGCTGCCGTTCAACAAATTCCCGGGCGTTGACCCACTGTTAGGGCCAGAGATGCGCTCTACCGGGGAAGTGATGGGCGTGGGCCGCACCTTCGCAGAAGCGTTTGCCAAGGCACAGCTGGGCAGCAGCTCCACCATGAGAAAATCGGGCCGTGCGCTGCTCTCCGTTCGCGAAGGCGATAAAGAGCGCGTGGTTGACCTGGCCGCCAAGCTGCTTAAACAGGGCTTCGAGCTGGATGCAACCCACGGCACGGCAATTGTGCTGGGTGAAGCTGGGATCAACCCGCGTCTGGTGAACAAGGTGCATGAAGGTCGTCCGCACATTCAGGACCGTATTAAGAATGGTGAGTACACCTACATCATCAACACCACCGCAGGTCGCCAGGCGATTGAAGACTCCAAGCTGATCCGCCGCAGCGCGCTCCAGTATAAAGTGCATTACGACACCACCCTGAACGGCGGTTTCGCGACGGCCATGGCGCTGAATGCGGATGCCACCGAGAAGGTGATTTCGGTGCAGGAAATGCACGCTCAGATTAGCAAGTAATCTGCGTAGGCCCGGCAAGCGTTAGCGCCGCCGGGCAAGTGGCGGGTGGCGCTTCGCTTACCCGCCCTACGGTTTTCTTTACCCATCTTAAGAACCTTCTGGTTTTTCATCCGCTTTCAGTCAGTTAGCCTAAAATGGTTAGGTCGATAACGAAAATTCAACTGAGAGCAGGGGAAAACACCATGCAAAATAAACTACTGATCGCTTCCGTTCTGGCTGCCACTGCAATGTTCACCGTGGCGGGCTGTTCGTCAAATCAGGCCGTAAAAACCACCGATGGTAAAACTATCGTTACTGACGGGAAACCGCAGGTGGATGACGATACCGGTCTGGTATCGTACAAAAACGCCGAAACCGGTCAAACTGAACAGATTAACCGTGACCAGGTTAAATCAATGGGTGAGCTGGATAACTAAAAAAAAAGCAGTGGCACATGCCACTGCTTTTTTTGCGTCAGAATGATCGATTACCAGCGATGGTTTAACAAAATATGACCGCCGTAAGCGGCATAGCTGTTTTCACCCCACTCACCGCTGGCACGCAGGGAGATCGTTGTGGTTTCGTTCAGGTTGCCGGTTACGCCCAGCTCTAACTGACCACGATCTTCTGGCGTATCGTTGCTGACGGTTTCGTCGTTGAATGCCAGATCGTTTTGACCAGCACCTTTCAACCAGTTAACTGCGACGTATGGCTGCCAGGCCTTGACGTCCTTCTGCTGGAAGTAGCTTGCTTTAACGCCAAGACGACCAAAGACGCTGTCATTGTCCAGCGTGGTTACGCGTACGCCGTCGCGATCGGTGTGATTTTCCTGATCGAGATAGCTGTAGATCACCTGCGCCTGTGGCTCGATCTTCCATGTACGTTCATTTTCAGACTGGATAACCCACGCGTGGCCGACTTCAACAGACGCGGCGAAACCTTCGCTATCGTAATCTTCATCGTTACGATTGCTGGTGACTTTGTTGTTGTACCAGCTATAAGCGGCCCAGGTATCAACGTAGCTGCCCAGACGTAATTTCTGATCTTCCTGCCAGGTGGCGTACAGCCCAACATTAAAGCCATCAACCTTACCCTGTGCGTCACGCACGTTGTGCTTCGCATCAGAGTGGGTCTTCGCCTGGCCTGCACCGAACATACCACCGGCACGCAGGATGCCGTTATCCATTGGCTTGCTCATGAAATCGCTGCCGACTTGCAGAACGGTGGTGGTGGTGTCGTAGCTGACTTTATCGCCACCCGCATCGTTCTCATGATAGCGACCCTTAACGTACATCCAGGTGTTCAGATCGTCTTCATTGCGGAAAGTGATCTGGTCGCGATCGTCGCGCTTATGCAGGAACATGCTCTGCGCGGCAAGGTAGTTACCTAAGTAAGCACCCACTTCAGGTGCCATAACTTCCGGGGCACTGTTACCGCCGTTATCGGTGTTGCCGCCGTTATCGGTGTTGCCGCCGTTGTCAGTGTTGCCGCCGTTATCGGTGTTGCCGCCGTTGTCAGTGTTGCCGCCGTTGTCGGTGTTACCACCATCATCGGCGTTACCACCGTCATCTGTGTTACCACCGTCATCGGTGTTACCACCATTATCGGTGTTGCCACCGCCGTCGGTGTTACCGCCGTCATCATTATTGCCACCGTCATCGGTGTCGTCGGAAGGATCATCAGAAGGCGTCGCCTTTGATTCCAGATACCAGTTTCCGTCACTGTGCTGGTAGAGGTTATACTCCCAGGCGCCTGCGACGACCGGTTTTGCCAGCGTCAGCTGGGCTTCGGAACTGCCGCCAATGCTGACAATTTCCATACCGTTAATGGTTTGCGCGCCTGCGCCGCCAATGTTGGTAATGCTGACGCCGGACTGACCGAAGCTGCTGCCCGTAATGGTGAGGTGGTCAGTTGGTGAGTTATCTTCACCCAGAGTGCTGTTCATCACAATCTGGCTACCGTCAGAGCCGGTGTAGTCGCCATTAATCATAAAATTATTGCCAACGCTATTATCAGCCGCACTCAGCAACAGCGTGCCGCCATTAGCCACGTTGCCGTTGATGGTATCAACACCGGAAGCGCTGAGCGTGGAATTACCCTGGACTGCATTCCATGCCGCCAGCGTACCGCCGCTAAGAATCGCGATGTTGTTGTTCACTTCGCCTGCGGTGGCAAAGGTCGCACCGTTTTCAACGGTAACGGTGGCGTTACTGCCCTTGACGCCGAGCGTTGCTCCGGTGGAGATAAGCGTGGTGCCACCGTGCAGAACCGTATTCCCTGTATAGCTATTTTTGCCTGTCAGGGTCAGCGTGTTGGAATCAACTTTTTCGACGTTACCGCTACCGGTCATGTCGGTGGCGAAAGTGAAATCGCTACCCTGATTAAAAATGACGGTACCATTGTTGGTGAGCCCACCGCTGAGCGTCGCAGTTTTTTCGCCATCGCCCAGTTGCAGCGAGGCGTCTTTGGCCACCCGCGTATTACCGGTATTCGATACCGCACCCGACAGGGTTAACGCGCCAGTCTCTATCAGCAAGGAGTCGCCAGAGCCAATAATGTCGAGATCGCCCGACAGTGCCCAGCTTTCACCCTCCATTTTTACGCTGGCAAAACCGTCGCCTTCATTCAGACCCACGAAGTTACTGTCTTCCGTACCGGTGCCGATCAGAGTGAGAGTGTTTCCCATGGAATTGGTGGAAATAACGTCACCGATAAGAGTGGAACCCGTATCAAGTACCAGGGTGTTATTTTTATTGCTGGCGAACATAATAGCCGCAGTATCGCCACTAATCGTTCCGCTATTCGTAATATCTACTTTTGCCGTATCTTTTACATTAATGCCGTTCTGGGTTCCTTGTACGGTACCACTGTTTAATATCTTTGTATTGCCAGTGCCTAGTGTGATAGCGTCACCGCTTGTACCAATAATTGCACCACTGTTATTAATACCAATGCCAGTCTGAGAACTCAGGCCTGTTTTTCCTTTTATCACTCCAGTGCTGGTGTTGGTAATATTTACTGCTGAGGAGCTTTCACTGACATAAATGCCATTTTCCGCACCGATGATATTTCCATTGTTGTTGAAATCGCCGAGTAATGACTGAATATTCACAGCATTCGCTGTGGTGGAAGAAATGGTTGCACCACTGTCATTGTTAATAACTACACGTTGCGCGCCAGTATTAATATCCAGGCCAGTTCCTGTACCGGAAATATTTCCTTTGTTAGTGACATTATCGTTCGCAAACCCAGAGACCGATACCGCCGCTTCACTACCGGCGGAGGAGATCGTCACGTTTTTATTAATAATATATTCAGCATCGGCTGAGAAATCTTGAGGAACAGAAGTTGATTGGTCAATCGTTGCAGAAAACGCAACCGCAGGGGTGCATATCAACAAGGCAGGAAATATCTTTCCAAGAGTTTTGGTTGTATGATTTAATCTAAAGAAATTGTTGCTCATGTACACATCCATTTGAGTGAGAAGGAACATTAGATAACGTGCGTAAAACGTATTTAGTCCGTCTTAAAGCGTGAGCTTAAAACAAAAAAAAGCATAAAATTATTATTTTTTCAATAGGTTATGTACAGGTTGATTTATTAAATAATGACTTAAGTTTCGCTAAAAATATCTGTTGATAATATGAATGGCCATAACTATTTTGTAGGATGAATTTGTCTCGCGTATCGCTCTTCGTGTTTAGCGCCACTGTCGCTGGTAAGGTGGGATGGGTTGCCAATACTTGCGTTTTACTTTTAACCGTTAGATAGCCCCTTTAAGTCGGGGTGGTAACTGTCTACACTCAATGCTACAAGAAAAGTAAAAGACAGGCATATTCATGGTTCTGATAATTTATGCGCATCCCTATCCGCAACATTCGCATGCGAATAAACGGATGCTTGAGCAGGCAAGGACGCTCGAAAACGTTGAGATACGTTCCCTCTATCAACTCTATCCTGATTTCAGTATCGATGTCGCCGCCGAACAGGAGGCGCTCTCTCGTGCCGATCTGATCGTCTGGCAGCATCCGATGCAGTGGTACAGCACACCTCCGCTGCTGAAATTGTGGATCGACAAAGTCTTGTCGCACGGTTGGGCATACGGACATAACGGCAAAGCGCTTCAGGGAAAAAGCCTGATGTGGGCTGTAACCACCGGTGGGGGTGAAAGCCACTTTGAGATTGGCGCTTTCCCCGGATTTGACGTGCTGGCGCAGCCGCTCCAGGCTACCGCCCTTTACTGTGGCCTGAACTGGCTTCCGCCTTTTGCAATGCACTGTACCTTTGTCTGCGACGATGAAACCTTGCAGGCGCAGGCTAGTCACTACAAACAACGCTTACTCGAGTGGCAGGAGGGGCACAATGGATAGCCATACGATGATACAGGCGCTGATTTACCTCGGCGCGGCGGCATTAATTGTGCCCGTGGCGGTCCGTCTGGGGCTGGGCTCGGTGCTCGGCTATCTGATTGCCGGGTGTGTGATTGGCCCCTGGGGCTTTCGGCTGGTGACGGATGCCGAGTCAATCCTGCATTTTGCGGAAATCGGCGTGGTGCTGATGCTGTTTGTGATTGGCCTGGAATTGGATCCGCAGCGGCTGTGGAAACTGCGCGCCTCGGTGTTTGGCGGTGGCGCTTTGCAAATGCTGGCCTGCGGTCTGCTGTTGGGCGGGTTCTGCATTTTGCTGGGGATGGAGTGGAAAGTCGCAGAGCTGATTGGCATGACGCTGGCGCTCTCCTCGACGGCGATTGCCATGCAGGCAATGAACGAACGTAACCTGACGGTCTCGCAAATGGGGCGCAGCACCTTCTCCGTACTGCTGTTCCAGGATATTGCCGCCATCCCGCTGGTAGCGATGATCCCGCTGCTGGCAACCAGCGGCGCATCAACGACGCTGGGGGCATTTGCCTTATCTGCGCTGAAGGTTGTCGGTGCGCTGGCGCTGGTAATTCTTTTGGGGCGCTACGTAACGCGTCCGTTGCTGCGCTTTGTGGCTCGCTCTGGCCTGCGCGAAGTATTCAGCGCCGTTGCGTTATTCCTGGTGTTTGGTTTTGGATTGCTGCTTGAAGAGGCTGGGCTGTCGATGGCGATGGGCGCTTTCCTCGCAGGGGTCTTACTGGCAAGCTCCGAATATCGTCACGCGCTGGAAAGCGATATCGAGCCGTTTAAAGGATTGCTGCTTGGGCTGTTTTTCATCGGCGTCGGGATGTCTATCGACTTCGGGACGCTGGTAACCCACCCGCTGCGCATCATCATTCTGCTGGTGGGTTTCCTCGTCATTAAAATGGCGATGCTGTGGCTGATTGCCCGACCGTTAAACGTGCCAAAACCGCAACGCCGCTGGTTTGCTGTGCTGCTGGGGCAGGGGAGTGAGTTTGCTTTCGTGGTCTTTGGCGCAGCGCAAATGGCAGATGTACTCGATCCGGAATGGGCAAAAGCGCTGACGCTGGCGGTCGCGCTGTCGATGGCCGCAACGCCAATTCTGCTGGTGCTGCTGACGCGTCTGGAAAAAACGGGAAGCGAACAGGAGCGAGAAGCCGATGAGATCGACGAGGAGCAGCCTCGCGTGATCATCGCCGGATTTGGCCGCTTCGGGCAGATCGCAGGCCGTTTACTGCTCTCCAGCGGTGTGAAAATGGTTATCCTCGATCACGATCCTGACCATGTTGATACGCTGCGTAAATTCGATATGAAAGTGTTTTACGGTGATGCGACCCGGGCGGACCTGCTGGAATCCGCCGGGGCGGCGAAAGCCGAGGTGCTGATTAACGCCATCGACGATCCTGAGACCAGCATGCAGATGGTTGAGCTGGTTAAAGAGCATTTTCCGCATCTGACCATTATCTCACGTGCGCGCGATGTGGATCACTACATCCAGCTGCGTCAGGCGGGGGTGGCAGCCCCTGAACGTGAAACCTTCGAAGGGGCGCTCAAATCTGGCCGCATGGCGCTGGAAAGTCTGGGGCTTGGTGCGTATGAAGCGCGTGAACGTGCCGATCTGTTCCGCCGCTTTAACCATGAGATGGTTGAAGAGATGGTGGCGATGGCGAGCAGTACGGCAACCGAACGCGCAGCGGTGTTTAAACGCACCAGCACCATGCTGACGGAAATCATCAACGAGGATCGTAATCACCTGTCGCTGGTTCAGCGCCACGGCTGGCAAGGGACGGAAGAGGGCAAGCATACCGGTGATCCTGCGGATGAACCGGAGAGTAAACCCTCTGCGTGAAGTGGAGTTGCCA
>OKDW01000481.1_pt1 | contig 8065 bp, 10 predicted proteins | sample 1613171 | NCBI WGS metagenome assembly OKDW01 (sample SAMN04436841, study PRJEB24849) | human gut metagenome | biome: human gut; feature: NICU; material: stool | host: Homo sapiens | place: USA: Saint Louis, MO | collected 2011-10-17
GCAATTCAGTCCCTTCTTGACAATGAAATAAGTGAAAGTAATGTAGTTAACACGAACCAAAAACAAACTACAATAATATTAGAAACATTAACAGTATTCTGTTCATAAAACAGTGATCTTATCAAATTACTCGATGGAACAAATGGTAAAAATTCAAAAAAGTTCACTAAAGCAGAAGGCAATCTATCTGTTGGATAAGTAATAGGCGAGAATAAAAGTCCACCTATCATAATTATCTGAGTTGCTAATCCTACTACATTAGGTGTTAGCCAATATGCCATAGAGATCATACATAATTGAATTAGACTAAGAATAGCTAGGGCCTTCATTGAGAATCTAATTTGGACATCGAATCTTAAATATGCCGCTAAAAATGACATAAACACCCCAGGTAGTGAGGCCATTCCCCAAATTATAAAGTCGGAAATTAATATGTTCAACCGAGAAACTGGCAATGTCCTTTGATAGTCCACAATGCCCTCCTGTTTTGCTGTACTTACTATTTGAGCAGCAAGAACGCACCCTACCGCAATAATCCCAAGAGTAGTTGCTCCAGATGACAGATAGATAGCTGTCTGATTATTCACATCTGGTATTAGAAGTGCTAACCCGTAGACAATTGCTAATGATAGAAATACTTGAGTTAATGTAAAAACAGGCAATAAGTATTTATGTCTTAATAAACTCCACCCTACTAAAGCAAATAATTCCTTAATCATTGATTTTCTTCTATAATTTTTTATCATTTTCATTTGACTTTCAATTTGAACTGTGTGATAATGAGAACATAAGTTGAGGCAAGTGCCTTTCTAAATGATAATAAAAAGTTCTGATCTATATTTTGATGGAGGTCCTAATTATGAGAGTTATTGCTGATGGTTGCATTAAATGTGGTTCTTGCGCATCTGTTTGCCCAGTTTCCTGCATTACTGAAGGCGAAACTAAATACGAAATTGGCGATGCTTGCATCGATTGCGGTTCTTGCGAATCCGTTTGCCCAGTTTCTGTAATTTCCGCTGAGTAATCACAAATAAAACACGCCCCTCATTGAGGGGCTTTTTATTTTGCCTAAATTTGCGTAACTTAGTATAATAGGACTATTAAGAATTATATTATAGTAAGGGAGTTAATCTTGTTTTATACAGTACTTATCATTTGGTTATTATTGGACCAATTAACTAAATATTATGTAATGAATCATTTTTTGTTAGGTGAATCTTTACCTGTTATTCCTAATGTATTTCATCTTACCTATATTATTAATCGCGGTGCAGCCTTTGGCATGTTAGCGAATCAACGATGGTTTTTCTTACTAGTGGCTTTTGTTCTATTAGCTGTTTGTGCTTTTTATTGGAAGCGATTAGCTAAGGGCCATTGGACTTTGCAAATCGGATCCGCCTTATTAGTCGCAGGTGCAATTGGTAATGGCATTGACCGATACATGATTCATGGGGTAGTGGACTTTTTTGATTTTCGTGTATGGCCTATTTTTAATGTGGCAGATATTGGTATTTGCATAGGTGTAGCTTTTGTTGTATTTTATTTGTTTTCATTGAAAGAGGACCATGAATAGCTTTCATTATTAGGGTCCTTTATAGATCATTGACTTGATTCGTCAATAAATATATATCTTATACTTGACTCAAAGAGGAATAGAGGATGAATGAATATATTGTAAGTGCTGAGCAAGAAGGCATGAGACTAGATGTATTTTTAACTGAACAGATGGAAGGATCTCGTAGCTATATTCAAAGTTTAATTAAAGGTGGTCATGTTACAGTAGGTGATAAAGTAGGAAAGGCTAATCTTCGGCTTACACCTGATACTGTCATTCATGTAGAAATCCCAGAGCCCGAATCGATTGAGGTTAAACCTGAGGATATCCCTATAGATTATTTATACGAAGATCACGATATTGTTATTGTTAATAAACCTCGTGGCATGGTGGTACATCCTGCAGTAGGGAATTATTCTGGAACCCTTGTAAATGCTCTATTATTCCATTGTAAGGACCTATCAGGTATTAATGGTGAAATTAGGCCAGGTATTGTGCATCGCTTAGATAAAGATACGTCTGGTGTTATGATGGTGGCAAAAAATGATGCAGCACACATTGGTCTAGCAGAGCAAGTAAAAGTACATTCTGCAAGACGTACGTACTGGGCGCTAGTACAAGGCAATATTGTAGAAGAAAAGGGGACTATAAAGGCGCCTATTGGACGCCATCCTAAGGACCGTATGAAAATGGCTGTTGTCTTTGAAAACAGTAAAGATGCAGTAACACATTTTAAAGTATTGGAGCGTTATGGTCATCAAACATTGGTTGAATGTAATTTGGAGACTGGCAGAACCCATCAAATTCGTGTTCACTTTGCTCATATTGGACATCCTGTTGTTAATGACCCATTTTATGGATATAGACGTATGGATTTTCCTATAGAAGGGCAAGCATTACATTCTAAATCGTTAGATGTTAAACACCCTATTACAGGTGAAGAAATGCACTTTGAAGCACCGGTACCAGCTGACTTTGAGGCGTGCTTAGAATTTGCTAAGACCTACCGTGAAGATAAACGAAAATAGTCTAAATGTTTACATTGATTGTCTAAGTACTTATTTTTACTACTTATTTGGATATAGGGGCATAGAACAATCCTATGCTGTAAGGGCGTATATATGGAAAAGAAACGCTTACTAATGGATCAAGACGCTATAATGCGTGCGATTCGTCGTATTAGTCATGAAATTTTAGAACGCAATAAAGGTTTATCTAATGCGTTAATTGTAGGTATTGAACGGCGTGGTGTCATTTTGGCAAAACGTTTACAAGCGGAAATTGAGCGTATAGAAGGTATTCATATTGATTGTGAGTCTTTGAATGTTGCAGTGTATCGTGATGATCGTGATGCTCGTCCTAAAGAGGGGGAACCGTGTACGATTGATACAACGGAAAAGACAATTATCCTTGTAGATGATGTTTTGTATACGGGCCGTACTATTCGTGCTGCTTTAAATGCATTAATGACGGCTGGCAGACCAAGATCTATTCAATTGGCCGTCCTCGTCGATCGTGGTCATCGTGAATTGCCTATACGAGCGGACTATGTAGGTAAAAATATTCCTACATCACATCTTGAAAGTGTACGCGTTGCCGTCGCTGATCTGGATGGTGAAGAAGGGGTTACAATACAGGAATAATCTGTATTGTAACCCCTTATTTTTTGAGTATTATCATATAATAAGATGATTATCTTAATAAAATTAAATTATTTGACTCTTATATTTATGTGCAGAATGTTTCTACCAGATTGTAGTTCTGCTTATTTTATGTATTGTGGCGTATAGGTGTAGTCCATATGACCTATTCGTTTAACTTCATTATGTAAGCATAAGGCCTGTATATCTGTAGCTAATGTATCGATTTGATGCATCGTTTGTCCCAACGTATTTAATTCATTAGGTGCTTTGGCCCATTTTTGAATAAGTGGTATTTCAAAATCATTTCGAAGCCATTGACGACCTCTATCGTTGAAGGCTAGCAAGCGAGCATATTGTGGCGCTTCCTGTATAGCACTTTGTAGTAAATCTTTTTGTATTCCTAAGGTGAGATAGGCTCCCATTCGTTGTAAACGGGCATAGGTATAGCGCTTTGATTTTATTTGCTTCATAGCCAAGTTCCACGTAGGTTGTTGGGCCGCTTTGGACCATAAGTGTTCAATGCCTTCGTTGAACTCTCCAAAGCTTTCTAGCTCCTTAGTTGAAGTACGACGACTTAAGGTATGGACCATATCATAGTAGCGGTTATAGTTTACATAAGCACCATTAGAAATTATATTAGTCATATCGTCTGCAATAGTTTTAGGAACGATTGACTGAAGTTGTAATTTTATTTTACTATTTAGTGCATTTAATTTTGTTAATGTAGTTGCAGTTGCAGTTGAATTTGAATTTGTACTTGTCGTTGTATCTATATCTGTAAAAGTGTAGATACTATTTTTATTACAATTGTTACTACCTGTAGCCATTTCTGTTATGAGTTTACGCAATGCTGTACCAGAAGGAAAATCTTTTGTAATATTCGCGTCGTGATGATCTGATGTGCGTAAGATTGGTATATATTTTAAGGAAGGATAATAGGTAAGTCCTGCCCGAATATATTCAAGTCCTAACAGTGCATTAGGGGTGTTGAGCATCTCTGTATTAAGGGCTTTACGGAAGGCAGAGCCATAGGACATGCCTTCGTTAATATAGGTCCGTAATACTATTTGAGTACTTTCACAATCCATACGTTTAGTTATATCAACGAGTGTATCTAGATCAGCCGTTTCAGAACCAAAGGAGAGTGCATCGATATGTAAAGCTTTTACCATGCGAATAGCGCCTGTTCCAAACAGTTGTGCACTACCCAAAGAATAGAGTGTAGGTAGCTCGATAACGATGTCTGCACCACCGAGAATAGCCCAACGAGCACGGTCAAATTTAGAAAAAATAGCAGGTTCTCCTCGTTGTACAAAGGAACCACTCATGATACAAATGCGCAGCGCTTCAGGATGCTCTTGTGCTAAGGTATGTAATTGATGCGCATGTCCATTGTGAAATGGATTATATTCACAGATGATACCGATTGTTTTCATAGTGACTCCTTTCATTATTGTTAGTGTAACAAAGCGAAGAAATGCTGTAAACTACATTTCATGATATCCATATAAAAGGCTTGTTTATAGAAATGATGTTATGTGTAAATATTAAGTTTAGTATAGATTTTCTTGACACTATAGGCTATAATTAACTGTAAATGCTGAATTGATGTGAGGTATATGATGAAACAAAATTGGAAACGTACATTACAAGGGACTCTGCTCGGTGCTGTGCTGCTAGCAATGGCGGGATGTGGCTCTACAAATGTAATGGATACATATAGTTTTGGCCATCAAGTTATCCGTGTTGGTCAATCTGAAATTACCATTGCCTTGCCTTATGAAATGGGTAAAAGTACAAAAAATATGACTGATGATGGGTATCCAATTGATATTTATGGTTCCGTTACAGAACATATGGTGATTGAAGTTGAAGCATTGCGTGCTGGTGACAATAAACCATTGCCTACGGTTGATGAGTTTTTAAATCGCAGCAAGTCTGAATTCACGAAGATGGGCGCAACCATCAAGGAAGAATCTGTAGCTTTACAAGGTACATCTGCAAAGAAGCTTGATGTGACGTATACAACACAAGGGCAAACATTTAGCTTTTCTCAATACGTATTCTTAGATCATGGCGTATTGTGGAATATAATCTACCAATATCCTGAAAAGGATCAGGTAGGTGCTGATATCAGCAAAGAAATTCAAAACAAGATTCAAGTTACACAACAGAAAGAGGGTTAATCGATGAACGTATTAGTAGTTAACTGCGGTAGTTCTTCTTTGAAATATCAATTACTTGATATGACAACTGAAACAGAATTGGCAAAAGGCCTTTTTGAAAAGATTGGTGATCAAGATGCTATCTTCACTCACAAACGTCCTAATGCAGATAAATTAGAACGCGTTGAACCAATTTTGAACCATAAAGAAGCGCTTCGTATTTTGCTAGATATTTTAGTTGATGCTGAATTTGGTGTTATCTCTTCGATGGATGAAATTGATGCTGTAGGTCACCGTGTAGTACACGGCGGTGAAAAATTTGCTGATTCCGTATTGATTACACCAGCAGTTATGGAAGCGTTGGAAGAATGTGCTTCTCTTGCACCATTACATAACCCACCAAACATTCAAGGTATTGAAGCTTGTGAAGCTATTATGCCTAATGTACCTCAAGTTGCTGTATTTGATACTGCATTCCATCAAACTATGCCAAAAGAAGCATATATGTATGCGCTTCCTTACTCTTATTATGAAGATTATGGTATTCGTCGTTACGGCTTCCATGGTACATCCCATAAATATGTAGCGCAACGTTGTGCAGAATTAATGGGTAAACATATGACTGATCTTCGTATCATCACATGCCACTTGGGTAATGGTTCCTCCGTGGCTGCGATTAAAGGCGGCCGCTCCATCGATACTACAATGGGCTTCACTCCATTGTCCGGTTTGATCATGGGTACGCGTACAGGTGATATTGACCCTGCTATCGTTCCATTCTTGATGGAAAAAACAGGTATGACCTATGAAGAAATCGATAGAGTTATGAATAAAGAATCCGGTGTATTAGGGATTTCTGGTGTATCCAATGACTTCCGTGTGATTGAAGAAGCTGCTGCTAACGGTAATAAACGCGCACAATTGGCATTGAATATGTTCCATTACAAAGTTCGCCGCGTAATCGGTGCCTTTGCTGCTGTTATGGGCGGTGTAGATGCTATCATCTTTACTGCTGGTATTGGTGAAAACGGTATTGGTAACCGTGATGCAATCTGTAACGGTTTGGAATACTTAGGTACTCGTATTGATTCTGAACGCAATAATGTTCGTGGTAAAGAACAAGAAATCAGTGCTGAAGGCTCTAAAGTTAAAATCTTCGTAATTCCTACAAATGAAGAAATCATGATTGCTCGTGATACTCAACGTATTACAGCAGCGTTGAAAAAATAATATAGTTCGCATCTGAACTGAGTGACTAATAGAGTCATAAAACCCCGTCTATATCTTGGATATAGACGGGGTTTTTGTAGTTTTTATGCATAGAATATCTTATAATAGTATGTATAGTTATTAATTAGTGATTTCTTTTAAAGGGGTAAAGCATGACGGTATTATATGAAGAAAAATCTCAGCGCACCAGAAGTGCAGAGTTATTGGTAGTATTTTTTGTAATTTTATTACTGTGTGCAGCAGCTTATACAACGTATCGCAGTATTCAATTACATACGGTTTTATTAGCTGAGTATTTTATTGAAATTATGGCCATCATTGTTATGGTTAAACAGGCTGTTAGTCGATATACCTATATTTTGACAGATACAAAGTTTGTGATTGAAGAGCACTCTATCTTTAGAAATCGCCATTTTGAAGTAGATTATGACATGATTGATGGGGTGTTCAAGTTTGAACGTGAGTTGTTGACAAATATTAAATACCGCTATAAATATAGAAAATGTTCCACCTCTGATCCACGTCCTATTTGGTCTCTTGTGTATTCTATTGTAGATGGAAATAAAGTTAAAAATGGTCGTTTGTTGTTGAAAGCCGACGATAGATTCTTTGAAATGTTAGAAGAATATGTACCTGGTCGTATTCGGGTACCTCAAGCGGATATCGTGTTTTATGCAGCGGTGCGAGCTGATGCGGTGAAGCATGGGGAAGATGTACAAGAATATTATGAAAAATTAATTTCTTCTGAAGAAGATAAAGAAACAACTATTTAAGGGACGGTCAGTTTTAGGGGAATAGGTAGATATAACTTTTGTGCACCAAGAATTTTATGTACAAGAATTTTAATGTAAAGGAGTGTATATGGCTGGATTATATTTGGCGAGTCAATCACCACGTAGAACTGAATTATTAACACAGGTTGGGATTGATCATACTGTTGTATCCAGTACTTATGAGGAATCTAATGAGGGTTACGACAACCCTATTGAAATGGTGAAAGCCCAAGCATTAGGTAAGGCTCGTTGTGCTGTAGGTGTTCCTGATAGAAGTATTGTGTTAGGCGCAGATACTATTGTTGTCCTTGATAATAAAGTATTAGGAAAGCCACATGATGAATCCGATGCACGCCATATGTTGGAGCATTTATCGGGTAGAGCACATTCTGTAATCACTGGAGTCGCGTTACTCATCAAAGGGGAGGAGATAGTTTTTCACAATGAAACAAAAGTATATTTTAAACAATTAGCACCCTTTGAAATTGAGTCTTATATTGCTAGTGGGGAACCGATGGATAAGGCTGGAGCTTATGGCATCCAAGGAAAAGGTGCATTATGGGTAGATAAAATAGAGGGCTCTTATACTAATGTGGTAGGGTTACCAGTTGAACATGTATACGAGGAACTGTGCAAGGCGTTAGGGGCAAAATAGTACTAGCGTATTAGACAGATAGTGATATAATTGGCTGTGCTGTG
>OKDW01000487.1_pt1 | contig 7785 bp, 7 predicted proteins | sample 1613171 | NCBI WGS metagenome assembly OKDW01 (sample SAMN04436841, study PRJEB24849) | human gut metagenome | biome: human gut; feature: NICU; material: stool | host: Homo sapiens | place: USA: Saint Louis, MO | collected 2011-10-17
GGCTGGCAGCCCGTTGTCAGCTGCTTGCCGATCTGGGCGTTGCCATGCTGGAGCAACCCCTCCCGGCAGAAGACGATGCCGCCCTGGCGAATTTTATTCATCCGCTTCCCGTCTGTGCAGATGAAAGCTGTCATACCCGTGAGAGCCTGTCAGCTCTCGAGGGACGCTACGAAATGGTGAACATTAAGCTGGATAAAACAGGTGGATTAACCGAGGCCCTGGCACTGGCACAAGATGCGCAGGCGCAAGGCTTTGCTCTGATGCTGGGCTGCATGTTGTGCACGTCCAGAGCGATCGGCGCTGCGCTCCCGCTGGTGAACAGCGTGCGTTTTGCCGATCTTGACGGCCCAACCTGGCTGGCGGTTGACGTATCACCCGCCCTGAATTTTACCTCCGGTGTACTTCATCTTTAAGGCTGCCAGCGCAGGAGATCTGTCATCGCCCGCAGGTATTTTTCGCTCGCTTCATCCGAGGAGATGGGCGGAAACTCTGCGGTGATACAGTGAAGGCTGAGGTCTGCGCACCAGCTGCCAAACGACCCGGGTGTTTCATAGCCAACGCTGCTCACCAGAGGTAGAGCAAACGCATCCGCCAGCCACTGCCCGAGCGCCGTATTACGAGGATCTTCAATACAGGCGAGGGGATCGTGGAAAGAGACAACCCAGGCCGGGTGGATCTTATGAATAAGCTGGCACAATGCCTGAGTCTCCGGTTCGGAACCGGGTTTGTCTCCCGTGAGCAGGACAACATCTCGCTCCTGCGCCGAACTGTTCCAGCGATACACCGTTTCACCGGCGCGCCAGTTTGCCGCCGGGAAGTTCCTGTTCAGGTCAACGCCGCGTGCATTCGCCCGTAATCCAAGCTGACAACCGTCCGGATTGACGGTCAAAATCACATGATGACGTCGTAAATCGGGGGCCAGCGTACGTAGCGCGCACGAGAGCGTCACGACAGACGAGTTTTCATCGCCATGCGTGCCCGCAATGATTAAGCCGCTATTGCGATCGGCCTCGGGTGCCGGAAACCAGATCAGCGGCGCGCCTAAAAACGAGCGTCCATAATGTTCAGTCCCGGGCGGGAAGGCGCCGCGTTCCGTTCTTGGTCGGGTAGTTGCCATAGTAAACCCTGATCATAAAGTCACTTCTGGCAGTGTTGTGCAAAAGCCGCGCTTAATCAAATAGTTTCCGTGTGTGTGGAAAATTGCCTGACATCAACTTTCCGGAGGAAGCATTTGCATTTCTCCGTTTCGAAACAAATAATTACGCATCTGCCTGTTACCTGACATCATTAAGGGGATCGTATGAAGCATCCTGTTTCGCTTCTTTGTACTGCGCTGTGGCTGTGCGGGCTTTCTTCACTTTCATATGCCGCGGAGGTTCCCGAAGGAACGGTTCTGGCGCAAAAGCAGGAGCTGGTTCGACATATTAAAGATGAGCCCGCTTCGCTCGATCCGGCAAAAGCGGTGGGGTTGCCCGAGATACAGGTGATCCGCGACCTCTATGAAGGGCTGGTAAATCAGAACGAAAAAGGGGAGTTAGTTCCCGGCGTGGCGACGCGCTGGCAGAGCAATGACAACCGCGTCTGGACGTTCACGTTGCGGGATAACGCTAAGTGGTCTGACGGAACCCCGGTGACGGCACAAGATTTTGTCTATAGCTGGCGTCGTCTGGTTGATCCTAAAACAACGTCACCTTTCGCCTGGTTTGCGGCGCTGGCGGGCATTAACAATGCCCAGGCCATTATCGACGGCAAAGCTGCTCCGGATACCCTCGGCGTGACGGCGGTGGATGCTAAAACGCTGCGCGTGCAGCTGGACAAACCGCTGCCCTGGTTCAGCAATCTGACGGCTAATTTCGCGTTTTATCCTGTTCAAAAGGCCAATGTGGAAAGGGGTAAGGAATGGACGCGCCCTGGCGCGCTCATTGGCAACGGTGCGTATGTGCTGAAAGATCGCGTGGTGAATGAAAAACTGGTGGTTGAGCCGAATACTCACTACTGGGATAACGCCAACACGGTGCTTAAAAAAGTCACCTTTGTGCCAATCAACCAGGAGTCCTCAGCGACCAAACGCTATCTGGCGGGCGATATCGATATTACAGAATCGTTTCCGAAAAACATGTACCAGAAGCTGCTTAAAGATATTCCGGGTCAGGTATATACACCGCCACAGCTTGGGACCTATTACTACGCGTTTAACACGCAAAAAGGCCCAACCGCGGATGCCCGCGTACGTCTCGCGCTCAGCATGACTATCGACAGACGTATTATGGCGGAAAAAGTCCTGGGGACCGGCGAGAAACCGGCCTGGCATTTTACTCCCGATGTCACTGCGGGTTTTACGCCGGAAGCCTCGCCATTTGAGCAGATGACGCAGCAGGAGCTGAATGCGCAGGCGAAAACGTTGTTGCAGGCGGCAGGCTATGGCCCTCAGCGGCCGCTAAAATTAACGCTGCTGTACAACACGTCTGAAAACCATCAGAAAATTGCGATTGCCGTCGCATCCATGTGGAAGAAAAATCTGGGTGTTGACGTTAAGTTGCAGAATCAGGAGTGGAAAACCTACATCGACAGCCGCAATACCGGGAATTTTGACGTCATCCGTGCATCGTGGGTAGGGGACTACAATGAGCCGTCGACATTCCTGTCGCTGCTGACCTCCTCCCACAGCGGGAATATCTCACGATTCAACGATCCTGCTTACGATAAGATTATTCATCAGGCGACGCTCGAAACTACTGAAAAAGCGCGTAATGCCGACTACAACATGGCCGAGAAGATCCTCACCGAGAAAGCACCGATTGCCCCTATTTATCAGTACACCAATGGCCGTCTCATCAAGCCATGGGTTAAAGGTTATCCGATAAATAACCCAGAGGATGTTGCGTACAGCCGTACAATGTATATTGAAAAGCACTAAAAAGAGCTCAGGGCGCTACGTGATTATGGTTAACATCCATTAACCGCATAAGCGCCCGCTCTCAGGGTTGATAGTTTTACAGCCTGGTTATTTCCGAATATCCCCTTCATATCAGCCCATCACTCATTGTCATGATGAATATCTTCAGAGAGATTCTTCCTCCCGTTTATCGAAAAACGCGTAGTCATTTATTCGCCATTCCTGTAGCAGTGTAGTCATTACTGTTTTTAAGATTAAATTTGTCCGATACAGGATTTTTTCATATTCAGGCCATTTATTGAATTAAAACCTTATTTCTCTGCACTGTTACGGGACGCGTTAATAAATGCATTGATGTAAATCAATTATTCAACCTCATGGAACAATAAGTTCAATATTTCCAATCAAAGCAGTCATTTCTGCCAAATTAATGTGAATAAATAGTTAATTTTTACTGTGTATCATGTATCTATGGCATTTATGAGTACAATGATTTAGTGGAATATTCTTAAGAAAAGTCTAATGGTAGATCTTTGATCTGGGAAGTTGATTTTAAATGGGCTTTTGCTCTAATATGGTTTTGTAAAGAAACGTCACTCACTTAACATTTATTTCTTTTAAAGAAAGGGACTGCTATGGCCGATTCATTCCAGAATGAGGTGCCCAAGGCACGCATAAACTTAAAGCTGGCTCTGCATACAGGTGGCGCGCAGAAGAAAATCGAACTGCCGCTTAAACTCCTCACCGTCGGTGATTTCAGTAATGGAAAAGAGAATCGCCCATTATCGGAAAGGGAGAAAATTAACGTCAATAAAAATAACTTCAACAGCGTACTTTCGGAATTTAACCCGGAAGTGAATCTGACGGTTCCTAACACAATGGCCGGGGATGGTTCGGAAGAAAGCATAAAACTGAATTTCTCCGATATTAAGGATTTCGAACCTGAACAGGTTGCCCGCCAGATCCCCCAGCTCCGCGCCATGCTGGCCATGCGTAATTTATTACGCGACCTCAAATCCAATCTTCTTGATAACGCCACTTTCAGAAAAGAACTCGAGAAAATTCTTAAGGACCCGGCGCTGTCTCAGGAATTACGCGACGAAATGAGTGCACTGGCCCCGAAATAAGCGGCATGTGTAATTTAATGGATTAACCGGGAATATGCTGATGTCTGTGAATACTGAAACCGCCTCCGCGCAGGGGCAGACCACCGTACTGGAAAAAGAGGGCGTTTACGCCTCCCTGTTTGAAAAAATCAACCTGACCCCGGCCTCCAGCCTGGGGGATATCAATGCGTTTCTGGATGACGCCGCGCTTTCTGACGCTCCGGCGGGTGAACGCCTGACGGCGGCGATGCAGGTGTTTATGGACTGCATCCGCAAATCCGGTCAGCCGGTGGAGAAGCTCGACAAAACGCTGATTGACCACCATATCGCTGAGCTGGATTTCCAGATCAGCCGTCAGCTGGATGCCGTAATGCATCACCAGGAGTTCCAGAACCCGGACCGGCCGTACATTGCCGGTGTGCTGCACGACTCGGCGCACGGCGACCATGTCACCATCCGCAACTACAGACGCAACGTGCTGCGCACGCCGGCGAACAACAAAATCCGCCTCGACGACGAGCGCGGGAAAGAGCATATCAAGGTCAGCACGGAGTACGGCGGCAAGAGCCAGCTGAATCTAGGCCATCTGGTCGACAGCGAAAAACAACAGCGTGGCGAGGGGTTTGAGCTCAGGACGGACAGCCGTGTTTGCCATGTCGCAGTCCTTCAGCCATACCGTTCCGCTTGAGGAGCGGCTTCGTCTGCTTTCCATTTTACCTGCCGGGCAACCCCTGTCAGCAGCGCAGCTAAACCAGACCGAACAGCATCTTCAGCAGTTGATTGCCAGCTATGCCCTGCTGAAGCACCAAAAAGAATAATGAGACTGGCGAAAAACACGGAGTTAACATGTCAGCAAGAGAGCGTTTTTTTAAGAAAGTGCAACAGAATATCGGGGACAAACCAATCTATGTTAATACGGCTGAGGCCGAAGTCAGGGCGTTTTGTGAGAGGATGGAGGATCTTGCGCAGCAAATCATTACATGGTTTGAAGGTTCTGGTATTGAAATATTTTTATCTAAAAAACATATCACCGATTTAAGTACGGTTGGCTACAGCCTCAGTAGCGGTATATGTCGTTATGCCATTACGACGATCATTTTGCAAAATGGGGATCGCAGCGTCACCATTATGCCAGAACAGGTGATCAGGGGGCCGGAGAAGGGGTGTGTGACGATGAGTATTAATGTCCCCGATAGTCTGTCGGGGGCGAGTATATTCCATTTAAGCATGGCGCCTGATACAGGCTGGTATATTCGTCGCGGGCATCAAAGTGCAAAAGAGAATATTCTCATGAATGAGGACTGTTTTTTCCAGACTATCGACTGTCTGGCCTGAACGTAAGCCACTCTAACGGGAGGGCGCGTATTAACTACGTTAATTTATTAAGCACCACTAAACAACGGCGCCCTACAGTACCCCTCCTTAAATATATAATTGCCATTTTTGAAGGGGTATCAGCAACCAAACGACAAGCCAGACATTTAGCGTAAAACATGCTTTTTGTCCGCCTTAAGTAAAACTGCGCAAATCAAACTGCAAAACAACAAACCAGCGACGAACGTGAGGACAAATTCGTATGGCAATGCTATAACCCTTAATGCCAACCAAAATATAATGTCCCAGGAAAACGTATGCTAAGAAATATTAGTGTCAGAACGTTCATTGTCTATTTCCTTTTATGTGTATTTTTGGTAAGTGATGGAGTTATAGCGCTATTTTCACGGAATTCTTCGCTTTTTATTGCAGTCATAATTGTACAATTCATCGCCTTATTTTTACTCTGGGCGTACATGACCAAATATCTTGTGATGCCGATCAATACGGTGAAAAAAAGCATTGAAGAAGTGACGTCAGGCAAACTTGGCGTGTCGATACCTGAATTTGGCAACAACTGTGCGGGACGACTGATCCCGGGGATTAACAGTCTCTCCAGCAACATTGCAACGCTGGTTCGTGAGATCCGCGCCTCCTCGCAAACCGCGATGACCCTGTCAGATCAACTCTCTTCACGCAGCGCGCAGCTTTCCGTCAAAACAGAACAGCAGTCAGCTTCGCTGGTGCAAACGGCAGCAAGCATGGAAGAGATGGCTGCAAGTACAAAAAATAATGCCGACAATACCCGTTTAGCCAGCGAACAGGCGAATATCGCGACGTTGCAGGCGCGTAAAGGCGGAGAGTTAATGGGGCAGGTCGCGAACAATATGCAATCAATTACCGACTGCGCCCAGCAAATGACAGAGATTATCTCGCTGATTGACGGTATCGCTTTTCAGACCAATATTCTGGCGCTTAACGCCGCCGTTGAAGCGGCAAGAGCGGGCGACCATGGTAAAGGGTTTTCTGTGGTCGCGGGTGAGGTGAGAAGCCTGGCGCATCGTAGCGCCGAAGCGGCAAAAAATATTAAGTCACTGATTGAAGTTACCAGCCATAACGTGACGCAGGGCGTTAACGTGGTCTCTGAAGCCGAAAAAAACATGCATGACATTGTTACCGGTTCGGGCAATGTGAGCAGACTGATGGATGAAATATCCGCCTCAACATCAGAACAGGAAAAAGGTATTTCACAAATTACGCAGGCATTGTCAGAGCTTGAACGCGTAACGCAGAGCAACGTGTCGATGGTTGAGGAACTCAATGGGTCGTCAGATGTGCTGCGCAATCAGGTGATTGAGCTCCAGACACGAACACGTAATTTCCGTCTGGAAAATGAGTTCCAGACTGATAATGCATTAAAAAGCCGCGAATGGGCGGTGAATTCCTGAACGTATTCAGGACGATGCCTCACATAATTATTGCTTAACCCTCGGCGAAAGCTAGACTGACACCGAAAGAGATAAAACGGTGGAGGCGCTGTGGAGAGCATTAAAGGGTCTGAGGTTAACGTACCTGACGCAGTTTTTGCATGGGTGTTTGATGGACAAGGCGGCGCAAGGCCGCTTGAAGATCAGGATCACATCGACAGCGAACATCCATGCTGGCTGCACCTCAACTACACGCACCCGGACAGCGCCGAGTGGCTCGCGTCCACGCCGCTATTGCCCAACAACGTTCGGGATGCGCTGGCGGGAGAAAGTCTCAGACCCCGCGTCAGCCGGATGGGTGAGGGGACGTTAATTACGCTGCGTTGTATAAACGGCAGTACGGATGAGCGTCCGGATCAGTTGGTGGCAATGCGTGTTTATATGGATGAACGGCTGATTGTTTCCACCCGCCAGAGAAAAGTGCTGGCGCTGGATGACGTCATTAACGATCTGAAAGAGGGCACCGGACCTACGGATTGCGGCAGCTGGCTGGTGGATGTGTGTGATGCGCTGACCGATCATGCCAGCGAGTTTATAGAAGAACTTCACGATAAAATCATCGATCTGGAAGATAACCTGCTCGATCAGCAAATCCCCCCACGTGGTTTTCTGGCGCTGCTGCGTAAGCAGCTCATCGTGATGCGCCGCTATATGACCCCTCAGCGCGACGTTTATGCGCGGCTGGCCAGCGAACGCATGAGCTGGATGAACGATGATCAGCGCCGCAGAATGCAGGATATCGCTGACCGGCTCGGACGTGGACTGGACGAGATTGACTCATGTATTGCCAGAACGGCAGTCATGGCGGATGAGATAGCCCAGGTGATGCAGGAGTCGTTAGCCAGGAGAACGTACACCATGTCGCTGATGGCGATGGTCTTTTTACCGAGTACCTTCCTGACGGGGTTGTTTGGCGTAAACCTCGGAGGGATCCCCGGCGGTGAATATCACTATGGCTTCACCACGTTTTGCGTCATGTTAG
>OKDW01000511.1_pt1 | contig 7216 bp, 10 predicted proteins | sample 1613171 | NCBI WGS metagenome assembly OKDW01 (sample SAMN04436841, study PRJEB24849) | human gut metagenome | biome: human gut; feature: NICU; material: stool | host: Homo sapiens | place: USA: Saint Louis, MO | collected 2011-10-17
AGAGCCATTTCCCTGGACCGAATACAGGAATCGTATTCGGTCTCTTTTTATCTGCCTTATAAATCAGGGGGTTACAAGACTAGACACGAAATTACACGAAAAATGCACGAAATCACATATTCGGTCTTTTGTGCCTGTTACAACAATGTAAACACTTTCTCCCGCACATCCAAGTACTTTTCGGTCATTTTTTTGGATGTATGACCGAACAGTTTCTGCACGAAATCTTTTCCCCGACTCGCTTCATACGTGCGACCAGACAAGCTTCTGATCTCATGGAAAGAGGGGGGATGTTCAGAAAACTCCAGCCCCGACAATTTCCTCGCCTTCACAAAACCTTTCGTCAAACTGTCCAAATGAATAGCTCCGTCAGGACTGTTTTTCCGCTTGCCGGCACTTATCAGAAAATCGGTAGTGCTCAGCAAACGACAGCGATCAATGATTGCGCTCAGACGTATTCCATTCAGTGACAGGGATAACGGTATGGCAATCATTGCCCCCGTTTTTATCTGGGTATCGGTGTTGCGGAAACCTGCCTTAAACCATTTCCCGTTTTTGCTGGTACGGATGAACCGAGCATCGCATGAGCTATCCAGAGCCAGCTGTACGCCGTCATTACGCTGGAAGATGAAGCTGGTGACGGGAGCTGCGTATTGTTCCGCATCAATTCGCAGGGCTTCAGCGTGAGCATCTTCGATCATCGTGCGGCGGGTGAAGTAGTCACAACCTGCCCAAAACAGACTCCAGCGATTGGCCAGCCAGGTAAAACGCTTGTCTTCCTCAATAGCTTCGGCGTGCTCAGTCTCGCGTTCCTCATACATACTCATCGCCACAGAAACCAGATAGTTAATTTCATTAAATCCGTCGCGATACAGGCAACCCACGCCAGCAGGTGCACGTTGTGGAACTCGATAACGGTCGCGGCGGTGTTCGTCGCGTTAAAGCTGAAAATAGCGCGCTCTACGCCCTCGAAACGCGCCGTCGCCGCCGCCCAATGCCTCCGATGAAAGATGGGGCTTTCTCTTCGTGTGAATGGCGTAGAGCCGTTCTGTTACTATCTAAACAGCAACAGGCGTGGATCCGGTACTGTTACGGATTTGATTTGAAATTCTCCCATCAGGTTACTATCTGCGAATATGTCTGGAATAGCTTTCAGGATTACCATGTCAAAAGACCTCTCCAGTTACGCATCATAAAAGACATGATCAGGCTGGTCTGGCTCTCTGTGCAAGATGTGGCGGCCAAGAGAAAAAACGAGACTTACAAGGAGTACGCGGGTAGTGCGCTGGCAAGTATGATTAATGTTTCAAGGTAAACTTGGAGCAAGTCCAGAGCGAAAAAGTGGGAAACCTTAAAACTGGTATCGGAGCGTCTTGATGAAGCTGCAATAAAAGCTGTCTGGGAAAATTACAGGTCGCTTATGCCTGAGGACATTCAAGATTGAAAGGTTGACAAAAAAGGCCAGATTTCGTCTAATATTGATATACTGCCCGAATTATAAATACCCGCGTAACTGCGGGTTTTTTAACTGATTCCATGGTGCGCAAATGTTTTACAAAGACCTCCTGGATATCTTTGACGAAAGACCTATCTACAAATCTCATGAAGCTATCGAGATTCTTCGGAACAAATATTTTCTAGATGCTCCGGAACCCGTACTGAGTGAGATTTATTATGGATTAGCGGGTTATGAAACATTCCAGGAATCTTACGGACACATTGATTTAAACACCATAAAATGGAAGCTTGTACATCTTCCGATTGAGTCTTTGCTTGAAGTAAGGCATGCCACCTATTACGGTATGCTTAATGAAGAAATTGAAGCATATCCCTTACGAGGTGGAATTGATTTCTACGGGCCTGAAATAGCATCGTATTGGCGTACGTACGGGACATGGTTAGAACCACCTTTCTTTATTGAGCGATCCATTATCGAGAGCAATGCATCCGGCCTCCACCTTATCGAAGGACATACGAGGTTAGGTGCTTTGCTAGGTGAATTTAACCATCAATCCATTACGTTAGCCAAAACTCATAAGGTTTTTTTAGCACACCGAAACTAACAGGAAAGCACATTACGCCGTCCAACTAACCAGGGGTGGTTTGTAGGGTAGTGTGCTCTCCTGTTATTGCTTTCATCAGATTAATTGCGCTAAATAACTTGTCTTCTAATGGTAATGCACATTTTCTGGATGGAATGCCTTTTAATCGTGATTAATTCCTCTAAGCTTTCGCGGGAACTGGTGGCTGACAAGATTCCCATCAGGAGACACCCAACATCACGTTCGATACTTCCCTTTTCGCCTGATTGTGGCCTGTTCGTCAGAACAGGTTGTTTTTACCTGATTCATTTTAGAGGTCAACGAAGATAGTGGGGCGGAGATTTTTAACGTGTAAATGGCGACTTCTGGTAAATCATATCGTTCAAAAAACTGGGCTTTTCTCGTTGATGTTCTGTTTAAGAAAGGGCGCTTAATCTCTTTCACCGAGTTAACCAGCACAATTATTAATGCTCTTTTTTGGTATTTTGGCAAGTTCTGTAAGAGCATTGCTTGCCCTATTTTTTGCTGTAACTGTAAAGCGCATACATGAAACTAATTATCGCTTGCTTCAGGTATTTCCTCTTTGTGTGCGCTTTATAGTTATAACCGGTATGGCTAAAGCTTCATGTGACTGAAAGGGTTTGAGCCGTTTTTTACGGCTGCTGGTAAGTTAATTGCCGCTATAACGCGGCTGTTTTTTTAGTCTCAAGTGATAAGCGTTCATGTTGACTAGGTATCGGAACATGCTTGGAAAACAAAAGGTATGAACGCTTTTCGGTTGTGACTAAGAAGCATGGCCTGAATCAGTGTTTGCCGTTCCCCCGGACGGCCTTTTTGGCTCTCAGATGAATGGGTTTTAACTCCTTCCAGCATTCATCGTGTCCGCTGTCTCCGGACGAGGGCCACCCAGCCGACTTAGCTCAGTAGGTAGAGCAACTGACTTGTAATCAGTAGGTCACCAGTTCGATTCCGGTAGTCGGCACCAATTTCAGAGAATTATGAGATGTATGAAACAAATATTTTATTGGTGATCATGTATACATTTGGGCAGGGTGCGATACTTTTGTTCATTGGATTATTGTGCCTGTTTATTTCATATATTTCAGAACCTCATTGAGGTGAATCCCCCTATGCGGAGGGGCTAAACAGTACGAGTTTTTACGTCATTAAATAATCGTAGCGAGTCACGGTGACTGACCAACGGTTCACCGAGAGGCACCCGGTACCTCAAACACTTTCGGCTCTTTAGCTCAGTTGGCTAGAGTGAGCCATAATCGGCAGGTCGCTGGTTCAAGTCCAGCAAGATCATCACATCTTACCGGCATTAGCTTAACTGGAAGAGCAAATGACGTCTTAAAAGTAAGATATGTGTTGGATGCCTAGGTAACAGTACAGTTATTTTTAAGATTTTATCGTAACTTAATGTGTTGTTTTGCTAAGATGACTCCTTAACTAAGGAGGAGTTTATGGCTTGGCAGGGTATTCCATTTCTTATGCATGAATTTGACCAAACGCTTGGAAATGCTTTTTTGGGCTTTCAGCCCTTAAAGGTCTTAGTTGAGATGTCACCCAAAGCTTCAGCGGATAACTCCGCTCTTTGGGCGGCATTTATTGGTGCAGCTGTATCTGGCTTAGTTGCTTTATTATCTCAATATATTTCAATGTTAAGTCGAATAGAAGATAGAAATCATCAATCTCGGTTAATGAAGTATCAATTATTGCTAACTATCAAACAGACTTGGGCTGATGACTTAAGGAATGAGGTTGCAAATCTAATAAGTTTATCAACCGCTGTTTATAATTTATACTCAACCTTAAATGAGTTGTTTGATAAAAATCTTGCCCCAAGCGAATCTTATGATAAAGCTTTTGAAGCTCAAATGGAAAAAAACAAGAAATAGGGAAGGTAAGAGCTAAGCTTGAACTTCTTTTGGGCGATTTAGGATGCGATGAGTCAACTAAAATTTTAGATGCTATCAATGGTCTAAAAGGTTATTTTTATACGAACCTTAATATTGTTGGTGGCGAAATTGATGAGAATGAAATTTTTAAATATTATCCTATTATAAATGAAAGCGTTAGAGCTTTAATCGCAAAGCAATTGTCAGAAGTTGAATTGGATGTTTAAAAGCATCTGATTTTTTTCATTTGTTTAATACACCGCCTAATGGCGGTTTTTTTATGTCTGTAATTTGAGAGGATTTATGCAGAACTACACCCCGCTAGAGGGTCGGGGTCCAGTACTTCATTTTTTACACGAGAACCGAATGGCGATTCAGGACGCATTAACGGCGTTCTTTATCGCGTTGCTTTTCTCTTTGCGGGATGGGGTAGCCTGGTGGCGCTCAATCAATGCTGGGCTTATCTGCGGATTCGTAGCGCTAGCGGTGGTGAGCTTTCTTGCGCAGTTAGGCGTTACAGATATGGACTGGTCATTTGTCACAGGCGCAGCTGTTGGTGGTGCCGGTGTTGACCGTTGCCGTTCACTGATTAACGCGGCTGTGACGTTATTTGCAAGTAAGAAAGGTATTAACGATGACAAACAACTTTAAGTTTTCCCAGCGCAGTGAAAGCAATCTCAAAGGGGTAAGCCAGGCAAAGACGGTGAGAACAGTGCTGATGGCATCTCTGCGTACCAGATTTGGGTTGCGGCTCAGGAAGAGGGTGCCGATACATCAGAAGATGCTTATATCGCGTTTCAGGCGGGCAGGGATGGAAAGGATGGTGCGTCTGCTTATCAAATCTGGCTGGATGCGGGAAACGAGTGAACCGGAAGCGATTTTCTTGAATGGCTGAAGGCAAACGCGGAAGTTATCCTTGACCCTTCAACTAAAAACCTTATTAAGAGCGGAGATACCGGGCTTCTGGTTGATGCCTCACATCCGATCATTCCACGGGTGCAAACAAGTACATTTCGGGCCCTGTTGGACTCGGGCATCAAACTACCTAATGACGCCTATATGTATACCGTCAGTTCAAGTATTAAAAATCCGATGGGTGTGACTTCGGTTGAAGGGGAAGCGCGTACCTTTATGCTGTTCAATCCTAACGGAGGGCTTTGAGATGGGTTTTCCTTCACCAGCTACAGATTACGTTGAGCAGCGCCAATCACCGGCGATGATTTGCAATATGGGAGCAGAAAGTCGTGTGCTGGAAACTGATATAGGTTTTGCGGTGATTGAGCCAGCGAGCAAGAAGTTGCCAGGAGATGTGTTTCTGATCTTATGTGACGGCCATACCCAGCTTGCATCACTGATGGGCCAAGCACTTATTACAGAAGACGGAGAGGCAATAGAGGGTGAAGCTCTTGAGGATGTCCAAGCGCTTGGGAGAGTGACATTCTTTATCAACCGAGCAACAGAGTATACTTTGCCATTTTGACGCTTGGTTCATGCTCTTACTAAAGTGGTTTTGGCTGTGAATTTATAGGTTAAGACAAGTACCGCACAACTCGTTTCTTTGGAAATATTCTTACTTCTCACGAACTTTTGTAGGATGGTATTGTCTTACAAATAGTATGAATTGACTTTTTGACCGAAATTCATATAATTCGGGAATTCGTTAAAATTATACTGTATGTATGAACAGTGTTTTATTTATGCTTACAGTGTTTATGTTGACAACTAGTGTTGTCATGTTACGTTGATATAACAGTGATTATACTGTTTCAAACACACCACTGAGTGTATGGGGAGGGAGGTTATGTACAGTCCGGTACAGGTAGCCAATCGATTTGTTATGTTGGGCAATCAACATATGAATCCTCTGACTCATATGCAACTTCAAAAGTTGACATACATTGCCCATGGTTATTATCTGGCTTTAACAGGGCGTCCGTTAATCAATGAACCTGTTTCTGCTTGGAAGTATGGCCCTGTAATTCCAGGAATGTATGACGCATTTAAAGACTTTGGAAACAGGCCAGTTACAAACCCTGTCATGAGTCCTTACGGAATGGGAGTATTCGACCCGCAAGCGGAAAGTGTCATTGGTGCAGTATTCCAATATTACGGCAACAAGGGCGGGATTGAATTGTCCACTTTAACCCATTTACCTGGCACTCCATGGTCCAGAGCATACAACGGGTTTAGTTCTACGATTATACCTGACGGTGTAATCAAGTCTTACTACGATGATCTTGTTGCCAATCGGCAAACTTGTCAAGGCCTCTGAAAGGTAGAGGGATAAGGATTCGTGTCAATCGTGGAAGACATTTTTAAAGTCATCGGTGCGGCATCTGGGCTTGAGCAGATCCGCACCGATTCTGATCCTACCAAGACATCCCAATCCAAAAATAGCAATCCCAAAACAGAATCTTCAAAAGGAAGCGGTTCAGCTGAAGAAAAGGGTAAATCCGAAACTTCTGACGGAGCTGCACCAAGCGAACCTGACGACAAAGCAGAACGTGAAGCGGAAGAGTTTGGCTCTAATACTGGCGCGTTGCATGAATTCATGCAGCAAAATCGTATGGATAGCTTGCAAGCACAACTGGATATGTTGAAATCAGGTGTGCGAGATAAGATTGCTGATGCGAATGGTAAAGAAATTGACAACGTTCTTCGTAAGAAGATGGCATCCTTCACATTTTCATTTATGGTTTGCTGGTGCCTATTCGTTGGTACTATGTTTGTTTCTTATCTTATCGCACATGAAGGGAAGCCTCCTCCTGAAACCATGATTGCTTTACTTGGCACCAGTACACTTTCGATTGTTGGACTTGTTGGCTTTGTAGTTAGTGGCCTGTTTAAGTCGCGCAAAGAAGGTAGTGAAAAAGAGAAATAAGTGGTGTTCTACAAAAATTGCTCAAGCAGCTTTCAGCGAAAATTTCATAAGAAACATACACAGACATCTTACGCCTAGCGTGAAGCTGTAGAGCCGTGAGCAAGGTGAAAGATAACCATTTTTTAACGTTCCGTTCACTGTGGAATATGTCTATTCCACATACGAAAAAACCACGAATACACACAAAAAAAGTGATAAGTATTTGAAATTTAGTGCACGTATTTGCAGCTATTTCAGGTTTTTTTTGCGCGCTTTCGTTCTTAACTGATTGATATTTGACAAAAACAGGAAAGGGCTGGCAGAAACAGGAATCGTATTCGGTCTCTTTTTATCTGCTTGAAAATAAACGATAAAATCCGGTTTTCGTCTCAGCAGAAGGTTCACTTCCTGTG
>OKDW01000521.1_pt1 | contig 7063 bp, 10 predicted proteins | sample 1613171 | NCBI WGS metagenome assembly OKDW01 (sample SAMN04436841, study PRJEB24849) | human gut metagenome | biome: human gut; feature: NICU; material: stool | host: Homo sapiens | place: USA: Saint Louis, MO | collected 2011-10-17
AAATCAGGGCGACCGGGATAAGCGTGAGCAGGCTTCCGGTCATCAATAAAGGCAGATGCGCCAGCGCCACTTCCTGTGCCAGCCAGATCAGCATCAGCCACTCTGCGCCCAGCAAAACGGGCCAGTATCCGCGCGGGCACTGAAGCATCAGTCCCAGACGCAGGCCAAAGGGGAACAGCAGCACCGCCAGCTCCGGGCGTTCCACCAGATGCAGGCTGATGCTCCACAGGCAGAACCATGCGGCGGAGAAGATAAAAAAGCTGGCGACGACGGCGATCAGCCGTGAAAAAACGGGACTCATTGCCAGCTGTCAAACATACGGCGCGCCAGCTCGACATCGTTACTGACGTTGAGTTTTTCCATCAGGTTGGCGCGATGAACATGCACGGTTTTCGGGGACAGTTCCAGCTCCGCGGCAATCTCTTTCACCGACATGCCCTGGGCAAGTTTCTCTGCCACCTGACGCTCGCGTCTGGTGAGCGGATCCTGCCGTCCCGCCGCCAGCTTGATGGCGATATCGGGCGTCAGGTAGCAGCCGCCGGTGGATACGGTGCGCACGGCGGCAATCAGCTCGTCGGGGCTACAGCGTTTAGAGAGGAAGCCGCGCGCGCCCGCGTTGAGCGCCTGCTCGACCAGCGCCGGGCTGTCGTGGACCGAGAGCATAATGGTCGCCATCCCTTTCGGCAGTTGGCTTAACAGCTCCAGCCCGGAGAGATCCGGCATTGAGATGTCGCAGATACAGACCTGCACCCCGCGTCCCGGCAGGCCCGCCAGCGCCTCGCGACCGGAGCCAAACTCGGCCACGACCTGAAAATCCGGTTCGAGGTTTAAAAGCTGGGCAAAGCCGGAGCGGACGATAAGGTGGTCGTCGATAAGGGCGATGGTGGTCATGGTTTGATCCTGATGCGTGAACACGCCGGATGGCGGCGTAAACGCCTTATCCGGCCTACGTGTAACGTCCTTGCAGGCTGGATAAGCGCAGCGCCATCCGGCAAAAGCCTCTTACCTTAAGTGATTTACTCGAAAAACACCGCAATTTTGTTAAACATGGTGGGATCGGACTGGTTGCGTGCCACTTTGGTGACGTCCTCCAGCTTGTCGATCTGCGCCATCATCTGCTCCAGACGCTGGTCGTCGTTCACCAGTAGCCAGATGCGGCTGTGCTCGCTGCCCTGAATCGGCAGGCACAGAATGCCTTCCACGTTAAACGCCCGTCGGGCAAACAGCCCGCAGACGTGGGTCATGACGCCAGGGTGGTTGCGGACGGTGAGTTCCAGAATGACGTTATCATGTTGTTTCTGCATGGTTTATTCTCCCACCATCTCAGTATTTGCCGCACCCGGCGGCACCATCGGATACACTTTTTGTTGCGCGTCGATACGCACGTGGATCAGCGCCGGGCCCGGACGAGAAATCGCATCCTGCAACGCCGCGTGGGCATCTTCTTCGGCGTTCAGATCGCAGGTGTGCAGGCCAAAACCAGCGGCAATCTGCATGAAGTTGATCATCCCCGGATAGGTCGCCGCAAACACGCCCTGCTTATAGAACAGGCTCTGCTGCTGATGTACCAGGCCCAGCGCCTCGTTGTTCATCAGAATGATTTTGACGTCTAACTGGTTTTCGGCTGCGGTGGCCATCTCCTGAATGTTCATCATCAGGCTGCCGTCACCGGAGAAGCAGATCACCTTACGGTCCGGGTTGGCGAGCGCCGCGCCAACCGCTGCTGGCAGGCCGAAGCCCATGGTGCCAAGGCCGCCGGAGGTCAGCCACTGGCGCTGGCGGTTAAGCGGATACGCCTGGGCGGTCCACATCTGATGCTGGCCGACGTCGGTGGTGATAATCGCGCTGTCATCCACGCAGGCGGCAACGGCGTTGATAAGGCCATAGTGGCTCAGCGGGTCGCCCTCGGTTGGGATAGCGCCCGGGAATTCGCGTTGCAGATCGGCCACCAGCTGGCGCCAGTCGGTGCGGTCGGTTGCCTCCGTCTGTGGGATCAGCTGTGCCAGCACCTCGGCCACATCGCCCTGAATCGCCACGTGCGGCTGCTTGATTTTACCCAGCTCGGCGCGGTCGATATCCACGTGAATGATTTTGGCGTTCGGGCAGAACTCCTCGGTTTTGCCAATCGCCCGGTCATCAAAACGCGCCCCCATAACAATCAGCAAATCCGCCTCTTGCAGGATGTAGTTGGTGCTGCGCGCGCCGTGCATGCCCAGCATCCCTAAAGACAATGGGTGCGCTTTTGGCAGCATGCCGAGCGCCATCAGGGTCATGGTGGTAGGCAGGCTGGCTTTTTCAGCGAACTGACGGATTTCATCCGCGGCGTTGATCGCCCCGCCGCCCAGATAGAGCACTGGGCGTTTCGCCGCGTTAATCATGGCGGCGGCATCGCGCACGCTCTCAGCGCTGAATTCCGGCGCCGGGGCACGCTCGCCCGGCTCCGGCAGCACGTCGATCTCAATTTCTGCGGTCTGGACATCCTTAGGAATGTCTATCCACACCGGACCCGGGCGGCCAGACTGGGCAATGCGAAACGCATCGCTGATCACCTGAGGCAGCTCGCTGATATCGCGAACTAAATAGTTATGTTTGGTGATGGGGATAGAGATACCGTAGGTATCCACTTCCTGGAACGCATCGGTACCGATCATCGAGGACGGCACCTGGCCGGTAATGCAGATCAGCGGAATGGAGTCGAGGCGCGCATCGGCGATGGCGGTCACCAGGTTAGTGGCGCCCGGCCCGCTGCAGGCCATACAGACCGCCGGTTTACCCTGGGTACGCGCCATGCCCTGAGCGATAAAGCCTGCGCCCTGCTCGTGGCGCGCCAGCACGTGGCGGATCTGTGTGCTTTGGCTTAACGCATCGTACAGCGGCAGCACGGTCCCACCCGGGATGCCCGCAACGGTGGTGATGCCCTGTCGTTCCAGTAAATGAACAATCAGCTGCGCGCCTGTAAAACGCGTTTTTGTGGATGTTGTGCCCGAACTTGCCATGCTCCAGTCCTTTTCTTCTGAGCCAGCTTTACGCGTCGTAGTTCAGGTTGCAGATGCGTTGGCTGCGTTCCCTCACCCCAGTCACGTACCTATGTACGCTCCTGGGGATTCGCTCACTTGCCGCCTTCCTGCAACCCGAACTACTTAGCGTATCCGGGAGGGGTCCTAAACGAAAAACCCCGCCCGGTTTGCGCCGGCGGGGTTTTGGATTCGTGTGTTGATCCAGTCCCTACGGCGCATTGCCGACGACCACCACCACACGCACGACGACCACTGCGGCAGGTTGCGCAGTTTTTAGTAGGGTCGAGGTGAAGATGGATGAAGTCATTGGGGACCTGTGTTTGGAATCATTGATAGAATTTATACAAACACAGGTTTTCGGATGTGACAATGGAAATATTTTCATCTGCGCAAAAATGCGTCAGGGATCACGTTTCAGTACGTTGCTCGCTCATTCCAGGCATCACTATAGATGACATTGCCGTCACAATGCTTCCAGGTGATTTTCTCGTAGCGTATAAGAACCGTTTCAAGGTGTGTTCCGGTGTTTGCGCCGGGATACAGGTCTGGTGTTATTGAGGTTATTTTCACATTCTCCAGAAGGATATTAAAATATTCCTGTTCTAAACCCGCCTCATTAATCTGATACATCTTAATAGTGGCTGACTTGAGCATTCTTCCCGTACTCAGCGCCCGAAATAAAATCGGGGTTACACGATCAAATTCCTTCTGAAACATGACGGGCATGTGTATGCGCGTGCCCGTTAATTTCCCGGTATTTCCGTCGACTGGAATGTTGACATTATGAGTGAACGATTTGAGTTCAATTGCACCTTCACGCCCTGACACAAGGCAAGGGCCAACCATGGGAGAACCATTTTCATCTGTTAAAAACAAATAAGCTGGGTTTGACATAAAAAATCCTTTTTATATGATTTAATCGTACTTATCAAGGTGGCCGAAAATTATCGGATGAACAATAATAAATACAATGATAGAAATGAATGTTAGTAATACCCAGTGGTCAGGCACCAACCACAGGAACAAAGAGGCGCACGCAAAAATATAAACAGGAAATAAAATATCCGTAAATAGAATTGATAACAGACTCTTAAACATGCTCCTTGCCCTTTAAGTCTTTATAAATTGCATCGAAATCCTTATAGAATCCCAACTGCACCTTCTTAATGAGTTCAGACAGGAAAGGCTCAAAAAAGTAGTAAAGCATCTCCAGTTGTGCGGCATAGAGGGTGGCGTAATACTTAGGGTCCAATGTTTTCAGGCGACGAGCAGCAAGAGCGCACTTCTGTTCCGTTCCAATCAATTGAAGTGCCATGACAACGTTAGGTACGCGGCGTGCAAGCCGTTCGACGACGATTTCAGATAGCAGGCCTGATTCGGAAAGGGATTTGGCCAGACCCCATGCGATTGCTAAACGCGCGGCCTTGCTGGTCGGTATGTTATTAACAAGCCCTGTTACTTTTGAATCTATCTTACGAACGCGATTGTGTTCATTCCCATTTTCTGAATCGGAAATAACACGTTCAAAATAAAGATAGAGCATGTGTGCTATTACATCGCGATAACGGTAAAGCGAGAGAATTGAGAGGTACATTCTCTTTTCTTCTGAGAGAAGCTCGTCACATACATCGTGATAGCTGGGGATTAAGCATGACGAGTACCAACTTACACGCTCAATTCCTGAGTAAATATCAGAGCCGATCCCCTTTAATGCTCTCCATGTTCCTGCAACACCTTGCTGTCCATAAATAGCCAACTGCCTGTCACTCTGGAACTTCACCTTTAAATAATCAGATGCTTGCATAATGTATCCACACACTGATTGCGGCTATAGGAATATACATTGAAAAGTCCAGAAATTCAAACCAATAAAATTACTTCACATAAACATTCACATAAAAAATAAGTCAGTACGATTTTATTTATTAAGGTTATATACGAAACAACTTAATTACTTGAAGGGCATTAGCGGTTTATATTAGTTCACACATTTTTAGTTAAATCTTTGCAAAATGAGTCTAATACCTATCTCTATAAAGAGAGTTGCATAAGCGATGCTATCCCGTTCACAACGAAGCTAAATAGCAGAAACCTCGCTTTTATAGCAGCCTTTTTATGGGCAGACCAGAAAACAAAAAACCCCGCCTAAGCGAGGTTTTTATCAGGGTTTTGCGGTTGGTTGCCGCAGAACACACTGTGTTACGTCAACGCGAAAAGTATACGCGATCGAAGACGAACGCGCAATTCCGGCACGGATTTTGACGTTTTTGAGTATGGATCGCCTTCCAAAATTTGTCCATAAAATACTGTTCATGCATACAGTATTTATCTATACTGAGGGTGTTCGCAGTGAGCGAGGGGGCCGCAGTTTACCGGCGCAACGAAGTCCTGGCTGAAACGGGTGGTGCCGTCAGTGCCTTAACCCCTGAAGTGAGCACACTGTGTTACGTCAATCCAGGTGCTGGCCACAGGCGGCGGAAAGGTACGCCAGCATCGTGCTCCTTTTAACCAAAAGGAGACGCGTATGAGCGTCGTGGATATGGTCATACTTGTCCTCAAACTCATTGTTGCTGTATTGCAACTGCTTGATGCTGTCCTGAAATACGTTAAGTGATTCAGGTTCAAGTCGCACCTGAGAGGGGCGGGCAACCGCCCCTCTTTAATAACGAGGGAATGCTATGTCGCGTCTGTTAATTGAGCCCGTCACGCCCGATGAACCCGGGTATATCGCCCTGAAGGCGGAGAGTATCGCGTTGAATTTCAATATGCTGCGCAGGCTGGAAGAGAACTGGCAGCGGGGTGAAAACCGCTTTAACGCGCCGGGTGAAAAACTGCTGGGGGCGTTTCTTAACGGCAGGCTGGTGGGCGTGTGCGGCCTTAATCGCGATCCGTTCAGCCAGCAGCCGCGCGCCGGACGTATTCGTCATCTCTACGTCAGCGAGAAGTGCCGTGGGCAGGGCATAGGCAAACAGCTTTTGACCGTGGTGATGGCGGATGCCAGCATCTGGTTTGATTTTCTTAATACCCATGCGCCGGAAACCGCGTACGGATTTTACCATCGGGCGGGCTTCAGGCTGGTGTCAGACGAACCCCGGGTGACGCACCGCCTTTTTTGCGCAGTGTAAGCGGCTGGCAGCATCGACGGGTGAATGTTACAGTTGGATGACATTTCACCAACCGATACGCCATGACCATCACCGTTTTCTGCATTTTACTGTTCGCCGCACTGCTGCATGCCAGCTGGAACGCCATCGTTAAAGCCGGAACGGATAAACTCTACTCGGCGATCGGAGTCAGCGGTTCAGCCGCGCTTATTGCCCTGATTTTACTGCCCTTCTCTCCTCAGCCAACTGCCGCAAGCTGGCCATATTTGTTCGTCTCCTGTGCGTTACAGGTGGTGTACACCGTGCTGGTAGCGAAGACCTATCAGGTCTCCGACATGAGCCAGACCTACCCCCTTATGCGCGGGACGGCTCCTCTGCTGGTGGCGCTGATCAGCGTATTGGTGCTCGGGGATCATCTCTCCTGGCTTGCCTGGTCCGGCATTGGGGTCATTTGTCTGTCGATTCTGGCCATGGCGATGAACGGCCGCATGCAGTCACGCAAGGGGATCTGGCTGGCGCTGCTGAACGCCTGTTTTATCGCCGGGTATACCCTGGTGGACGGCACCGGTGTGCGACTCTCGGACACTGCGCTGGGCTATACGCTCTGGACCTTCTTCATGAACGGTTTCTGCCTGCTGAGCTGGGCAATGGTGGCGCGGCGTCGCGAAGCGTCCAGCTACCTGCGCCTGCACTGGAAAAAAGGGCTGCTCGGCGGTGTCGGGACGATGGGATCTTACGGTCTGGCACTCTGGGCGATGACCCAGGCACCGCTGGCTGTGGTCGCGGCACTGCGTGAAACCTCTATTCTCTTCGGCGCATTAATCGCATTTGTGCTTTTAAAAGAGAAGGTTGCCGGCCTGCGCATCGCGGCGGCACTGGGTATTGCTGCCGGTGCGGTCCTGCTGCGCCTGGCGTAATTCGCTGGCAACATTAGTTGCCGAT
>OKDW01000541.1_pt1 | contig 6663 bp, 1 predicted proteins | sample 1613171 | NCBI WGS metagenome assembly OKDW01 (sample SAMN04436841, study PRJEB24849) | human gut metagenome | biome: human gut; feature: NICU; material: stool | host: Homo sapiens | place: USA: Saint Louis, MO | collected 2011-10-17
ATACCTTATGAATATGCTAAATGTACTAATTTTTTCGCATAAAATTAACTTCATGAAAAAAATGTATTTCACCTTAGTAAACTATTATGATCCAATTATTATTCACCTATATCACTCACCTATTTTAATTACATTACAAGTTAACCATGACATATATATGCTCATAACAACCATTTCATCTATTTTTTGCATGCAAAAAGGCGCCAAAAGCATTTCGCTTTTGGCGCCTTTTATAAGCACTGCCGTATCAATATGTTATTTCATATTATTTCAAGCCCGCTTGTTGCATCAATAATGCAATTTGCGCTCTCATTTCTTCGTTGTCGCGTTGTACTTTTTCGTACTTAGCTTTCAAAGCAGTCATTTCATCCTGCATTACGTACATGGAGCTAATAGGGCCACCTTTGTAACGTTCAGGAACTGCTTTCTTAGCATCAGAAGTACCGAATTTACGAGTTACACCAGCATTCACCATGTTATGGTGGCTACCAACAGATACGCCTACATGGAACATTGTATCTTCTGCTGTGTAATGTGCAACGCCTAGAGCTGCCGCAGTTTCACCTCTGTAATTACCGATACCGGCCATTACTTGAGTTGGTTCCAATGGATCGTATTGAATCGGTTTCAACGCTGAAAGTGCCGCCGCATGAGCGCCCACACGTTGTGTTTCGCCCGCTACGGAGTTAATAGCATTAGCTAACCCATCTGTAGCACCTTTCAATTGATTTACGTTAACTGCATCAGTGCCGTTTACACCAGGGCCTACATTGGTAATTGTATTACCGCCATTGTTGAGGCCATCTTTAGTAAGGCTTACTGCGTTACCGCTAGCAGGTGTAATTGTTACACCGCCACCGTTCATAACTGTCGTATTACCTGCAGCATCCTTAGTGGTTACTGTTTCAAGACCTTTCAAGTCTTTCGCCATACGAACCTTGAGATTGCCAGTACCATCAGATACGACACCTAAATTGTCTTCTGTAGTTAACTTGCTAGCATCAGTAATGCCACCCACTACATTAACTTGTTCGTTAAGCTTTTTCTTAATTACGGAACCGCTATCGCCACCGTATTTCATACCATCGTCTTTAGTTGCCACTTGATGTGTCTTACCATTTTCGTCTTGGTACTTAATACGTGTGATTGCGTTACCATCTAAGTCTGGATCACCTTTATCAACGGTAATATCCGCATTACGGCCGTCTTTACCAGTTAAACCGATATGACCAACACCGTCTTTGCCGGACATGGATACAGCATCTTTACCGTCTTTGCCTGTGATACCTACTTTACCGTCTGTACCGTCAGCACCGTTAGGACCAGTAATGGATACGCCGTCCTTACCGTTTTTGCCAACTTTTACCTTATCAGTAGTTAAGCTGTCAGTTTTAAGGTCTTTCGCCATCTTGATATTAATATTACCATCTTGGTCGGCTACTGTTTTAATATTTTCACCGGAATATTTGTCATTCGCTTCTGTACCCTCACCTTTGATGGTAACCTTTTGGCCTAGATTACGGTGGAATTCACCTGTATTACCAGCAAAATTCATACCTTTTTTCGTGATTTCATCACCTAAGTTATTAATCTTATTATCCAAGGATTTGTGAGATTTTTGCAATTGATCTTCTGTAGCAGCGCGACCGCTTGTGATGTTGTCAGGATCCCAATCTTTGTTTTCTAGGCCTGTCACATAACCGTCTTTACCATCAACAGATACCTTGCCTGCTGCAATCTTACCATCTTTACCGTCAATAGTTACCTTGTCGCCCGCTTTAATTGTACCGTTTTCACCGTCAATCGTTACATTACCCGCTTTAATAGTACCTTTGTTGCCGTCGATTGTAACTTTATCACCAGCCTTGATAGTACCTGTAGTACCATCCATTGCGATTTGTTTCGTAGCATCAGAGCCCAATGTCACTTGATCTTTAAGACTTACTTCATAATTCTTGGAACCATTCGCATTGGTGCTAGGTGTCACAGTAATATTATTACCTGCAGATACCGTTGTGGATGCAGCTGCTGTAGCTTTATCCAATTGAGATTTATTAACTGCATCGTTAGGGTCCGTGCCATCAGCAACATTCGTAATCTTGTTACCGCCGTTATTTAAGCCGTCTTTTGTAAGACTTACTGCATCGCCACCAGCACGATTGATGGTCATGCCATCACCATTGATAACAGTATTATTGCCGCCGTTTGTGAAAGTAGCAGACGTCAAGCCTTTCAATTCTTTCGCTAAGCGCAATTTCAATGTATCGGAACCGTCGGAAACAACACCGATGTTGTCTTCAGTCGCTAATTTGCTTTCATCGGAGATACCGCCCTTAACATTCACTTGGTTGTTAAGTTTCTTTTTAATCACATTTCCTGTATCGCCGCCGTACATCATACCATCGTCAAGAGTTGCAAGTGTATGTGTATTACCGTCTTTATCTTCGGTCACTAAACGATTAATGCTTGTACCATCTACACCGTTTTTAGCGTCGCCACCTTTAAGTGTAACGCCGTCTTGACCGTTTTTACCAGCAATAGCCACACTATTAGCTTTGAGGTTTTTGTTCATCTTCACATCGATAGTTGTGTTGCCAGCTTGATCTTGTGTGATGAAAGTTTTAATGTTTTCACCGCTGTAGTTAGCATCAATATCATTACCTTCGCCCTTAACAGTAACCGTAGAGCCAAGTTTATTAGTTTTTACACCGCCACTGTTAGCATCGAATTTCAAACCTTTATTAGTTAATGCGTCTTCACTATCTTTGATTTTATCTTTCAAGTAATCCACATTAACCGCTTCGCTACCATCGTTGCCTGTAGCATATGCCAAGTTTGTCACATGAGTGCCACCCGCTTTGTTAGCATAGGCAGGACCTTCGTAACTTACTTTAGTTTTATCAACAGTGCCAGCAGGATCCAAGTCATACTTAACAGCACGATCTGTCAATTTATCAAGGCTAGATTTAGATGCAACATCCTTAATCTTAACAGTTTCTTTTTGACCTGCATGGTTTTTATCCTCTACAGTCAAGTCAACATCGCCATTAGAATCAACAGTATAAGCCTCATCTGCAGCAGCTGTATTTTTCACCAAACGGTAATCTGTAGCAGCAGCACCTTGATTCTTAACAACATCACTAATCTTTTTCAATTGATCTTCTGTAGCAGCACGACCGCTTACAGGATTAGATGTATTCACATCCCAATCTTTATTATCAAGACCAGTTACATAGTTCTTAGTATCAGCGTGTTTACCCATTGTTACACCGCCGGCTTTCACAGTATCTGTAGCTGTCAATGTTTGAACATTAAGGTTTTTGTTCAATTTAACGCCGATTGTAGTATCATCGCCAGTTTGCGTAATTTCAGTAGTAATATTACCATCACCATTTACTGTTACTTTAGAACCAAGTTTATTCGTTTTTTCATCGTTATTATCAGCGTTGAAACGAAGACCTTTATTGATTAGTTCAGTTTTGGCATTACTGATATTAGTATTTAATTCGTTTTTAGCCTCGTGTAATTGACCGCCGTTTACAGCGTCTTTGCTACCTGCACCTACAGTACCATCAGCAACATTGGTAATTTTTTGATCGTTCGCATTGATACCTGTTGGAGATACATAATTCTTACCACCCACAGTCAAGCCACCGTTGTTAATAGTAGTACCACCTGCTGTAACACTGTCCAAGCCAGTCAATGTTTTAGCTAATTTCACATTCAATGTGCCATTGCCGTCGGATTCAACACCGATATTACCGTCGGACAATGTGCCTGTAGCACCGCCTTTAACAGTAACTGTATCACCTAATTGTCGATTACTTACAGCACCAGTATCGCCAGCAAAATTCAAGCCTTTACTAATGGTTGTATTAATAGTGGAGATATCTTGCTTGTTTTTAGCGATATCATTTTTGTTATTTGCAATGTCGCCAGCATTTTTTGTGATATTTTGCTTATTAGTAGTAATATCTCCAGCATTTTTATCGATAGCGGTTTTATTAGTGTTAACTTTATCGTTAACCTTTTTCAACTGATCTTCTGTAGCACCGCGACCATGTACAGCTACAGGATTGTCTACATCCCAATCTGTATTTGTAAGGCCTGTTACATGACCAGCATCACCGTCTACAGTTACAGGGTTTGCAGTACCTACGGTAATTTTATTGCCTAAACCAACAGTAAATTCTTTGCCCCCATTAGCATTTGTAGCTTCTGTTACAGTTATATTTGCATCTTTTGGTTTTACAGTGGATGCTTTAGCTGTACCACCGATAGCAGCTTGTAATTGGCTATAGTTAACTGCATCATTAGGGTCGCTACCATTAGCAACATTAGTGATCTTTTGATTATTCGCATTGAGACCTGATGGAGACACATACGTTTTACCGCCTACAGTCAAACCACCGTTATTGATAGTAGTGCCACCAGCTGTAACGCTGTCCAAGCCAGTCAATGTTTTAGCTAATTTCACATTCAATGTGCCATTGCCGTCGGATGCAACACCGATATTGCCATCGGACAATGCACCAGTAGCACCGCCTTTAACAATAACTGTATCACCTAATTGTCGATTACTTACAGTGCCTGTATCGCCAGCAAAATTCAAACCTTTATTAATTTTTGTATTAATAGTAGAGATGTCTTGCTTATTTTTAGCGATATCAGTTTTGTTATTTGCAATGTCGCCAGCATTTTTAGTGATATTTTGCTTGTTAGTATTGATATCACCAGCATTTTTATCGATTGCAGCTTTATTGGTATTAACTTTATCATTTACCTTTTTCAACTGATCTTCAGTAGCCGCTCGGCCAGATACAGCCACAGGATTATCTACATTCCAGTCTTTATTTTGAAGGCCGGTTACATGACCAGTAGTACCATCAATAGTTACAGGGTTTGCTGTGCCTACTTTAATGGTATTACCTAATGTCATATTAATAGTTGTATCACCATTAGCTTGTGTAATTGCAGCATTGATATTGCTGCCATCACCTTTGATAGTAACTTTAGAACCTAATAGATTATTTTTAGCACCACCTGTATTAGCATCAAAGTTAAGACCTTTATCAATAGTGTCTTTATTGAATTTAATGGCATCATGAATCGTGCCTTTACCTGTGTTACCGATATTACTCATCGACAAGTTACCCGTATCAGGGTCAAGCGCTGCATTGCCACCTAAAAGGCCTTTTGTAGTGCTTGCTAAATTACCTAAAGTATTAGCAACACCATATAATTGGCTACCGTTGATTGCATCTGTAGATTGTGCATTCACACGACCTGCAGCCACATTTGTGATAGTACGTTTTACCGTATCACTACCCACACTAAGTGTGGAATCAGCACTGCCACCGGCATAGTTTTTATACCATAAACCATTTACCAATTGATTTGGTGTGCTTACTACATTAGCAGTCTTGGAGTTAGCACCTAATGCAATAGATCTTTGTTGATTAGCATCAACTTGTGCATTATGACCAATAGCGATAGCATCCTCAGCCGCTACATTTGCACTAGTACTCATAGCAATAGAATGATCTGCAGTTGCTTTTGAAGTCTCACCAATAGCGATGGAAGAAGCACCACTAGCTACACTATCCCAACCCATAGCAGCAGCATTAGTAGCTTCAGCTTTAGAGTTCGCACCGATTGCGCGAGCACCCGCTGCCAATGCTTTTGCACCGTTACCGATGGCTACGCCCCAGTCGCCTCGAGATTGAGAACCGTTACCCATGGCGATAGCACCGCCTTTGGACGCCTTCGCATTATTACCGAAGGCCATGGAGGAACCGCCATAAGCACGAGCATTGGAACCGAAGGCTTGGTCATTAGGAAGACCTATCAATTTATTGGTTTCATCATAGCCGGCACGCGCATTATTACCAAGAGCAAAACCATTAAGAGATGCCACGCGTGTTTCATTACCTAATGCTACACTGTTATTGGTAATCGAACGAGAGTTATGACCGATAGTTACAGCTTGTGCACCATCAGCACTAGTACCGGAACCAACAGCAATTGCATTAACAACCTTGGTCGTTGCACCTTGACCGATGGCGATACCACCTGTTCTTTGATCTGCTGGAACATCTGCCCCTTTGGCAACATCAACAGTTACAGTTGCACCTTGTCCGATAGCAATACCGCTCTGTGTTTTACCTTCATCAGTATCACCTCTACCTACAGATGCATTAGTACCGATTGAAATACTATAGTCACCCTTAGATGCCGTATTATCACCGATAGCAATACCACCGTCATTTTCAGCTTGTGCACCGTTACCTCTTGTAATAGGTGCCCCTAAGGCATCGGTAGGCATCATAACGCCTGTCAGCATAACGGCAACTGCTGTAGCACCTACCATTTTAGAGAATACAACCGACAAAGAAGAACGTTTCGTCATGTTCTTTGCTGTTTCTGCCACAACGACATAGCAGCCCTTTGTGCGATTCCAAATCACTTTAAATACTCGATTCATTAATCTTTCTCCTATAAAACTTATAAAACTTACTAACTAACTATCTACATATTTAATGAAATAACAATGATGTATCGATGATGTATTGAGAATTCATCGATATTCTTGAATGTGTATATCTAAAATACCACATATTACGGGAATTGTAAACTTTTTTCATTTTATTTTCATAAAACTTT
>OKDW01000554.1_pt1 | contig 6368 bp, 6 predicted proteins | sample 1613171 | NCBI WGS metagenome assembly OKDW01 (sample SAMN04436841, study PRJEB24849) | human gut metagenome | biome: human gut; feature: NICU; material: stool | host: Homo sapiens | place: USA: Saint Louis, MO | collected 2011-10-17
GTTTGTATAAACACTCCATCGTCACGGTCGGCGCGGCCGCTATTGAAGGCATCAATAATATTCATGCGGATCTGTTCTTCATGGGGGTCACCGGCGTCCATCCTGAGGCCGGGCTGACCACCGGAGATTACGAAGAAGCGTGCATCAAACGTGCATTTTCCGGTAGAGCGGCGGAAACGGTGGTATTGGCCTCACCGGAAAAGATCAACACGGCCTCGGCGTTTGTGATTGGCGACCTGTCGCTGGTGAATACGCTGGTTGTTGAAAACACAACGGATGAACGCTGGGTGAGCGCTCTGAAAGAAAAGGGCGTTGCGGTGATCGCAAGCCAGTAAATATCTGCTTTTTTGCCAGCCTGACCGCGTGGCTGTCAAACAGACAAAGGTTATCCTTCACGCGGATTTCTAGACTAAGGCTTTCATCTGTTTAAGGACAAGCCATGAAAGCGGTCTCCATTCTGACGTGCGGCGCGGACCCAACCGCGCAACGCCTGTCAACGTCTGCCATTCAGCAGGCCATAAATACCGCTCAACAGAACGATGTCATTGTTATTCCGCAAGGCCGTTTTCTGACCGGAGCACTGTTCCTGAAAAGCGGTGTTTCGCTTCGCCTGGACGCTGGCGCACAGCTCGTTGGAAGCCAGGATCTGGCTGATTATCCCCTGATAAACACCCGGGTGGCGGGCATTGATATGCGCTGGCCGGCAGGCATTATTAATATCATCGATTGTGAAAACGTCAGTATTACCGGTACAGGCACAATAGACGGGCAGGGTGTTATCTGGTGGCAACGCTTCTGGGGCGATGACGAGCGCAGCGGCATGGTCGGCGATTACAGCGCCAGAGGATTGCGCTGGGTGGTTGATTACGACTGTCAGCGCCCGCGCAATATTCTGGTCTTTGAAAGCCAGAGCATTCTGCTGCGTGATTTTACCAGTCGGGAGTCCGGATTCTGGAACATGCACCTCTGTTATTCGCGCCATATCACGGTTGAGGGCGTGCAAATCAGCAATTCTGCGGGGCCGAGCACCGACGGGATTGATATCGATTCCTGTGAACAGGTGCGGGTTGAACGCTGCATTGTTTCCTGTAATGACGACAATATCTGCATAAAATCAGGACGAGGACGCGAAGCGGCGCAAAAAGCACGTACCGCAAGGGATATAGTGGTTCGCGGATGTACGCTGAATAAGGGGTCCGGGATCACGCTGGGGAGCGAAACCTCAGGCGGCATTGAACGCGTCCTGATAGAAGATAATGCGTTTAACGGTACGGGCGTCGGGTTTCGCATTAAGTCGGCCCGCAACCGGGGCGGATTTATCCGTGATATCACCGTCCAAAATTTACGGCTTATGGACGTGCGTTTTCCGGTGCTGATCCAGCTGAACTGGTTTCCGCAGTACAGCTATGGCGACCGGGGAAATTTATCTGATAAACCAGAACACTGGCGCAAGCTGGCTGAAGGTGTTGAGGGCGAAGCCGGTCTTACTGCGGTCAGCGGACTGACGATTAAAAATATGACGGCGCGTCGCTCAGACAACAAATATTTCTCGCGGGCATTTTTCATTGAGGGGTATCCGGAGCGTCCTGTGACCGGGTTAACGCTGGACGGAATTTTGATTGACGCGTCAGAGTTCGGGAAAATTTCCGGTGTGGATGGGTTGCGCTTTAAGGATGTGCAGGTGACTGCCGTGGAGAACACGCAAGACCGTAACGACAGTTATGAGCGTTGATGTATTGCACGGTGAAGGCGTTAACGTTACTGTTAGAGAGCTACAAGCAAAGAAATCAGGGGCTTACCGTGAAGAAAGAGATAAAAACACTGGAATCGAGACAGATTTATCGTAACCGCTGGATGTCGCTAAAGGAAGACCGGATTCTGAGAGCCGATGGGAGCGAGGGGCTTTATTCCGTCATTGAAAAAGATGATTTCGTGGTCATCATTCCGGTTGAGAATGATGAAATCTATCTGGTTGAACAATACCGATACCCTCTGGGCCAGAGAACCACAGAACTCCCTCAGGGAAGTTGGGAATGTTCTCGCGACGCTGCACCTGAAGACGTTGCCAGAGGCGAGCTTAAAGAAGAAACCGGGTTAAGCGCCGGGAAAATGGAGTACGTCGGTTATCAAAAGCTCGCACAGGGTTATTCAGCTCAGGGTTATCATATTTACCTTGCCACGGAGCTGACATTTACCGGCCAGCAACTGGAGGAGGAAGAATACGGCCTGACGGTGAAAAAAATTAAAATTAGTGCCTTTGCTCAATTAATACGTGACGGCAAAATCACTGACGCCACCTCAGTTACGGCATTCCTGCTGGCGAGAACTAAAAATATGATCTCTTAATCGTTTCCGGGGGCTCCGATTCTTCAAGCGACCCGGACTGGCAATAACGTTTTAGATTAATATTGAGTATCCATACCTTTAGTGCGCATAATGTATATTATGTTAAATAAGATATTATGGAGCCTATCCCTCGTCAGATAAGCCCATCGCATCCTACCCCCTCCCTTTGCATCTACTGAGGAAGCCGGAGAAACAGTGTCCGTTCCTGAGTCTGCGATGCTTTGAAACCATGGTGGATATAAAACGCTTTGGCTTCCTCAGTGAGTGCATGAACCATGATCGCTCGCACCCCGATATTCTCAGCTACCCGATAACAGCGTAAAACCGCATCGTGGAGTAAATCGGCTCCCAACCCGTTTCCGCGTAACGAGACATCCACAGCCAGACGGGCAAGTATAATCACGGGTATGGGATCCGGCATGTTACGCCGCAGATTACCTGTCGCTTGCGTATGGTTAACGCTCCCGGTAGCCAGAGAGTAAAATCCCGCGACCTGCTTCGTGCCCGTTTTACAAACGACAAACGTTCGGGCTGCGCCGAGCGCCTGGTTTTTCAGACCTCTTTGTTTTAGCCATTCGTCAAGCACGGCCTCTCCACTGACGAACTCCGCCAGTTGATGGACGCTGGATAAGGGCTCTGGGGGGGTTACACGTCCCACTGAGGTTTCCTTGCCAGCAGTTTTTCTATGGCAGGATCGTCCGCGACCGGGGCATCGAGCATGTCAATGAACTCTGCGTACTGTTCATCGTTAAAATTGAATACACGCCGATCGAGGATCACATTCTCGGCTGCCTGACAGGCCATCTCCAGAATGAAGTCCGTGCGTGATTTATGGAGGATCTCTGCGGCGGCATCGATAAGCGCCCGCTGGGATTCTTTGGCTCTGAGATTGAGTTGAACATCTGATTTCATAGGTATACCTCTTGTATAGCAATTGCTTTACAAGCATAGCATAAGCGCTGTGTATAGCAATCGCTATACAGAACCCTTAATCATGTCTGACCTCTCCACACCGCATATCGCAAGAATTTGCTCTCTCAGCCAGCGGTGACCAGGGTCGCGTTCCATTCTTGGGTGCCACATCTGCGATACCGTAATACGACGGCTTTTGAACGGCAGCTCGAACAGATGTACCTGGTCCGTTACCTGCTGATTGAGTAAATAGAGCGCGGGTATCATGGCGATAAGATCCGATTCCAGCGCCACGGACAGTGCCGTCGGAAATCCCGGTACGACGCTGGCGATTTTACGTTTTGTCCCCAGCTCGGCCAGCGCATCGTCAACGGATCCATGCAACGCGCCCTCGGGTGACGCAACCACATGGCCCCAGGCGACATAATCCTTCACGCCTATTTCTGCCTGCTTAGCCAGCGGGTGTCCCTTACGCACGACGCCCACAAACCGATCCTCAAACAGTCGTTGCAGCCGTATTTCAGGCCCCATATTGCTCTGGACGCCAATCTCCAGATCAACCAGCCCTTCCCGAAGATAGCGCGACGTTTTTTCCGGCTTAGGCGCAAAGCGTATACAGACGTCCGGCGCGGCGTCGGCCACAGCCGCTATAAGCGCAGGCCCAAACGCCACCACAAAACCATCGTTTGCCCTGATGGTAAAAAGGCGCGCCAGACTTTGCGCACTGAACGTTTCAGTAGAGGGCTGCAATACCGCCCTCACCTCGTGCACTGCACGTCTGGCGCGATCCCGGGTCGCTTCGGCCCACGGGGTTAGTACCATGTTACGTCCGGCGCGCACCAGGATCGGGTCACCTGTAACGTCGCGTAACCTGCTTAATGTCCGGCTCATGGCCGAGGTGCTGAGGTTCAGACGACGTGCTGCACCTGCGACACTCGCTTCGCTCAGCAATATGTCGAGTGCAATCAGTAAATTAAAATCAGGATCGGTCATAGCGCTCATTCCTGTTCATTCAGATAAGGCGTTTCGTGCAACGATAAAGTGCAAATGGTGCGCCTTCCGCCCTGTAAAAGCCATCTTTATAGTTTTGTCATCCATACACTCTTCTCAGAGGACAACATGATGATGCTCTTTTCCAGTCAACCCGGCGACGAAGGACTGCCTGGCCCGGCGCGCGCACGGGTGATGGCCGCAATAATGACCACCACCTTAATGGGCGTGTTTGATGGCACCATGATCAACATTGCCCTGCCCTCCATGGCTCAGGAGATGCAGGTACCTGCCAGTATTGCCGTCTGGTTCGCCAACGGGTATCTGCTGGCGGCTGCGATGACGCTGGCGATATTCGCGGCGCTTGCGGCCCGCCTGGGTTATCGCCCCGTATTTCTGGCAGGTCTGACGACCTTTACCCTGACATCACTGGGTTGCGCGCTGGCGAATACACCCGAAGTGCTTATCGGTATGCGCGTGCTTCAGGGGATCGGCGGCGCGGCGACGCTGAGTATTGCCCCCGCAATCCTGCGGTCCGTATTTCCCGGGCGATTGCTTGGCCGCATTCTGGGGTTGCACGCCCTGCTCATCGCCTCCAGCTCCGCTATCGGCCCGGTATTGGGCGGGACGATCCTTCACACCCTGAGCTGGCAATGGCTGTTTGCGATAAACGTTGTTCCCGGCACCCTCGCCTTACTGCTGGCGGTCAAAGCGCTGCCGCGGGATGCGGTTCGAAAGCAAGCGCCTTTCGACACCCGGGGCGCGATATTGTCGGCGCTGCTGTTGGGGTCGACGATCATGGCGGCGAACAGCCTCCAGGACTATCATCCCGGTAGCCTTTGCTGGACAATGCTCGCTGCGCTGAGCGGCATGGCGTTTATCTGGCAGATCCGCCGCGCGGATAACCCCTTACTGCCGCCGATGATGTTTAAAAATGAACGTTTTACCCTCGCGGCCTTCACGTCGATGATTGCTTTTGTCAGCCAGGGGATCACCTTTATTGCGCTGCCCTTCCTGTTTCAGAGCGAATACGGCTACAGCCCGGTGTTGTCTGCCCTGCTGTTTACGCCGTGGCCGCTAGGGATCGTACTGATTGCGCCGCATGCAGGCCGGTGGGCAGACACGATTTCAGCCCCGGCGATATCCACCCTGGGGCTGATGATTTTTGTCGTCGGTTTGATCCTGCTGGCAACATTACCCGCCCGCCCTTCAGTGTGGGATATCTGCCTGCGGAGTCTGGTGTGCGGAGTGGGGTTTGGCTGCTTTCAGAGTCCCAATAACCGGGAAATGCTTTCCAACGTTATTCGTGAGCATGCGAGCTATGCATCCGGTGTTTTATCCATTATGCGCACGTTCGGGCAGTGTCTTGGCGCCGCCGCCGTGGCCGTTCTGCTGGCCGCAGATGAAAGGTCAATTCATGTTGCGCTGTGGGTCGCCGCCGCAGCTTCTGCGGTAGCGGTCGTCGTCAGCGCGAGCCGGTTGCGTAAAATCACTCATCCTGCGGAAACAGGATGAGCACAAAAATATAACTAAGCGCTACTCCAGCGCCAGCAGCGCAAAACTCGCCAGCCAGTGGCCGCCGCTGTAGTGACTGCCGACAACATGCTCCACGCTTGCCGAGAGATGGCGCGCAACGGCATCCTGTAACGCCTGTTGCGCCGGGTGGTTTTCCGGCAGAGCACGGGCAATGTGCTTCATACACCACGCGCGGCTGAGGTTAAGCCCGTCCAGATGTGCGATTTTCGGGTCGGTGCGGTCGCTTACCTCAGCCGGGTTCATCAGCGCTGAAACGGCACCCACTTCAGGCAGAAACGCATCGAACCAGGCCGGGAAATTCTCTACCACCTTACTCATCAGTAACGCCTCGGTCAGCGCCCCGGAGATATACTCGTCGCCGCCCGGCTCATAATGCGCCGGATATTGCGTGTCCGTATGATAAAAGCGCGTCGCCGCGTCCAGGATCGCCTGTTCAAGCCCGTCATCCGTCACCGCCCGGGCATAATCCAGCCCCAGCGCGAGCGCAAACGCCGTGTTGTAATGTGTTCCGACGCGGATGGGATAGGTGAGCTTGCTGAGGTAATCCACCAGCCGCTGGCGAATATCCCGCGTTAACGGTTGCA
>OKDW01000556.1_pt1 | contig 6356 bp, 8 predicted proteins | sample 1613171 | NCBI WGS metagenome assembly OKDW01 (sample SAMN04436841, study PRJEB24849) | human gut metagenome | biome: human gut; feature: NICU; material: stool | host: Homo sapiens | place: USA: Saint Louis, MO | collected 2011-10-17
TACTCATGCGTTTCTATGAATTTTATGAAGGGCAGATTTTAATTGATGATCGTGACATTCGTGATTTTCCCATGACAGAATTACGGGAAAAGATGGGCTTAGTATTACAGGACGCTTTCATGTTTTATGGAGATATTGCTGGAAATATCCGTTTACTGAATCCAACTATCACAGATGAACAAATTAAACAGGCTGCGGAATTTGTTCAGGCGGATAAATTTATCCACACGTTACCCAATACCTATCATGCGAAAGTCATTGAACGAGGAGCTAGTTATTCTAGCGGACAACGTCAATTAATTTCGTTTGCACGAACGATTGTGACTGATCCCAAAATTTTAGTTTTAGATGAAGCAACCGCTAATATTGATACAGAAACAGAAGGATTGATTCAAGAAGGATTAGCCAAAATGCGTCAAGGGAGAACGACAATTGCGATTGCGCATCGCCTTTCGACGATTCGTGACGCAAACTTGATTTTAGTTTTAGACAAAGGGCAGATTGTAGAACGAGGAACGCACGAAACGTTACTGGCAGAAGGTGGCCTTTATGCGGATATGTATCAGTTACAAAGTACGGAAGTTTAACGTAACAACAGAAAGAGTTAAATAACCTAAACAAAGGCATTTAGTGTTAGGAAATTCCTAATTCTAGGTGTCTTTGTAGCTCTTTAAATTGCAAAAAAGAAGAGAAATGGTATGATATGAAGAGAGAAAAACAAACGAGGAAGTTAGGTGGAACTGTGAAGCCAGTTATAGTCAAAAATGTGCGAATAGGTGAAGGGAATCCCAAAATTGTGGTGCCCATTGTTGCTCCAACAGCCGAGGATATTTTGGCCGAAGCAACGGCGAGCCAAACACTAGATTGTGATTTGGTGGAATGGCGTTTAGACTATTATGAAAATGTCGCTGATTTTTCCGATGTATGTAATCTTTCACAACAAGTAATGGAACGGTTGGGGCAAAAACCGTTATTGTTAACTTTTCGTACACAAAAAGAAGGCGGCGAAATGGCTTTTTCTGAGGAAAATTATTTTGCTTTGTATCATGAATTAGTGAAAAAAGGTGCCTTGGATTTATTAGATATTGAATTATTTGCGAATCCGCTGGCGGCAGATACGTTAATTCACGAAGCTAAAAAGATGGGGATTAAAATTGTTCTCTGTAATCACGACTTTCAGAAAACACCGTCGCAAGAGGAGATTGTCGCGCGGTTACGCCAAATGCAAATGCGTCAGGCGGATATTTGTAAAATAGCTGTGATGCCACAAGATGCGACAGATGTACTTACGTTACTTTCAGCAACCAATGAAATGTACACCCATTATGCATCCGTCCCAATCGTTACTATGTCAATGGGACAGTTAGGGATGATTAGTCGCGTAACAGGTCAACTGTTCGGGTCGGCACTAACTTTTGGCTCAGCCCAGCAAGCGTCTGCACCAGGCCAACTATCCGTACAAGTATTAAGAAATTATTTAAAGACATTCGAACAAAACAAGTGATTCAGAAGGTGAAAAAAGTGGCAAAGAAAAAAACACAACAAAAAACGAATGCGATGCGCATGGTAGAACAACATAAAGTACCATATAAAGAATATGAATTCGCTTGGAGTGAAGATCATTTAAGTGCAGAAAGTGTCGCTGAAAGTTTAGGTATTGAAAAAGGACGAATTTTTAAAACCTTGGTTACAGTAGGTAATAAAACAGGTCCAGTCGTGGCTGTCATTCCTGGTAATCAAGAATTAGATTTGAAAAAATTAGCGAAAGCTAGTGGCAACAAAAAGGTAGAAATGCTTCACTTAAAAGATTTAGAAACAACCACAGGCTATATTCGTGGGGGCTGTTCACCAATTGGGATGAAAAAACAATTTCCCACCTATTTGGCTGAAGAAGCTCAACAATATTCTGCAATTATTGTTTCTGCAGGCAAACGTGGCATGCAAATTGAATTAGCTCCTGAAGCAATCCTTTCGCTAACCAATGGACAATTTGCGGAAATAACGACAAAAGAATAAGTGGCTATAAGAAGAAGTCGAGACAGAACCGTTTATCTGTTTTTAAACGTGGAGCAAAAATCACTTGGAATTTTTGCTCCACGTGTTTAATTATCAAATTAATAAAGGAAAAGCATTAAGTAAACAGTGCTACTTTTTATTGGAATAAAATTTTTGTAATGCTTGCCGTGCAAGCATATCGGCCGCTTTGTTTTGACTTTCAGGTAGCCATTTGATTAAGAGCAAAGGAAAATTCTTTTCTAGTTGTTGATATTCTGCTAAATAAGGCTGGTACTTTTCGTTTTTAGCATAGTTTTTTTCAATTGTTTGGACAACAATTTTACTATCTGAGTGGAGAAGAACGGTTTGTTGATTGTCTTCATTGGCAATCGCTTGTTTTAAAGCTTCAATCAGCACTTTAAATTCGGCTTCGTGATTACTAACAATGCCTAAAGGCACATGCAATTGTTGCCGCGATTGGTCGGTGAGGTAAACGATACCGCCGCCAGATTCACCTGGATTGCCTTTTGTTGCAGCATCTACATAAATTCTTAACATAAAATTACTCCTAATTTCTTTTTGTTCTTAAAAAAAGTATGTTACTATTATAACATATTTAAATTTAGCGGCGTTGATCCAGAAGTAGTGAGGGCACTTTATGAAAAAACAGAAATTCTATTGGCAGCCAGAATTAGCATCAACAATTATTTACTGGTCTTGCACATTTTGTATATTATTTATTAGTTTAATTTTAGCATTGGAAAATAATGGTCCTTACTTGATTAGTAATCTGGTGATGGTTCCATTTTTTGTGTTTGCTTATCTAGGAATTGCGCGGTCTTTTAACATGACAGAAACATCTTTAATTGTCAGAGATGTTTTATGGTTTCGCAAAAAAGCACTTCCGCTTTCTCAGATAGAAAAAGTAACCTACAATGAAAAAAGCATCGAAATTTTTTCCTCAGAATTTAAGGAAGGCTCAAAAGTCTTTTTAATGAAAAAGAAAACGATTCCGTTATTTCTTGAGGCACTTAAGATAAAAAAGCCTGAATTGAAGGTAGCAGAAGATCATTCTTTGGGCCTTCATAAAAAAGAAGAAAAAAACAAGAGTGAGTCATAAGTCGAAACGACTGGTGACCCACTCTCAAAATCTTAAAATAATCAGCTGAAACAAACGCTACGTTTACTTACTTTTTGGAGCAAAGCGTTGTTGGTTCAGCTTTTTTAGTTATCTATTTTTTTGACATGTGCTGCTTGTAGCCCACGATTGCCTTCCATTATCTCGAACTCTACAGATTGATTCTCATCAAGTGATTTGAATCCGTCACCTTCTATAGCAGTGAAGTGGACAAAAATCTCATCTTCTTCGTTGTAAACGATAAAACCATAACCTTTTCTGTTATCGAACCATTTGACAATTCCTTTTTGCATCCAATTCACGCTCCTTTTAGATTTGTAAAGACACTTTCATTATACGAGAAAAGGCTACCAAACGTCAATGGTTGGGTTGTTTAAAAAAGGTTATTCTAGCCATTCTATTCAATACAAGCTATAATTTAAAAGAAACAATGTGTCACAAAGACGATAAAGAATTGAAAAGGGGTCCGTTATGAAGACAGATATTAACATTGCACAAGCAGCAACATTAAAACCTATTCAAGAGATTGCCGAAACAATCGGTCTTTCAGAAGATTCGCTCGAACTTTATGGAAAATACAAAGCGAAAATAGATTTTCCAACGCTTCAATCCTTAGAAGCGCAACCAGAAGGTAAATTAATCCTCGTTACATCGATTAATCCAACACCAGCAGGAGAAGGAAAGTCAACCGTGACCATTGGTTTAGGAGATGCATTAAATCAAATCAATAAAAAAACAGTTATTGCCCTAAGAGAACCATCATTAGGTCCTGTGATGGGGATTAAAGGTGGCGCAACAGGTGGTGGTTACGCACAAGTATTACCAATGGAAGAAATTAATTTGCATTTTACTGGTGATATGCATGCGATTACGACAGCCAATAATGCCTTAGCTGCGTTACTAGATAATCATTTACAGCAAGGAAATGAATTAAAGATTGATTCTCGACGGGTGATTTGGAAACGGGCAGTGGATCTAAATGATCGTGCGCTCAGACAGGTCGTTGTTGGTTTAGGCGGTCCTTTCCAAGGTGTACCAAGAGAAGACGGTTTCGATATTACTGTGGCGAGCGAAATTATGGCGATTCTTTGTTTAGCGCAAAATTTAACGGACTTAAAAGAACGCTTAAGTCGGATTATTGTCGCCTATAATGACCAAAGAGAGCCGGTGACGGTTAAAGATTTAAACGTGGCAGGTGCTCTGACTTTATTATTAAAAGACGCCTTAAAACCTAATTTAGTTCAAACGATTGAAGGAACTCCAGCTTTTGTTCACGGTGGTCCTTTTGCCAATATCGCTCATGGATGTAACAGTATTTTAGCGACAAAAACAGCTTTGCATCTAGGGGATTATGTCGTAACAGAAGCAGGTTTTGGTGGCGACTTGGGTGGCGAAAAATTTTTAGATATTAAAGTACCTTCTTTAGGAAAAGCACCCGATGCCGTTGTGATTGTGGCAACGATTCGCGCGTTGAAAATGCATGGCGGTTTGGCGAAAGATCAGTTAGCAGAAGAAAATTTACCAGCGTTACAAAAAGGCTTTACCAACTTAGAAAAACATATTCAAAACATGCAACGTTATGATGTACCAGTAGTTGTTGCAATTAATGAATTTACACAGGATACAGAGAAGGAAATTCAACTGTTGAAAGAAGCCTGCCAAGCGTTAGGCGTGCCCGTCGAGTTAACAAGTGTTTGGGCGCAAGGTGGCGCAGGTGGCACGAATCTAGCGAAAACAGTAGTAGCAGAGATTGAAGCCAATACAAAGCAGTTTCAACCTTTATATAACCCTCGCCAAACAATTGAAGAAAAAATTCAAGCCATTGTACAAACGATTTACGGCGGGGAACAGGCGATTTTTTCTCCGAAAGCGCAAAAACAAATCGCAGATTTTACAAAAAATGGTTGGGATCAATTACCAATTTGCATGGCGAAGACACAGTATTCACTTTCTGACGATCCTCAAAAATTAGGACGGCCAGAAGGATTTACGATTACAATTCGTGAACTAGTTCCAAAAATCGGTGCAGGGTTTATCGTGGCGTTAACGGGTGACATTTTAACGATGCCTGGCTTGCCGAAAGTTCCTGCTGCGTTAAATATGGATGTGGACGAAACGGGTCAAGCGAGCGGTCTCTTTTAAAGCCGCTCTTTCCTGAGACCTATTTTTAGTATATACTTGAAAGTAGCTCAATAAAAAATAATGACGGAAATTTATTGCGTAGTTTATTATAAGGAGCAACGACTATGGGGGAACGAGCAGATACATTTTTAGCACACTTTAATCGCATTGAAAAGTGGATGAGAGAGAGACTGAACAATCCTGTCAACATGGGATTCAGTGAAATGACAAGACGTCTTTCCCGAAAAGAAAAAGGACAGATTGCTCAATTTGAAGAGGATTTGCTTCAAATGGCTCAGTTAAGAAATGCCATCGTTCATGAGCGAATTGCTGATGATTTTGTAATTGCAGAGCCAAACGAATGGGCAGTTCAACGAATTGAAACGATTGAACAAGCTTTAACAAAACCAGAAAAAGTAGTGCCTAAATTTGCGAAACGTGTTACAGCTTTTGAAATCACCACTTCTTTAGAAACGTTATTAACGATTATTGCAAAAAAACAATATTCCCAATTTCCGATTTATGAAAAAGGTGTATTTAAAGGATTAATCACGGTTCGAGGGATTGGTGTATGGTTTGCCATTGAGAGCACCAAAGGCGAAGTTCACATTGCCAACCGAACGGTGCGAGAATTGTTGGCATCAAATTATAAACGCAGCAACTATCAATTTGTTTCAATTGAAGCAACCGTTTTTGAAGTTGAACAAATGTTTCGGGAGCAGCCACGCTTAGAAGCTGTGCTTATTAGTAAAAGTGGCCATCCTAATGGTGAGTTAGTAGGCATTGTTCGACCAAGAGATTTAGCAAGTATTCATAGAGAAAAGGAATGACGCGATTGTTAGTAGTATATTTTTTAATCAGTGCCTTATTAGTAGGGCTTGACCAATGGAGCAAATATTTGACGGTCCAAAACATTTCTTTGGGTGAAACAAAAGAATTCATTCCTGGATTTTTGTCGCTGACCCATTTAAGAAATACCGGAGCCGCTTGGAGCTTATTAGAAGGAAAGATGATATTCTTTTATGTCATCACAGTAATTGTTAGTGATGCCTTTCAGCGAGGTTCGAACCCCTGAAGGGGCGTTCACCCACACGCCGTTGGT
>OKDW01000561.1_pt1 | contig 6255 bp, 4 predicted proteins | sample 1613171 | NCBI WGS metagenome assembly OKDW01 (sample SAMN04436841, study PRJEB24849) | human gut metagenome | biome: human gut; feature: NICU; material: stool | host: Homo sapiens | place: USA: Saint Louis, MO | collected 2011-10-17
CATCGCCCGGAAGAGAACCGCAAGCCCGGCGAGGCGCAGGCGCTGTTCGTCTGGCGGGATAACGAGGAGCACCGGGACGATATCGAACGTCACTACCTGAAGATGCTGGCGAACGCGAAGCGCGAGGTGATTATCGCCAACGCCTATTTCTTCCCCGGTTACCGGATTTTGCACGCCATGCGCAACGCGGCCCGACGCGGCGTGAGCGTGAAGCTCATCGTCCAGGGTGAGCCCGATATGCCGATTGTGAAGGTGGGCGCGCGTCTGCTCTATCGCTATCTGGTCAAAAGCGGCGTGCAAATCTATGAATATCGCCGCCGCCCGCTGCACGGCAAAGTCGCCGTGATGGATGACCACTGGGCGACCGTTGGCTCCAGCAACCTCGATCCGCTGAGCTTATCGCTCAATCTGGAAGCGAACCTGATCATTCACGATCGCCAGTTTAATCAGACCCTGCGCGATAACCTTCAGGGTCTTATCAATAAAGACTGCGTGCGTGTGGATGAGTCCATGGTGCCGAAACGGAGCTGGTGGAACGTGGGCATCGGCGTGGTGGTGTTCCACTTCCTGCGCCACTTCCCGGCCATGGTGGGCTGGCTGCCCGCGCATACGCCGAAACTGGCGCTGGTGGATCCGCCAGTGCAACCCGAAATGGAAACCCAGGACCGCGTAGAGGCGGAAGATGGAGGGAAAACCTGATGTCGAAATCTCATCCTCGCTGGCGGCTGGCGAAAAAAATCCTGACCTGGCTATTCTTCATTGCCGTCGCGGTCCTGCTGGTGGTGTATGCCCAGAAGGTGGACTGGGAAGAGGTGTGGAAAGTTATTCGCAACTACAACCGGACAGTCCTGCTGGGGGCCGTTGGGCTGGTGATTGTGAGCTACCTGATGTACGGCTGCTATGACCTGTTGGGACGCGCCTACTGCGGGCATAAGCTTGCCAAACGGCAGGTTATGCTGGTGTCATTCATCTGCTACGCCTTTAACCTGACGCTGAGCACCTGGGTGGGCGGGATTGGTATGCGCTATCGCCTGTACTCCCGCCTTGGCTTACCAGGCGGCACCATCACGCGCATTTTCTCACTGAGTATCACCACCAACTGGCTGGGGTATATCCTGCTGGGCGGGGTGATTTTCACCATCGGCGTGGTGCAGCTGCCTGCGCGCTGGTACATCGATGAGGCGACCCTGCGCATCCTGGGCATCGTACTGCTGCTGATCATCGCCGCCTACCTGTGGGCCTGCGCCTTTGCCAAACGTCGTCACATGACCATTAAAGGCCAGAAGCTGGTGCTGCCGTCATGGAAGTTTGCCGTCCTGCAAATGGTGGTTTCCAGCGCTAACTGGATGGCGATGGGGGCCATTATCTGGCTGTTGATTGGCGAAGATGTGAACTACTTCTTCGTGCTGGGCGTGCTGCTGGTAAGCAGTATTGCCGGGGTGATTGTGCATATTCCGGCGGGTATTGGCGTATGGAGAGAATACCTGTCGGTAATAGAAGATACCACGGTACTTTCACAATTATCTGATACTGTATTGATTATATGAGTCTAAATAGATAGTGGTTTATGAGGTGTTATCATGGGTAAAGCAAATAAAGTAGTACTCGCATATTCTGGTGGCTTAGATACTTCTGTTATCATTCCTTGGCTGAAAGAAAATTATGGCGCTGAAGTTATTGCAGTGTGTGTAGACTTGGGCCAACCTGAGGATTATGATGCAGTTGAGAAAAAAGCGATCAAATCTGGCGCATCTAAAGCGTACATCGTTGACGCTAAGGAAGAGTTTGTAAAAGATTATGTATGGCCTACTGTAAAAGCTGGTGCAATTTATGAAGGTAAATACTTATTAGGTACATCCTTCGCGAGACCTTTAATTGGTAAAATTCTTGTAGATATTGCAAAAAAAGAAGGCGCTGATGCAATCGCTCATGGTGCGACTGGTAAAGGTAATGACCAAGTTCGTTTTGAGTTGACTATCAAAGCATTAGCTCCTAACATGAAAATCATCGCTCCTTGGAGAGAATGGGATTTGAAATCTAGAACAGACTGTATGGAATATGCTGCTAAACACGATATTCCAGTTGTAGCTACAAAATCTCATCCATATTCTATGGACCAAAACGTATGGCATTTGTCCCATGAAGGCGGCGATCTTGAAAATCCAGCAAATGCACCTAAAGATGATGTGTACTTGGTAACACATACACCTGAACAAGCTCCAGATGAAGCTGGTTATGTAACTGTATCCTTCAAAGAAGGTGTACCTGTAGCTGTAGATGGTCAAGAAGGTACTCCATTACAAATATTAGAAAAACTCAACGAAATCGGTGCACACTATGGTGTAGGCGTTGTAGATATCGTCGAAAATAGATTGGTAGGCATGAAATCCCGTGGCGTTTATGAAAACCCAGGTGGCTCTATCATCATGTATGCTCATAGAGAACTTGAATACCTATGCCTCGACAGAGCTACATACCACTACAAAGAACTCATTGCTAACAAATACGCTGAACTCGTATATGATGGCATGTGGTTCGCACCATTGATGAACGCGTTACAAGCGTTTGTTGACGAAACTCAAAAAACTGTAACAGGTGAAGTAAAACTTAAATTGTACAAAGGAAATATCATTTCTGCAGGTAGTACTTCTCCATATTCTTTGTACAGCGAAGATTTCGTAACATTCGAAGAAGATGATGTATACGATCAATCTGATGCAGAAGGTTTCATCAACTTGTTCGGTTTACCTCTCAAAATTAATGCATTGATGAAAGAGAAAGCAGGTAAATAATGGCTAAATTGTGGGGCGGGCGTTTCACAAAAGGCACTGATAAAGCGGTAGAGGATTTTACATCCTCTATCGCTTTTGATGCGCGGATGTACGCCGAAGATATTGCAGGCAGCAAGGCTCATGCGACTATGCTGGCAAAACAACATATTATCTCCGACGCAGATCGAGATGCTATTTTAGTAGGTTTAACGAAGATTAAAAATCAGATTGATAAAGGAGAGTTTCCGTTCTCCGTGGCTCTTGAAGATATTCATATGAATATTGAAAAACGCCTTACTGATGATATCGGTGAAGCTGGTGGTCGTTTGCATACAGGCCGCAGCCGTAATGACCAATGTGCAGTAGACTTGCACATGTACGTGCGTAAAGCTGTTGTGGAAATGGGTGAACTCATCGTAGATATGCAGAAGGCTCTCATCGAAACAGCTGAAAAGTATAGTGATGTTATCATGCCTGGCTATACGCATTTACAACGGGCTCAACCTGTATTGTTTGGGCATCATATGATGGCCTATTTCTCTATGTTGGAACGTGATTTTGATCGTTTGTTGATGGTATTCAAACATGCTGACATCATGCCACTTGGGGCCGGCGCATTAGCTGGTTCTACATACGGCATTGATCAAACATATACGCAAAAGCTTTTGGGCTTTTCTCGTATTTACGAAAATAGTATGGACGCCGTATCTGACCGTGACTACGTAGTTGAATTCTTGTCCTTTGCATCTCTAGTAATGATGCATTTGAGTCGTCTTAGCGAAGAGTTGATCTTGTGGTCTACCAATGAGTTCAATTTTATTGAACTTGATGATGCTCACTGCACGGGCTCTAGTATTATGCCGCAAAAGAAAAATCCTGACGTTTGCGAGCTGGTTCGTGGTAAAACAGGCCGTACCTATGGTCATTTGTTAGGCCTTTTAACAACTTTGAAAGGCTTGCCTCTTACATACAACAAGGATATGCAAGAGGATAAAGAAGGTATCTTCGATGCTATTGATACAGTACACTTCGCATTGTCCATTAATGCGGCTATGATTCGTGGTATGAAGGTCAATGGGGCTCATATGAAAGCAGTCTTGGATGACGACTTCTCCAATGCTACAGATATGGCGGATTATCTTGCGAAGAAAGGTGTTCCATTCCGTGAAGCCCATGAAATCGTAGGTAATGCGGTGCATCATTGCATCGAAAAAGGTTGTGTACTCCTTGATCTATCCGTAGAGGACTTCAAAGCTATTTCCAACCATTTTGATGCAGATATTCTTGACGCTATCTCCATCGAAGCTTGTGTTGCAGGTCGTAATAACTATTCTGGTACGGCTCCAGAATGTGTGGAACGACAACGTAATAATGGTAAAATCATTATCGCTGCTGAGGAAAAGCAAATTGCTGAATGGAAAGAAATCGTTGAATCTGTAGAAGAGTAGAGCTTAGTGCGGAATAAGTAGTAGATAAAAATAAAGAATAGTTATCAATAAAATCTGGAAAAATAAGATCGATATACATATAAGGATTTCATTAAGGGTCTAATATTGCCCATTATACTTATATGTATATCGATTTTTTATTTAAAAGCTAGACGATACCTATAAAGCCCAAAATTCTAATTGATAATCCACTATTAAAATGATGTATTTACATGTACATATATAGTGGACTGTGAGAGAATAATAGTCTTGTACTAGGACACTATAACCGTGATAGATAGGAAAAATTACATCTATACACAGAATAAAATGGGGTAAAAATATACTTTGCTACGATTAAAATGAGTTCTGTTCGATTTTGATGATAAATTACCTATGATTTATTCAATTCGTGTAATATGCCTTGTCCGCCAATAAAGTACTTTTATTTTGGTTTCATAGGTGTTATTATTTAACTCGTAATAAGAATAAAAACGGTAAATTCACATTCAAGCCCATCACAGCACGAACTGAATTTACTTAGCGGTATATATATTTTAAGTGAATTATGGACGAGAAAAAATTCACCTTAGTGAAAGGGGATTGATACATGAAAACCACCGCTAAAAAAATGTCTGTATTCCAGCTAACCACAATGGTAGCAGCCAATATGCTAGGAGCTGGGATCATTATGTTACCAACTAATTTGGCTCAAGTTGGTACTATTTCAGTTTTATCTTGGCTCGTGACAGCTGTGGGTGCGCTTTTACTAGCGTATATTTTTGCTCAAGCGGGTATGTTCTCCCAAAAACAAGGGGGCATGGGCGGTTATGCAGAACATCGCTTCGGTAAAACTGGACATTTTATGGCGAGCTATGCTTACAGCATATCTCTCATCATTGCTAATATCGCCATCGCGGTATCTGCCGTAGGTTATGGCGCAGCTTTCTTTGGTGTTGACCTCAATGCGACACAAACAAGTCAAGTAACAATTGTGCTCTTGTGGTTTGCAGCGATTCTAAACTTCAGAGGGAATCGTTTCACAGGTCGACTCAGCAATATGACTATTTGGGGCTCTATTGTTCCGGTTTTATTAATCGGTACAATCGGCTGGTATTGGTTTGATCCATCTATCTATTGGGCGGCATGGAACCCAAATGATCTTCCGCTTTATGATGCGGTAAAACAATCTATTTCCCTAACTTTATGGGGCTTCCTAGGATTTGAGTCCGCAGCGGCTAATGCTGATGCTGTTGAGAATCCAAAGAAAAACGTACCTATCGCAACTGTGGCGGGTACATTAGCAGTGGCAGTGGTTTATATCTTGTCCACAAACGTTATGGCAGGTATTGTGCCTAACGTTGATTTATTAAATTCTAACGCACCATTCGGTTTGACATTCGTATACATGTTCAATGATACAATTGCAAACATCGTTATGGCTGCTATGGTTATTTCTTGCTTTGGCGCTTTGCTTTGCTGGCAATTCACATTGTCTCGCGTCTTCAAAAGTGCAGCAGAACATGGTTACTTCCCTAAAATATTCGCTCGTGTAAATAGCAAAGATGCTCCTGTTCGTGGTGTATTGATTTTACTCGCTGTTGAAACATTACTTACTTTATTCACTGCAAGCGAATCCTTGCGTGAGCAGTTTGAAATCCTAGTAAACTTAGCGGTTGTAACTAACGTAGTACCGTATGTATTGTGCATCTTGGCAGTACCTACAATGATGCGTATGGCTGGCGTAGCTGAAAGTCGTATTAAACGCTCTAATTACTTGTTCGGTATAGGCGTTCTTTACTGCCTATATGCAATCTACGCATGTGGCTTTGATGCTATGGTAGGTAGCGCAGTGGCAGTAAGCATAGGCTTGGTGATCTATGTTTTGTGTAAAGCGTGGGATACACGCAGAGCACACCGCTTACAACAAAGTATTGATTAACTGAATACATCTCGTCTTATTAGAGGCTATTACTTGGTAATAGCCTCTTTTTTATCATAATCATGCATTAGACTTATAATTAATGCGAGCTAGATATGAAAAAATATAAAGAGTA
>OKDW01000595.1_pt1 | contig 5698 bp, 4 predicted proteins | sample 1613171 | NCBI WGS metagenome assembly OKDW01 (sample SAMN04436841, study PRJEB24849) | human gut metagenome | biome: human gut; feature: NICU; material: stool | host: Homo sapiens | place: USA: Saint Louis, MO | collected 2011-10-17
GTTTTTCTCTACTTTTCTAAAAATGGAGACGGCGGGAGTCGAACCCGCGTCCAAACATATTGCCACTTAAATCTCTACGTTCATAGACACTCATTTAAAGGTTCGCTTTACAGCGTGCCGAGTGACAGGCATTCTGTATTGCTAGTCTGGTAAGCTCCTCTAAATTTTACAGACGGAAAAATTTAGCGTATCCCACTTCGATTAGGACCCTGACCCGAGCACATGGGCGATGCCGGGAGGATCTTCGCTAGCTGGTTTTTAGGCAGCTAAAGCGAAAGAATTGTTTTCGTTTTTAGCAGTTATATTTAACTGTAACGTTTTAACGTAGCCGTAACCTACGAAACGCAATTCAAGCTCAACTATGCCTGTCGAATCCGTAACGCCCCCGAAATAACATAAGTATCCCTTGATACTTATCAAAGTATAGCATAAATTCCTTGTTTTTTCAAAGAGTAGGATAACACTCTGTTAGATATTCATAAAAAGAGGAAGGATGGACCGTAACTCAGTTCATCCTTCCTCTTTTTATGAAAGTGTGTGGGTATGTTTTGTAATCCATTGTTGCAAACGGATATTCAACCAAAAACCATAAATTCCTAAAGTAATTATAGTTAATAAAAGCCATTTAATCCAATGACCGAATAATTGCATAGCTGTACCGTCAAAATAAAGGCGTTTACCATCAATAACGGTATGCTTGATTTTCCAGTTGTACATCATACAAATTCCCCAAGGTGCGCAAATGCCTAATGTAAAGACAGTAATCAAGGTTGCTAAAATTGAAGTCCCGATATACGTTGCTAAACCACCGTCAAAATATGAATTTTTCATTCTTTTCCTCCTTATCTCATAACTTTTATTATAACAAGAATAAATGGCCTGGGAAACAAAATGAGGATGAAATAAGTATTTTTATTCATTATTGATGTGAAATATGTTATTTATGCAACCCAAACTTGGCAGCATTAGATATTTTGTAACAAATGTTATCTAATGTAACTACCATAATAAAACGTTTTCCTTAGGAAGTGAATTAGAAATTTAAAAAAAAGGCTACTTAAATGAGCATTAATATTGTACGAGACATATCTTTTTGCTATTGTCAACTTCTGAAAAAGACCACTAAGTGGAAAAAATAAGAGAAAAGAAGGGTGAATATTTTTTTATGACAAAAAGTGTAAAATTTTTAGTGTTACTGTTGGTAATGATTCTACCAATTGCGGGGGCGTTATTGATTGGTCCAATTTCGTTTGGCGCCGAATTGAGCAAAAGTCCAATCGTTGACAAAGTAGAATTAGATCACACTACTTTATATCAAGGGGAGATGACCTCCATTAAAGTATCTTTTAGTGACAAAGAAAATCAGAAAATAAAACCTGGCGATACTATTACTTTAACTTTACCAGACGAACTAGTTGGAATGACCGAGAACGATGGCTCACCACGAAAAATCAATTTAAATGGTTTAGGGGAAGTTTTTATCTATAAAGATCATGTTGTAGCAACATTTAATGAAAAAGTTGAATCTTTACATAATGTGAATGGGCATTTTTCTTTCGGGATTAAAACGCTTATCACCAATAGTTCTCAACCGAATGTGATAGAAACGGATTTCGGAACAGCAACGGCGACTCAACGTTTGACGATTGAAGGAGTGACCAACACAGAGACTGGCCAAATTGAGCGAGACTATCCGTTTTTTTATAAAGTAGGCGATTTGGCTGGAGAGTCAAATCAAGTACGTTGGTTTTTAAATGTGAACCTCAATAAATCCGATGTCACAGAAGATATTTCAATTGCGGATCGACAAGGAAGTGGTCAACAATTAAATAAAGAGAGTTTTACATTTGATATTGTGAATGACAAAGAAACTAAATATATTTCACTTGCCGAGTTTGAGCAACAAGGTTATGGCAAAATTGACTTCGTAACAGATAATGACTTTAATTTACGTTTTTATCGGGATAAAGCACGCTTTACTTCCTTTATCGTCCGTTACACTTCGACAATCACGGAAGCAGGCCAACATCAAGCAACATTTGAAAATAGTTATGACATCAATTATCAACTAAACAATCAAGACGCAACGAATGAAAAAAATACATCACAGGTTAAAAATGTTTTTGTAGAAGGCGAGGCAAGCGGCAATCAAAATGTGGAAATGCCAACAGAAGAAAGTCTAGACATTCCTTTAGAGACAATAGAAGAATGGGAACCAAAGACACCTACTTCGGAACAGGCAACAGAAACAAGTGAAAAGACAGACACAACAGAAACCGCAGAAAGCAGCCAACCAGAAGTTCATGTCTCACCAACAGAAGAAGAAAATCCAGATGAAAGTGAAACACTAGGCACGATTGAGCCAATCATACCTGAAAAACCAAGTGTGACAACTGAAGAGAATGGCACGACAGAAACTGCAGAAAGCAGCCAACCAGAAGTTCATGTCTCACCAACAGAAGAAGAAAATCCAGATGAAAGTGAAACACTAGGCACGATTGAGCCAATCCTACCTGAAAAACCAAGTGTGACAACTGAAGAGAACGGCACAACAGAAACCGCAGAAAGCAGTCAACCAGAAGTTCATGTCTCACCAACGGAAGAAGAAAATCCAGATGAAAGTGAAACGTTAGGTATAATTTCACCAATTATTCCTGAAAAACCAAGTGTGACAACTGAAGAGAACGGCACAACAGAAACCGCAGAAAGCAGTCAACCAGAAGTCCATGTCTCACCAACAAAAGAAATTACTACAACTGAGAAAAAACAGCCATCCACAGAAACAACTGTGGAGACAAATAAAAATGTTACATCAAAAAATCAACCACAAATACTAAACGCTCCATTAAATACATTGAAAAATGAAGGAAGCCCACAATTGGTTCCCCAACTGCTTAGTGAACCAATTCAAAAATTAAATGAAGCAAACGGGCAACGAGAACTTCCCAAAACAGGCACAACAAAAACACCGTTTATGTTAATAGCAGGAATACTGGCAAGTACATTTGCCGTTTTAGGTGTAAGTTATCTACAAATCAGAAAGAATTAACAATAGAAAAGCCATCCAGCTTTCGCTGGGGGGCTTTTCTATTATCTGGAGATAAATTGTTGATAGGCGCCAATCAAAAACTATGCTACAGTAAGGTATATAATGCTCGAAAAGGAGGGAGTAAATGACTAAAAAAATATGGTCGCACTTTCGGAAAAGCTTCACTTGGTACATTTTGATTGGCGTGATTGTTTCATTATGTAGTGCTTTAGCAATTTATTTTTTTCAACAGTTGTTAGATCATTATCAAAAAAGTTTCCAACTAGGGTTGTTAGTAGCGTATGGAACGACAATTATTTTAATTCCGCTATTGTCTTATTGTGAACAGAAACCAAAAGCTTACTTAACTAATGGCATCTATTTCTATTTGAAGAAATTAAGTTTAATAAAAATGAGCAAGATTTCCTATGAAGAATATCTAAAACTGGGAGCGGGAGCTTTACTACAAAAAGTAGAAGTTGGTGCAGCAGCTGGGAGAAATATCCACTTGAATTTTTATGGGCGCTTATTTCGAGAGCTAATTCCAGAGACGTTATTTAATTTATTTTTCATAGCATTGATTGATAAAAAATTACTACCAGCAATTCTAATTGGTTATGTGATTGTATTTATTTTAACCAAAATACTTTTGAAAACGCTACAAAACATGAAAGAAAAAACACTTATTTCTGAAGAAGCAATGAATGCTACTTTGATACGAGGGATGACCGAACTAGTAACTTTTAGAATTAATCGAAAATATAAAAAAGAGATTGAAAATTACGCGTTAATGGCAGAGGAAAATAGTCAAAATATAACAAAAATGACTATGATCCATGAATTTTTCTTTGGCTTTTTTGCTTTGTTAGTTGCACTAATCAAAGTAAGTATTGTCGTACTTAGTTTTACTAACGTCGTGACGTTAAGTTTAGGTGGACTTGTAGCGATAGTGATGTATATCGATCGAATTTATACGCCGATAGCCATATTTAATGTTTTATTTGTTCAATATAATTTGGATAAAGTAGCCTATCAGCGCTTGGAAGATTTTTATAAAAAAGAAGATGATCCTGATTTAGTGGTTCCAGGCAAAGCGTTACCTGAAATTCAAACAATTTCATTAAAAGATGTGTGTTTTAGCGTAGATAGTCAAACGATTATGTCCCAACAAAATCGACAATTTTCAATGAATAAAACCTATGGCTTGATTGGAAAAAGTGGGACAGGCAAATCTACCCTGATTAAATTGATTTTAGGATTATTGAAGCCGACAGAGGGGACAATTTATGTGAATCAATTTCCTCTAACACAATTTAATTTGGAAGATTATTATGAAAAAGTTTTTTATTTATCTCAAGATGTGCCAATATTTCAAGGAACGTTAAAAGAAAATATTGTATTTAATCAAGAAATTTCTGATGAACAAGTAATTGAAGCTATGTATCGTTTTCAGTTGGGGGAACTTTATGAACGGTTGCCGGAAGGCTTAAATACTATTGTGAGTGAAAAAGGAATGAATTTTTCTGGTGGCGAGAAACAACGGATTGCTTTCACGCGCTTAGCATTTACACAAGCAGAGATCCTTATTTTAGATGAGGCGACTTCCGCATTGGACGAAAAGACCGAAGAAAAAGTGTTACAAGAAGTACAAGAATTTACCCACAATAAGTTGACTATTTTGGTTACTCATCGACCTAAAACCCTGCGATTTGTAGATGAAATTATTGATTTAAATGAGTGAACTTGTTAGCTCTTTGGCGCTTCTTTTGCTACACTTTTTATAAGAATTGAGAGAAAGGGGCAACTGTTGATGAATAATAATGAGCAAGAATTAGCGGAATTTTGGGATGAATTTGCAGAAGAATATGAAGAAATTCAACAAGAATCGCCATTTCCAATTGCTCGAGAATTACGTGATTTCTTGGTCCAAGAAGGCATTTTTCCGTGTCAGACATTTCTGGATATCGCAGGTGGGACAGGACGATATTTGCCTTTTTTTCAAGAGCAAGTCACGGAGTACACGCTAGCCGATATTTCTCAGAGAATGTTGGAGATTGCGGAAGCAAAAGCACAAAGCAACGTTGTTTTTCTTCACCAAAGCCAAGAAAGACTGATTGAGACTGGGAAAAAATTTCAAGTCGTTTTTTCAGCGATGAACCCTGCTTTGGATACGCCGGAAAAAGTTAATGCATTGTGCCAATTAAGTGAGAAATGGTGTCTTATATTTCGGCTAGTGGAAGAGCAAGATTCGTTATTTTCTCCTTTTGAGCAAGAGAGCAACCCGCAGTTAAATTGGATGGCAAAATACAAAGCATTTCTAAAAAAAGAACAGCGACCTTTTTTCACAAAAAAATTTTTCTTTGAAGCATCAGAAGCTATTTCAAAAGACTTTTTCCGCAACTATTTTGAAGAACAATGGTCAGTTCCAATTTTAGAACAACGCATACAAGAAATTTTTGGTTCTCATGAAATTAAGCAAAATCAGCATACCGTTATTTATGAATTAATTGTTATTTCATGTAAAAAAACAACCAGCGATTACTAATTATCGCTGGTTGTTTTTCGGTTATTTAATTGTGCGAAAGCTTTTTCTGGAATCTCTTTTTTATCAATTTTGACAGGAGATTGGATGATTCTTTTTTTACTAATGGTTGCTTCTATGTAAGCATT
>OKDW01000689.1_pt1 | contig 4517 bp, 2 predicted proteins | sample 1613171 | NCBI WGS metagenome assembly OKDW01 (sample SAMN04436841, study PRJEB24849) | human gut metagenome | biome: human gut; feature: NICU; material: stool | host: Homo sapiens | place: USA: Saint Louis, MO | collected 2011-10-17
ACTTTTAATCAATTGGTCGCAGGTTCGAATCCTGCACGACCCACCAATGTAAAAAAGCGCCCTAAAGGCGCTTTTTTGCTATCTGCGATTTGTAAGATTCGAACCTGCCGCAGGTTCGGTGTTGAGCGCAGCGAAACAACGGAGCCATTTACGGCGACGGCCCGAAGGGCGAGCGAAGCGAGTCATCCTGCACGACCCACCAACATACATTCCTGGGGTGTTTCAGGACATCCGGGGAAGTAAAGAAACCGTATTACTGTCAAAGGTATACGGTTTTTTTTCGTCTGTATGTATCTCTCCGAATGTTGGGGAAGCCAGCGCAAATGGGCCTACCAATGGGCCTACGCCGCTGGCGGTGGAAATGTCGTAGGCCCATTTTTAGTTTCGGGCTGAAAAATTCTTATGAAAACAGAATATTGCACAACTTCGTTACTGTCATTTTCAACTGACATTAAAGGAGTCTTCTATGGCCGTTCTTACCCTTCCCCTGAGTACTTCCGAAGTCCAGAAAGCAAAACCGCCGAAAAAGACTATGCACTGTTTGACAGTCAGGGACTGACCCTATTCTTCCGCTCCAGCGGCAAAAAAAATCTGGCGTTTTCACTATAAACGCCCCGGTTCGGATGCCAGAACCACCGTCACCCTCGGTTACTATCCCGCTATGTTGCTCGCCAGCGCCAGAGCGCTGCACGCTGACAAGCTTGCCCTGCTGGTAAAAGGTATTGATGAGCAGGAGGAAGCCGAGCGGGAACGGCGTGCGATGGATGGCCTGTTTATCAACGTGGCGACAAAATGGTTTGTCGTGAAAAAACCAAAGTTTCAGCCGACTACGCGGACGATATCTGGAAATCGTTCCAGCGCGATGTGTTCCCGGTTATCGGGCAGATACACGTTACAGAATTGAAAGCGTATACGCTGGTGAATGCGCTGGAGCCTGTACTGGTACGTGGCGCAAAAATGAGGTGATGGACTGGTGGGGCAAAAAAGTAGCGAGGCGGCTCGAAGTTCAGCGCTGTAATATCACGAGTTGGGCCGGAACAGGCAAAACATCTTTATAAACATAAAAGCAGATCCTGATTGAGTACGGATCTGCTTTTTGCATTGAAAAGACTCACCCTTATTTTTAAGTTATTAATCGGAAAGTATACATAATTATTTGGGCCAAATAATTACGGGTCAAAAACTATCAATGCCACACAATCAACAGGAAAATGTCGAAAATTATCCACGGTTAATAATTTCAGGCGATAGTTTTCAGACAACCTGTACCAGAAAACCGCTCACTATGACTGCACCAGTTTACTTCCCCCCACCTTTATCTGCACCAGCTTACGGTTGTCTCTGTACGGCAGGATTGCGCCAGATATCATCGCGTAAATATCGATCTGCACCAGTGATAACCTTTTAAGCCCTTTGACCTTTTCCGGTCAGGCGCAGTTACCCTTAAATGTCCCTTTCCCTTTTGACTTTTAGCCTTTTGCTGGCGTAATCATAACGGCTCTCATCGAAAATACCTTTCATAACTCTGCTATTGATAGAAAATTTTGTACGGAAACAATGAAAGGTGCCATTTTATAAGGTAATGGCTATCAGTCAGCCTCTGCCCGTCGCCCGTAAACCTGTGCCACATATCTCCCGCGCCCGTCACCGTACCCCAAATCCATCGCAGTCAGCGCCAGCGCTTCTTTGTCGCTGAATCCCTGCGCCAGATAATAACGGATCGCCTCCTGCAAGCGCAGCCCCATCAGCCTTGCCAGCCCCGGAGCTTTCAGGCAGGCGTTTTCCTGTACTGCCTGATATTTCCCGCTCCAGCATTGCCATTTATTCCCCCTTTATGACTGCAACAAATTACTGCCCCAAAACTGATACAGCTTCCCCGGCGCGTAGGCCGATAGCCCCTGTTTCTGAGTCGGGGCTGCGAACAGTATCTGAGCGCCGGGGCGACGACTGTTGAGGTGTGGCGGGTCGTCGGTTGTGCTTTCAAAGCAGTCGCCCGCTTGCGCGGGTTATCCCTTGGATCATCCAGATCCCCCCTCTGATACCGGTTCACGTTCTCCTTAATGGTTAAAAAATGGCCTGAAAGGGCGCATTAGAATGCCGTTACGGATGAATGTTGTTGATTTCTCTGGTGCAGTTTTACGGTCACGCAGCAGCAAAGCCTGACGGCAATGCAGGCCACAGCCCGTAAAGCTAAAGGGTGCTGAAAATCAGCAGGTACAGGATTGCCGGGAAAATCCGGCCCTTGCACAGGTTATATATTCACAATAATTAAATAAACATGAAATACATTTTCAAAATAAATGAAACAAAGATTATCATTTATTGACAGAAATCATAAAACAGAACAGGGAGTCGTTTTTAAATAACTCATCATTTATCAGTGTTGCTAATCATTTTCCCGGTTACTCGCAAATAAGAGAGTTCGATAACGTCTGTTGCGATGCCGCCAAAAAATACCCCGTTTTATTTATTCAGGGAGGCGCTTATGCCGACAGGATTACGTTTCACGCTGGAAGTGGACGGGCTGGGGCCAGAGACCTTCGCCGTGGTGAGCTTTCTGCTGAAACAGCGCCACTCTTTCCCGTTTATGCTGGACGTGGACGTTGCCAGCGACTCCTTCAGGGAAACGGCAGAAAACCTGCTGGAAAAGAACGCCACCCTGACCATCTGGCAGGACGATACCCCGCAGCGCCATATCAGCGGTATTGTCACCCGCTTCGGAATGAAGGAATACAACGGCTGGCAGATGTGTTACAGCCTGACCCTCAGTCCGCCTCTCTGGCGCGCCGGGCTGCGGCAAAATTTCCGCATCTTCCAGCAGCAGGATATTCAGACCATTTCCGCCACGCTGCTGGATGAAAACGGGATAACCAGCTGGAAACCGCTGTTTTATGAGGACCACCCGGCGCGGGAATTCTGCGTGCAGTATGGCGAGACCGACCTGGCGTTTCTCACCCGCCTGTGGTCAGAGGAAGGCATTTTCTTTTTTGACCGGCATGTTACTGATACTCTGTCGCAGACGCTGACATTGTGCGATGATGCGGCCGGACTGCCCCGCACGGATGAAATTCCCTTTAATCCCAATCCCACAACCACCCTTTTACCCCTGACCATCAGCACCTTCCGTTATCAGGCGCAGATACGTCCCTCTTCGGTGGAAACCCAGGACTACACCTTTAAGGTGCCGGGATGGCCGGCGTATTACGGGCATGATGGCGAACACCTAAACGGCCAGCGCACGCAGTATGAAGTCTTCGATTATCCCGGACGATTTAAGGATGAGCAACACGGGCAGGATTTCGCCCGCTATCAGATGGAGGGCTGGCGCAACAATGCGGAGACAGCCTCCTGCGTCAGCAATTCACCGGCATTATGGCCGGGCGTTATCTTTACCCTGACCGGACATCCGGTCAGGGAGCTCAACCGGCAATGGCAAGTTATCAGTAGCGTTCTGACGGGTAAACAGCCGCAGGCGCTGAAAGGCAGCCGGGGACTGGGCACCACGCTGGAGAACAAATTCGACGTCATTCCCGCTGGCCGGACCTGGCGACCGCAGCCCCTGCTGAAGCCGAAGGTGGACGGCCCGCAGAGCGCCATTGTCACCGGGCCGCCGGAAGAAGAGATTTTCTGCGACGAACATGGCCGGGTGCGGGTGCGCTTTCACTGGGACCGCTACGGTACAGGAAACGAGGACAGCTCCTGCTGGATACGCGTGTCGCAGGCATGGGCGGGGGCCGGATTTGGCAATCTTGCTATTCCGCGCGTGGGCCAGGAGGTTATCGTGGACTTCCTCAACGGCGACCCCGACCAGCCCATTATTATGGGACGCACATATCACGAAGATAACCGCTCGCCGGGTGATTTACCCGCGACCAAAACGCAGATGACCATTCGCTCAAAAACCTACCGGGGCAGTGGGTTTAATGAGTTGCGCTTTGACGATGCCACCGGGCAGGAGCAGGTTTATATCCATGCGCAGAAGGATATGGATACCGATGTACTGAACAACCGTACCACTGATGTGACGGCCAGCCACCGCGAAACCATCGGCGGCAATCAGGTTATCACCGTGAAGCAGAACCAGGTGCAGACTGTGGTGCAGAACCAGCAGGAAACCGTGGGCCAGAACCAGAGCATTACTGTCGGCCAGAACCAGTCGGAAACGGTGGGCGTCGCGCGGGCACTGACGGTCGGCGTGGCGTACCAGACCACCGTCGGCGGCGTGATGAACACCTCGGTTGCGCTGACGCAATCCTCGCAGGTGGGGATACAGAAATCCCTGCTGGTCGGCAGGGGCTATAACGTCAGCGTCGGGGAAAACGTCACCTTTACGGTGGGTAAAAGCAAAACCGAGAGCACCGGGAAGGTGGCGGTCTATTCCGCCGGGGAACACCTGGAGCTGCGCTGCGGGCGGGCGCGGCTGGTGCTGACGCAGGACGGTAAAATATTCCTAAACGGCACCGCCATTAATCTCCAGGGCGTCCAGACGCTCAGCGGCGACGCGCTGATGATTAACT
>OKDW01000845.1_pt1 | contig 3442 bp, 2 predicted proteins | sample 1613171 | NCBI WGS metagenome assembly OKDW01 (sample SAMN04436841, study PRJEB24849) | human gut metagenome | biome: human gut; feature: NICU; material: stool | host: Homo sapiens | place: USA: Saint Louis, MO | collected 2011-10-17
CCTGCTGCGGTGACTGATGGTCGATATCCACCTTCTTATTCAGTTCGGTGATAACATCGTTATTGAGCTGGGCTGAAAGGGTGTTCAGCGCCTCCTCCAGCCCCGGATTAGCCTCCAGCGTGTCTTTCCGAACAACTGGCGTCACGGCATAACTCGGGAAGAAGCCTTTGTCATCTTCCAGCACTTTAAGATCGAAGCCCTTTACGCGCCCGTCGGTGGTGTAGATCAGCCCCGCATCGACAAACCCGTCGCGCACCGCGTTATAGACCAGGCCCGGATCCATCTGGCGGATCTGCGGGCGGTCCAGCTCCATGTTGTAGGCCGCCTGCAACGGTTTCATCCCGTCGCTACGCCCGGCAAATTCCAGGTCAAGGCCCAGCAGCCAGTTGTTATCTGGATCGGTTTTACGGATCTGCTCAATCTTTGCCACCATCTCAGACATGGTATTGATATGTTCAGCCTCGGCGCGCTTGCGCTGCATGGCAAAGGCATAGGTATTGTTCATATCGGCAGGTTTAAGCCACACCAGACCGTGCTTCGCATCGAGGCGTTTCACCGTCTCGTACGATTCCTGCGGCGACATGCGTTTGTTGATGTGGTTGAAGATGATCAGCGAGGTGCCGGTATACTCCCAGGTCATATCAATCTGCTTGTTGATCATCGCGTTACGGGAAATCACCGTTGCAATATTGGTCTGAGGCTGTACCTGAAACCCTTTCTTTTGCAGATATTGCACGGTTATGGCCGAGAGAATGTGCTGCTCGGTAAAGCTCTTGGTGGCCAGGATCAGCGGCGCGGCGAGCGCCTGGCTGGTGAAGAGCGCGGCGGCGCATAGCGCCGTCAGCCCGGAAAACAGTCTCATAGAAGCTCCTTGTTATAATTATCGCGCGAGATGCGGGCTCAGTAGTCGACCCAGTGCCGCCAGCAGCGTATCCAGAATCAGGGCGAACAGGGCGGTGGCCGCCGCGCCCAGGATCAGCGTCGGGAAGTCATTCAGATAAATCCCCGGGAATATCAGCTCGCCGTAGCTGCTGGCGCCAATCAGGAATGCCAGCGGTGCGGTACCGACGTTAATCGCAGTGGCAATGCGAATACCGGAAAGCATCACCGGCCACGCGTTAGGGATCTCAACCTGACGCAGGCGCTGCCATTTGGTCATGCCGATACCGTTTGCCGCTTCCAGCAACGACGAGGGAACAGAGCACAGCCCGGCATAGGTGTTACGCACAATCGGCAGCAGAGAGGCCAGAAAGAGGGCGATAATGGCCGGTTTATCACCGATGCCAATCACCACCATCGCCAGCGCCAGAACGGCCAGCGGCGGCAGGGTGTTGCCCACGTTAAAGATTTGCATCACATATTCGGCGATACCACGTGCGGCCGGACGGCTCAGCAGAATACCGCTTGGAATGCCCACCAGCAGGGCAAAGAACATGGATGAAAAGACCAGAATCAGGTGCTGTTGACCGAGGTAGAGCAGGTCAACCTGGCGCGCCTTAATCGTCTCCAGTCCAATTCCCCAGGTGAGGAGAGCGAGGACCACGATAATCGCGCCGACAAAAAGCAGCGAACGTTTAAGTAATGGGTGCATTGCGGTGTGTCTCCCTGTGCGCATGCGTTATAGCAACCACCTGTTGCGGTTGCCTGTTGTTATGCCATGTTTCGGCAGGGGTACTTCACCTATAGCAAGCGAAACGGAAGGGTTCCAGCAAAGGGGGTAAAACAGTAACCCTATGAAATTAGTGACAACCTGAGTGAAGCCTTATGGCATAAGGGCTGTCAGTGGGCAGGCAGAATAGTCTTAAAGAAGTACGCCTTACGTGACAACGTCACATAAAGCGTGCTGATTATACCTGTCGACTGAGCGCGGCGCGCACCTTGCGTACGCGCCACGAAATGCGGACGATAGAGAAGGCGGCGACGATTACCAGCAACAGGCCCAGCGCCAGCATCGCGTGGAATCCAAACTCTCTGAACAGGATCAGCCCCGCGATCCCGCCGCTGATAAAGGAGAAAAGGGTAGTTAAATGGGTTTTGAGCTGACTCTTTTGCGCGGCCGTATCTTTGGAGTAATCCCGGCGCAGCATGGCGACCATAACGGAGGCCAGCGAAATGCCCGCATCGGTCAGCGTGCCGGTGATGTGCGTGGATCTCACCCGACCGCCGGATAGTTGAGTGGAGGTGGAATTATGAATTCCCATCAACCCGCACAGGAAAATAATAATCTCCTGATTCGTGGCGAAGGAGTGAAAATACATTTCGTACAGGGATACCCCGGCCAGTAATAGCCCTTCAACAAACAGAACCTGGCTGAATACCAGCCTGACGTTATGGATAATCCCCCAGATAACAATAATCCGCGCAGCGATGGCGCCTGAGACAAACGAAAGAATAATGGCGCCAAAGAAAAGAATATCGCTGAGATCGGTGGAGGAAACTTCGCTGGATAGCTGCGAGGTATTGCCCGTCATATGCGAGGGAAAAAAACCGAACGCGCCCAGCGCAATGGCATTCAGCAGTCCCGCGGAGGTCGCCAGCCAGAGTGCAAGACGACGATCCTCCTGATGCGTTCGTTCTTTCTTTAATTTAATCAGCAAAGAATACCTCCGGTTTGAGCTTTGCCTGAATGCTCAAGCTAACAAAGCGATGTCGCTGGCTGACCAGGATATTGCTTAATTATTATTTCTACGGGAGGTGAGCGAGGTTTTGTAATTAAATAAAACAACCCTGTTAATATAATGCCTTATTTCCGATGGCGCGACGTCGTAAAAGTCAGCACCCCTGCACTCAGGAGTAATATGCTGCTTAAAGCGAAGGTGCTCTGCCAGCCAAAGGTATCAAACACCACGCCACCCGCCGTTGAGCCAAGCGCAATAGAGAGTTGAATCACCGCGACCATTAGCCCGCCGCCAGCCTCGGCATCTTCCGGTAACGTACGGGCTATCCACGTCCACCAGCCCGTGGGGGCCGCAGTTGCCAGCATTCCCCAGAAACCTAACAGCAGGGCCACGATCCACAGGCTGTCCCCGGTGAGCATTAATACCCCTGCAATCAGCGCCATAAGCAGCGGTATGGCCATTAAGGTGAGGTAAAACGCGGCATTCAGGACCAGCGCGACGATCAGCGTGCCGATGAAACCTGCGATACCGATAGTGAGCAGGATCAGCGATAAGCCGGAAGGACTGACGTGGGTGACGGTTTCGAGGAAGGGGCGCACATAGGTAAATAACGCAAACTGTCCCATGAAGAACAGGCCGCACGCCATCAGACCCACCGAAACCGCAGGCCGGTGGAACAGGCGAAATACGCTTTTACGTGGCGACGGCCGCTGGTTCCCGCCCATGTTGGGCAGGCTAAAATATTGCCAGATGAACGCCACAATCGCCACGGGAACCAGGCAAAGAAACGCGCCGCGCCAGCCAATGGTCGAGCCGAGATAACT
>OKDW01000876.1_pt1 | contig 3252 bp, 4 predicted proteins | sample 1613171 | NCBI WGS metagenome assembly OKDW01 (sample SAMN04436841, study PRJEB24849) | human gut metagenome | biome: human gut; feature: NICU; material: stool | host: Homo sapiens | place: USA: Saint Louis, MO | collected 2011-10-17
GTGAGCGTTTTCTCAAGGTTGCCGCTGGAGAGCGCCGGGCGCAGCTTCTCTTTTCCTTCCGGGCTTCGCACAAAGACAATGCGCGCCGGGGAGCAGTTGGCGGACGTCGGCCCCCATTTCATCAGGTCATAAATCTCGCGCAGCGTCTCGTCACTGACCGGTATATCCAGCCAGCCGTTATGGGTACGTGCGCCGGTAAACAGCGTTTCCAGCGCGGCGGGCGTGATGGCTTCGCTCATTCAGGCTCCTTACAAAGCGGGTTCAGGGCTGTGCAGCAGGCTGGCAAGCCCGTTCAGCAGCAGCGTGTTAAAGATGTCCGGCGCGGTCACGTTGCAGGCATGCCCGCCCTGGCGCATGACCGTTTTGCGGGCGTGCGGGAGGGCGGCGTGCAGTTCCGCGGAGCAGACGGACGGCACCAGCAGATCGTCGGTGGAACAAATAATCTGCACGGGGCAGCGAACGCGTGCAGCGTGGCGGCTGAAATCGGCCTGTTTCAGCGCATGCAGCCTGCGCAGCAGATTGGCTTTGCCCTGGAAATGGGCCAGCGCCAGCGCTTCCTCGGCCTCCAGCCGCGGAGCGCGGGCAGCCATCCAGTCTGCCGGGTAAAGAAACAGCGGCTGTGCCTCTACCCACGCCTGAGCCCCGCCCGCATGCAGCAGACGTTCGCGAACGTCAAAACAGCGTCGGGTATGGGCATTGAGGGTCAGCCAGCCGTTGACACAAACCAGCGCGGTGAGGGCGTCAGGCTTATCGATAGCCAGCCGCAGGCCGACCAGCGCCCCCAGCGCGTGGCCGACCACGCAGTAACGGGCGATCCCGGCCCCGGCTAACGCCAGCGCGAGCTCGTCGGCCATGTGTGCGAGGGTGTAGTCTTCCGGCAGGGTATCCGGGTTATTCCCCGTGCCCCGCTGGTCGTAGCACACCACCTGATACTCCTGCCCCAGCACGGCGAGCTGGGGCAGCCAGTAGCTGCCGCTGCCGCCGAGCCCGGCAATCAGTACCACCACGGGCGCGCCCGCAAAGGGGGGCGGTGAAATGGACAGTTTCATGGCCGCCTCACTTCGCGATGTGCGCAACGGTGGCAATTTCAACCAGCGCTTCAGGCTTTACCAGCCCGCACTGGATGCAAAATCGCGCCGGTTTATCGCCGGGGAAAAACTCCGCGTAGATCTCGTTAATCGCGGCGTAGTTTTTCCAGTCGGTGATAAAGATGCTGTTGAAGGTCACGTCCTCCATCGTCCCACCCGCCGTTTCGATCACGGTTTTGATTGTCTCCAGCACGTGGCGGGTTTGCGCCTTTGGGTCATCGATAAACACCACGTTGTTGTCTTTATCAAACGGCAGCGTGCCCGAGACATACACCACGCCGTCGGCGAGGGTGCCGGGGACAAACGGGGCAATCGGGGTGCTGGTGCCCGGCGGAATAATCACGGATTTCGGCATAGCGGTTCTCCTCAGGCGATGTGGGCGAGCGGGGGATCCAGCGCGTCGCAGAAATCATTGACGTTACTGACCCAGCCAAAAAAGGTTTCGATATTGAACAGGGCGGCTTTCTGGGCAAAATCCGGCCCGGCCTGATGGGTAGCGTCTTCCAGCACCACGCCAAAATACTCGAGGAAGAAGCCGTCGCGCAGGGTGGACTCCACGCAGACGTTGGTGGCAATGCCCGTAAAGACCAGATGACGAATGCCCCGGCTGCGCAGCAGGCTGTCGAGCGGGGTATTGAAAAAGCCGCTGTAGCGCGGTTTCGGCAGTACGATATCGCCAGCTTCCGGTACCAGCTCATCCACCAGCTGATAATCCCAGCCGCCTTTCGCCAGCAGCGTGCCCTGGAGTTCAGGCCGTTGGCGCATGGTTTTCAGGGCGTTGGATTTGTGAAAGTTGGGTGAGCCGGGACCGCCAGCCTCGACGTACTGGTCGTCCCAGCCGTTCTGGAACCAGACGATCAGCATGCCCGCAGCACGCGCGGCGCTCACGGCGGTTTTGATGTTCTCAATCACCGGCTGCGTGGTGGAGACGTCAAACCCGGCCAGATCCAGATACCCGCCTTTACTGGCATAGGCGTTTTGCATATCCACCACGATCAGCGCGCTCTGCTGCGCGTCAAAGGTGATGGCCTCCGGGCGAGCGTTGAGGGTCGTCATTACGCCACCTCCTTCGTCACGGCAGGGATGTGGGCGCGGCACTGCATCAGCGGCTGAATGCGCTCGCCGAAAGTTTCCACGCCGGTGAGAAAATCATCGAAGGTCAGCAGCACGCCTTCGGCGCCGGGCACGGCAGCCACTTCGTCGAGCATTCTGGCGACGCTGGCATACGAGCCAACCAGGGTGCCCATGTTGATATTGACGGCAGACGTCGGGTCGGCCATCTGGCGAACGTTGGTGTCCGCGCCGGAGCGGGTATCCTTCTGGCTCTGCTCGGTCAGCCAGCTCAGGGCTTCCTCGTCGGCGCCGTCCTTGTATCGTTCCCATTTGGCGCGCGCGGCGTCGTCGGTTTCGTCGGCAATCACCATAAACAGCACGTAGGAGCCCACGTCGCGCCCGATTTTGTCGGCGGCCGCTTTCATGCGTGCCGCGGTGGGCGCGAAGGCGGCCGGGGTGTTAACGCCTTTGCCGAAGCAGAAGTTGAAGTCGGCGTATTTCGCCGAGAATTCCATTCCCGCGTCGCTCTGTCCGGCGCATATCACCTTCATCGGCACCGACGGCTGCGGGCTGACGCGGCAGTCGTTCATGGTAAAGAAGTCGCCTTTGAAATCGCTTTTGCCGGTGCCCCACAGATCGCGCAGCACCTGCACGTATTCAGTCAGGTAGTCGTAGCGACGGGAGAAGTAATCGTCCCCCGGCCAGATCCCCATCTGCTCGTACTCCGGCTTTTGCCAGCCGGTGACCAGGTTAACGCCAAAGCGCCCGCCGGAGATGGAGTCGATGGTGGAGGCCATCCGCGCCACGATTGCCGGGGGAAGGGTAAGGGTGGCGGCGGTGGCGTAAATCTGGATGCGCGAGGTTACCGCCGCCAGGCCCGCCATCAGGGTAAAGGACTCCAGGTTGTGGTCCCAGAATTCGGTCTTACCGCCGAAACCGCGCAGCTTGATCATCGAGAGCGCAAAGTCGAAGTGGTAATGCTCCGCTTTCTGCACGATGGCTTTATTCAGCTCAAAGGTCGGCATGTATTGCGGGGCAGTGGTCGAGATAAGCCAGCCGTTGTTGCCGATCGGTACAAATACGCCAATTTTCATCACGAACCTCTCTTCAT
>OKDW01000927.1_pt1 | contig 3067 bp, 2 predicted proteins | sample 1613171 | NCBI WGS metagenome assembly OKDW01 (sample SAMN04436841, study PRJEB24849) | human gut metagenome | biome: human gut; feature: NICU; material: stool | host: Homo sapiens | place: USA: Saint Louis, MO | collected 2011-10-17
CCCACAATCCCGACGGTGCGGTCTTTCAGCGCAAAACCATCGCGCTCGGCCAGCATCAATAGCGAGGAGAATACATATTCCACGACGGCAATGGCGTTACAGCCTGGTGCCGCGGAAAAACCAATCCCCGCCTGCTTAAGCCACTGGTCATCCACATGATCGGTCCCGGCCGTTGCCGTCCCGACAAATTTAACCCCTTTGCCGGTGAGCAGCGCCTCATTTACTTTGGTCACCGAGCGCACCATCAGGGCGTCTGCATCGTCCAGTTCGCTGACCGGAATCGGGCGACCAGGGACAGCCTTAACCTCACCCAGGCGGCTGAACAGCTCACGGGCGTAAGGCATATTTTCATCAACGAGGATTTTCACGTCTGAGTACCTGTTTGAGAGGAAGTAAACCTGCCAAGTGTGCCATAATCTCGCCGCCGGGCATATATCTCCGCCCGGTTACGCAGAGTTTGACTTTAAGGATTTTTGACGATGCAGCCCATTTCAGGTACGCCTCCGCGCCCTCCGGGTGAAGGCCCCGTAACGCCCAACACGCCAGGCGAACAACCGCTCTCCACGCAGCAACGCACCGTACTGGAGCGTCTTATCACGCGTCTTATTGCGTTGACCTCACAGCAAAACGCAGAGGTATGGGCCGGCGTTAAGCACGATTTGGGCGTCAGAAACGATGCGCCGCTACAGTCGCGCCATTTCCCTGCCGCCGAACAAAACCTGAACCAGCGTCTTACCAGCGCACAGCAGCAACATACTACCCGCCAGATTATCTCGCAGCTGACCGAGCTGTTGGGCCAGGGGAATAATCGCCAGGCGGTGAGTGATTTTATCCGTCAACAGTACGGTCATACCGCCCTGAGCCAGCTTTCGCAAGAACAGCTGAAAACCGTGTTGACCCTGCTGCAAAGCAATCAGCTTTCTATCCCGCAGCCGCAACAGCGCCCGTCTACAGAACGGCCATTGCAGCCTGCGGAGCATAATACGCTCAAGCAGATGGTCACTAAACTGGCTGCCGCTACCGGCGAACCCACAAAGCTTATCTGGCAATCCATGCTGGAACTTTCCGGTGTGAAAGCGGGCGAGATGATCCCGGCAAAACAGTTTACCCATCTGGTCACCTGGCTCCAGGCGCGTCAGACGCTCAGCACCCAGAGCGCTCCGACCCTGCACAGCGTACAGGCGGCACTGAAACAACCGCTGGAACCGCACGAGTTCGATATGATCCGGGATTACGCCCAGCAGAGCTGGCAGGCGACACCGCAAACCGTGCTGACCACCGCGCAGGTACAGGATTTACTGAATCAGATCTTCGTTCGCCGCGCCGAGCGGGAAGGCGGCGTGCCGGAGGTAAGAAACATTCAGCCGATCTACAACCCGCTGTTTGCCCCCGTTGTTGACACGTTCAAGACGCTTTCTGCCCGTCCGGGATTGATGTTTATCGCGTTGCTGATTGCGCTGGCGATTTTCTGGCTGGTTGCTTAAAACTGCCGGGTGGCGGCTACGCCTTACCCGGCCTACGGTTCGCGCGGTTGTAGGCCCGGTAAGCGGAGCGCCACCGGGCAAAAACTACGACCTGCGAAACGCCACCAGCGTCACCACAATCCCCACTACCGCTGACACCGCACCGGCGAGAAATACGGAAGGATAGCCAAACGACGTTGCAAGCAGCCCCGCCAGCGGCCCGGTGATGCCGTAAGAGATATCCTGAAACGCCGCATAGCCGCCCAGCGCCGTGCCGCGCACCTGCGGAGCCACGCGCTTAACCACTTCAACGCCCAGCGCCGGGAAGATCAGTGAGCAGCCGCAGCCGGTTAACGCCGCACCCAGCAGCGCAACGGATGCGGACGGCGCCTGCCAGAGCAGTACGAGACCCACGGTCTCAATGACCAATGACGCCACCGCCACCTTCACGCCGCCAAAGCGATCCGGCATCCAGCCAAACAGCACGCGCATCAATACAAACGCGCCGCCAAAGGCCGTCAGCGTAAAGCCCGCCATCGCCCAGCCGCGGCTCATGAAATAGAGGGAGACAAAGGTACCAATAACCGCGAAGCCTACCCCCTGAAGCGCCAGCCCAAGCCCCGGTTGCCAGATTTGCCCCACCACGCTCCACAGCGAAGGACGCTCGCCTTTATGGGCGGGCACCTTACGCACCGAACCGTTAAACGCCCACGCCAGCAGCGGTAATACCATGGTGGTGCCTGCCAACGCCGCAAAACCAAACTGGCTGTGGATCAGCAGCCCCAGTGGTGCGCCTGCCGCCAGCGCGCCGTAAATCGCCATCCCGTTCCAGGACATCACTTTTCCGGAACGCGCAGGTCCCACCAGCCCCATTCCCCAGGTCAGGGTGCCGGTCAGCAGCTGGCTTTCGCCAAAGCCGAGGATCAGGCGCCCCGCCACCAGCAGCGCGAATTTATACGCTGCATCTATCGGCAACAGCGCCGCCAGCAGCCAGGCTCCCCCCGCCAGCCCGCAGGCAAACATGCCCTGCAACGCCGAGCGTTTTGCGCCGTGCTGATCCGCCAGGCGACCGGCGTAGCCCCGGGTTAAAACCGTCGCTAAAAACTGAATGCCCACCGCAATACCGACCATGGTGTTGCCATAGCCCAGCTCCTGGTGAACGAACAAGGGGATCACCGGCAGCGGCAGGCCAACGGTCATATAGGTCAGAAACACCGCAAAGGCGATGCGGAAAAGGGAAAGGTTCCCGGAAGGAGCGCTCTTCTCAGGGGTAACAGCCTTCATGCATAACTCCGTGTTCAGGCATAAAAAAAGGGAGCCGCGCGGCTCCCTTCTACTATACCTTCAAACGCTTACGCTTTCAGCTTACGCATCACCAGCGTGGCGTTGGTGCCGCCGAAACCGAAGCTGTTGGACATAACGGTCGTCAGCTCACGTTCGGTGGTTTCGGTCACGATGTTCAGGCCTGCCGCCTGCTCGTCCATCTCGTCGATGTTGATGCTTGGCGCGATAAAGCCGTTTTCCAGCATCAGCAGAGAGTAGATCGCTTCCTGCACGCCCGCCGCACCCAGAGAGTGACCGGTCATGGCTTTGGTTGCAGAGAT
>OKDW01001147.1_pt1 | contig 2440 bp, 1 predicted proteins | sample 1613171 | NCBI WGS metagenome assembly OKDW01 (sample SAMN04436841, study PRJEB24849) | human gut metagenome | biome: human gut; feature: NICU; material: stool | host: Homo sapiens | place: USA: Saint Louis, MO | collected 2011-10-17
TGCTGACCATTCTGAACATCGTGTACAAACTGTTTTAAACCAAAGCTCAGGAAGAGCGGAGCCATACCATGATTGAGTTTCCGGTAGTACTGGTCATTAACTGCGGATCGTCCTCTGTTAAGTTCTCGGTGCTGGACGCCGCAGGCTGCGATGCCCTGATGACGGGCATTGCGGACGGCATCAACACAGAAAAAGCCTTTATTTCCGTGAATGGGGGTGAGCCAGTCAGACTGGCTCATCAGGACTACGAAGGGGCACTGGCCGCCATCGCCCTGGAGCTGGAGAAGCGCGACCTGATGGGCAGCGTGGCTTTGATTGGCCATCGCATTGCCCACGGCGGCGACCTCTTCAGCGAGTCGACCCTGATCACGGAAGAGGTGATGGAGCAGATCCGCGAGGTCTCCCCGCTGGCGCCGCTGCATAACTACGCCAACCTGAGCGGCGTGGAAGCCGCCGGGCGCCTGTTCCCCGGCGTGCAGCAGGTGGCGGTATTTGATACCAGCTTCCACCAGACCATGGCGCCGCAGGCGTATCTGTACGGCTTGCCGTACCGCTATTTTGAAGAGCTGGGCGTGCGCCGCTACGGCTTCCACGGCACCTCTCACCGCTACGTGTCGGCGCAGGCGCACGCGCTTCTCGGGCTCTCTCCCGATGACAGCGGCCTGGTGATTGCCCATCTCGGCAACGGGGCGTCCATCTGCGCGGTGCGTAACGGCGTAAGCGTGGACACGTCCATGGGGATGACGCCGCTTGAAGGACTGGTGATGGGCACGCGCTGCGGCGACGTAGATTTTGGCGCGATGGCGTGGGTTGCCCGGCAGACCGGCCAGTCGTTCGAGGATCTGGAGCGTGTGGTCAACAAAGAGTCGGGGCTGCTGGGGATCTCCGGCATCTCCTCCGATTTGCGCGCGCTGGAGAAAGCCTGGCATGACGGCAACGAGCGGGCGCGGCTGGCAATAAAGACCTTTGTCCACCGAATTGCACGACATATCGCCGGTCATGCCGCATCCCTGCACCGTCTGGATGGCGTGGTGTTTACCGGCGGGATCGGTGAGAACTCCGTGCTTATCCGCGCGCTGGTGGTGGACCACCTGAAGGTGTTTGGCATCATCCTCGACGAGTCCAAAAATGCCCTGCCGGGCAGCGCGGGTGAGCGCGTGATCTCCACCGAGTCGTCCCGCGCGGCCTGCGCGGTGATCCCTACCAATGAAGAAAAAATGATCGCGCTGGATGCCCTCCGTCTTGGGAAGGTCACCCCGGCTGCGGCTTACGCCTGATAAAGCGAGAATCTGATGAAAGTAACAATCGATACGGGCGTCGCGCCTTACAGCGACGCATGGGCCGGGTTTCGCGGTGAAGAATGGAAAAACGCCATTAACGTGCGCGATTTTATTCAGCATAACTACACCCCTTATGAAGGCGATGAAGCTTTCCTCGCGCAGGCGACGCCAGCAACGACGGCGCTGTGGCAGAAGGTGATGGTCGGCATTCGTCAGGAGAATGCTACTCACGCTCCGGTGGATTTTGACACCAACATCGCCACTACTATTACCGCGCACGGGCCGGGCTATATTGATCAGGAGCTGGAGACGATCGTTGGCCTGCAAACCGACAAGCCGCTCAAGCGCGCCCTGCATCCGTACGGCGGGATCAACATGATCCGCAGCTCGTTCGAAGCCTACGGTCGCGAGATGGATCCGCAGTTTGAATATCTCTTCACCGATCTGCGCAAAACCCACAACCAGGGCGTGTTTGACGTTTACTCCCCGGAGATGATGCGCTGCCGAAAATCTGGCGTGCTCACCGGTCTGCCGGACGGCTACGGGCGCGGACGCATCATCGGCGACTACCGCCGCGTGGCGCTATACGGCATCAGCTATCTGGTGCGCGAGCGTGAACTTCAGTTCGCCGATCTCCAGGGGAAACTGGAGCGCGGAGACGATCTGGAGGCCACGATCCGCCTGCGCGAGGAGCTGGCGGAGCATAAGCGTGCGTTGCTCCAGATCCAGCAGATGGCGGCGAACTATGGCTTTGATATTTCACGTCCGGCGATGAATGCGCAGGAAGCGGTGCAGTGGGTCTACTTTGCCTACCTTGCCGCAGTGAAATCCCAAAACGGCGGGGCGATGTCGCTGGGGCGCACGGCCTCGTTCCTCGATATCTACATTGAACGCGACATGCAGGCAGGAAGGCTGAACGAGGTGCAGGCCCAGGAGCTGATCGACCACTTCATCATGAAGATCCGCATGGTGCGCTTCCTGCGCACGCCGGAGTTCGACACGCTCTTCTCCGGCGATCCGATCTGGGCCACGGAAGTGATTGGCGGCATGGGGCTGGATGGCCGTACGCTGGTGACCAAAAACAGCTTCCGCTACCTGCATACCCTGCACACCATGGGGCCTGCGCCGGAGCCAAACCTGACGATCCTCTGGTCCGAACA
>OKDW01001151.1_pt1 | contig 2428 bp, 3 predicted proteins | sample 1613171 | NCBI WGS metagenome assembly OKDW01 (sample SAMN04436841, study PRJEB24849) | human gut metagenome | biome: human gut; feature: NICU; material: stool | host: Homo sapiens | place: USA: Saint Louis, MO | collected 2011-10-17
CCGTGGATCAGCTTGGAGCTGGCGGACGACGTCGCGCAGGCGAGATCGTTAGCTTCCAGCATCAGCACGGATAAACCGCGTCCTGCGGCATCAACCGCAATACCGGCACCGTTGATGCCACCGCCTATCACAATCAGATCTTTGGTTTCCATAACACCCTCATGCACTTTCGTTAAAGCTCAAAAATGTTCGATATCGCTCATAATAGCAAAGGAACGCGCTTTTGGTAACATCAAAAAAACAATTTAGAGTGATATGGATAACATAATGGCGTTTACCCGCCGCCAGGACGTACACTACGGGGTAAAATCGTGCGACTAACTTTTCTCCCTCTCCCTGTGGGAGAGGGCTGGGGTGAGGGCACCAGAGCGCACCCAACCAGAACAACAGAAAGAGAACACCATGGATCAGTTTGAATGTATTAACGTAGAAGAAGCCCATCAGAAGATGCACCAGGGACAAGCGGTGCTGGTGGATATCCGCGATCCGCAGAGCTTTGCGATGGGCCACACGCCGGGCGCGTTCCATCTCACCAACGACACGCTGGGCGCGTTTATGCGCGATAACGACTTCGACACGCCGGTGATGGTGATGTGCTATCACGGCAACAGCAGTAAAGGCGCGGCGCAGTATCTGCTCCAGCAGGGTTACGACGCGGTATACAGCGTCGATGGCGGCTTCGATGCATGGCATCGTCATTTCCCGGCAGAAGTTGAATACGCGTTTGAGCGCTGATCCCGCTATACTGTCCCCTTTTGTGTGGAAATAAGCGACCGCTGCCCATGTTGATGATCACCTCTTTTAGCAACCCGCGCGTCGCCCAGGCGTTTGTCGACTATATGGCGACGCAGGGCATTATCCTGACTATTCAGCAGCATACACAGACGGATGTCTGGCTGGCAGACGAAAGCCAGGCCGGCCGCGTGAACGACGAGCTTGCGCGTTTTCTGGAAAACCCGGGCGACCCGCGTTATCTGGCGGCAAGCTGGCAATCCGGCCAGACCGGCAGTGGCCTGCACTATCAACGTTTTCCGTTTCTCGCCACCCTCCGCGAGCGCGCAGGACCGTTTACGCTGCTTTTGATGGCAGCCTGCATCATCGTCTTCATTATTATGAGCGTGGTGGGCGACCAGAGCGTGATGATTGCCCTCGCATGGCCGTACGATCCCTCCCTGCAATTTGACGTCTGGCGCTACTTCACGCATGCGCTGATGCACTTCTCGGTAATGCATATCCTCTTTAACCTGCTGTGGTGGTGGTATCTCGGCGGGGCGGTGGAGAAGCGGCTCGGCAGCGGCAAGCTGATTGTGATCACCCTTATCAGCGCCCTGTTAAGCGGCTACGTGCAGCATAAATTCAGCGGTCCGTGGTTTGGCGGGTTATCCGGCGTGGTGTACGCCCTGATGGGTTACGCCTGGCTCAGAGGCGAGCGCGACCCGGAAAGCGGCATCTATTTACAACGTGGATTAATAACCTTTGCGTTAATATGGCTTATTGCCGGATGGTTTGATCTGTTTGGTATGTCTATCGCCAATGGTGCGCACGTTACCGGCCTGGCGGTCGGGCTGGCGATGGCGCTGGCCGATACGCTCCATGCGCGAAAACGAACATAATTCCCAGGGACATTTGATGAAACAAACACAACGTCATGACGCCATTATCGAACTGGTAAAAAAACAGGGATACGTCAGTACTGAAGAGCTGGTGGAGCAGTTTGCCGTCAGCCCGCAAACCATCCGTCGTGACCTCAACGACCTGGCCGATCAGAACCGTATTCTGCGCCATCACGGCGGCGCGGCGCTGCCGTCCAGCTCGGTGAACACCTCATGGCATGACCGTAAGGCGACGCAAACGGCAGAGAAAGAGCGTATCGCCCGTAAAGTGGCGAGCCAGATCCCGAACGGCGCGACGCTGTTTATTGATATCGGCACCACGCCGGAAGCGGTCGCCCATGCGCTGCTGAATCACGAGAACCTCCGCGTGGTGACCAACAACCTGAACGTGGCTAACACGTTGATGCAGAAAGACGATTTTCGCATCATCCTCGCGGGCGGCGAACTGCGCAGCCGCGACGGGGGCATTATCGGCGAAGCGACGCTCGATTTTATCTCTCAGTTCCGCCTCGACTTCGGCATTCTGGGGATCAGCGGCATCGACACCGACGGCTCGCTGCTGGAGTTTGATTACCACGAGGTGCGCACCAAGCGCGCGATTATTGAGAACTCGCGCCACGTGATGCTGGTGGTGGATCACTCGAAATTTGGCCGCAATGCGATGGTCAACATGGGCAGCATTAGCATGGTGAATGCGGTCTACACCGACGAGATGCCGCCGGCGGGCGTGTTGCAGGTGATTAAGGATAACAATTTGCAGCTGGAGTTGTGCTAGCGGTTGTGTCGGGTGGCGCTGCGCTTACCCGACCTACAAA
>OKDW01002259.1_pt1 | contig 1216 bp, 1 predicted proteins | sample 1613171 | NCBI WGS metagenome assembly OKDW01 (sample SAMN04436841, study PRJEB24849) | human gut metagenome | biome: human gut; feature: NICU; material: stool | host: Homo sapiens | place: USA: Saint Louis, MO | collected 2011-10-17
AATTACAACTAGTTTAATCGACGAATCTCACAGTACAGAGGAGGCCCGTAAATTATATTGGCAATATAATCCTCCTACAGGGTGGCGCAAGATTATTCCTACATCTATGCAATTTCCACCTGAACCTGTAGATGATTTGACGGCTCTCGTTATTGGCTTGCGCTATACGAAGCAGTTAGCTCAGAACGAAGCGGCAATCAAAGAAGAAACTATGAGTTCAAGTGAGTTAGAAGAGAAAAGATTACATGCTATGGAGCAGTTATACGGAAAAGGAGATAATCATGACGAATGAAACTTCAATGCGTAACTGGTCAAATCTTATTATGCGCTGTGTAATGATGATTCTAGGTGCCTTAATATATACGATAGGGTTAGATTTATTTTTAGTACCCAATAGTATCATTGACGGTGGTATTGTTGGTATTTCTTTTAGCATTTTTGTAGTACTTTTCAACTTACCCTTTTTATATTTAGGCTATAAAGTAATTGGTAAAGGATTTACCTTGTCTACTTTGTTCTCTATTATATGGATGGCAATATTTTCTACCATTGCACACCGCTTTACACCTATTACAACTGACCCATTTTTAGGGGCAATCTTTGGTGGTATAATCTTAGGTATTGGGGTAGGGCTAATTATTCGTAATGGTGGCTCATTAGATGGATCTGAAATTGTAGCTATTATCTTTGATAAACGGTCCACCTTTTCTGTAGGCGAAATTGTAATGGCCATGAATTTAGTTATTCTTGGAGCAGCGGGCTTTGTATATAGTTGGAATAGTGCCATGTATTCCTTAATTGCTTATTTTATTGCTTATAAGATGATTGATGTGACCATCACTGGACTTGAAGAATCTAAAGGGGTTATGATTATTACCGATGCAGATAATTCCAAGATTATTGCTGATGCATTAAATGCTAATCTTAATCGTGGTGTTACTATTATGTACGGAGAAGGCGGGTATTTAAAACAACCGAAACATGTATTATATTCTGTAGTAACGCGGCTAGAAATTACAAGATTAAAGGATACCGTTTATGAAGTAGATCCTACAGCATTTATTACGATCCAAGACGTACATGATGTCTTTGGTGGGAGATTTACGAAAGGTGGTCATTAAGAGGAAACTATGAGTAATAAGTTAGGTAATACAATAGTAAAAGAAATATTAGATTGGATTTATGCTATTGCATTGGCATTAATCATTGCTATGGT
>OKDW01002678.1_pt1 | contig 1008 bp, 1 predicted proteins | sample 1613171 | NCBI WGS metagenome assembly OKDW01 (sample SAMN04436841, study PRJEB24849) | human gut metagenome | biome: human gut; feature: NICU; material: stool | host: Homo sapiens | place: USA: Saint Louis, MO | collected 2011-10-17
TAGACAGGCGGCAGCGCGGAGATACCGCAAATGAACACGCGTGACGGCAAACGGGCTGGCCGTTCTGCGGTGTTCTCGAGTGTTGAGATAAAGCGATCGTACAAGTTAGCACGGTGCCATTTAGGCTGACCGAGCTGCCCGGTATGCTCGACCAGCGCTTTCCAGAGCGGCGCCTGCCAGATTTGCGCTTCCGGTAACCCATCGACTAATTCTCCCGCTTCCCAGCGAATCAGCCATTCTGCGCGGTAAACCAGATACTGGTCATAGAGGTCAGCAGTGCGTGAGGCCAGCTGAAAAAGTTTGCGCTTGTCGGTGTCGTCATTCAGATAGTGGCGCAGCATGGCGAACTCATCATGCGCCAGCATGTCCGGCAGCAGCGTCATCAGTTTCCAGGCCATGCTTTGTTTGTTGAAGGCACTCTGCTCAGGAATATCCGGCAGGACGCGAACAAACATCTCCCAGATAAAGCTCGCGGGCAGCGGAAAATCGATATTCGCCGCAATGCCAAACTTCTGCGAAAGGGACATTTGTAGCCACTGCGCCATACCGGTGCTCTGCACCAGCACCATTTCTGGCTCAAACGGATCGTCAAGACGCTCTTGCTCAACGATATACTCCATCAGTGCTTCCAGCACATCCAGACGATTTGAGTGGTAAACCCTTAGCATAAACGCTCCCGACTAGCGGCTAACCGGGCAATGCAGACGCGTCAACGCGCCCTGCCGCCCCAGAGGAGAAATAAGTGTGACCGTGATGCTGACACATCCGGACTGTGTTGTCTGCCCCCGACTGACCTGCCAGCCCGGCGGGAGCGTTAATGTTGAGATCTGCGACTGATTCCACGCATGATGCCATAGCTGACGATACTGGCTAAGCGCCGCATACCGGGCTGCCAGCGCGCGATGATAGCCGGATAACGCCATCACAACCACAACCAGCAACATCATTGCCAGCAAAACCTCAACCATGCTAAATCCTTTTTGTCTGCTCAGGGTAACTGACATAGCG